>Ga0111538_10003731_pt1 | contig 21227 bp, 13 predicted proteins | sample SoiMethybrSBSTD1_FD_79669 | JGI IMG/M metagenome (GOLD analysis project Ga0111538, IMG submission 79669) | Bulk soil microbial communities from a Populus tree surrounding site in Tennessee, USA - Soil MetaG P. TD hybrid SBSTD1 (version 2)... | ecosystem: Environmental > Terrestrial > Soil >... | reverse complement strand
TATCCAAGTTCGCGCATCATTTCAATGTCGAATTCGGTCCGCTCCTTCAGGCGTTTAGCTTCAAGGTGACGCAGCTCCGTTTCAAACATATTTACTTGTGCCACCATATCGTCCTGTATCTCACGTATGGCCTGATGTAACATTGCCTTCCCGGTAACGAACAGGTTAGCAGGGAATATTGTAATAATTGTTTCGTCAGATATCTTTTTCCCCGAGTGAGGGTCGATTCGTTGGATGGACTCGATCTCATCACCCCAGAAGTAGATGCGCACAGCAAAATCAGCGTAGGCGAGAAAGACGTCAACGGTATCACCCTTCACCCTGAATGTTCCTCGCTTGAATTCCATTTCGGTTCGGCTATAGAGGATATCCACCAGTGCAAACAACAGTCTGTTCCGCGCTACTGTTTCGCCAACCTTCAGCTTAATTACATTTTTTCCAAACTCTTCCGGATTTCCTATTCCATATATGCACGATACGGATGCAACCACAATGACATCACGTCGCCCTGTGAGTAGCGAAGACGTTGCGCTTAGCCTTAGCTTTTCGATCTCTTCGTTGATGGAAAGATCTTTTTCGATATACAGGCCTGATGAAGGAATGAATGCTTCCGGCTGATAATAATCGTAGTAAGATATAAAATACTCCACTGCGTTTTCCGGGAAGAATTGTTTGAATTCGCCGTAGAGCTGAGCAGCAAGGGTTTTATTGTGACTGAGAACCAATGTAGGCTTGTTCGTACGAGCCACAACGTTAGCGATAGTAAACGTCTTACCCGACCCTGTTACCCCAAGGAGGGTTTGATGTGCTTCGCCATTAATTACCCCGTTTGTGAGCTGCTCGATGGCCTTTGGCTGATCACCCGTAGGTTCGTATTCGCTGGTAAGTTTGAAATCCATTACAGTAAGTTAGGTGTTATTTTGATTGTTTTCCCTCGGCATTTCTCGACCATGGCAAGTATTGTAAAACTAACTAAACGGCCACTGTTGGACTATGGTTCTGCAGATTTGAAAAAACTGAAACTTATTAACTCCGCCCTTTCAAGGCGGAGCATGAGAAAGCCAACACTCCGGGCTTTAGCCCTGACTGGCGGAAAAGAACGCTCACGATAATGCCGGAGTTGTAGAAAAAGCAAGCTGCCAAAAACGATAGCATTTCATTCCCTAAAAAAACAAGAGTTGCCCTTTTTGGGGCAACTCTATCTCTATCATTGGTTAATCTGTCTTTCAGTTATTCCATATCGTCCACGACTTTTCGGCTTGAATGTGAAGCATTTCAAGTCCGTTCTTGATCTTTGCATTGCGCATCTCCGCTTTCTGGAGAAACATCGTGCGTGCAGGGTTATAGATTAGATCATACACGTAATGATTCGGCCCGATTAGCTCGAAATCGACAGGAGGCATAGTTTCGGTGCTTGGACTCATTCCAAGAGGTGTGGTATTAACTATTAATAACGACTCCTCGATTATAGACGGATTTTTTTCGAGATCATCATACGTGAAGTCACCTTTTTTACGTTCGCGCGAAACAAGACTATAACTTATCTTTAGTTTTTTAAGGGCTTCTTGTACTGCTTTTGAAGATCCACCTGTGCCAAGTATCAAGCCTTTAAGGCCCTTATCTTTTGGAAGCCATTTATCAACGGTCTCAAAAAACGCATCAGAATCTGTATTGAAACCTTTCAATTTTCCGTCCTTGATCTTGATCACATTCACGGCGCCAATCCTCTTAGCAAACCCATCTACTTCATCAAGGTATTTGATCACTTGTTCTTTATAAGGAATGGTAACGTTTAGGCCTGATAGCCCCTTAGTGTCTTTGAGCAGTTTTTCGATTTCCTTGATATTGCTCAGCGGGAATAGTTCATAGTGATAATCACGAAGTCCTTCGCGAAAAAATTTCTCATCAAAGTAAGATTTTGAGAACGAATGACTAACGGCAGCGCCAATCAGCCCGAATACTTTTTCCATTTTCAGATTTTTGTTTTAAGTCTTGCTGCAATCTTTACAAATAATACTACGATAAAAACACTTATTGCCATCATTAATATAGCCTGAAACACCTGAGGGTCCTTTCCAGTAGTAGCGAAGTAGTGCCAGGGTAATATGCTTCTGTCGAAAGCGGGAACTTGGTCACCTCTGCTATTGGTCACATATTCCAATACTTCGCGCCAAGGCCATACTTTATTTAACGAGCCCAGCATAAATCCGGTCAGCAAAGCTACGGTTGCGTTGTGATAATTTTCCAATGTCCATGTCAAAAATCTGGAGAATCCTATCAACCCGACCACACAACCCATGAAAAAGACTATGATAACCAGAAAGTTAAAGCTTATCAACGCATTTACCATGTATTGGTATTTGCCAAGCAGTAACAATATAAACACCCCCGACAGTCCCGGAATAAGCAAGGCAGATACAGACAACATGCCGGTCAGGAAGATAAACCAAATGGAGGCCGGGGTTTGTGCCGGCGACAGCAGCGTAATTCCGAACGATACCAGAGCGCCGCAGAAAAATGCAGTGACCGTTCCAATATTCCATTTCTTGATATCCCGCAGAACAAGCAGCGCCGATATCAGTACCAATCCGAACACAAACGACCATACCAAAATAGGGTACTTGGTTTGCAAGTATGTTACCAATCGTGCAAGAGTGAACAAGCTGGTTACAATTCCGGAAAAGAGGAACACAAGGAAGGTTCCATTGATCTTATTCCAGAAATCCTGGAATCTCTTTTTTGTAAGCAATTCGAATGCTTCCCTGTCAATCGATCTTAGGGCGTAAACCATTTCGCTATAGATACCAGTGATAAAAGCTACCGACCCCCCAGACATTCCAGGAATGACGTCAGCCACTCCCATACTCAGCCCCTTCACGTAAAGGAGAATATAGTCTTTAAGTCTTCTCAACTCAATAGAAGATTAATCGACCTCAAAGGGTGGCGCGGTGTTGGTGTTCTTTCTTTCAATACCGAGAAAATGCAAAAAGGTATCACCGCGTAAACCCAGCCGGATAGTTTCCAGTGGGATGATTTCTTCCGGTGCTATATTACCAAGGTTTACGTTTGCCCCCAGCAGTTTGACGAACCAAACCTGCTGCGCTTTTTGAGGAGCTTCCCAAATAATTTTCTCAAACGGAATTTTTGTCAAAATTTCCTGCACAAGCCCTGATCGTACTTCGCCCGTTGAACGGAACAAACCTACATTGCCGCTTTCTCTTGCCTCACCGATGACCTTCCATGCTCCGGCGTCCAATTCTTTTTGCATTAGGTCGATCCACATGTAGGGAGGAATAATCTTGTCAGCATCCTTTGATCCTACTTCCGATAAAACTGTTACCTGTTCAGCAAGCTTAGTAATGTAATCGCATTTCTTATCATGGTCAATATCCATCGATCCATCGGAAACTTCGACAAAGGTCATTTCGTACTTGTCAAGGATCTTACGGTACTCATCAAATTGGTCGCGGATTACGAAAGCTTCGAAAAGTGTTCCTCCGAAGTACACTGGTATTCCTGCATCTTTAAAGACTTTGATCTTATCTTTAAGATTAGGTGTTACAAAAGATGTTCCCCAACCGAGCTTTACGATATCAACATAATTAGCGGAAAGACTCACAAAATCCTCGGCTTCACGAACACTCAGGCCTTTATCCATAGCCATAGTAAAGCCGTGTTGCCTGGGCTTATTGGTACGCTCAGGTAGGTTTTTTAGATCGTAGTTCATTAGCTGTTTTCTTTTCTAAACTGTTCGATTATTTTGTACAAAGCCTTTTGGGTTTCAATTTTTGGAAAAAAATCAAACAATGCAGTATGGCCGTCAAAATCCAAAATTAATGCATTTTCCAAATAGTTAAAGGCTTCCTTAAACCGACCAGCTTCAATGAGATACACCGTCATCCGGTAAAATATTTCGGGATCGTCCGGAATCTCTTCAAATCCTATTGACAACGTTTCAATTGCCTTCTCATGATCACCTTGCTCATAATAGATGAAGGACCAATTCAACCAGATCTCTTTATCTTCGGGCTCGAGCTTGCTGGCTTCTTCATAGGCATCAATGCTAGATACCGTGTTCCCTACCTTAAACTCCGCGTGAGCCACAGACTTCCAATACTCGGCATTCTCAGTGTTTATCTTTAATGCTTTGTTGTAAAAATGGAGGGCCTGGTACCACTTCTCCTGCTTTTCAAGACACGCACCGGCTCCAAACCAGGCTTCATCATAAAGCGAATCCAGCTTGGTGGCTTTTTGAAAATATTTTAATCCGAGATCGTACTGCTCCAGACTTTCATACGCAGCGCCAATGCAACAGTATACTTCAGGGCTCGGTCCTTCGATTTCTAATGTCTTTCTGAATGAATCGAGAGCTTTTGTATACTCTCCCATATTCATGTAAGTGTTACCTGTATTGAAGTATGCCGAGGCAAATGTTTCATCTATGGTAATGGCATAATCATAAGCCTGAAGTGCTTCAGTATATTTTTCAAGCTTATTGTATACTATTCCAAGATTGTACCAGGCCGCTGTTGAATATGGATCCTCATCAATGAACTTCTGATAGTATTCGATGCTGCCTTCGAGTTGTCCGGTTACATCCAGACAAAACGCAAGTTCATATAATGATCCTTCGTGATTAATGTTGATCTCAATGGATTTTTTGTAAGCTTCTATCGCTTTTTGATAGTCGTCCATGCTTTGATAAGCAAGTCCGATGCTGTAATAAACTTCATCCTTGTCATCAGCCAGCAACAATGCTTTTTCATAGTTCTCAATTGCGTCGAGATGATTTCCTTGCAATGAAAGGATAGAACCTTTTGTAAGGTATATCTCAGGATCGTTTGGCTGCAGTGAATGTGCATGATGAAGCAGTTCAAGCGCCTGGCTATATTCTTCCAGGTTTGAAAGGATCTGCGCCTTGACTGTGATTAGCTCTATCGAAAACGGGTATTGACTGATAGCCTGGTTTACAGCTTGCAATGCCTTGTTGTGCTTGCTACGCAACATGTAGTGATCAATGATCTGTTCGTAGGCATCTAAATCAAAAAATTCTGCTTTCTTTTTCCGGAGGTGGTCTTCAAATCGTTTTATCAGCTCATTTCCTTCTTCTCTTTTACGATATTCTTTCGCCATGGACTAAAAAGGTTTTCCTAAAATAAGGTAAAATATGGTGTAAAACTAAGACGTTTCGGGCTATTTTTTAGCATTCATTGCATCCATGTAATATCTGCAGCACCTTTGCAAGGTTTTATCAATCGGTTGAAATTCAAAATTCAGCTGGTCAACGATCTTTTGATTTTCAAAAAGATAGTTCACACCTGCGATCCTGGCAGTTTCCTTGGTTAAACGTGGTTCTGAACCTGTGATTGCCGCTCTCCAGGTCTCGAAATAGGCGCCTATCTTCAGAAAGTTTTTGTTAACCCGAATGGAAGGAATTTTTTTGCCGAATTCCTTAGCAATCAATCCGAATAATTCCTTATAGCCTACCTTGCCCGCTGAAACTATAAAACGTTCAGCCTCAACTGGCATTCTCAATAACGTATAAACGATCTTAGCCACATCTACTACATCTACATAGTTAACTGAGCCTTCTGAGTAGAATGGCGATTGCTTCCATATGTATTTAAATATTTGTGCACTGCTGTTGTCCCAGTTTGCTCCGGCGAGAATAAGGGAAGGATTAACAATAACACAACTAATACCTTCTTCCTGTCCACGAAATATCTCCAGCTCAGAGAGATACTTTGATTTCGCATAGACCGTTTGTTGATGGGTTTCAATCCACTTATTTTCTTCGGTGATTGTTGTTTGACCTTTTTGTGCCGCAAGGGCCGCAACTGAACTGACGTGAACAATACGTTTCACGTTGTTTGCCAGGCATGCGTTCACGACATTTCGTGTGCCCTGAACGTTGATCTCCATGACGTTCCTTGCCCGACGTGGATTGAACGAGACTATAGCCGCTGTATGAATGACATGCGTTACGTTCCTGAATGCATCATTCAATGACACAACATCAAGAACGTCCGCATCAAACCATGTAATGCCGTCATTAACATCCTGTAGTAACGAAATGTCGCTGTCTTTTCGTTTGATTGCCAGAAATGGCTCCTGATGCTGAATGAGCTGTCTCACAATAAAGCTTCCGAGGAGTCCATTTGCACCGGTAACCGCGATCATCAATTGTGAGTTATGGGTGAATAGTCAATTCGTTATAGTGAATTGTTAAGGAGAGGCAGTGCGAGCGCTTTTTGATAATACTTCAACTGATGTGCTTCCTCAACGATCCTTGCATGCTGAAGATGATGACAATCACTTCCCAATAAATGTATCCAACCACGGTCAATTAGTTTGAAAGCGGTCGTTTGTGCGGGCTTTCCATTCGAACCCGTGATCGATCCAATGTTAATCTGAAACAATACGCCGCGATCGAGGAGGTCTTTGGCCTTGTCGACATTGTTCTGCAGATAAAGATAGCGTTCGGGGTGAGCCAGCACAAGCCTGTATCCTTTGGTTGTCGCCAAAAAAATAAACTCCTTCATGTTAAAAGGCTCGTTCAGAAAATTTGTTTCGAACAACAGGAATTTCTTGCCGAATGTTAGCATCTTCTGATCGTTTTCAATCATCTTAAATACGTGTTCATCCAGATAGTATTCAGCAGCAGCTTCAATCTCGATATCAATTTCCTGAGTGGTCAAATATGCACGGAGCTTGCCTAGTCGCGACAGAATCTTTTCGGCCGTATTTTTATAGGTGTCGCTCATTACGTGAGGAGAAGTAATGAGTTTCCTGTAACCCATCTTTTGAAAATGTAGAATAACATCCTCCGATTCCTCATAAGATTGTACTCCGTCATCCAGCCCTGGAAGGAGATGTGAATGAATGTCAACCTGCAAAGGGTTGACGCTCTTAGCAGACTCTTTTTTTCTTACCCAGTCGAACACTATGCCTTAAAAATTTTCTGTAACCAATTCGTCTTGCCGGGGTTTACATAGTAACCATAGCCGTAACTCTTTTCACCCGGCGGCAACGCGTTAAGTATTGTGGTAATATTAGAAAATTTATTGATGTTGATGATGCGCTGGAGGTTGAAAAGAAAATCTTTTTTTGAATAATTGGCCCTGAATATGTAGATGGAAACGTCTGAGCGTTTCATTGCCATAATTCCGTCCGTCACCAAACCGACAGGTGGTGTGTCCAGAATGATGTAGTCGTAGATTGTTCTCAGTTCGTCGAGCAGCCCTTCAAATTCGCCGTTCATCAGCAGTTCAGATGGATTGGGAGGATGCGGACCGGCTGGCAAAAAATCAAAATTTTCCAACGGCGTACGCGCAAGACACTCTTGCCATGTGTTCTTCCGTATCAGAACGGTGCTTACGCCTTTTGTTCTGTCATCAAAAGTCGACGTGCCATCTCCTTTTGGCTTTCGCATGTCGAGATCGATTAGAATCACCTTCTTGCTCGAATAGGCCATGATACCACCGAGATTTTTCGCTAAAAAAGATTTTCCTTCGCCGGAAACCGTGGATGATATCGTGATCACCTTGTTCTTTTTCTGAACGCTGAAAAAATCAAGGTTGGTCCTTAACGCTCGGATCGCCTCGCTAACCACCGACTTTGGATGCTCCAGTATGTGTAAGCCGCGGTCATCGACGTGTTTTGACGAGGGGATCACCCCAAGCACGGGAACTGTGTCAATTTTCTCGATCTCTGTGATACTTGTGATCTTGTTGTTAACTACATAGAGCAAGCCAAGAAGGAATAACATTATCACCAAACTGGAAACAAAACCGATACCTGCAATCATCATTCTGTTGGGTGACAGCGGTTTGGTCGGCATGGTAGCGGGCGATAAAATCTTGAAATCAGGAATACTGCCTGCCTGTGTGATCTCGAACTCTGACTTTGATTGCATTAAAGACAGGTAAAACTGCTCGTACAATTTGTAATAACGTAAGTTCTTTGAAAATTCGGTGGATTTCTCCGGCAGGTTAACAAACTGATGCTCCAATCTTTGCTTTCTTTGATTGGTTTGAACAAGCGTATTCATCAGTTCGGATTTCAATTCTGCAAGCTGTTGATACGTTTTCTTTCGAACTGCCTCAATCTGGTTCTGTTTTTCGCGATACGCAAAAGTAATTTCGTTGTAAGAGAGTTTGAGTTTCTCTAACGAAAGTATAAGCGTTTCCAGCGTTTCAAGATTCTTCGCGATAGTTGGCGGCAACGTATTGCGATGGCCCATCGAAATAAACAACTCACCCTCGTCTACTCCTTGCATTAACGACTCGACCTCAATTATTTTTTGATTCAAATTGAATCGTTGCGAATCGATTTGATTAATAAGTGTAACTGTCTTTTTCAGGTCTTCATCGAGATCTTTGCTCTTGTTTTCCAGCGTAAAATTTTCAAAATAATTCTCGAAATTTTCCATCCTCTTCTCGATGGTCACTAATTCGCTGGAGATCCATTCTATCTTTTGTTTTGTCGCCAGGTTCTTTTGTTCGTTGCTGTATTGAAGATAAATAGTGTCGATCTTGTTGAGAACTGCATTAGCCTTGAACGGATTGTTGTCCTTGAATGAAACCCGTATCGTGTTTGCATTAAAATTCAAAGGTTCAGCGGTAAGGTTGCGGAGCATATAGTCAAGCAAAGCCTCCTTGCTGTTTATCATAAAGAAATAACCGATCTCATCTCCTTGGGAGAAGGACGGCACTTTTTCGATGATAAGCTCAAGGCCGTCCAGCACAGTCCGACTGTTATAACGGCCATTAATTATTTTTCCTTCTTTCCCGGCCTGTAACGTGAATTCGTTGGCATCAACTTCATCGAAGTAGATTGGTATATCGAGGAGGTTATCCGTATGAGCCGCGAACTTCACATTAAAAGGATGGCTTTGAAAGAGTTCGTCATTGAGTACCCGGCCAATTGAGTAATAGCCGACGTAAAGTTCTGATGAATCAACCACCCTGCTTAAAAACAGTCTCGATTGAATGATTTCGATTTCGCCTGAGATCAGATTAATGTTCTGATTCTCTATTGGATTTTTGATGCCGAATTCAGTTGCCTCTTTTTTCACATCCAGCTTTATCACGGAATCCGACTCGTAAAGATTCTTGGTATAACGAACGAAGATATATGCAGCGAAATTGATTGTAATGAAAATGCCCACAAACCATATCCAGTTTGCCATGCCGACAATTCTCAACTTGTTGAAGTCGATACCTTCAACTTGTAGAGGTTGTACTTTAATATTTCTCGGTTTCTCGTCCATCTCTCATTATTACAGTCCCGCGATAACGACAATAAGTGTTGTAAGACTGGTCAGCGCGGTCAATACGGGAAGGTAATCCCTGAAGGCCTCACTAACCGGACGGCGTACTGGTTCGACATATACAATATCTCCATGTTCGATCAGGACGTTGCTTTTAAGGTAACCGTCAATTGTGCTAAGATCGGCGACCAGTACTTGGTCGCCCCTCAGCACCCTTATGTTGTGGGCCTTTGCAAGATTGTCAACCCCTTTTGCCAGGGCCAAAACTTCAACCAAGTGAATATTCTCATTAACGAGTGGTATCACTTGACCACCAGGCGCACCAAGCACGATAACGCGCTTGTTCATATATTTAAGTATTACAAATGAATCCTTATAGTATGACTCATATGCTTTTTGCAACAACTCTTCCGCCAAACGTATACTCAACCCATCGATTTTGATCTCGCCAATCATCGGGAACTTGGCCACGCCTTTAATATCCACCAGATATGTAGGTTCTGGTCGAGAGGAAAGGTTTTGATTATTCAATTCCTTCGTAAGCTCGAGGTCGGGGTCTATGATACGCTCTCCTTTATTTGTATATACCTCCAGCTGTAAGTAATCATTCTTTTGAATAACATAGTTCCTTTCAGCAAGGTCTACCAATTGTTTTAACTGATAACCATCAGGCACTTTAAACATTATATTTTGTTTGTAGGAAGCACAGGACGAAAGTATTAGACTTAAAAACAGCAGTCTGTTGGTTGTACCAGCGAATAGTCTTTTCAACGTAACAAGAATTGAGTCATAATGTAAAATTACGGATTTTCTCATTAACTCTGCCTAGGTAGGCAGCGATGAGTCCTTCGAGGATACTTTTGGTTTTTCGATTTGCCAATCTATTCGAAGATCCGATTCGATGGTTAGATTTCCCGCAGCCCTCAAATCCTGTCTCTTTTACCTCCAGTTTGCCACTTGCTGCTAAGACGCTTTCTTCAGATTAGCAAGCGTTGCAAGGTACTTATTTATGACCAGCGACTCGTCGTATTCTAGCTCCATTTTGGTCCTTCCATTTTTTCCAAAGACCTTGAGCGTTTCATCTTCAAGTGAAGCCATCGTCTTCATTTTATCGGCAAGGTCATTCGCATCTTTTATTTTACACAACAGACCATTGTAATTGTTTTCGACGACATGGTTACATCCTGGGACATCAGTCGCAATGATTGGTTTTGCCGAGCTTGCTGCTTCGAGAAGCGTTCTTGGAGTTCCTTCGCGGTAGGAGGGCAGAACAACACAATCGGCATTATCAATGAAGCTACGCACGTCATTTGTAGCTCCCAGGTAGTCGATCACACCTGAGTTGATCCATTCCTGAATGACTTTCTTTTTTATGCCTCGCTTATGTTCTGGGTCCATGGCGCCAAGCACCTGGAATTTTGCATCCAGGCCGGTTGCCTTAAGCTTTCGCACGGCTTCCACATATTCCATCACACCCTTATCAGTAATTAGCCGCGAAATCATAAGGAAAGTAAACTTATTATTCCGCTTGAACGCCATCGGTTGAAATTTCTTCAGGTCAATGCCGGAACCGGGAAGTATATCAGCCGCATGCGATGGAACGAGTTTCCGGTGAAGGAATAATTTAAGGTCTTCAGGGTTTTGAAAGAACACCTTTCTGGCAAACCTGAAGCTGATTCGGTATAAGGTAATGGCGATCAATGAAACAAGATTGTCCTTCAGGAACACTGTTCCAAGACCGCAGACATTGTTGACAACAGGAATACCAAGCAGCGATGCCGCCAACGTGCCGTATACATTTGGCTTTATCGTGTAGTGAAGAATCACATCAGGCTTAACTCGCCTGTAGATCATGTATAGCTCCAGAATGAGCGCGGAATCCTTAATAGGGTTAGCGCCCCTGCTATCCATTTTAACTTTGTGATGAATGCATCCTGACTCTCTTAGAAGATCCGTGTAGTCATCTTCGGGTGCTATGGTGTGTACTTCGTAGCCCTTCTCAAGCAGGGCATGTACAAAATTCATCCTGAAATTATAGATATTCCAGGATGTGTTGAGTACTATCGCAATTCTCATCGGATCTGGGCTCTGATTGTGAGAATTTTCGGATCCTGGATTTCGATAATGACTCGAAATTGGCAGTTATCTTAAAAAATCTCTGGTTTAGATCATTCAAAGATATATTAAAAGTTTCACTCTCAGAAAACTTAATCTAAATTTTATCGGTTATGTTTGGCTGTTTAGGAATGTAATGACTCAAAAAGATAATAGAGCAGTATTGGTTGCCATTGGCAATAGTCAGCATGCAGAGATAACACAGGAGCATCTCGACGAGTTGGCATTTCTTGCCGAAACTGCAGGCATTAAGACGATCCGAAAATTTGTCCAGAATCTTGCACAGCCGGATAGCCGCACTTTTGTAGGCAAAGGCAAGCTCAGTGAGATCTTAGAATTTGTTAAAGCTGAGAAGGCAACGAGCGTGATCTTCGATGATGATCTTACGCCCTCTCAACTTAGGAATCTCGAGCGGGAGTTCAATTCTTCCGCGGATGATTCGAATAAAGTAAGGATCTATGACAGAAGCCTGTTGATCCTTGATATTTTTTTGTGGCGAGCTCAAACAGCGCAGGCGAAGACTCAGGTTGAACTTGCCCGTAATCAGTATCTGCTTCCCCGCCTCACGCGGATGTGGACTCACCTTGAACGACAACGTGGTGGTACCGGGACCCGTGGCGGCGCAGGTGAACGGGAAATTGAAACAGACCGGAGGAATATCCGGATCCAGATCAATATCCTTAAGGAGAAGCTCGAGAAAATTGAGAAGCAGAGACAAACACAGCGTAAATCCCGTGAATCGATCGTAAGGGTTGCGTTGATCGGCTATACCAATGTGGGGAAATCCACACTGATGAATCTGTTATCAGGGTCAGGGGTGTTGGCTGAAAACAAGCTCTTTGCAACGGTAGACGCTACGGTGAGAAAAGTAACGTTCGGAAATATTCCGTTTCTACTTTCTGATACTGTCGGATTTATCCGAAAGTTGCCCCATCACCTCATCGAATCATTCAAATCAACGCTCGACGAAGTAAGGGAGGCGGATCTGTTGTTGCACGTAGTGGATGTAGCCCACCCGTTCCATGACAATCAGATAGAAGTAGTTTCAAATACCTTACAAGAAATAGGCGCAGCGAACATACCGACCATCCTTGTTCTGAATAAGACCGATCTGTTCCAGGAACAACATCCTGACGCCAACCTTGAAGAGATGAGAGGGTATTATCGACAAATGGGATATGAGAACGTCATTTTTGTTTCGGCCACTACAAATCGCAATATCAATTCGCTTAAGAAGATGATTTTTGACGAAGTCAAACGGAAGCATTTAATGATCTACCCGAATTTCTTCAAAGATGGGTATGAATTCGCGCCATGGCCGACAGAGCAAAGCTAATCCAATCCGATCATCATAAACGCGCCCCAGTAGATCGGCTCGGGATACTCAACGCGTAGCTCTTTCTTTGCGTCTATAAAACTTTGCCTCATGTTGCCACTGTTAAGATATTTCTGGATAAAAGTCACCATAAGCTTTTGAGTTGCTTCATCGTCTACTTTGAACATGCTCATGATAAGGAAATTAGACCCTGCAACCAAAAATGCCCGTTGTAGTCCCTGAACTCCTTCGCCGGCCTCTAGTTCTCCCAGTCCTGTCTCGCATGCGCTTAGTACAACCAATAAAGTTTTGTCAAGATTGAGACTCATGGCTTCGTAAGCTGTCAGAATGCCGTTCTCCATGTTGAAATTATATTTCGTCTTGTCCAGGAGATCACCGGCTCCCTTTAGCAAAAGGCCACTTCTCATCAATGGATTTTGTGAAAGCGCTGCCTCACTGCTTCCAAGCTCGTCTTGTAATGTTACCTGAGTAGTAGGTTTATAAAATCCATGAGTCGCAAAGTGAAGGATCTTTGGACTGTTAAGCTCCTTAAGATTTTCCTCCGATGCAGCCTTTTCGGTGTATTCAACAGTAGCGTATCCTTTCTGCTTTAACATGTAGTCAATCTGAGTAACTTCTTTTTCAGTTCCCGGCAGCGATGAGATGGATTGATCTGCTGACGCAGTAAGATAAAAAGTAGGATTACCAAATAAAGTGGCTGTGTTGTTAGCAGTCGATTTTGATTTTAGTTTTTTAAGATACAGGTCTTTTGTGTTGCTAACCAAAACGATGTTTGTGTTATCAATCACGTATTTTCCATCAGGCGAAGGGATCGCCTCGAGATTGATTTGATTATAAATACCGTCAGCCGACAAATAGATTGTTGACGATTGACCAATTCCGTCGATAATGGGTTTGCAGAACACACCATATGAAATCTCGTCGGGTATCTTCCCAGTTATGGCGTTCCGATAGAATTTGAAGTATCGTGTCTCCATTTTCTTGCCATCATTAAGCATGATCACTTTCGGCTTTGTGAACTCAGGCTTGATAAAAAGCGCTGCGTAGATCACCGAATCGGTGAAGTCATGGTTGAAATGACGGTAGCGCACCATTTCAACCGCTGTCTCGTTTGGTTTCAACGATTTTTTGACATCTTCAAAAACGATACGTCGGTTTTCAAAATTCTGTCCAAAAAGCTCCGATCGCTTGCTGAGTTCTTTTTCGAGCTGGTCGACCTCTTGTTGTAGCGCGCCAGGATCTACTTCGCTTTCCGTCAGCTGTTGCGGGCTCATGGATAGCGCGAGAGTAAGCACTTCTTTCTTTTGTACCCAATCGCTGTAGATGGATTTCAATTCATCGTCTGTGCTGTTAAGGATACGTTCCCTGATTTTTATGGATGTACTTAGCAACAACGCTTTCGTGAGGAGCTGATAGTTGTAGATCTTTCCCGAAAGATCTTTGAAGTCTTCAAGGTTGCTGAAGGCAAGTGTGTTGTAAAATTCGAAATCGCCCCTAATCGTATTCCAGTATTTCGCTTTAAGGTTTTCACTCAAGGCGGGGAAGAATTCCTTGATGTAATTTTCATAGTTGGAAAGTGATTCTTCTATTAAACGCTTGGAACGTTTGTAATCCTTCTCCATGTAATAAACTTTCCCAAGTTTTGACAACACCTTAACATACTCCGGATGTTTGACGCTGAAGAATTTCTCATATAGCGCTTTCGAATGATTATAGAATTCTTCGGCTTTCTTGTAATTTTTCTGTTGATAATAGACATCACCGGTAAGAGTGTAGATGCTGGCAGCATTTACGTTGTTCTTCGTTCCGGTTTTTGCCTTCCATATCCCTTCTGCTACGGTCAAGGAGTTAAATGCAAGGTCAAACTTCTTTTCAGAGATATAGAGGACGGCCATGTTCTTCATAATCTCTGCATATTGGGGATTGTCCTTTCCCAATCGGCGGGCGATGATATCACGCGCTTCGACCATCATCTTTTCTATCTCTTTCTTGTCATCGCCTTTGTGAAATTTGATAAGAGCCAATTGTGAAAGCGACCGCGCTACTTCGATATGATCTCTGCCAAATTGTTTTTCCTGGCTTGCCAGCGCTTTCGAAATTGTTGCTTCAGCCCTGTCGTAGTCGCCTAGTGTGGTGTAGATGTCTCCCAGCAGCTTCTGAGTGGGCGCTGTTTTGGTTGAAAGATCGCCATATGTTTTAAGCGCCATTTGATTTGCATTGGTAGCAACTTGTTCTGCCTCGGTATACTCGCCGTTAGCAAGCAGAATCCGTCCGCGATTCACAAAAGGTTCTATTAAACGGATCGAATTCTTCCCGTATAACTCTTCGTATTCTGGTATTTGCATATCGAGCAAACGATTGGCATCCGAATAACGGCCAAGCTGAATGAACAACGAAGTTAACTCTTCCGCCGATGACAGCTCGCTGCCCACTACAACGTCAGCATTTTTGATGAGTCTTCGTGAGCGTTCAAGATTTACCTCAGCTTCATCAAACAGTCCTTTAACACCATAGAGCTTAGCCTGCGTTTCAATGGCGTGAACGTAGTCGCCGGTGCGGCTGTCGTCTTTGCGAAACTCTTCAAGTATCTTAAGCGCTTTCGTAATGTTTTCATCTGCTTTTTCATATTGGCCCAACTTGATCTGAAGCTGAGCAATGCGGTCAAGTTCGGTGCCGTAATCAGGATCTTTGTCGTCGTATTTGGAACGCGCAATCCTGGAGGCGAAGTCGAGCGTGGATGATGCCTGCGAATATTTATCGTTAAGCTCGTAAAGGCTGGCAAGGTGATTCAAAATATCGAGATGATCCTTGTGCCAGTCGCCGATCTCTTTTGATACAAAGCTTGTATAACTTTCATCAAATATTTTCTGGGCCTCTTCGATCTTGTTGGTGTAATCAAGATAATAGCTTGCAAGACGGATCTTGGCCAGGTGATACTCTGGGGACCCATCGCCGTATAGTTCTTTTTTGATGTCGGCCAATTCTGTGAGATATTTCTCTGAGTTCACATACCGTTTTTCCCGTTGGGCAACATCATAGAGAAAGTTTAGGATGTGCTCTCTCGTGCGATAGTACTTAGGCAGTGCCTTCGAATTCAAAAGATTAGAGGCATCCTGTTCCAGGTCTTTCGTTTTGTCACGTTCAAGCTTCGAGTCAAACTCGACCGCTTTTAGATTGATTTGGAACAGACTTCCTTTTGGAAAGTTTTTATCGATCATCTTTTGGTACTCAAGCTTTGTATTGAGATATCGCGCGCGGTTTCCTTCAACAAGGAGGTGATGTAGATAGGCAATGTACAGGTCGTGCGCTAACTGAGTGGTGGGATTTGCTTTCTTCTTCAGGTCGGAAAGTATATTGTCAAACTCAAGTCCTTTTTCACGTTCTTCGTTACCATTGTCTATAAGCATCTTTGCATTAAGGTATCTGTTCTCGACCAGAGCAAGGCTAGACTCTCCCATGTACTTTTGATTTTTTCTGATCCAGTTCTGCGCCGCGCCGAATGCAGAGTCTGCCGAGATAAGACTTCCTTTTTTGCCATACGCATTTGCCGTCATCGTCAGAAGTTTTCCAAAATCGCTGTATCGCTGGGGAATTTCTTCGTCAGGTACACGGTGACTCTTGATAGTTCCGTCTTGAACGATGGTTTCTTTTTCAACAGCACGACCAGCATAATAACTCTCCAGGTTTTTAAACAATGCAAGAGCTTCATTACAAAAACCTTGTCCGGTCATCGCTACTGCTTCTATCAATCCGATACGGGCGCTTAGATGTTCATTGAGTTGATTAGTACGGGTTAATAGCTCCTTTGCCTTGGCTGTATATTCACGGCTTAATCGATAGTTCCCATATTCATTATATGTCTCGGCAACGTCTAACATGGTGCCTGCGTAGTTGGCACTGTTTTCTCCAAACGTTGCCAGACTTGCCGCTAGTGCATTTTCCAACGATTTGTCGAAGCCGTCAAGCATACCCAGGGCTAGAGTAATGCGTGCTTCACGAATGTGCAAACCAGGCATATACGTGTTCTTTTGCCCCATCTTTGCCACAACCGACTTCTTAAGTTTTTGAAGTCCGCTGCTAGCCTTTGAGAAACTGCCCGCATTGTAACGAGCATCAATCTTCCGGAGGCTCTTGTCAAACGATTTGTTTTGAGAGAACAGAGGGTGTGTTGTAGCCAGGATAAATACTAACAGGGCATAGCTGTAATTTTTCATGACCATTGAATTCAGTTAGGAGTTAGAAGTTAGGAGTTTGCTTGTCCGCCGGACTTGCCGGCTGAGAGCATAGGCGCAGTTGAGTGCGAGCGTGGGTGTGGGTGTCCTATTGAATTTATAAGTACTAAACATAAGTTTAAAAATGTGAAAGCAAGCGCCAAAAAAATGAGTTGCCCTTGCTTGTCTGAGACCCAGCCTTAATTTTGAATTGACGTGGCGTCACTAGATCCAACCACTAATCTACTAAAATTCTGGTGTATAGGATATTTCGTAAAGGGAGATAGGGGAAAACCGCCCAGCGTAGTTGCAAGGTATATTCTCCTAAATTCTAAATTCTAAATTCTAACTCCTAAACTCCTAACTCCTACCTTCTATTAGCTTTGTTAGAATTTCCTTTGCTGCTGTTGTGATGACCGTACCGGGACCGAAAACAAAAGCAACTCCCGCATTAGTAAGAAACTCATGATCATGTTCCGGTATCACACCACCCGCAATAACCATTATATCAGCTCTCCCTATTTTCTTTAGTGATTGAATGAGTTCGGGAATAAGTGTTTTATGTCCACCGGCAAGACTTGACGCGCCAATGAGGTGAACATCATTCTCTGCCGCTTGCATTGCAACTTCATCTGGTGTTTGAAACAACGGTCCTATATCCACATCAAAGCCGAGATCCGCAAAACTTGTTGCGATAACTTTTGCGCCACGATCGTGGCCATCTTGACCCATCTTTGCAATAAGAATTCTTGCTCTGCGTCCATCCAGGGCTGCAAATTGATCGGAAAGCTTTTGTGCTTCTTCAAAATCTTTCTGGTCTTTCATCTCCTTCGAATATACGCCTGAAATTGATTTGATCGTAGCCTTATACCTACCGAATACTGTTTCCATTGCAGAGGAGATCTCACCTAATGTCGCGCGCTTCCTTGCCGCATCGATCGCGCATTCGAGAAGATTTTGTTGCTTGTCTCGAGCTGCATCAGTGAGCTTTTGCAGAGCAGAGGCTACTTCGTCCTGGTTCCGTTCTCTTTTTAACTTATTAAGTCTTTCGACTTGCTCTTTTTGTACGGCAGTATTATCGACCTCGAGTATATCAAAGTCTTTTTTTTCTGAGGAAACATATTTATTAACACCAACAATCACATCGCGGCCTGAATCTATTCTTGCCTGTTTGGCTGCAGCCGCCTGTTCTATGCGCATCTTTGGGATCCCCTTTTCAATGGCTTTTGTCATGCCACCGTAGCTTTCAACTTCCTCGATCAAGCGCCACGCATTTTCAGCGAGCTGTGCGGTCAGACTTTCTACGTAGTACGAACCGCCCAATGGATCAACAACATGGGTGATTCCTATTTCTTTGTCAAGGTAGAGCTGAGTGTTGCGCGCGATACGAGCCGAAAAGTCGGTGGGAAGAGCAATTGCTTCGTCAAGTGAATTCGTATGTAAGGATTGAGTGCCGCCCAGTACAGCCGCCAGTGCTTCGATACACGTTCTTGTTACGTTGTTGTATGGATCCTGCGCGGTAAGACTCCATCCGGAAGTTTGACAATGCGTTCGCAATGCCATTGACCTGACATTCTTCGGACTGAATTGCTGAACGATCTTTGACCACAATAGTCTCGCTGCCCGCATTTTGGCAATCTCCATAAAGAAGTTCATTCCAATTCCCCAAAAGAATGAAAGCCGGGGAGCAAAATCATCGACTGCAATACCTGCGTTCAATCCTGTCCGGATATATTCGAGTCCATCGGCCAGAGTATACGCCAATTCAATATGCGCAGGTGCTCCCGCCTCATGCATATGATAACCGCTGATGCTTATAGAGTTAAACTTTGGCATGTGTTGAGAAGCATATCGGAAGATATCGGCCACTATACGCATCGATTGCTCTGGAGGATAGATATAGGTGTTGCGTACCATAAACTCCTTGAGGATGTCATTTTGAATCGTGCCGCTGAGCTGATTTGGTTTTACGCCCTGTTCTTCAGCAGCAACGATGTAGAAGGCCATTATCGGAATTACTGCTCCGTTCATGGTCATTGAGACAGACATAGTATCCAGCGGAATTCCCTCAAACAATAGCTTCATGTCCAACACCGAGTCAATTGCTACGCCGGCTTTTCCTACGTCTCCGGATACTCTGGGGTGATCGGAATCATAGCCTCTGTGTGTGGGCAGATCAAAAGCGACCGAAAGACCTTTCTGTCCCGCCGCGATGTTCCGTCTGTAAAATGCATTCGATTCGTTTGCCGTTGAGAACCCTGCGTACTGTCGGATAGTCCACGGCTTGGATGTATACATCGTCGCGTAGGGACCACGTGTGTATGGCGCGATCCCCGCTGCATAGTTCAGGTGTGGAAGACTCTTTAAATCGTCTGATGAATAATCCTTTTTTATTTCGATGTCCTCCGGACTTTTCCATCCGCCACCCGATGTTCCATGTTGCGGTGGCAAGTAGGTGTTGTGACTTATTTTTGAAAAGTCCGGCTTCATATCTGCGTGACGTTATGCTGAAAATCTTTCCATGAGGCAATTGCTAGCTCATCAACAATACTTTCCAAAGCATATGCCCCTGCCATTGGATCGGCAACGTTGCTTAAGTGAGACTCTTCGCGGAGGATGTTGCAAACATTTCGTGCGATGCGCGCCATTGTCGCATTGTTTTCGTCTTCTGGAAGAACAGTGACCGAATCACAACCGCCAACGACTGCTGCAAGAGCCGCTACAGATCCACCGATCAAATTACCATGTGGTTGAAACTTCCCATCGGTTAAGGGCTCAATACGGATATTGATATTAACGTCGGTGTAATGCGTTAACTCAAACGCCTGACCGACTTGATAGAGAAGAAGTCGCAGTGCTTTTTGTTTTGCAATATCGAGAAGAAAGTTCTTGCCGCTGGCGAGAGAAAGGCCCAGGTTACGCCAAACAAGATCGTTCGCATAACCAAAATCGGTATAAGTATCCATCAATTTCGTCGCATGAATTAATGCCGAAGAAATTTCTCTCACGGGAGAGGATGAAGGAATGTAAATTCCGAGAGCCCGGAGTTGTTCGTATGGTTGAAGATCCTTAAGATCGTCTGAATGACAATCACGCCGGCTATTACAAAATATTGTGCCCGCCAGCAACTTTGGATCGTATTTTATTTTCGAAGCGAATTGTGTGATGTGCTGAATCAAATTTGCCAAGTGAGTCGCCAAAAATGAGACATTACATGACGGCCAATGAATTTCTGACAACAGCGCATTGAGATCAGGAGTTTGTGACTCATCGAGATCAAAGAGAATTCCGTCTGCGCCATTAGCTAAATGGTTGAGCGCTACTGCATTTGCATTATTATTTGATGAAAGAGAAATTTTAGGAAGCGATAGCCATGCACGTGCATCAATGGAGGAATTGTCGCTGGTTCGCTGAAAGTGCTTCAAATATTGCAGCGGGGCAACATCATCGGGATCATAGTACGGAAAAAAAATAATTTCATCATTCGTTTTCCATATCAAGTGTTCTAACGGATTTTTTTCCGAAATTTCTTTTGACGCGACGCGGGACCAATCTTCTTTGTTCGATTTTGGGAACGAATTCAATAATTGGTCAAGCAGGGCATGGTCAGGCATGGAAATAAGATCAACTTAATTTTATTCGAGTTTTTTATCAAGCATTTGCGATTTAATTTTAAAATTTTGCTATGAATTTTTTTTCTGAAAAATCAAGTTGGCGCGAGCTTGTTTTCTTTAACTCTTTTTTTACATCTTTGTCTCCCTTTCCCCATGGAAGCCATTAAATCCGATAGAACAGAAAGATCAATGGAAGTTAGCTGCAATACAGTGTGGAATGACTGTTTAGAAGTCATTCGTGAGAATGTTGGGGAAGAAAATTTTAATACCTGGTTCAAACCAATTGCTCCGATACGCGTCGATGGCGACGTTCTTACCATTCAGGTTCCATCACAATTTTTTTATGAGTGGCTTGAGGATAATTACGTACCTGTATTGAAAAGAGCAATTCATACAGTTCTTGGTCCTACCGGACGTTTGGAATATTCTGTTGTGGTAGATAGCGGCAATCAACAAACTCCGCCAGTCTCTGTTAACTATCCCGCCAACGGTACTGCCAACCGCCGCAGTAACGTGAACGGATTTCCATCGGACGACTATTCACCGTTTTCTTACAAGGCGCTAAACCCGCAAACAGTGAATTCCCGTCTTAACTCGACCTATACTTTCGATAATTTCGTAGAAGGAGATTGCAATCGCCTTGCTCGTTCAGCAGGAGTCGCAGTATCGAAAAAACCAGG
>Ga0111538_10003730_pt1 | contig 21231 bp, 13 predicted proteins | sample SoiMethybrSBSTD1_FD_79669 | JGI IMG/M metagenome (GOLD analysis project Ga0111538, IMG submission 79669) | Bulk soil microbial communities from a Populus tree surrounding site in Tennessee, USA - Soil MetaG P. TD hybrid SBSTD1 (version 2)... | ecosystem: Environmental > Terrestrial > Soil >... | reverse complement strand
TCTTCCACGAGGTATCCTCCGCGAGATGCGCAGCAGCATCGTTGTCGGTGCAGCGATCGCGCTCGCACTGATCGCGGGCGCGTATTCGCTTCGCTGCGACGGAGGCGTCGAACCACCGCGCGCGGACGCGCCGGCAGCTCGGGCCGATGCCGTGTTGCCGCACGCCGCGGACGACGCGACTTCACGGCCGGCGGAACGGAACGAGGTGCAGGCCGCGAGTTCGTCGCTCGCGCTCACTGCGGCGCACGACGCGACGGGGCCGACTCTGCGCGTGCGGCTGCTCGGGCTCGACGACGAAGCTCCGTGGACGTCTGCGGTGAGCCTCGACATCTACGGTGAAGACGAGACCGGTCGGGAGGTCGACGACAGCGTGGAGGCGCGGCCCGACGCGGAAGGCCGCATGTCGTTCGCGGTGCCGGACTGGGCTGTGACGCGCATGACGAACGGACGCCTATGGGCATCGGACCCCCGGTATCTGCGGCTGCGTCAGAGCTGGAACGGCGGGCAGGACGTCGGCGAAGAAATGCTCGTGCGCGTTTTTGCGCAAGCCACGGTGACCGGTCGCGTCGTCGACGAGCAGGACAAGCCGGTGAGGGCGCAGGTCACCGCCGACGTGCCGCGGGATGCCGTCAGGTCCGACGCGAACAACCGCACCACGTACACGCGAGCCGACGGCACGTGGAGCCTGACGGTTCCGGCATCGGCGCGTCTGAAGGTCGCTGCGCACGCGACCAACGCATCGGACCGGGCGTCGTTGCTCGAGGCGGACGCGGTCGTGCAAGCCCGTGCGGCTGCCACAACCACGGTTCCCGATCTCGTGCTCGCGCGTGGGTCGCTGGTGACCGGCAGCGTGCGATGGATCGATGGCGAACCGCTCGCTGGCGTGTTGGTCTGGCTGCGACGGGTCGACGGCGAGGTGACGAGCCACGCGGGATACACCGACGGGCAAGGGCGCTTCGAGCTGCCGGCCGCACCCGGTCGCCCAGTCGACGTGCTCATGGCGACGTTCGTGCCGGACATCGAGTCGCGTCGCACCGTGCCCGGTCAGGGCGTCGAGTTCCGGTTGCCGCGTCCAGTCGTCGTGCGCGCGCGTCGCGGCGGCAACGACGTCGACGACGCGCAGATCGAGCTCGGCGCCCACGCGATCCTCGAACACGACTCGCACGGGAGCCGGCGCTGGGTCGTGGCGCCGACTCGAGAGATCCGGGCGAGGGCGACCGCGGGTCGATGGCGATCTGCGTGGCGAACGATCGGTCCGGCCGATGCCGGCAAGACGATCGACCTCGAATTGGTTGCGGCGCTGACGGAAGTGGCAATCCACCTCGACAGCGAGGTTGCGGTGCTCGCGGCAGAATCGCGGTGGCGGCGCCCCGACGGTCGTGAAGACCGGGACTTCCTGAGCCGGCCCGCGTCCGATCAGCCGTTCTCCACCTTCGTCGAGCCGGGGCGCTACCACGTGACTGTCGAGGCGACGAGGGACGACAACGCGAGGAAACGCGGCGACGTGTTCCTGTTGCCGGTCGAATGCGACGTCGACGTCGACGTCGCCGGCGAGCAGACTGCGGTGCACCTCGCCGCGGTGTTCGGTGGCAGGCTCGAGCTCGCCGCGACGGACGCCGACGGCGCGCCGATCGCCGCGCGCTGCGTGATCGCCGGCAATCGCGCGTGCGCCGTGCAAGCGGTCGAGCTGAAGGCCGCTGGCGCGACCACCTGGTCCGGTGCGCTGCCGTCCGGTACGTACAACTTGCACTTCGAGCTCGCCGGCCACGGCAAGCGCCAACGCACCGTGACGATCGAGCCGCGAAAGCTCGCGCGCGTCTGCGTACGGCTCTGACCGGCGTCGCGCCGGCGCGTTCCGCGTGCCCGCGGTGCCGCGATGATCGCGCTGGGGGAAGTCGGCTGCCGAGCCGGCGCCCGCCTGAAGCCACGGGCCACAATCCGCCGCTCCGGGGAACATCGAGAGCGGGGTAGCCGGAATACGCACTCGATTCGCGCAGGCCGTCTCCTTCCCCGATGGCAACGGGCCTCCCGCGGTGACGTTCGCGGTCGTTGCCCTGACCGTGCGGCAGAGATTTGCCGACGGGCTCCCGCGATTCCCGAGAGCGAGTAGACTCAGGGCCTCGTCTTTTCAGCGGCCTGATACTCGCGGATCCGACAATGATCACCGTGCTGACGATTCTCCGGCAGAAGGGGTCTGAAGTTTTCCATGTTGCGCCGGATGCGAAGGTGCTCGACGCATTGCGCGAGATGGCGGCGCACAACTGCGGCGCGCTCGTCGTGCTCGAGGGCAATCGCCCGCTCGGCGTGTTCTCGGAGCGCGACTACTCGCGCAAGGTCGTGCTCCTGGGACGCACTTCGAGGGAAACGCGCGTGCGCGAGTGCATGAGCACGCCCGTGATCGACGTGGCGCCCGATGCCTGCGTCTATCGGTGCATGTCGCTCATGACGGAGCACCGGTGCCGGCACCTGCTCGTGATGGACCGCGGCAAGCTGACCGGCGTGATTTCGATCGGCGACGTCGTGAAGGCCGTCATCGACGACCAGCAGTCGACGATCGAGCAGCTCGGGCATTACATCGCGGGCGTTTGACCCGCATCGCGCGCAGGCGGCGCGACCGACGCGACGCGCGCGCAGCCCCTGGCTATCATCGGTCCTCCCCACGGAGGATCGTCATGAAGCAACTGATTCTTGCCGCGGCCGCCGGCTCGCTGCTGCTGGCCAGCGCCGCGACCCAGACGCCCGACGCCGATCGAACGGCGTGGGCCGAACACCGCGCGACGCGCGTGCTCTACGCCGGTTGGCCCGGCGGCTCGCGCGAGAAGGCGTTCGAGGCGTTCTTGAAGCAGTGGTTCGACAGGGTCGGCATCCTCGACCTCGAGCAGCTCTCGATGGCGACCGCGAAGGACTGGGATGTCGTCATCGCGGACTGGTGCAGCCAGTACGGCAACGACGGTTACCAGAAGCGCGAGAACTCGCTGTTCTCGCCGAAGGTCGGGATCGACGACGGCTTCACGAAGCCGATCATCGCGATGGACTACGTGAGCTCGTCGCTGCGCAACCGGGGCAAGCTCGACTGGCTTTGACTGTGCCTCATGAACAGAGCGCACGGTGTGCGTCTCGACCATGCGATCTTCCAGGGCCCGCTGGCGGTGAACGTCGTGCTCGACAAGGACCATCCGTATGCGGATGCGCACGACGGGCAAGGCACGTGGCTCGTGCACGAGGGTGAGTTCAAGCAGGGCTGCGACGTCGGCATGGTGTCCGACGGGCACGGCTTCGAGGACTCGCCCGACTGCGAGCGCATCAGCGGCGGCATCAACAGCAAGGGCCCGAAAGCCGTCGCGATCGGCAGACAAGCGAACATGCTGCAGTGGGGTTTCTATGGCGGACCCGACCGCATGACCGAGTCGGGCAAGCGCGCGTTCCTGAACGCGATCGTCTACATGAAGCGGTTCGACGGGCAGGTGCCGCTCGTGAAGAAGGAGAGCCGTGCCAGGTCGTGGTATGCGCAGTTCGTCGACATGCTCGCGCACATGAAACCCGAGGAGCGCGCGGACCGCGGCGAACGCAGCTATGCGGGGTATCTGCTGAAGCAGTTCCCTGCGGAGCTGACCGCGGATCCGGTGGACGTCGAGCGGCTGCGCAAGTGGTACGCGGACAACGAGGAGTACTTCGGCCCCGGCAAGGACAGATACTCGACGGCGATCGACGCGGACCTCGCGGCGCTGCAGCTCAGCAACCGCAAGCCCGAGTTCCTCGACTGGCTGCTCGAGCGGTTCGGCAAGGATCCGAAGGACGAGCAGGCCCTGCGGCTCGCGAAGCGATACCTCGGCGAGAAGAACGGCGCCGACGCGGCGACCGCGAAGGCGTGGATCGAGAGCAACCGCCCGTTCCTGTTCTTCAGCGACTCCGGCGGCTACTGCTGGTTCGTCGACACGAACGGCAAGCGCGCCGGCAAGGTCGTCGAGGCTTCCGCCGGCCGCAAGTGAAACGGACCATGCGAGCACTCCTCTTTCTCATCGTCGGTCTGGTCGCGCTGCACTTGCGCGCGCAGGACGACGTGTTGATGGTCGAACGCGCCCAGGACGTGCGCGGCCGCGATGCCGCCCAAGCACTGCTGCGCTCGGTCCGAACCGACTGGCAGCTGCGCGCGATCACGCCGAAGGACCTCTGCCGCCTGCTGACGACCGCGAGCAACGACAAGGTCTCGTTCGTGGCCGCGGCGAAGGTCGAGCCGGCCACCGCGTCGCTCGATCTCGAGCTGAAGTCCGCGACGGCGCTGACGGTCATGGCGGTCGTGCAGCACTCGACGGGGCTGCGTTTCGTCTGGCGCAGCGGCGTCGTGTTCCTCGTCCCCAAGGAGGAAGTGCATGCGCTCGTGCTGCTCGTGCTCTACGACCTGCGCGCACTGTGCGCGCCGCTGAAGAACTTCCCCGGGCCGAGGCTCGGGCTCGAGCGGGGCGGCACCGAAGCCGTCTTCCCGCCCGAGGAGGATTCCGGCACGACGGTCAGCGGCTTCACGGCCGATTTCATCGAGCGGTTGATCAAGGAGGACGTCACGCCCGAGGCCTGGGGCAACGACGGCATCTCGTTGACGAACCAGAACGGCCTGTTCCTCGTGCGGCAGACGCCACAGGGCCACCGCGAGATCGCGCGTCTGCTCGACCAGCTCGGTCTCGTGCCGCTGCCGATCCGCCGCGTTCGCAAGTGAACGCCGGACGAGCAGGCGCACGTCAGCTCGTCACGGCGTCCAACCCAGCTTCGCGACGCGAATGCCGTCGAGGTTCGGATTCAACGCGGCGATGTAGTAGTTCCTGTTGTGCACGACGATCTCAGGTGCGGCGACGGGCAGCGTGCCGATCCGGTAGCGGTCGTGGCCGACGCCGAAGTTGAACGGATCGTGTGACGCGTATTGCGTGTTCTGCGCGAGCGGGCCGTAGATCTGGTTGCGGAACAGATAGAAGAAGCCGTTGCGTTCGAGCACGAACGGACACTCGGCGTCGAACGGAGTCGCCGGCGTGGACGCGAGGCCGCCGGCGCAGACGAACAGCGGTTCGCTCCAGTACTTCATGTCCGCCGACGTGCGGCAGAACACGGCTCCATAGTACGGGAGCTGGGCCTGACTGCCGGTGTAGTAGCAGAGCCACAGACCGCCGAATCGCAGCAGCATCGGATCGCGCGTGTTCAGGAACGGCCCGTCGAACAAGTTCGGCTGCCCGTTGTCGCGCAGCACGCGCGTGAAGTTCTTGCCGTCGGTGCTGCGCGCGAGACAGATGCGCATGAAGTCGCCGTAGACCATGTACCAGACGCCCTGGTGCAAATACACGTGCGGCGCCTGCAGGCCGCCGGGCAGCTCACCGAGCGTGGGATCGGCCTGCATCGCGATGCCCATCGGGGTCCAGTTCGGCGCCGTGATGTCGCGTCCCTCCCAGCGATGGAACAGGCGAGAGAAGCCGCCGCAGTTCGTGCCGCGGATGCACGACCACAGTTGCCACGTGCCGTCGGCGGCCTGCCAGATTGCGAAGTCCACCGGCTGCTGCTGCGGATTCGTGAGCGGGCCGAGGTTCGGATTGCCGGCGATCTGCCACCACGGGCTGCCGATCACCGGGACTTGCGGCGCCGGGACTTGCGTGGCCTGGGCGAAGCTCGTGCCGGCCAGCGCCAACGCGAATCCGAACGAGACGATGGAAGCGCGCATGAGTCGGTGCATCGGGATACCTCGCTCGAATCCGGCGACTGGTCTGGCCGCGTCACTGCGGAGCAGCCCGATGTTCGCGTCGTGCGGCGCCAGCGGCAAGTGCCGCAACCGCCGGTGTGCCTGCGTGTCGAGGAAGCGGCGAAGCCGGAAGCACGCGGCGGCGTCGCGTTCGCTCGAGGCGCGGAACGCGTAGCCGGCGTCAGGCAGTGCAGTTGCGACCTCGGGGAACTACGGCGATCGGCGCGCAGGGGCGCTGCAACTTCGAACGCCTCACGCCGCCACGACCCGCGCTACCTGCTCGAGTGCGTTTCCAACAACTTTCCACACGGCGATGCTGCGTTCTTCGCCGCAGCACGTTCGGCTCGTTCGGGTCCGCGCAGAGGAAGATGTGCCGCCGCTCGTGCGGCAGGCCGAATCGCCGCGACGCGCGTTCGGCGTCGGTGCCACCGAGAGCTCGCGCAGTTGCCGGAGCGTCGATCGCGTTCGCGCAGCGGCTCACGTCGCATCGCGCGCAATTCAGACGACGCGAGACCTGCGGTCTGCCGCATCCGTCACGCTCGGACACCGCGCACGATCGCCGCTAGACTCTCGCCGCGATGTTGACCGAGCGGGAGCGCGTCGAAACGTACTGGAACACAGCTCATGCCGTTCCAGACCACGGCAACTTCCTGAATCATCCGCTCGTCGCCGCATACATGTCGATGCGCGCCACGGGCGCAGTCGTCAATCATCTCGACGTCGTCGTCGCCGAGATCCGCGACCGCACGTCGCCCGGCGCGCGCGTGCTGTCGCCCGGCTGCGGACCAGGCGACAAGGAGATGGCGCTCGCTCGCGCGCTGCCCGACCGCCACATCGTCGGGTTCGACATCGCCGAGCGCGCGCTCGACATCGGCCGCGAAGCGGCGGCGCGCGCCGGTTTGCGCAACCTCGAGTTCCAGCAGGCGGACTTCAACCGGTTGCAGCTCGACCGCGCGTCGTTCGACGTCATCGCCGGGCTCGGTGCGTTCCATCACATCGAGAACCTCGAGGGCTTCTGGGCCGAGTGCCGCCGCGCGCTGCGCAAGCGCGGCGTCATCCTCGGGCAGGAGTACGTGGGGCCGAACCGTTTCCAGTGGACCGATGCGCAGGTCGAGCACGGCGATCGCGTGCTGCGCGACCTCGTGCCGGATTCCCACAAGGTGCATCACGCGCGCATCGAACGCGTTTCGATCGCGACGATGCTGGAGCTCGATCCATCGGAGGCGGTGCGCTCGAGCGAGCTGCTGCCGACGCTGCGCGACGCGGGCTTCGAGATGTTCGGTGTCGTGTCCGGCGGCGCGGCGCTGTTGCAGCCGGTGCTGATGTATCAGGTGCACACGTTCGATCCGCGCAACTGGCAGCACAACCGCGTGCTCGCGCAGCTGTTCGCCGAAGAGGACCGGCTGATGCGCGAACGCGTGCTCGACGACGACTTCGTGATGTTCGCGACGAGACCGCTGGCCTGATCCCGGTCCGCGGCGCGGCCTGTGAGCGCGGGGCTTCGCGCCGGCACTGCAGCTCGGCTCGGAAGATGGTCGATGTTGCGGCCGTGACGTCCTCACGCATCGCGGTGATTGCCCTGCTGCTCGGAGCCTGTGGAACCGACAAGCCCAAGGATCCCGGCCCACGGCCCCCGTCGGACTTCGAGCAGATCGTGCGCCAGCGGCAAGACGCCGTGTTCGACGCGCGCTACCGCCTCGAGCAGGCGTCGGATTACAGGTTCGGAACACCGGTTCCGGATCGTGTCGCGCGCTGGCTTTGGGAGCCGCAGACCGATGATGCCCGCGCGCACTCGCTCGGATACCGGCACGGCTGGCGAGTCGACTACTGGGTGCGACCGCACTACGTGGGTTACCCCGAGCAACCGGAGTCCGCGCGCATGGCGTTCTTCGCCGACGGCCAGTTGCGCGGGTTGTTCGCGCCCGCCGCCAATGACGCGCCGCTGGAACTCAACAGGTGGAGCGTGGAATGGGTTGGTCCCGAGTGGCCGGCCGCGAAGCCGCCGCGGTGAACTCGCGCGTGAGCTGATGGAGCGCCACTGCGGCCAGCAGCTCGCCGTCTCGCGCGTCAACGATCGGCGGTCAAGTCCACGGTCGTCACCCCGCGCGCCTCGACCGTGGCCTGCACGAAGTTCGCCTGCGCACCCGCGCGAGCGCCGCGCGCCCGCGGCGTCAAGATCCACTCCCCCGCCGTAGTGTGCGGGATGCGAAACCGGCCGTGGCGATCGGTGAGCACGAGCACGCCCCCGTCCTCGATCATGTGAATGCGCATCGCCGCGGGCATGCGCTGCTTCGGTTGCGGCGTGATCGCGAACAGCATCGCCGATGGCACCGGTTGCCCGCTGGCGTCGTTGACGACGCCGCGCACTTCGCCAGTCGGCACCCACTCGATCGCGCCGACCACAGCGGCGCCGCCGGCCGGCACGTCGACCGCGGCCTTGCCCAGCCGCACGGCGCCCGAACCGATGGTGAGCAGATAATTGCCGGGCGGCAGCCCGGCGACGTCGAGCCGTCCTGCGGCGTCGGTAGCCGTGATCACCGCGGTCCTGCCTTTTGCCGCGAGCTCGACGCGCGTCGCCGCGACCGGCACCTTGCCGGGCCCGAGCAGCGTCGCGGTGACGTTGCCGGCGCGCGTCGCGTCGAGACGCAGCGGCAACGACGCGCTCGCCGGGACCGTGAACCACGTCACGCCGTCGCTGGCCAACTGCGCGTGCGGATTGCCGAGCCACCATTCACGCGACGACAGCCCGAACTGGCACAGCACCTTCTCGTTCGCGGGCACGTCGATCGCGAACGCGCCATCGGCCGCCGAGGTCGCCGTCGTGACGGGCTCGGGGTCGTTCACGTAGCGGCTCATGATCGTGACGCCGGCGAGCGGCGCCCCGAGCTCGTCGACGAGCTTGCCGGTCATGCGCGTGCTCGGTGCGATCTCGTCCACCGCTGTCAACGCGTACTCCAGATAGCGCGCCTTGTCCGGCGCGCACCGGATGCAGATCGGCATGCTCTTGCATCCTGGCGCGACGACCCGCACTTCGTAGCTGATCTTCAGATCCCACAACGTCGCGGCGCCGTTCGCGTCGACAGTCGTGTCGGTCGCGGCCGCCGGCAAGCGATAGCCGTTGCGCTTTCGGTCGGGGCCGAGGTCGCACACGACGCGCACCGGCTTGCCAGTCGGCGCGCCGGTGACCTTCACCATGCGCGTCGCCAGCTCGCCGGGTGGGATCGCCACTTTCACGTCGTCGCCGCGACCACGCGCGACCATCTGTTCGCCGATCGGTCGGCCCGCTGCGAACGCACGCACTACGAGCGGCCGCAGCGGCGCCATCGGCAGCGACCACGCGCCGTTCGCATCCGCGGTCGTCTCGGCCCACCAGTCGAACGGCGGCTCGAGCTGGGCCTCGCACGTGACCACGACCGCGGCTCCCGCTGCCCGCTTGCCGTCCGGCAGCACGACGGTGCCGCGCAGCACTTCGCCGTCCTCGAGCATCAACGTCGCCTCGCGCACGAGTCCGCTCGCCGCGACGGCGATGCTGCCCTCGACCTTGTCGCCGCCGCGCGCGTGGACGCACAGCCGCACGGATGGCAACCGCCCGACCTGGTAGTAGCCGTCGCCGTCGGCGACCGTGCGGCCGAGCCGGTTGCCGTGCACATCGGTGACCCACACCTCGGCCGCGGGCACGCCCTCGTGCAGCACCGAGACGATGCGGCCGACGAGCCGCACGTCGCCCTTCGCGGCAATGGCTACCTGCGCAGGCATTGCCGCGAACGACGCGAGGACCAGCGCACCTGCAGCCACGGTCGTGTGCATGACGGAGACCTCGCCCCGGACCACCGGGGCAGCTTCGCGCCATCGTCCCAGGTCCTTGGACCACCGCAAGGAGGCTCGGTGTTCACGTGTTCACGAGAAGTGAAGCGGGGCTGCAACGGTCGGGGGGCCTGCGGCATAACAGGGGCATGGCTCTGGAGCACGACTTCGCCGCGTGGCTCGACCGGCGCGATGCAACCGCGCTGGCCCGGGTGTTCGACGCGACCGGCGGCAAGCTGCTGCTGCTCGCGGCGCACCTCGCCGGCGACGGCGCACAGGCCCAGGATCTCGTGCAGGCAACGTTCGTCGCCGCGATGGCACGCGGCTCGACGTGGGACCGCGGGCGGCCGTTGTGGCCGTGGCTCGCGGCGATCCTGCAAAACGAGGCGCGCATGGACGCGCGCCGCTCGCGGCGGCGGCGCGAGGTCGTGCTCGACGACGCGACCGCGACGCCGCAGGAGGCCGGCGACCCGCAGCGGCTCGCCGCGTCCGAAGAAGTGCTCGCCGCGGTGCTCGCCGCGATCGACGCGCTGCCGCTGCCGTATCGCCAGGTGCTGCGGTTGCGGCTCGTGCACGGGCTGCGGCCGGTCGACATCGCGCGTTCGCTCGAGGTGCCGGTCGGCACGGTGCGCGCGCAGCTGCACCGCGGGCTCGAGCAGCTGCGCACGGCGCTGCCGCTCGGCGTCGCCGCGCTGATCGCCGCGCTGTTGGCCGGCGAGAACGCTCTGCTCGCGCAGACGAGGGAGCGGGTGCTCGAACACGCGGGGCAGGGCAGCGGCGCGGCTGCCGCGGGAACGGCGATCGCTGCAGGATGGTGGACGATGCACGGAAAGACGATCGGTGTGTTGGTCGCTGGCTGCGCGCTGCTCGCGCTGCTCGGGTTCGGTCTCGGCGTGCCGGAGTCGTGGTGGGCGAGTGCCGTCGACGCGTCGCCGGCGTTGCCGGTGCGCGCGGAGCTGCCGGTCGCGATGCCGAATGCGCCCGAGCCGCGAATGGAACCCGAGCGCCGCGCCGCGGTCGCTGCAGAAGAAGCGGTGTGGCCGCTGATCGTCACGGTGCAGACGCACGACGGCGCGCCGATTCCGGGTGCGGCCGTGACGGTGTGGGCGACGTCGCGTCCCTTCGTGTACTGGGATCGCGACGCGAACGAGTTCGGGCGCGAGGATGTCGGTGCCGGCGCAACCGGTACGGATGGAGTGTTCCGCTGCTCGCTCGACGGCCTGCGCGCGCGTTCGGCGCTGATGAACCGCACGACGCACGTGTGGATCGAAGCGTGCTGGCCGCACGGCGAGCCGCAGACGACGATCGTCGAGCTGCCGGTAACACACGGGCCGCAGCAGGTGACCGCGACGATCGAGCTGCGCCGGTGCCGCACGCTGCTGACGGGCCGCGTCGTCGACGCCGCGGGCGCGGGAGTGGCCCGTGCGCGGATCGGCACCGCGCGCGACGCGTACAAGGACGTCGGCAACGACGGGCCGACGCGCGCCGACGGCACGTTCTTCGTCGGTTGGAACGGCGACGCCGAGAGCTGGCCAGACAGGCTCGTGGTCGCGTCGGCCGCGCACGGCATCGCGACGATCGACCTGCCGGCGTGGAGCGCCGAGCAACGCACGCTCGACCTCGGCACGATCGTGCTGCAGGCCGGCGACGTCGTGCACGGCCGCGCCGTGCTCGGCGACGGCAGCGCGGTCGCTGGCATCCTGCTCCAGATACACGAGATCGACCCATCGCTCGGCGACGACGTCGTGGCGGCCCATCGCTGGCTGATGGGCAGGAGCGGTCAGAAGATCTCGCTCGCGCTGCACGAGGGCCGCGCCTCATGGCACGGGGCGCAGACGTGCACGCTCGCGGATGGTTCGTTCCGGTTCACGGGCTTGCAGCCGGAAGGCGTCTACCTGCTCAGTACGTGGGCAATCGGCGCGGTGCCGGACAAGGTCGTGCGGCCCTCCGGCGCTCCGGTCGAGCTGCGCTTCGACAAGCAGGTGCTCGCGATCGACGTGTTCGACGAGAACGGCGCACCCGTGCCCGGCGCTCAGGTGCGGCTCGCCGGTTACGACCCGAAGTCCACGCACCCGTCGTACGAGAAGTGGCCCGGCTTCCCCGAGACGGGTCTGGTGTGCAGCAACTGGTTGCCAAGCGCTGACCCGGACGGGCGCCGGATCTTCCTGGCACCGTTCGGGTACGTGTTCCGTGTGACGCTCGCCGACGACTGCGTGCAGCCAATCGCGGTGCGCCACGACGTGCTGCCCGGTGTGTATCGCGCGACGTGCCGCGTCGACGTGCGCCTCGAGACGCGCTTCGGCAAGTTGCACATGTGCGCGGTCGACGAGAACGGCAAGCCGATCAACTTCGGCCCGATCCTGAAGGCACTCGACCGCCAGCTCTACGTGACCAATCGCCGCTCCGTCATGCCACCCGAAGGCCTGACCTGGGATCTGGCGGCAGGGCGATGGCACGTCGAGACCGTGCTTGGCGAGGAGGTCGCGTATCTGCAGGACGAAGGTGGCTACGCACGCGGATTCCAGGAGCACGACGTCATGATCGAGGACGGCAAGACGACCGAGCTGAAGCTGGTGGCGGCGCCGGCCGGGCTCGTCGCGTTCGACGTGACGAGCAACAAGGCCGTGATCGAATCGTGGCGCAAGCTGCGCGTAGAGGAAGCGGGGCGCGAGCTCGCCGTGCTCGCCCGCGATCCGAACGATCCGCGCTTTGGCATACGCGAGGGCATGCAGATCACCCGGTTCATCACGAAGCAGGCGTTCGCGCCGGGCCGGCACTCGTTCCTGCTGCAGGCCGACGGCTACCAGGCCGCGACCTGCGAGGTCGACGTGGTCGCCGACCAGCTGGCGCACGTGCGCGTCGAGATGTTCCCGCGATGACCGGCTCGATCCGCGCGCGCGGCCGGGTCGCGCCCCGTTCGGAATGGCTGCGTCCGTTCTGCGGCGACCGGGATTGGTACGCTGCGAACGATGCCTCCACCCTTCGACGTCGAGCTGCAGATCCAGCGCCATGGCGGCGCGCTGCGCGAGCTCGCGCGCGTGCTGCTGCGCGACGATGCAGACGCCGACGACGCGGTGCAGGAGACGTGGCGGCGTGTGATCGGCAGTCCACCGCGCCATCAGGAACGCATCGGCGGCTGGCTCGGCGCGATCCTGCGCAACGTCGCGTTGCGGCTGCGCCGTTCCGAGTCGCGGCGCGTTCGCCACGAAGAGCGCGCGGCGGCGCGGGGGCAGGTTGCGGAGGAGGATCACGCCGAACGCATCGCGCGCGCCGAGATCGCGCACCGCCTGATCGCCGCCGTCGACGCGCTGGATGCTCCGTATCGCGACGCGATCTGGCAGCGCTTCTTCGACGGTCGCGCGCCGCGCGACATCGCCGCTGCGAGCGGCTTGCCGCTGGCGACGGTGAAGAGTCGGCTGCAGCGTGGGCTCGCAACGCTGCGCGAACGGCTCGGCGAACGCGAAGGAACCGACTGGCGCGCGGGACTCACCGCTGCATTCGGGTTCGGACGTGAAGGGACCGCTGCAGCGGCGGCGATCGCAGGAGGTGTGCTGATGGCAACCTGGACGAAGGTGTCTCTGGGAATCGCCGCTGCCGCGGTGATTGCAGCGATGGTGTGGTGGCCCGACACCACCTCGGCGACGCCGGTGGTGGGCAACGGCAGTTCGCCACCGCCCGTCGCGAGCGCGGCCGACCTCGGCGGCAAACAGCCGGATGCGCGCGTCGAGAACGAACGAACCGCCGCGGCCGGCGCGATGAACGGGAGGCTCGCGATCGTGCGAGGTCGCTGCGTCGACGCGAAGGGTGCCCCGATCGCGACGGGCGCGGTGCGACTCTTCGGTTGGCACAACGGGGGTTCGCGCGACGAGGACTGGATTCTCGAGCACGGGATCGACCACGTCGAACACACGGCGTCGACGACTGCCGACGGCCGCTTCGAGTTCGAGATCGAGCCGCCACCGCCGTTCCAGTTCGCTCTGGACGTGCAAGGCGATGGGTGGGCGAAGGCAGGGTTCCGCTGGGATGGCATCGAGCCAGGTGCGGTGCTCGACGTCGGCGATCTGACGATGTCGCGCGGCGTCACGTTGCGCGGTCGCATCGTCGATGCAGCCGGGCAGCCGGTCGGCGACGTGCGTCTGGATGCGGACTCCGTGTCGCGCGCGAACCTGCGTGGGTTCACGCCCGCGTCGTTCGCCGGTGGCCGCACCGCGGCCGACGGCACGTTCGCGTTCGACGCGCCGCTCGCGCACGGCAGCTACACGTTACGCGTGTCCGACGACTACATCGTGAAGTCGCCGGCGCCGCTCGTCCTCACCGCGGACAGCGCGAGCGGTGTGCGCGTCGTGGTCACACGCGACGACGTCCCGACGATCACGGGAACGGTCGTCGACGAAGCCGGCATGGCGGTGCGTTATCCGCTGATCACGTGGGACGGCAATCGCGTCACCAAGTACGGCCGTCAGGACGGCACGTTCGAGCTGCGCTGCAACAGAGGCGATGCGACGCGCTCCGTCCGGATCTCGGCGCGGGCGGACGGCTTCCCGAGGGCGCAATACCCCGACGAGGTCCGATGGGGCGCGCGTGGCGTGCGCGTGCAGCTGCAGCGAGGCGCGCCCGCGCTGACGATGGTCGTCTGCGATCGAGCAGGACGGCGGCTCGAGGGGTGCACGCTGCGGCTGCATCTGATCGGCTCGTCGTCACAGCCCGGCTACGACGCCGCGCGAGCTCGCAGCGACGCAAATGGCGTCGCGACGATCGCGAACCTCGAATCCGGCGAGTATGTCGTCATGGCGCAGTTCGCGGCCGCGCGCGGGCTGCCCGCGACGATCGAACGCGTCGTGCTCGACGGTTCGCCGGCGCGGTGCGAGCTGCGCATCGGCGCGCAACCGTCGCGGCGGTTGCGTGTGCAGCGCCGCGACGGGACGCCGGTCGCCGGCACGCGCGTGCAGCTCTGCGAGATGCTCGGCAACTCGTTCGGCGGGGTGCATCAGATCCTGGCGCCGCGCAACTGGTTCGTCACCAACTCGACGGCGCCGCGGATCCTCGCGCTCGTCGATGGCCTGACCGATGCGGAAGGCACGCTGCTGCTTTCGGGCTGCGGCGACCGCGATCTCGGCCTGCGCGTGCTCGGTCCTGGTCACGTCGCGATCGAACGCACCGACGTGCGGTTCGACACGGCCGCCGACCTCGTCGTCACGGTTGCGACGGGAGCGCGCGTGTACGGGAAGATCGCGCCGGCAGCCGCGGTTGACGCGCTGCATCGACTCGCGGGCGTCGCCGCGGGCGAACCGTTCCCTGCGAGTCTTCGCCCGTTCATCCAACTGCGCCGCGACAAGGAGTGGGTGCCTCCCATCGGCCGCGCCGCCTGCGACCGCCAGCTGTTCGCGATCGACGACGACGGCTCGTTCGACGTCGCGGGCCTTCCCGACGGTCAGTGGCAGGTGAACCTGTGTTACTGGGTGAGGAGTGCGTCGATGACGATGTCGCAGGATGCCCGGCTGGCGGAGTGCGTGCTCGCAGACGGCGTCTCGAAGGAGATCGCGACGGACCTCAGTGCGCTCGTGACCGGCACGATCCGCGGGCTCGTGCTGCGCAATGGCGAACCCTGGCGGGGTCCGATGTTCTCGGTCCGCGTGACGCGAGTCGGTCCAGACGGCAAGGAGCAGCAGGAGTCGATGATGGTCGAGACCGATGCGAACGGCCGTTTCGAGCTCGTGAACCGCGCGGGTCGCTGCGAGCTGTGCGGCCCTGACGATTCGGTCGCCACGCCGGTGGTCGACTTGGTTCGCGGAGCAGTGGTGTCGGCGACGTTCGAGTTCGCGCTCGGCGAGCTAGCCGTGCGGCTGCTGACTCCGGACGGCAGTCCTGCTGCGAACGTCGAATTGCTCGGCGCCACGACGGATGCCGACGGCAGGATGAGGGTCCTGCTGCGGCCTCGGACTGTGACGCTGCGACTCTTGCCGCGGCGCCTGTTGTCGCGCGACGCACGAGCACGGCTGCGCACCGAACCCGCCGCGAGCAGCGACCCGTTCGCGGGGCACTGGATCGAGCTCGGCCCGGCGACGGTCGTGGCGGGGCAGACGACGGAGTTCGAGCTGCGGTTGCCGCCCGAGTGGGAGAAGTAGGCGGCGATCGGCGCGATGCCAGGGATTCCAAGGGGTCTGCGTGAGAGGCCTCGCCTCGCCCTGGTGACACCTTGAATATTCGATGTCATACCTCGAATATTCAATGCGATGACCAACCGCTCCGAACACCTTGCGCGCCTCGGCAAGTTGTTCCGCCAGTTTCCGGTCGTCGCGATCGTGGGACCGCGGCAGGTCGGCAAGACGACGCTGGCGAATCAGTTCGTCACGACGTTGAGAGGCCAGGTGCACATGTTCGATCTCGAGCGGCCGGCAGATCTGCGCAAGCTCGCCGACCCGATGCTGGCACTCGAGGACCTCGAGGGCACGGTCGTGTTGGACGAGATCCAGCGTCTGCCCGAAGTGTTCTCTGTGCTGCGCGTGCTCGTCGATCGACCCCGGTCCGCGGCGCGGTTCCTCGTGCTCGGCAGCGCGTCGCCGGAACTGCTGTCGCAGAGCAGCGAGTCGCTCGCGGGCCGCATCGCCTACCACCACTTGCCGGGGTTTCAGCCCGATGAGGTCGGGCCGAAGCTCATCGACCGGCTGTGGCTGCGCGGCGGTTTCCCGCGCTCGTTCCTGGCGCGCAACGACGAGGCGAGCTTCGCGTGGCGCGAAGAGTTCGTGCAGACCTTCCTCGAGCGCGATCTGCCGCAGTTCAACGTCAAGACGCCGGCGACGACGATGCGGCGCTTCTGGACGATGGTCGCGCACTTCCATGGCCAGATCTGGAACGCGTCGGATTTCGCTCGGTCGCTAGGCCAGAGCGACCAGGCTGCGCGGCGATATCTGGACGTGCTCGCGGCGACACTGGTCGTGCGCGTCCTGCAACCGTTCCATGCGAACCTGAAGAAGCGACAGGTGAAGTCGCCGAAGGTGTATCTCGCGGATTCCGGACTGCTGCACGTGCTGCTCGGCCTGCCGACGCTCGCCGCGTTGCGTGGTCATGCGCGCGCAGGGGCGTCGTTCGAGGGCTTCGCGATGACGGCGGTCGTCGAGGCAATGGAGGCGCGCCCGCACGAATGCTCGTTCTGGGCGACCTACAGTGGCGCGGAGCTGGATCTGCTGGTCCAACGCGGCGACCGGCGCATCGGCGTCGAGTTCAAGCTGTCGTCGGCGCCCGAGCCGACGCCGTCGATGAAGATCGCGCTCGAGGATCTGGAGCTCGAGAGGATGTGGGTCGTGCACGCTGGCAAGGACACGATCAAGCTGGCGCCCAAGGTGACTGCGTTGCCGCTCGCGCAGGTCGCGTCGACGAAGCTCTGGTGAGGTTGGGAGCCGCGCGCGTGAGCGCGCTACTTGCCGTCGTGGGCCTTCTGCAGCTTCGCGAGGTCGAGCTTGCTCATCGGCATCATCGCGGCCAGCACACGCTTCGCCTTCGCGGCGTCCTTGGTGCCGAGCATCTCGGCGAGCCCATTGGGCACGATCTGCCACGACACGCCGAACTTGTCCTTCAGCCAACCGCAGTGGCCGGGCTCGCCGCCGTCGGCGGTCAGCTTGCTCCACAACCGGTCGACCTCGGCCTGGCTCTCGCAGCTGACGGCCAGCGACATCGAGTCGTGGAAACGAACGTCGGGGTTGCCGTTCAACACGGCGATCTGCTGGCCGCCGAGGCTGAACGTCGCCGTCATCAGCGAGCCCTTCGGACCCATGCCGCCTTCGCCCCAGCGCTGCTCGCCGACGAGCTTGCTGCCCTCGAAGACGGACAGGTAGAAGCGGAGCGCCTCCTCGGCGTTGTCCTGGAACCACAGGAACGGGATGACTTTCTGTTGCGTCGCCATGAGTCGGATCGGGAAAGGAAGGAGATCGTAGCGCGCCGAGCGACGCGCCTTCAGCCCGGAGTCGGTGCCGAACCGCGCGGCTCGACATCGACCCTCGGAAAAACTGCACCCGTCAGTTCAGCAGCGTCCGCGAGTACTCGATCACCTTCGGCGCGAGCTCCTTCGCGCTGACGCCGAACGCGGCGGCGAAGTCGAGCTTGTCGCCCTTGCCCGAGTACCACGCGATTACGAACTCGAGCAGGGCCTTGCGATACTTGCCGTCCTCGGCGTCGTACAGATACCGGCACAACATCGCGGACTGCGCATAGAACAGCGACAGGGGCCTCGCCCGGAAAGAGCCGCCGAGGTGGATGCTGCTCGGGATTGCGATCTCTTTCCTGGAAACCTTGAAGCGTTCGAAGTCGAGGCGGTTCGCCTTCGTCAATGTGTCCCAGTCGATCAGCTGCGTGGGCTCGGCGGACGCGACGAGGTCGGCGTACTTGGGATTGGCGTTGCCGAGCGCGGCGCGGTGGCGCGCGAAGTCGAAGTCGAACTGCTCGAGCAGGCTCGCGAAGCCTTCGACGATCCAGAACGCCTTCGGCATCACGCGCACGGTGATCGGGTTGGGCGTGAACGCCGGGCAGCGGTCCATCAGCCACTGGTGCGTCAGCTCGTGCGCGAGCGTCGGCAGCACGCCGAGGAAGCCGGCGTCGTCGTTCGGCACATACATGCGCGACTTCGGCACGAGCTCGTTCAGGTGATCCGAGTAGAAACCGGCGGTCCACTCGAGGCTCGTGAAGCCGATCTTCTTCGCCTCGGCCAGATACTCGTTGCGATCGGCATAGATGAACACGAGCATCGGGCGCGGATCGGTGCGCACGCGCGGCGTGTCGGCGAACAGCGCCTCGAGCGCATCGCACACGAGCTCGCCGGCGGCGAGGCCCTTCGCGAGGCTGCCGGGCTGCGTGATCGGTGAGAACACGATCAGCCGCTGGCTCTGCAGCGCCTTCAGATCCGGCCGCCACTTCGTGCGCCACTCGAGCAGTTGCTGCTTGTGCACCAGCGTGACTTTGTCGAGGCCCTGCTCGTCGATGTCTTGCTCTTGCGCGTCGAAGAACGCGACGTTCGTCGCGGCAGTCGCGTCGAGGAAGTCGAGCCAGTCGGCGGCCGCGAACGGTTCGGACGGTGACAGGTCTTTCGGCAGCATTGCGCGCACGTCGGCGATCGCGCCCGCGTGCCCTGGCGCCTGGCGCAGCACGAAACGCAGCGCGTGGCGCCGCTCGTGGTCCGGGCGCGACGTCCAGGTCGCGAGCGAACGGTGCACGTCGTCGAGCGCCGCCGCGGCGGCGCCCTGTGCCGCGGTCTTCGCGGCCGTTGCCTTCGTCGAATCGATCTGCAGCTTTCCCTTCGCCTGGAGGGCGATCGCCTTCTCCTTCGTCGTGGCCCACGTTTCGTCGGCTTCCAGCTCGCGGCAGCGCGCCAGCAGGTCGCTCGCGAGCTCGACGTCGCCAGCCGTGGTCGCGGCGTCGACCAGCGGTGTGCAGCGCGCACGCTCGGCGGTGATCAGCGCCTGTCGCAACTCGGCGGCGACCGGATCATCGGGCACGTTCTCGCGCAGCGCGATCAGCTCGCGGTCGCCGGCCAGCAGCAGGCTGCGCCCTGCCGGGATCGCGCGCGTCCGCGGCAGGGCCAGAGCTCCCTCGCTCTGCAGGCGCCAGCGAATGCGGCACTCGGCCGTGTCGACGGCGCACGCCCCGAGATACAGGACGTCGCCGGCCAGCGTCGGCGGCGCATCGGCAAGCGCGCGATGCACGGCGCACGCGTCGAGCCGCACGCCATTGTCCTTGCCCGCCTCGAACAGACCGAGCTGCCTGCCGATCTCCGTTCCCCTGGCGCCGACGTGAAAGCGGTCGTCGAGCGCCTGCGGCAGCGGCAGCGCGGCGAGCTGCACGTCCGCACCGCGCAGCAACGGCAGGCGCACCTGCAATGCGTTCACCTCGACCTTCCCGGTGGTCAGCGCGGCGAGGAACTGGCCGCTGCCGAAGCGCAGCATCATCGTGTTGCCGGCGATCTGCATCCTCAGGTCGTCGCCCGGCGCACGCTGGAGCGCGATCGGGTCGAGCAAGCCGCGCATTTCCCCGGTGCGAAGATCGAGCGCGTTCACCTCGAACTCGATGGCGCTGACCTTGCGCACGGCGTAGACCCGTTCGGCGGCGATCGACAGCGGACCGGCGAAGTCCTTCGCCGCGCTGCGCCAGTTCACGCGGAAGTCCGACGCGCGCCTGCAAGTCACCTGGCCGTCTGCGACGACGAACACGTTCGTGCCGACGCGCAGCGGCGGGCCGACGACCTTGATTCCTTGCGTGCGCGCGCCGAAGTCGAACGACTTCTTGCCGATGCGGCCGGACTGGAGGCTGCCCGTGCCGATGCGCCAGATGACTTCGTTGCCCCACAGCGCGGGCGCCGGATCCGTCGTCGAGTCGAACAGGCGCGGTAACCCGACGAGGCTGCCGTCGGCGAGGCGGCGCACTTCGATTCCCGCGCGTTTGTCCGTGACCTTCACGGCGATCACGATGTGTTCGTCCCACACGAGCGGGTCGCCCACGATCGCTCCCGACACCTTCTGGCGCCACGCGACGATCGGACGCCGCAGCAGCGGCGGGTTGGCCGACGACGCGTTGCGCGCGGCGTTACCGCCGTCGGTGTACCAGCGGCCCGGCACACAGCGTTCCGTTTCCGCTGCTGGTTGCTGGGCGGGAAGGGCGTGCAGCAACAGCAGCACGATCCCCACGCCGGCTCCGCCAATCGTCGGCGAGCACGTCATTGTCGCCGGAGCATAGCGGGCTCCGCGGGGCCGGCAATCGCGCGGTCAGCGAGCTGTTGTCAACGACCAGGGCGGAAGCGCGGGCGCGCGTCGCCGAGCTTCATGCGCAGCTCCGTCACGAGCTCGCGCAGCGCGGCTTCGTCCGCGCTCGCGGCGGGGGGCTCGAGGCCGACGAGCGGCGCCGCTTCGGTGACGAATGCCGCGATGTCCGTCTTGCCGCGCACGAGCTGCCGTTCGGCCGCGATCGTCAGCGCCTGCGCGAGCGGCACCTTGTCGGCGTCGTCTTTGCTGTGCGCAGCCGCGCGGCGCCCGGCCTCGATCGCCTGCCTCAGGTAGTCGTCGCCCTCCGCAGTCGGCAGCCCCATCAACATGCGGATCTTCTTGCCCGCCGCGTCGACCGTCTCCTGCTCGACCTGCTTCGGGTTGCGGCCGTCGGCGCGCAACGCCTCGCGCAGCGCCGCATCGCAGATCGCGTTCGCCCAGAACGGGTCGTCGCCGCTCGCTTTCAGCAACGACAGCAGTTCACTGGGCCTGATTTCGCTCGCACCACGCGCTGTCCATTCGACGATGCGGTCGACGAGGTCCTGCACGTCGCAACCGTTGCCGTCGCGCAGCTTCGTGAGGTCGCGGCCCATGCCGATTGCCTGCACCAGATCGGTGGCTGCGGCGGCTTGCTCGCCGGCGCTCGCATGGGCCATGCCCTGTCCCGCCATCGCGACGGCCTGGTAGTACTTCGAGTCGTCGCCGTACTTCGCGTCGCGTTCTGCCGTCCGGCGAAACGCGTCTCGAGCCAGATCGTAGGCGGCAATCGCGGCATTCGGATCGTCACGGCGACGCAGATCCTCGGCCGCGAGAATCCATGCGTAGCCGGTGAACCACGCTGCCTCGGCCGATGCCGTCACCGCGCGTTCGAGTGTTTCCGCGGCGATCGGCATCAGCTCCGGCCGCCCGCACTGCCACAGCGCCGCGTTCAACGCGGCACGCAGATCGCGCGACGCTGGATAGCGC
>Ga0111538_10003729_pt1 | contig 21232 bp, 18 predicted proteins | sample SoiMethybrSBSTD1_FD_79669 | JGI IMG/M metagenome (GOLD analysis project Ga0111538, IMG submission 79669) | Bulk soil microbial communities from a Populus tree surrounding site in Tennessee, USA - Soil MetaG P. TD hybrid SBSTD1 (version 2)... | ecosystem: Environmental > Terrestrial > Soil >... | reverse complement strand
GGGTTCATCTCGCCGCCGCGGTATTGGATCTCGTCGATCTTGCCGACTTTCACGCCGGCGACGCGCACCGCCGATCCGACGGCTAGCCCCCCGGGATTGTCGAAATCGACGAAGACGGAGAACTTCGGCTGGAAGCTGATCTGCCCCATGACCAGCACGAAAGCCCCGAGCAGTCCCAGGGCCACCAAGATGAGGAGGCCGACCTTGACCTCGATTGAGCGCTCCTTCACGTTCGCGGTCCTTTCACGTCTCCATCGGGCCCTGGGCTCGGCCTTGGATGAATTGTTGGATGATGTCGTCCGACGTGCCCTGAAAATCGGCCGGCGTGCCGAGGAGCCTGACCTGCCCTTTGTAGAGCATGACGATCCGGGTGGCGATGCCGAAAATCGAGTTGAGATCGTGCGAAACGACGATGCAAGTGACGCCGAGGCGGTCGGCCAGCTCTCGGATCAATTTGTCGACGCGGCGCGCGCTGACGAGGTCGAGGCTCGTGGTCGGCTCATCGAAGAGCACGTAGCGCGGCTCCAAGGTGAGGGCGCGGGCGATGGCGACGCGCTTTTTCATGCCATCGCCGAGCTCGGCGGGATAACGGTCGCCAAACTCCTGCATGTGGACCTGCTCCAAGCGATCGCGCGCGGCGACGAGGGCCTCTTTCGGCTTCATCCCGCGGTGCTTGCGCAAAGGGAGAGCGACGTTCTCGAGGCAGGTCATGGAGTCGAACAGCGTCGAATGCTGAAAGACCATCGCGCACTTCTTGCGGACCGCGTACATGGCGTGCTCGTCGAAGCGGCTCACCTCGTCGCCATCGAGCAAGATGTCCCCCGCGTCGGGGCGAAGCAGGCCGATGAGGTGCTTGATGAGCACGCTCTTGCCGACCCCCGAGGCGCCAATGATGAAAAAGACCTCGCCGTCGGCGATATCGAACGACACGTCGGAAAGGACCTTCTTCGGTCCGAACGACTTGGAGACACGTCGAAACGAGATCATTTGAAGGCGATGAAAGCGGCGCTGGAGATGAAGAAGTTCAAAACGATGACGGCGAGCGACGATTGCACGACGGCGCGCGTCGTGGCCGAGCCGACCCCTTCCGAACCGCCGAACGTCGAAAGACCGCAATGCGACGAGACGATGGGGATGGCCGCGCCGTAAGCGACGCATTTGGTGAGCCCCGTGACCACGTCGCTGGCGTGCACGAGGGACAGGTTCCAGAAGGTGCGCGGCGTGACCTGGAAGATGACTTCTGCAGTGACGATGCCGCTCGCCACCGAGACCCCGCCGCTCCAAAGCGTGAGAATGGTGGTCATGATGAGGCAAGCGATGAAGCGCGGCTTCACCAGGTAATCGATGGGATCGGCGGCGCACATGCGCAGCGCGTCGATCTGCTCGGTGACCACCATGGAGCCGATCTCGGCCGCGATGCCCGCGCCGACGCGCGTGGCCAGCATGAGGGCCACGATGGTGGGGGCGAGCTCGCGCACCAAGAGCTCCATGAACGACGCGCCGAGCATCGACAGGTCGGGGATCACGCGCTGCATTTGCAGCCCCGCCTGCAAGACGAAGATCATGCCAATGAAGCCGATCACCACGGTCAGAAGAAACACCGAGCGGTTGCCGATCTCGTACATCTGGCGGATGACCGCGTCCCGATCGGTGCGCGCGCGAGCCAAGTAGTAAAGGGTGCGTACGAAGACGCCGTAGATCTCGCGCGCGCCGTCGAGGCCCTCGAAGACCGTGCGGCCGATGCTGGCCGAGAGCCCGCCGTTTTCGGGCAGGGGGCTCGTCGTTTCGGCGCTGGCGTTCGGTGTTGCGCTCAAAGGCTGCCTCGCATTTCAGGTCAAAATGAAGCTGACGAAGTAGTCCACCACGAAGATCCCCGCGGCGCTCGCGACCACGGTGGCATTGACGGCGCGCCCCACGCCAGGCGCGCCGCCCGTCACTTTCGTGCCGAAGGTACAGCTGGCGAGCCCGATAGCGATGCCGAAGATGGCGCTCTTGACGAGCCCGTTGGTGACGTCGGCGATCCCCATGAAGTCCGATGTGAGGCCGTTGTAGAACGTGATCGGGTCGACGCCGACCAGCGCTTGACCGGCGTACGCCGCGCCGACCAACGCCACCGCATCGGCGTAGAGGGTCGATAAAAACAGGGTGAGCACGATGGCGACGAATCGTGGCACGATCAAAAAGGCGATGGGATCGATGGCGAGCGCGCGGAGCGCGTCGATCTGCTCGGTCACCGTCATCGTTCCGAGCTCGGCGGTGTTGTTGGCGCCGACGCGACCGGAGATCATGAGTGCGGTCAGAATGGGGCCGACTTCCCGCAAAATGCCGAAGCCGGCGCCCCATCCGAGCAGCTGGGTCGCGCCGTAACGCTGCACGATGGGGGCCGCTTGCACGACCATGGTGGCCCCCGTGAAAAGCGCGGTCAGAAGGACGATGGGGACCGATTTGACCCCCATTTTGTAGAGGTTGCGCAAGAGCTCTTCGCGGTCGAAATCAAGCCGAAACAGGCGGCGGCTGATCTGGCTGGCCACGATGCCCATCTGGCCGAGCGTTGCCGCGAGGTTCATGAGGCCCTCGCGCGCGCCGTGGATGGGCGAGAACATCTTGGTCACAGCGGACCCTCCGCCAGGCCGTGGATGAACTGCTTCACGTGGGGTTCTTCGCTCTTCGCCGCCTCCGCGGTGCTGCCGTCGAACACGAGCGACCCGCGGAACATCATCCCCACGCGGTCGGTGACGGTGAGCAAGCGGTCGATGTCGCTCGACACCATGATGACCGTGGTCTTGGCGCTCTCCTGTTCTTTGCGCAATAGGTCGAAGATTCGCTGGGAAGTGACGGGATCGAGCCCCGCCGCGGGCTCGTCGTAGAAGATGATCGGCGCGCGGGTGATGGTGGCCCGCGCCACGCCGACCCGCTTTTTCTGCCCTCCGGAGAGACTCGACGGATTGCGGTCGCCGAACTCGGCGAGCGATACCGCGGAAAGGCGTTCGCGCACCCTGTCGGAGATTTCCGCCTCACTGACCTGCCCCAGCCGCCGCAAAGGGAAAGCGATGTTGTCGGCAACGGTCATCGAATCGAACAGGGCGTTGTTTTGAAAGAGCATGCCGAACTTCAGCCGAAACGCAGCGAGCTCGATGTCGCTCAAGCCGAGCACGTCCTGCCCGTCGACGTGGAGCGTCCCCGAATCGGGGCGCATCAAGGCGGTGATCATCTTGAGCAGCACGCTCTTGCCGCTCGCCCCGGGGCCAATGAGGCCATAGAGGCAGCCGGCGGGGACGCGCAACGTGACGTTGCGAAGCACGGGGTGGGTGAAGGTCTTGGAGAGGTGCTGAATCTGAATCAAATGCCGGACCGCCGCGGTTGATGCAAAGGAGGGGGCTCGCTGGCGACGGCGCGCAGCCTGCGCAGCCGCGACCACAGCACGAGCACGGCGACGACGAGCGCCAAGTCGATGAAAAGGACGCCCGCGGTCACGATGCGCAAAAGGGTGACGGAGCCGCGCGTGGCGGTGATGGGGCCGAGCCGCGACAGCGCGCGATCGGCGGCGGCGGCCGCACTCGTGCGGGGGACCATAACCACTGCGACGTCGTCGGCGGCGAGCCCCGGGGCGGCACCGGCGACGATCCGCTTGACCTCGTGCGCGTCGATGGGGGGCGTCGCGCCGCGATGTTGGAGCAGCACCGATGCCGTCGCCTTGGCGCGCGGCCCTTCGCGCAGCGGGTCAGCGGCGGGGAGAGAGACGTGCACGCGCGCGGAGAGCATCCCATCGATGGCGAGGAGTGTACGCTCGAGCTCCCCGCTCAATCCGGCCAAGAACTGGGCGTGCTCGGCCAATCGACTGGGCAAAAGGGCACCCTTGCCCATCGAATCGAGCAAACCGGGGCTCGAGGGGGAGGGGAGATCCTCGGCGCGCATGGCCGTGATGGCACGGGGCGCCTCGTCGCGCTCGACCACGACGCGATAGCGACCCTCGGTGGCGGGGTCGGTCTCTTTTTCCGAGCCGACGCCGGCGCGGTCCAGCGCCAGAACGATGCGGTTGGCCTGGTCCTCCTCGAGACCCCCCGCGACCGGCACCGTGCATCCCGCGGCAAGCAGGATGGGGAGGAGCCACGCACGGAGGGGAGGGCGCTCGCGCACGCGCGTATCTAAGCGCAGCGAGACCTGCTTGTCACCTCGCAGCGCCCCCGAGGTTGGCGGCGCGTGCCGCTTCGTGCCAGGCGGCGGCGCCGAGCGTCGTCGTTGGCAGCTAACGAGCGGGTAACCGCCTCAGAACCGCGTGGTGGCGATGTCGAGCTTGGGGTTGGACGGGAAGCTCATCGCGCGCACCCTGCTGGCGATGCAGCTCGAAATTCCGCCATTGGGGGGATCGGTCGTGACGGTCACGCCGACCGCGCGCCCGTTTTGCACCGCGGCGCAGACGGTGACTTTCATGCTTCCCGGCGTTCCGCAGGCGGTGATGTAGCTTCCGTTGTTGAGCACGGACGCGAATTGGCCCGCCGTGAGGTCAGCCTGCCCCTTGGGCCCGCCGATGCTGATCTCCTCGATGTATTTGGCGCGTGCGGCTTCGCAGGACAGGCCGCTCGGGATGACGGGCCCTCCGCCGCCGCCGCCCGGGCGAGCACCCGCGACCTTGCGGTTCTGCCCTTTCAAACCGCCGGCGGCTTCGACGCTGATCCCCTGCTCCTCGGCCAAGCGGATGGCATCGTCGCGCAATCCGCGCGCCCGCACGTACCAGCCTGCGATGCCGGCCAAGATGACGGCGAGCGCGCCGATGCCGATGAAGGTCTTGGCGCGGGTTCCCTTGGCTTCGGCCACGACGCCCTGCTCGATCGCTTTCTTCTCGGCGACGATCTCGCGGTTGATCTTGGCGTGCTCGGCGAAGGGAGCGAACTCCTTCCACTCCTCGATCGGCTTTTCGTCCCCAGAAAGGCTGTCGCGAAGGGTGTTCTTTCCCTCGAAGGAATGCGATGCAATCTGCTGCAGCAGCTCCACGGCGTTGAAGGGGCCGTGGTCCATGCCGTCTTTGATGACGACGTAGCGCGGGCGTGGATCGGACTCGAGGCGAGCTTTGACGTCGGAGAGTTGCGCCGTGGGATCGGGGCCTCGCGGCGCTGATTTCGGCGCTTGGACCACCGCCATCGCGTACGGATCGGGGGCGTGGTTGCCGCCCTGCGATGCCGGTGCCGGCGCCGCATGGGGGGTCGGCTCCGGGGGAAGCATCGACAGCGAGATGTCGACCGCGAAGTCGGCGCCTCGGTCGAGATGCGATTCATCGGCCGGAGGAGGCACGGTCTCGGAGGGAACCACGTGGTGCAGGGCCTGCGCGAGCGCGCCGAGATCGTCGGGGCGGTGGGCCCGGTCGGTGACGAGGGCCTTGCCGAGGATCACTTCGACCGTGGGATGAAGGCCTGGCACGACCTGCGAAGGTCGCGGCATGGCGGGCCCCACGAGCTCGTTGGTGAGAAGCTCGTAGAAGATCGCGCCGATCGTGAACACCGAGGAACGCGCGTCCCCCGCTTGTCCGTGCTTTTCCTCGGGGGCGAGGCACGCGTGATCGCGCTCGAGGGTGGGGGGCACGCTGGCCAGCTCGGCAGCGATGTGCACCTGGCCTCCGCTCATCACGATCGACGAGGGATGCACGAAAAGGCGCTCGCCGCGGCTGTGCAGGTGCCCCACCTCGACACAGAGCGGCACGATGATGTTGACCGCTTCTTTGATGGAGAACGCTCGCCCCTGCGCTCGCCGCCGTTCCATTTCCGAACGAAGCGACTGGGCGGGTTGGGTATGAGGTCCGGGCTGATCGAGGCGCGGGGCGTGCTGCATCGAGGGAGGCACGATACGTAGAAGGTGGCGACGGAGCAACCCGTCGGCTTCCCCCATTTTGCGGCTGAAGAGGCGCAAACTTAAGGAGGGGCGAAGACCCGTCGCTCACGACGCAAAGTTTCGTCGAAGGTGCACGGTTACGCGCGTGCGCCGCGGCCAAGGGCTGTCCGAGGAGCGACTACGGTGGCGCCTGAGGTGGCGAGGGGTAGGCGCGCCCGTCGCTCAGAGAACGGTGCCGCCCGGGCGGGGCAGCTTCTTCCACGGCGATCGGCGCTTCGCGTAGGTGCCGCGCACGAAGGGCCCGAGGACCGGCGCGATGTTCACCGCGATGTCGTCGTCCCACTCGCCGCCGTTGATGGCGTCGGTGACACGGAGATCGGAGTCGAGCAGGAAAAAGCCAGGGAGGGGGCGCGACGGAATTTCGAGCTCCGCGAGATCCTCTTCGAACGGGTCGCGATCGACGCGCACCAGGCGCACGTGCTCGAGGGCCGTTTGCATGCGCGGATCCGAGAGCGCCGAAGCGATGCCCTGGCATTGCGGACAACCGGTCGCCGTCGTTTCGAGCAGCAGCTTCTCGCCGTTGGCGGTGGCTTCAGCATGCTGGCGGCGAAGCTCATTGGAGAGCGACGCAACGCCGAGGGCCACGTCAACGACCGTGATGTGCCCCACCGTGGTGACGGTGCTCGCTCCGGAGGGGGGCTCGGCGGGGGTCGTCCCTGCGGCGCTCGACGAGTCGTCGTCAGCGGTCGACGAGACCGCGGCGGAAGGTTCCTGCGCTTTGACCGATGCGCCGGCCGCGATGCGCTGCGGTCGCACCAACGTCAAATAGAGGGCGACTTCGCCGGCAAAAAAGCCGATCGCCAAAAAGCCGGTGAGAATGCCGGCCGCCGCGGAGAATTTGCCGCGCATGCCTCCGCCCGCGCGATTGACTTGGCGCCAGCCGAGCACGCCGAGCACGACGGCAATCATGCCGAGCACCGGGCCCGCGCCGAAGCAAATGAGCCCGAAAACGCCGATGACGAGCGCCCACGTCGCGTACGCGCTTTCCGGGACCGGCGTGAAAGGCTTGGCCGCGTACCCCGTGGGGGGTGTCGTTGACCCTATCGGCGGCTCATTCGCCGGGGGCTGCTGCGCGGGAGGGGTAGGCGGTGCTCCGGTTGCAAGAAGGTAAGGATCGGGAATGGGAGCGTCGTCGCCGTACTTCAACAAGTCGAGTATAGCGCTTGCCGGGCACGAATCTCGTCCCGGCGAGCAGAGATCTCGTTAACCCGACCACGCGTCGGACAAGTGACACATGCCCGGCGGCCGGAAGTCCTAGGAGTCACGGGCCCCTCCGAACCGACAACCGGGCTGGGCCACCCATCCCCGCGTGGCGCGCCGACCTCGGTCCGCGGGTTCGCTCGTCGGCGGTCGTTTACCGTGTCCGTGCATAAATCGCCGCGTTGCCGAGGGGTTTGTTCGCGTGATAGCGTCCTGATTGCCCATGGATGCGAGTGAGATTGATGTCTTGGTGCAGCGGCTCGTTGCGAACCCGCACGACCAGGAAGCGCTTGCCTATGCCCACAACGCGGGTAACGCCGACCCTAAGTCGTACGCGGTGTTCCTCGAGAAGGTCGGCAATGCCACAACGGACCCGAGCTACGCCAGTCACTGGTTGAGCGAAGCGGCCAACGTATGGTCGGTCACGCTCGGCGACCCGCATCGCGCGGCGCGCGTCCTTATGATGGCGGTGGACAAAGATCCGACGCAGGAGACGGCGGCGGAACGGCTCGCGCAGCTCTATCGCGACAAAGGCGAGCATAAAGCCCTGGTTGCGCTCCTCGAGCGACGCGCCAAGGCGCTCAATCCGCTGGCAGCGCAGAACCCGGACCTGCGGCTCCACCTGGCTGGAATTCACGAAGAGCTCGGCAGGTTGTGGACGGAGCCGCCGCTGTCCACGCCAAAAAAGGGGGCCGACAATTACCGCCGGGCCATCGAGCTCGACAACACATCCGCCTACGCGGTCTACGCGCTGCGGGAGCTCTACAAACAATCCGAGCAGTACACCGAGGCGCTGCCCCTCTTCGCGATGGAGCAGGCCATCGTCACCGACGTCGAGCGCAAACTCGCGCTTTATCGGGATGAAGCCGAGATACGCAAGCTCCTCGGCGATCGATCGGGGGCTACCCAAGTGCTGCGCGAAGCGCGCAACATCGCGCAGGATGACGCGGCGCTCGTGCAAGAGCTGGCAGCCTCGATTTTGGAGCGCATGCACGCCGGCGAAGCGGTGTCGCACGGCGAGCGTCAAGAAGCTGCCGATCTGTTCGTGTCGCTTGCCGAAATGTACCCAGGCGAGCATGGATTCGCCTATTCGACGGCGGCCCTCGACGCGTCGCCGGGGCACGACCGCGCCATGCAACTCGCGGGGCACTACGCGCGTGAACTCGGCCGTTCCAACGAGCTCTATCCTCGTTGGCAAGAGTACCTCCAGGTCAATCCGGGCGGCGCCATGGGCCCCGAAGCGCGCCGCGAGACCGGCGCGCCCGACATGGGGGGAGGCTATGCGCCCCCTCCGCGCCACGCTCCGGTTTCCATGGGTCCGCACGGTGGCCCCGTGGAAGCGGATGCCGGCGTCGAGGCAGGCGGCGCCGAATACCGCACCGAACAGGTGATGCGCACGCTCCAAGAGGCGTCGGCGCTCGCCGGCCGCGGGCAAAAGCCGCAGGCACTCGCCAAGTACAAGAGCGTGCTCGCCATCGATCCCGGTCACACCGAGGCTCTGGCGTGGGTTGAGGATTATCTCCGCCAAAAGCGGCAATATGCGGAACTTCGCGACGTCTTGATGCAGGCGGCGCGGGCCCCCAACGCGTCCAACGAGACGCGCAAACAGCAGCTGCTCGACGTGGCGGGGCTCTGCGAGACGCAGCTGCGCGATCTCGAGACCGCGATTCAGGCGTGGAAGCAGATCTGCACCATCGATCGCGCCGACGCCACGGCGCGCGAGCATCTGCGCCGTTTGCTCGAGCGCGGCGGGCGTTGGGACGAGCTCGCCGCCCAGCTCGAGCAAGAGGCGATGACGACCTCCGACGAGGAGGCGAAGATCACGCTCGAGAAGAAGCTCGCGCAGCTGCACGAGGTCAAGCGCAAGGACTTCGTGGCGGCGGGCGAAGCGTGGGCACGCCTCGCGGCGATGTTGACGGGTGACGAAGCGCCCATCCAAACGGCGGTCAAGCTGTTCGAGAAGGGGCAGCGGCGCGATCTCGCCTGCCAGGTGATCAGCGAGTGCGCGGCGGCCATCGAAGACAAGCCGGTGCGCGCGGCGCTCTACCAGAAGATGGGTGAGCTCTACGAGAAGTCGGGTGAGCTCGGCGAAGCTGGAGAAGCTTTCGTCCAAGCTGCCGAATCGGAGGGCGGGTCCAAGATGTGGGAGGCGGCGGAGCGTTCGTTCGTCGCGGCGGAGCGCTGGGATCGCGCCGCCTACGTCGTGGGACAGCGCGCCGAGCTGACCAGCGAAGCCAAAGGCAAAGCCGCGCTCCTCGTCAAAGCGGCGACCCTGTTGAGCCGCGCGGGGGACGAAGACAGCGCGCTTCTCCAGGTCGAAAACGCAAGCTCGCTCGACCCGTACAACGACGACTACGCGCGCGAAGTGGAGCGGCGCTATACCGAGGGGGCGCGGTTTGCCGACCTCGCCGACTTCTTCGCGGCCCGCGCCGACAAGATCGACGATCGAACCAAGCGCCAGAGCCTGCGCAAGCGCGCGGCTTCGATTCACGCCGACGAGCTCGGCAACGCCGAGGTGGCGCGCGAAGTCCTGATGAAGGCACTCGAGGACGGCGATGATCCCGAGGTGCTCACCAAGCTCGCCGACGACGCCGACGATCGCGGCGATCCCGAGCAGACGCAGGAATTTTTGCATCGCCTGTTCCCCCTCATGAAGACGACCGAAGAGCGTGTGTCGGTCGCCATGCGCGAGGGGAATCTTCTGGCCGACGCGCTCGACGACGCCGACGGCGCCATCGCGCGCTTTCTCATGATTCTGGACGATATCGATCCCAAGAACCGCGAAGCGGTGGGTCGAATCGCCGAGCTCGAAGAGAAGCGCGGCAACCACGAGCAGGTAGCCGAGGCGCTCGAGCGCGAGCTCAAGATGGGGATCGAGCAGCAGGATCGGCTCGAGATCGCGCGTCGATTGGCCGGCCTCTACGAAGGCCCGCTCGACAACCCCGAGGGGGCGATCCGTGCGCTCGACATCGTGCGCGCCCTCGACACCGAGGATTTCGAGGCCACCGCACGGCTCGAAGTGCTCTGCGAAAAGGTGGGCGACTGGCCCCGCGTGGCGTCGCTGCTCGCGTCGCTCATCGAAATCGAAGGGGACGAAGACGAGCTTTCGCAGCTCACGCGCAAGCTCGCCGACATCCTTTCCACCAAGCTCAATCGCGGTGACGAAGCCCTCGCCGCGCTCGAGGGTCCGGCCGACAACGGCGATGCGCCGTGCCGCGATGCCTACGTCGAGCTCGCCGATCGCCTCGGTTGGAAGGGAATCGTCGCGGCCAAGCTGGTGGAGTGGCACGGGGAGTCGCTTCCTACGCCGGCGCGCAACGAAGCGCTGCGCGACGCGTTCCAGCGCTTCCTCGGGGTAGAGCGTTTCGAAGAGGCGGCCAAGGTGGCCATGGAGCTCGCGCGCTCCAAGGCCGGCGATCACGAGCTCGCCGAGAAGCTCGAAGAGATCTCGCTGCGCCTCAAGGATCTCGAAGCCATGAGCATGGCGCACGACCTCTTGGCGCGCGAGCTGTCCGGCGCCGAGCGCGCCACGGAGCTCGTGCGGCAAGCCGAGATCTTGGTCCAGGCGGGCGTCGATCCCGTCGAGGCGCAGCAACACGGCGAAACGGGTTTGAGCAGCGTTCCCGCCGCGCAGGTCGAGCCGCTCTTGACGCGCCTCGCGGCGCTCGTCGACCAAGCGGGCCCGATCATCGACGTCTACGAGCGGCAGATCGGCCGTTGCAAGGCCCCCGCCGACAAGCTCGCCGCGCTCGCGCGCGCCGCGCAAGTCGCCGGTGAGCACCAAGCGCTCGATCGCGCCAAGAGCTTCTACGAGCTCGCGATATCCACCGGCACCCCTGAAGAGACGCTGCTCTTGCTCGAGCTATCCGCGAACCAAGGGGACCGCGAACAGGGGGGCACGTCGCTGCGCCGCACCCTGGCCGAGGCGCTCTCCGGCGGTGGACAGAGCGCGCGTGACGGCGGTCGAACGCGTGGATTCTTGCTGCGCCGCGCGGCGCAGCTCGCGCAGCGCGATTTGGGCGACACCGATAAGGCGTTCGAGTGGCTGGGCGACGCGCTCGTCGCGCACGTGGACACCGAATCGCTCGATGCGCTCGAAGAGCTCGGGTCCGAAGTAGGCGACATGAAACGCGCCGAGGGCACCATCGGCCGCGCGCTGGCCGAAGTGTTCGACGGCCCCTTGGTGCGACAGCTCCTCGCGCGCCGCGTGAAGCTGCGCCGCGACGAGCTCGGCGACAAGCAGGGAGCAGCCGAAGACCTGAAGAAGCTGCACGATCTGTCGCCCGCCGACACCGGCGTGATGGACGAGCTGTCCGTGCTTTTGACGGAGCTCGGCGACTTCCGGGGCATGGTGCACGTCCTCGAGGATCAGATCCTTCGTCACAAGGATCCGCAAGCGCGCGCCGAGCTGGCGCGCAAAGTGGCGCGGCTCTGGGAAGAGCGCCTCAAAGATCCGCGCGAGGCGGCAGATGCGTGGCGACGCGTGTTGCGTATGAAAGCGGGCGATGCCGACGCTCAAGCGGGGCTCGATCGCGCCAAGACCGCCATGCTGAATCAGCGCGAGGCGGAAGAGGCGGCCGTGCCGCCGCTGCCAACGGCGGAAGCGGATTCCGATTCCGATGAAGAGCCGCCGGCGCTGCCCCCATCGGGTGGCTCCGACGCCGACGAGGAGCACGAGCAAGTCGTTGCCGCGTCGGACGACGCGGGCGAAGAAGATACGTCTGCCGACGAGGAAGTCGTGCCGGCCAACATGGATGACGACGTGACGTTCGACGGCACCCGCGAGCTGCCAGAGGACACCGATCACGTCGGCGCCCAGGCGGCGGCCGAAATCGAACGAGCCCACGGGGGCGTCAAGTCCAACGGCGAAGAAACGTCGGATCAGGATGAAGTTCTCGCGGTCGACGAAGCCGATCTCGTCGACGAGGTGGACCTGGTCGAAGAGCTGGAAGAACAGCCCGAGCCCCCGCGCGCGCCGAAGCGCTGAATCGCACTAGCCCAGCAGCAAAACGCCGCGGCCCGCGTCGAGGCGAGCGCGGTGCCCGAGGACGATGGCGTCGTTTCGTTTGCCATGGCCGCCGGGAAACCTTGCGGCGAGGGGGATGCCGATTGCGCCGAGGCGCTCGCGCAGAACGTGTTCGACGGTTCGTCCGTCGGGCCCCGTTGCGCATTCGGTGAAGTCGCCGACGACGATGCCCGCTGCGTGCGCGAAATGCCCGCCGGTCACGAGGTCCGTGAGCATGCGATCAACGCGATAGGGGCGCTCGCCGATATCTTCCAAAAATACGAGCGCATCCTTCGGAAAGCGCAGGCGCCCCGCGGCGGCAAGCGAGTGCAAGATGGCAAGATTGCCCCCCACGAACGTGCCGGCCGCGCGGCCACCGCGCCACCGCGCGAGCCCCGTCCAGCGGCGCTCGCGCATCGGATCTTCCAACGTGGCAATCCAGTGACGTCGAGCGGTCGCCGTGGCGCTCGCGAGGGTGCACACCATCGGCGCATGTACGGTGGCGAGACCGCGCCGCCAAGACTCGGCGTGCAAAACGGTGAAGTCGGAAAACCCGACGAGCCACTTGGGGTGCCGCCGCGCGGCGCGCCAATCGACGAGCGACGCGATACGCCCGAGCCCGTAGCCGCCGCGCGCCGCGATCACCGCACGCGCGTCGGACTCGAGCGCCTTTTGCAGCTCGCCGAGACGACGTCGATCGGAGCCCGCGAGATAGCCGTCGCGCGCGAACAGGGTTTTGCCGTAGACGACGCGATAGCGTCGCGCGAGCCATGCGATGCCCGCCAGAGCCGCGGCCCGATCGAAAGGTCCAGAAGGTGCGATGACGGCAACGGTGTCGCCCGGATGGAGCGGCGGCGGAAAGATCACCCGAACGACGATAGCAAGAAGCGAGGGGCGCGGCGCGCGACGCGCATCGATAAGCGGCGAGCCCGATTGCTGCGAGGCGCAAGGAAGGCTAAAAGCCAGGATTCCGATGGACCCTGCCCGCCAGCTCGTACGCCTCGGCGATTTCGCTCGCAAGGACGGTCTTCCGTTCGCTCGCGACCTTTTGCGCAAAGCGCGTGGTGCGCTCGACGGCGTCGCTTCGAGCCTTCTCGGCCGCGAGGTCGAAGAGCGCTTACGTCGCGTGAGCATCGAGCTCGCACCGAGCGGCGTCGATCCCTTCGGCTGGGATCCCGAGTACGCGCGCTACGTGATCGCTGCGGCGACGGTATTGTCCCGTTCCTACTTTCGCACCGTCGTTTCCGGCATCGAGCACATGCCGCAAGGGCGTGTGATCCTCGTCGCCAACCACTCCGGCCAGATTCCGCTCGACGGCGTCATCATCGCGATTTCGGTGTTTCTCGAGGCCGAGCCTCCTCGCATCGTCCGCGCGATGGTCGAGAAGTGGTCGCAGACACTGCCCTTCATTTCGACGTTCTTCGCCAAGTGCGGACAAGTGGTGGGCGTGCCCGAAAATGCGGCGCTTCTTCTGCAGCGCGGCGAGCCGCTCTTGGTCTTCCCCGAAGGGACGCGGGGCCTCGCCAAGACGTTTCAGCATCGTTACGAACTGACCGATTTCGGGCTCGGTTTCATGCGACTGGCGCTGGCCACGGATACGCCCATACTCCCGGTCGCCGTCATCGGGGCCGAGGAGCAGTACATCAGCGTCGCCAACATGAAGTCTGTCGCCAAGGCACTGCACATGCCGTCCTTTCCCATCATTCCCCAGCTCTTTCTGCCTGGGGGTCAACTGCCTTTGCCGACGCGCTACCGGCTAGAGTTCGGCGACCCGCTCTATTTCCGAGGGGACCCCGACGACGACGATGCCGTCATCGAAGAGAAAGTGTGGGTCGTCAAGGCGACCATCCAATCCATGCTCAACCGCGGGCTCATGGAGCGAAAGAGTCTCTTTTTCTGATGTCCACCCGATCGACCAACGGCCACCCGCATTCCGTCGCGGAAACCTCCGACGCGACGATGGGCGATCCCTACGAAGCGGACGCCCCCGATTCGGACGGCGGAGCCCCGCTCCCCATCTCGTCGACGGAGGAGCCTGCCGTCGTCATCACCGGCATCGTGGGCCGGCTCGGTCGCCGCCTTGCGCGGCGCATGCATCGTGATCGGCGTGTGATCGGCATCGATCGGCGCCCCTTCGAGGGGCGCCCCAAAGACATCACGCACTACCAGATCGACATTCGCCGCAAAAAGACGCGCGACGTTTTTCGGTCGACTCGCATCAGCGCGGTCGTCCACCTCGGCGTGATGCACGATCCCCGCGCCAGCGCCGCTGATCACCACACCTGGAACGTGGCCGGCTTCCAGAAGATCCTCGAGTACGTCGCCCTCTACCAGATTCCGAAGATCGTCCTTTTGTCGAGCGCCAACGTGTACGGACCGCGGCCCGACAACCCGCAGTTTCTCAGCGAAGACGCGCCACTCCTCGGCGGCGCCGCTTTCAGCGAGATTCGCGATCTCGTCGAAGTGGACATGCTCGCGCAGTCCTTCTTTTGGAAACACCCCGAGATCGAAACGGTGATCTTGCGGCCGGTGCACATCGTGGGGACGGTGCGCAATGCGCCGTCGAACTATTTGCGCCTCAACGTGATCCCGACCTTGCTCGGCTTCGATCCGATGGTGCAGGTCATCCACGAAGAAGATCTGGTCCGCGCCATTGGGCTCGCCCTCAAGCCGGGCGTGCGGGGCATTTTCAATCTGGCCGGCCCCCCGCCCGCGCCGCTCTCGCGCATCGTCAAAACGACCGGGCGCGCCACGGTGCCGATTCCCCACGCGTTGGCCGGCCCCATGCTGGCGCCGCTCTGGCGGCTGCGCATGGCATCGTTCCCCGTGCCCGAGCTCGATCACGTCCGCTACGTGTGCATGGTCGACGACGGGCGGGCGCGCGCCACGCTCGGCTACGCGCCGAGCAAGAGCATGGAAGAAAGCGTGCGCGCGGTGAGCGAGGGGCTTTGGGAGTAAAGGCGACAACCTTGGGCCCAGGCTCGCGGGCAGCGCTCGTCGCGGCCGTGTTCGGCCTGGCGGCCTGTGCCGGCGCGCGGCATCGCAAGCCCGCCGGTCCCCCGCCCGAGTACGAGCCCCCCGAAGACCTGAGCGCCTACGAGGCGCGTGAAGGGGGCGCCCCCAGCGATCCGCTTGGGGGAGACAGCGGCTCGCCCGTGCTAACTTCGCCCGATGTCCGACGCTGAGACAGTTCGCATCACGAGAGCGCTCGCGATGAGCGCGCGCGCCGCCGCGCGACCCCTGGCGCGTGCCCAGCGTGCCCAGAAGGACGCCGCGCTCCGGGCCATGGCCGCACGCCTTCGCGCCGTGCGCGGCGCGCTCCTGGAAGCCAATCAGCTCGATGTTGCGCGCTTTCGCTCGAGCGAGGGTGCGACGCCCGCGCTCGTGGACCGGCTCACGCTCACCGAGGCACGCCTCGAAAACATGGCCCGCGCGGTCGAAGACATCGCCGCCCAGGACGACCCCATCGGCGCCGTGACGGGCATGTCGCGTCGCCCCAATGGGCTCTTGGTGGGACAAGTACGCATCCCGCTCGGCGTCATCGCCATGATCTACGAGGCGCGCCCCAACGTGACCGTCGATGCCGCCGCGCTGTGCCTCAAGAGCGGCAATGCCGTGTTGCTCCGCGGTGGCTCGGAGGCGCGCAATTCCAATGCGGCGCTCGTCGCTCTGGTCCGCGACGCGCTCGCCGACGCCAAGCTCCCTCCCGACGCCGTGCAGCTCGTGCCCCCCGGCGACCGCGACGCGATTCGCGCGCTCTTGTCGATGACGGGGCTCATCGATCTCGCCATCCCGAGGGGAGGGGAGGGGCTCGTCCGTTTCGTCGCCGAGCACGCCAAAGTCCCCGTCATCCAGCACTACCAAGGGGTCTGTCACCTCTATGTCGATCGAGGCGCGGATCACGCGATGGCGCTCGGCCTCGTCATCGACGGCAAGGCCGTCCGCCCCGGGGTCTGCAACGCGCTCGAATGCCTGCTGGTGCACGAAGCCGAGGCGCCCGTCGTCTTACCGGCACTCGCCACGCGTGCTCGGACCCACGCCGTCGAGCTGCGCGGCTGCCCGCGCACCCACGCGCTCGTCCCCTCCGCCGTTCCGGCCGCGCCGGACGACTACGGGCGCGAGTTCCTCGACAAGATCCTCGCCGTCCGCGTCGTCACGGGGATCGACGAAGCGTTGGAGCACGTCGAGAAATACGGCTCGTTCCACACCGAGGCCATCTGCACGCCGAGCTACGAGCACGCGCAGCGCTGGCTCGCCAGCGTCGACGCGAGCTGCGTCCTCGTCAACGCCTCGACCCGCTTCAACGACGGGGGGGAGCTCGGGCTCGGCGCGGAAATCGGCATCTCGACCTCCAAGCTGCACGCTTTCGGCCCCATGGGGCTCGACAGCCTCACCAGCAAGAAATGGATCGTGTATGGAGAAGGCCAGGTCCGCGGCTAAGCCCGCCCCATCGAACAATCCCATGATCGAGACTCACCATGCCGGCTGCTAAGGGCGCGCGCCGCCCGACTACCAAGAAAGCCACGCGCGCGGCGCGCCCCGCCGGGGCCGACGAAAGCCGCGAGATTGCCCTCGTCGTCGCCACGGCGGCCCTCGAGAAAAAGGCGATGGCCGTCGAAATCCTCGATGTGGTCGGCAAGGTCGATTACGCCGATTTTCTCGTCCTCATGACGGGGCGATCGAACCGTCAGGTGGACGCGCTGGCGCAAGCCGTCGAAGAGGCGTGCGCCAAGAAAAAGAAGCGCGCCCTCTCGGTGGAAGGGCTCCCCGCGGCAGCCTGGGTGCTGCTCGATTTCGGCGACGTCGTGGTCCACATCTTCCAAGAAGAGGCCCGCGGTCTCTACGACATCGAGGGGCTCTGGCTCGATGCGGCCCGCCTCCCCGTCCCCGGGGCCAACACGCGCTGACCGGATGGCGCGGCTCTCCATCGTCGCGGTCGGCAAAATCAAAGAACGTGGGATCCGCGAGGCCATCGACGACTACATCGGCCGCGTGACCCGGCACTTCCCCGTCGAGGAGATCGAAGTGCGCGACGCGCCGCCGGCCGAGCTCGCCCCGGTGCTCGAAAAGAAGCTCCCATCGCCGGCCCATGTCGTCGCCCTCGACGTCGAGGGCAAGGCGATGTCGAGCGTTGCTTTTGCGCGCTGGCTCGACGCGCGCATGACCCAGGGCAAAGGGCGCGTGGTCTTCCTGATTGGCGGCGCGGAAGGGCTGCCCCCCTCGATGCGCTCGCGCGCCGACGAGAAGCTCAGTCTCTCGGCGATGACGCTCCCGCACCGCCTGGCGCGGCTCTTCCTCGCCGAACAGCTTTACCGCGCCGTCACGATTTTGCGCGGCGAGCCTTACGCGCGTTAGCAGGTTGCTGAAAAAGGACCCGCCTCGGTACCGGATGCGTTCCCCTCGCTGTTTCTCCCCCCGCCTGCCGGCGCCCCCCCCCCTCACGAAGTGAGGGGGGTTTGGGGGGAGAATTGGCAGCACCAACCCCTCAGAGGCCTTTTTCAGCAACCTGTTAGGGCGCCGCTTTGCCCTTCGTCTTCATCTTGGCGGCTTTCTCCGCCTTTTCTTGCATGCGGCGCGCCTCGCGTTCCGCGCGATCTTTGGCGATCTCTTCTTTGCTCGGCCGCTTACCGAACAGGTACGCAAGGCCGATGGAAAGGAAATACAGCACGCAGAGCGGGACGCTCATCGCGATCTGACTCGACGTGTCGGGGGGCGAGAAGATGGCTCCCACCGTGAACGCGATGAGGACGAACCAGCGCCCGAAGCGGATGAGCTGCAGGTAATTGACGATCCCGGCGATCGACAAAAACAGGATGAACAGCGGAAGCTCGAAGGTGATGCCGAACCCGATCAGCATGCTGCTGACGAAGTCGAGGTATTCGCCCATCATCACCACGGGGCGAATCGAAAGCCCGATCCCCTGCGCCGTTCCGGCCAGCGAAAGCAGGTAATCGAACGTGAGCGGGAAGGCCACGCGCCACCCGAAGAGGCCCCCTCCGACGAAGAGGATCGTCGAGAAGAAGACGAACGGGATGACGATCTTCTTCTCCTTCTTGTAGAGCCCCGGCGCGACGTAAGCCCACAGTTGGTAGAAGATGACCGGAGCCGCGATCATGAGCCCGCCGATGAGCGACAGCTTGAAATAGGCCTTGAAGGCGTCGCTCGGGGCCGCGAAGTTGAGCGTGGGATCGCCGGGGATGTTCTGCCCTCGCCACGACTCCGCGTAGGGTTTCCACAGCCACGCCAGAATCTCCTCGCGGAAGCCCCAGGCGACGGTGGCTCCGACGACGTAGGCGATGAGGGCGCGAATTACCCGCGAGCGCAGCTCGTCGAGGTGCTCCCATATCGTCATCTTCCCCGTTTCTTGTCCCGCCGCGCTCATCGCCGATCAGTTTTTGACTTCGGCGCCGGTCGAAGCAAGCGCGCCGTCGGTGCCGACGGGCGGTGCTGACTCGATCGCGGCTCGCTCTTCAGCGGCAGGGGACGGCACGTACGGCACGATGTCCTCGGAAAGCGCTCCATACGCGTCGCATCCTACGCCAGGGTACTCCCGTTCGCGATCGGGGAGGATGCGCCGCGGCCCCGGCTCGTCGAGCGAGATTTCGCCCGTCGCCAGCCGCCGAAAGTTGTCGATCTCGGAGCGGATCCCCTCGGCATCGAGGATCTCGTCGATCCCGCTCTCGTTGCGGATCTCCATGGCCATGCGGCGCACCTTGCCGATGAGCTGCCCCGCGCTGCGGAGCATGGAGGGCAGGCGCCGCGGGCCAACGACGACCAAGGCGATGACGCCTAGGATCACCATCTCGCCGAAGGACATCCCGAACACGCCGTCACGCTAGCGCGATGCGGGTTTCACGGCAAAGGCGGAAAGCGTGGCGTCGACGCCGAGGCGCGCGGGTGCCTTACCGGTGGGCCTGCGCGGTGACGAGGGGCATCACCGTTTCGCTCGACACGAGCGGGCGATCGCGCGCCGTCAAGACTTCACAACCGGATTTGGTGACGACCAGCGTGTGCTCGAATTGGGCGGAGAGCGATCGGTCGCGCGTCACCACCGTCCAGCCGTCGTCGAGCACGTCCACTTCGTAGCCCCCGGCGTTGATCATGGGTTCGATGGTGAAGCACATCCCGGCCTTGAGCCTCATCCCCTGTCCACGCGTGCCGACGTGCGAGACCTGCGGGGGCTCGTGGAAACGACGGCCGATGCCGTGGCCGACGAAGGCGCGCACCACCGAGCAGCCTTCGCCTTCGGCGTACGCTTGGATTGCCGCGCCGATGTCACCGAGCCGTGCGCCGTCGCGGACCTGATCGATACCGATGGCCAGCGAGCGCCGGGCGATTTCGGTCAGGCGCACCGCTTCTTTGCTGGGGCGTCCGACGTAGAACGTCGCCGAAGTGTCGCCGTGAAAGCCTTCGTAAATCGAGGTGACGTCGACGTTGATGATGTCGCCGTCTTTGAGGACCTGCGAGCCGGGGATGCCGTGACACACGACCTCGTTGATCGACGTGCACACGCTCTTCGGAAAGCCGTGGTAGTTGAGCGGCGCGGGGCGTGCTCCGCGGCGCAACGTGTCCTCGTGCACGAAGCGATCGATGTCGTCCGTCGTGATGCCCGGGCGGATGATGTGTCCGACTTCGAGCAGCGTTTCTGCGGCCAAGCGACAGGCGCGGCGCAGCGTGTCGACTTCCTTGGGTGATTTGATCTCGACGTTGCTCATCGGAAAAACGAATCGCGAACGTTGACTCTAAGCTTTGTGGAGCCCGGGTCAACAGCCCCTCAGGGCTTGGCGAGCTCCGAGAGCGCGCTGGCGTCGCGCACGGCCGAAACGACTTGCGGGTCGTCGGGCGAAAGGTGAAAGCGCACCTCGGGCTCGGAGTTTCCCGCGAAACGATGGAAAAAGGCCACGAACGAGTACCCGATGAGCTTCGTGTCGAGCCATTTGACGATGCCGAACGCCGGCGAGTCGTCGCGCACAGCGATCTCGATCTGCTCGCCCGCAAAGCGGGCCACCACCGGCGGCTCGACGAACGTGAACCTCAGCCGGTAGACGGGCCGCCCGCCGACCGAGTCGATCGTGACGGTCGAAACACGCGCCCGCGCGACCACTTCCGCATTTTGGACGCGGGCGCGGAGCACGGGGTCGGTGCGCGGATTCTCGGACACGTCCGCCAGTCCGACTGCCGTCGCGTCGATGCGGTCGTCGAAAAGCTGCGTCGCGTTACCCGCGTAAACAGGCAGATTTTGTGGGGAAGGCGAGCTGGCGGGCCGTCCCCCGCAAGCGACCGGCGTAAGCGCAAGGAGAAGCGCAAGACCAGAGAGACAAGAAAAATCGAGGTATGTTTTCAAAGGACCCGGAGTCCGTAGCACGGAACTTCTGCCGGGCCGAGCCCCCATGGGGCCGAACCCCGAGTCGACGGCGCCATTTGGTGCCGATCCCCCGACAAAGGAAGTGCCTCACCACGAAAACGGGGCTAGAAGTCATTTCGGGTCCATTGATGAGCGCAGGCGCTCGTCTAAAGAAACTAGGTAGGCATCCTCGCAAGTGAGGGGACCGAAAATCTCTCGGAGGCAGGCGATGATTCGATTTCGTTCTCTCGGGCTAATCTCGCTGGTGGCAGTGGGACTGATGGGTGCGGCAGCTTCGGGCGTGACCGACGCGTATGCGGCCGATAAAGCAGCCAAAGGCCCAAAACCCCCCCCGCTGGTGAAAGAAGCGATTCGGCTCACGCCCGAGGGCCTGCGCTTCGGAATGGCGACCAACGAAGTGGTCGACTTCTATGGCAAAGTCCTCGATCAGGACTACGTCGCCATCTACAAGGTGACCCCCGTCGGTCCCAAGATGAAGCAGGTCGACGCGGCGCTCGCCGATCAAAAATCGGCGTTTCCCCGCAGCGAAGTCACGTTCGGCGCGCTGCCCACGGGTATCGACAATACGCCCCTGCGCGGCGAATATAATTACAACAACAATGAAACGATGATGTCGATCACCCGCCAGGGTGTGACGCGTTACTTCTTCTTCGCCAACAAGCGCCTTTGGAAGGTCTACGACGCCGTTCCTCTGAAAGAGGGCAGCGAGCTCGGCGCGACGTACAAAGACGCCATCGCCGCGCTGACCAAGCGCTTCAACGTCGCCGGACGCGTTCTCG
>Ga0111538_10003726_pt1 | contig 21247 bp, 25 predicted proteins | sample SoiMethybrSBSTD1_FD_79669 | JGI IMG/M metagenome (GOLD analysis project Ga0111538, IMG submission 79669) | Bulk soil microbial communities from a Populus tree surrounding site in Tennessee, USA - Soil MetaG P. TD hybrid SBSTD1 (version 2)... | ecosystem: Environmental > Terrestrial > Soil >... | reverse complement strand
TGTGGCATTGACTGAGTAAGTGTTCTTACCGGCTCGGCTGTAGCGTGCCCTACAGTTCGCCCGCTCCCTTCCACCGGATGCGAAAGTAACGGTGCCACCGCCGTGGTCCACCCCCAAAGAAGTGGTCCGACTCGAAGTATGGCTATGCCACCGAGGAGGACTGCAATGGCGAAGAAGCAAAAGCCTGAAGGGATCGTTGCGACGTTGCGGCAGGTTGATGTTCTGACTTCCCAAGAACGGCGATAGCCCGTACGATCCGCTCAATCGGGCTGACGGAGGTGACGTACTACCGCTGGCGAGTACGGCGGCTTGAAGTCGGACCACGTGAAGCGGTTGAAGGACCTTGAGACCGAGAATGCTCGGCTGCGCAAGGCGATCTCTGCTCTGACGCTGGACAAGCAGATCCTGCAGGAGGCAGTGCGGGGAAATTACTGAGCGCTGAGCGTCGTCGTGCCTACATCGAGCATGTTCGTCGTAAGCTTTGCATCTCCGAGCGTCACGCCTGTGCGAGGCGCACCACGTGTATCGAAAGCCCTGAAATTGTGCTTGCCACGGAGGCAACAACCAGTGGCAATGATGTTGCACGAATTGGTCGCCAATGCCGCCAAATAGGTGCCCTGTCCTCGTCCCACGGCCGCGTGTCGGCGCGTTGGCGCAGGCGGCAAAATGGCAGGACGTGTAATCCTTGGTGCTGGAGTGGCGGGAGATACATAGACCGCCGGTCGCCGCATAGAACGCCTAAGAGCTTGGCGGCGCGTAGACTAAGCCCCTGCTCACGAAGGTTGTCACTGCAGGTCGGAAATACCTGCAAATGGTTTGAGCACTCAGTCGACCAGCTGTCGCATGCCGCCTCGTGACCGACATCACACGGCCCGGATCGCGAACATGCGCTTAATTGCCTTCCACCATTCCGATTGGCCGCTGCCTAGGCCGGTGCAACCGCCTGGCTATCCAGTTTGACCTTTATGCCGCGGTTCATCATATCCAATAGCACCACCAAGCGATCCCTCTCGTCCATCTCAATGATGGTGGCGATCATTTGGTCGAACGGACCAGTAGCAATCTGGACCCTTTGGCCGATCCGGTAAGGACTCGCCGGGCGCACGATGGCACCATCGATTTCGCGCGCCTTGAGGCCGGTAATGAATGCATCATCGATGAAGCTCAGACGATCGCCGGCACGTACGATTGCGCGCACTCCGTGGGTCGAGAGGATCGGACGCCAGCCTGCACCTCGATCATTGGCCAGCACGAAGAGGTAGTTCGGAAACAGGGGGCGCAGCACGGACTCGATGCGACGCGCGTGAGATCTGCGCTTGCGGATCATGGGGCAATAGGCCTCGAAATCTTGGCGATGCAGGTTGTCGAGCGCCATATGCTCGCGGTGCGCATGCGTATTGATCACGATCCAAGCCGGGAGAGTCACTTTGAACCGGTCACCCTGGCTTCCCATACGAGACACCCCACGCGAACTGCCAAAAGTGGTCGGCAAATCCACGGCGCCGATAGCCTCACAAAAGGGAAATTTCAAGGCGACGCGAGCCGTGCTGTTGAGTGTGCCCTGAGCCCGTCATGCTGTGTGCTGCTGCGCATATGAGGATCTTCGTGCGGGGACGCACTTACGCAGACGGCTGCGCTGCAGCTTGGACTTCAGTGACAACCACTTGACGCGGGCCGGGGGCTATCTCCCACGGCGGCACGGGTAGACCAATCGAACGCGTTCCAGCTGTCCGAGCAGTCACCACTCGCATTCGGGAAACATCTGACTGAGATGCTCTTTGCTGCATCGATCTTGGTTCAAGACGCACTCGTGATTGACGTGTGGCTTGTCCGTGCGGGAGCGCAGCGCGAGAGCTTGGTCAATCGTGTAGGCCTTGCATTGGATCTTTCCGGCAGTGGCACGCGTTTCGATGACGGCTACTACGGTTTTGCCGGAGCAGTGACGGTTGGTCAGCGTATAGTAGTCTTGCTTGGGGTGAGAGATCTGCAGACATGCGCGGGCCACGGGTTTCGGCGCACTGATGGTGGGCGTGGCCTTGGTGGTCCAGCCGGTTGCCGCACTGGCGCCGCCGCCGGGGCAGACCTTGAGCGAGGCGATGAAACCCTCATTGATATCGAGCATGGTCTGAGCTTGTTGGGGCTTCTGATCGCGTTCGGAAGACGGCTCCGCGCAGCGAGCGCGTGTGCGAATAAGCTCGTCCAAGAGTTCCATCCGCACGGCCTCGCTGGGGATACAGGCGCCACGCCCATCACTGCGGTTGTCGGTTCCGCTTGGTTGCACGATGCGCACGTAACGATCGCTGAGCTTCACCCAGGCTGTGAAGGCAGCCTGACATCTGTCCACAGCTGAGGCGTCTTGCGGGTCGAGCGCAAGCAGCGTCGCCACGCCAAAGCATCGCAGGACGCGCCGACCCCAGGCAGTGCGTGACTTCCGCTTGCTGGCGCTCTCCCGACACATCCTTGCGACGCCGCGGAATGTGCCCTCTCCACCCTCATTGCGGTCTGCGCATTGCAACAGCACGCTAGTAGACTTTCACCCAGCAGCGGTCATAACCCGCAGCCTTTAGCTGATCGCAAACTTGGGTTGCCTGCTGACGCGACCCGGCCGGCAATACGACGAGTCGGTGCCAGATTCCGTTCCTATTGACCTCCACGCTTTGCACTTCGCTGTGCCGGCGCTTCAACACGTTGGGATAGTCCCGCTGCAGAGCGGTAAAAGCGCTTGCCGTGATTGCCTGGTCCTTGTGCGTGAACAGCACCGGTACGAACTGCTCGGCGCCGGCGGCCTCGATCGGTGAACTAGGTGCTGGCGCGGCAGGTGCGATCTCGCGTGGTATTACTGCAGATAGTGCTGGAGCGCTGGCACTGGCAGTTGCGTTTGTTATCTTGTCCATCGGCGGTGTGGGGAGCACGCGAGGGAGAGGTGTGTCGATGGTGGTCTGCTGCACAGGCATAGGAGATAGCGAAGGCGTTGCAGACGGCTCTGTTGCGGCACTATCTGCAGGCGATATCGCATCCGGCCCCGGGAATTGCGGCTGGACCATGGGTGCGGGCGTATCGTTGTGCGGTGCCGGCAAAGGTGTTGCCCGACCGACGCTGCTGCTCGGCAGCTCGAGGCGTTTGACGTCGCTGTCGGATGGAGTCGCCTGCGGAAAGGTGGCATAGGCGATGAGAAGGCCCATGCCGGCCGTCGCTGTCAGACCCAGAAAGCGCGATGTAACACCTTTAAGGACGGCGATCGCGCGTAGGCGTGGTAGGACACCAGCCGCTCCTCTCCCAGCACGCGTGCTTCCTGCGCCGCCCGAATGACGCCCTGACGGCTCCATCGCACTTGGCGCGCCAACGCCCGAGTCATAGCTCGGCCAAGTGGTCCCTCGTATCTCTGCCAACGCTTCGTCAATCGAGTACGCGCGACGAGCGTCCCGGATTGGTGGTGACGGCACGCCAATCGGAGCGAGAGCCCGAGCCCGGGTTTCGTATGACTGGGTCCCGTCCAGTCCCGTGGGTCCCATGTAGGTGTTGAACGAGTTCGAGGTCAAACCGCGCGCTGCCAGCGCATGCTGCCTCACTAGGACCCCCAAGTGCAGCAGCGCTTCGTGCTGGGACTGAAGCAACGTCTGCATTATGGAAAAGCGCTGCTGGGGCCCTATTGGTAGGCGATTGGCTTCCGCACACAGCCGCTCTTGCAACGTCCCAATCTGGGCCGCAGCGCTAAGGATGGCGGCATCCGAGTTCCGTGGTGATGATTGTGCTGCGGACCTGGCGAGAGCGCTCAGTTGCGCGGCGATCTGCTCTGAGATCGCCGTGAAGCGCAACCGCATTTGAGCGATTGCGGTCTCGAGCTGGTCGTGGGCCAACACGGGTATGTTACTCACCTTACGCAAACTGGGCTCGGTCAGCTTGATCCTGCCTTTAAGCTGAGAGCCGGCGCTAGAAAAGCACAAAGTGCGGCCGAATTGGGAGGCTTCACTTGCTCCGCCCACAGGAAACTTCCTCCAGCCACCGGCGATTGTCACTGGGCTGTCCGTGCCCACGAGGCGGAGGTCGCAGAGAGACAGTGGCCAATATACAACGACAAGAATAAAACGATGTTCGTGAAGCCGACCGATGCCCGATGTGGGCTGCCACCTGACGCGAATTAGGGCGAGAACTGATCGTTCCAGAGCCGCATCAGAATGCGCAAGCCAGCCATTCGGATGGACGAGGGAGAAATGAGGACCAGCCGCTGTAAAAGGGCCCGGCTGGTCCCCCCTTGGCAGACCGGTGCGGGGTAGGTCTGCGTCTGGCCAGTCATCCGCTGGCTATAGCTAGTCAGCCATAGTCTTTCGGTCATTGCAATACGGCTCAACGGCCAGGCCAGAATAATTCGTGCAAGGTAGGTTCAAGCCCTATAAATGTCATATGAGTGCAAGCTTAAAATCGTTCATGAGGTAGGGGTATGCGTGCGTTGCCGTTAGCGCTCTTTGGACTACTTCTTGTGCCCGTGCTTGTAGCTCCCGATGCGTCGGCTCAGGGGACGCCGAACACAAAGCCTCGTCAGGCGGCCCAGGCTCCTGAACCGAAATCTAGTCGTGGGGCCGCTGCGAGATCTCGCGGCGACGAAAGCGGCTTGAAGCTGAAACTGAATAACTGGACCATTGGACTTGCAGCAGGATTACTTGAAGGCGCACCTATACGCTTTGCCGGGGAACTGGCTCGCGTACTGGATGATGGCGACAACATGCGGGTGCTGCCTATCGTCACTCGCGGCCCATTCGACAACGTCTTCGATCTGCTCTATTTGCGCGGCATCGATGCAGCAATCGTAAATGGCGATGTGCTCGATCATTTTCAAAAGGAGCAGAAGGTCGCCGGCTTAGAACGACGTATCAGCTATATCATGCCGCTCTTTCCCTCTGAGGTGCACGTCTTCGTTCGGCCAGAAATCCAGAAGCTCGAGGACCTTGCTGGGAAGTCTGTCAATTTCAACACGGCAGGAACGGCAGCAGCTTACTCCGGCCCCATCATCTTCGAACGGCTAGGCATCAAAGTCGATGCGCGGTTTGTTCCGCATCCCGTCGCCATGGGAGAGATGGCCGTTAGCGACAAATATGCGGCCGTGGTCTTCGTCTCGTCCAAGCCGCTCGATCCATTCGTTAAGCGCAAGTGGCCCGACGGTTATAGATTTCTTCCAGTGCCCCTGACTGAGAAGTTGGAGGAATACTACTTGCCCGCTCAGCTCGAGGCTGGCGATTACCCTGGACTGATACCCGAAGGTCAAAAGATTCTGACGATTGCCGTCCCGTCGCTGCTCGCTGTCTATGATTGGCGCCAGGATAGCGAGCGGCACAAGCGGATTTCACGGTTCGTGGACTACCTGTTCGATCGTTTCGCCAAGCTGCAGACGGAACCGGGATATCATCCCAAGTGGAAGGAAATCAATCTGGCAGCCGTCGTGCCAGGGTGGCGGCGCTTCCCTCCAATGCAAGCCAAACTCGTCGCGGCTGGCTCGGCACAGGACAAGAAGGCCTCGGTACCACCCAAGAAGACCGAAGAGCGCAGGGCACAACCGCAGCAGTAGGGCGTGTTGCGTTGGAGGGGGAATTCCATGTCTAGGCAGGGTCAGCGGTTAAATGTGCTCTCCAAGTTTTGCATCGAAAGGCAAAGCGTTTGGAGTTGGTCGCGAATTGTATCGTGGGCGGCCCCCTATCTTTCCGTCGTCGCCTTGACGGCGGGACTGGCACTTGGTGTTCACGCCGCGGACGAAGGAAAGCCACAACTTGTTGTTGCGCCGAGCCTGGATATTGAACCTTCCGTTCCCTCGGATTTCTTTGTGCGCGTCGGTGGGCCGCAGGGGTCCTTGCCATCGCAAAGCTACATTCAGATCAGCGGTCTGCCCGGTTCCGTGACAGTAACGCAGGGTAGCAAGGGGAATGCCGGATCTTGGGTGGTCCCTCTGTCGGCGCTTGAGCAACTCAAGATCAGCGTGCCGACTAACCATCCCGCGAAGTCAGAATTCGTCATCGCCTTGGTGGGAGGTGACGGCGCTGTGCTGGAGAGTCGCACCGTGACGCTCTACGTTGGCCCCGGGGCACCGACCGCGCCGCCCGCAATTGCAGCTCCGGCGCCCGTACCTGCTGCTAGGATACCCACCGCATCTATCCCCTCCCAGCAGAGGAGCGGGGGACCCCAGCAACCACCGCCCGCTTCCGTCGATCGCGCGCAAGCAGAAAGACTAATCGCTTTAGGCGAAGGGTATCTCGCTCAGGGGAGGATCGATGTCGCCCGCGACTATTTCAAGCGGGCTGTGGAGTCAGGGCCGCCTATCGCGGCCATGAAACTCGCGGAGACGTATGATCCAGTCGAGCTCAAGCAACGCAAAGTCATCGGCGTAGTGCCTGATCCGGCCGAAGCGCGGAAGTGGTATCAACTAGCTCTTGAGCGCGGCTTGTTGGAAGCGGAGGTTCGCTTGCGTCGGCTAAGCAGCCGGTGACATTCAACCATCTAGACTGCTGCAGCGTCTCTAACCAACGCACCGGCAAGCAGCAGGAGGTGCTGCTGACGCTTAAAGTCTAGCTTCGGAAAGGCCCGTACGAGCGCGACAATTCGGTCGGCATCTGTAGTTACGGAAAAGGCCGGGTTTCGCTGCGAGTCGGGGGCAACAGTCTTGTCGTCCGCGATCGGCACGTCTCGGAAGAAGTAGAACATGGGCACCCGTAAGAGCTGAGCCAGCTCCGCCAGATGCTCCGCCGGGATCAACGTCTGTCCAGTCTCGTACGTTAGGTAGTTTTCTGGCGAAACGCCGAGATGCGACGCCACAATGTGAGGCCTCATGCCAAGCTGAGAGCGCCTCAGCTTAAGGCGACGACCCAAAAGTGCCGGGAGGAGTTCTCTACAAGCCCCCTTCCCTTGCGCCGAGCTGTGACTCTTGACCATGAACGAAGCACCTAGATGATTGTTGCCATGTCTGGAAGGTTGCTACGCGAACGACCGGTGTCGATCATTGCGTCCAGCGGGGACATCCTGTCGCTCACGTCACATTCTCAGTTCTGCGATGTATTTGACGGAGGTCAAGTGACAGTAGCAGGCCCGCCATTCCAGGGGGATTCTGTTCGTCGTATGGATGACGCGGTCGAGCTTCAAAAGGGGGGTTCCCGGGGCGGTAGCAAGCAGCTTGGCGACATTTGCGCTGGCCCTGTCGATTTCAACCGTCTCTGATCCACCGCCCACCAACGCACCAAATTTTTGTGCGAGTGCCGAGATTTGGTAGGGGAGGGTCAGGGTCGACACATCAAGCCCTGCGAAACGCGACACCGGCAGAGTAGCCTCCTCATATGCAAACGCGACGTCTTGATAGCTGCGTACCTGCTTGATTCTCAGAACAAGGTTGCCCGATGCAAGGTCGAGCCTTTCCTTTTCGGGAGCCGTCGCCGGCCCAGTCGTCGCACCCAGAAATGTGATTGTTGCGTGGATCGGCTCATTGTCTCTCGTGCGAAAATTCTCCAATCCCAACGCCGCGTCGCCCGTAGTGTGGTCCCGGACAAAAGTTCCGCTCCCCTGGCGCCGCTTGATAAGCCGCTCATTCTCCAGCGCTTCTAACGCTCGGCGCAACGTCCCCGCGCTTACCCCAAGCTCTCGAGCCAAATCTACCTCGCTGGGCAACGAAGAGCCTGGCTTGCGCTCCCCGGCGGCGATCTCCTGGGCAAGGTGATCGCGCACCTGCAGGTATAGGGGCCGCGCTAAAATCTTCTTCTCAATCACCGCCCAACCTCACCTCAACAGGCGAGCTCCCTCAACGCCGCGTGTCATCATTGACTAAGCTCTGGCACTTGGCAACTGGATCGAGATCCTTGTCAGAATAGGTGATCAGAACCAACCATCAGAATTGCCTGGGGAAGGCAGCGCGTGGAGATGTGCAAGAGTCCCACCCGTTGTTGGTGTCCCAGTAAAGCGCTCGCGCGTGCCGCGTGTTGTTTTGCTCAGGAAGCCGAGATAGGGTCGAGGATCGTTGGCTGTCAGGTTGAAGTCGGACGTCACTCGGGCGGACCGAGTTAGGGGAGACCATGTCACCGCAACTCATCGATGATCGGGGAAAATTTTGGGACTCAGGATCCTTAGAGCTCCGATCGAAATTGAACACCTCAATTGGCGATGTCGAGCTGTGCGAATTCACGATAATGAATCTTGGCTTCATTGGGTTGACCAGATCGCGAGAAACCCTTCGCGTGCGATTGCGACCTATGCTCGTCAGCCAAGCAGCCCTTGGGGCACTTTACGTTTGGCTTCATGAGAACGCTCGTGACAGAGTTGCCGTGGCTTGGCACGACGGGCGATGGCAACACGAGATCATCGGATGGAACCGTTCCGGGTGGCGCCGAATTACGTCTGTCTTTGAAGGTGCGGCCGTCTATAGCCAGAGGTTCTCACGTACCAGAATTCATCCGAATGTATTGGATTCTATGAACCCGCTGCGGCACTTGATAGAGCACGCGCATTGCTTTCAGGACATGTTTGAAAACCCAGGGCATCTGCTCCCCGAGCCGATTAACGGTCGGTTTGTCCTACTCGAGGAAAGCATCGATCACGAACTCCTCGTCTGCGATCTTGGTCGCACGATGATGGCGCGGTCGCCTAGCTGGCGAAGGCAGGCTATTGGTTCAAGGGTTGATGACCTTCCCGATTGGACATACGGTCAATGGGTGTCCGAAGCATATCGGGAAGTATCGCGCAGTGGTGAACCTCTGATCGAAGCGGTCACGGCCATGATCGAGTGGCCGGAATGCGGTGAAGTTTGGCATTCTTATTGGCGCGTTATACTGCCGTGTGGGAAACCTGGCTCGCCTCGACGGCTGTTAGGCGTGACGCTGGACAGCGCCGATCCCATGCTGCGCAAAGTGGCCTAGGAACTCTTTGAGGTCAGCAATGATGCCCTTGCGATCGTTCCATAAAAACGCAGTCAATAGTGTCCCGACCGGATTGTTTTTTAGGTGAATACCCCATTCAACGTTGGGATATCCAGCACGTTGGGCAACGCCTCGTGAAAAAACATCCTTAGCCATGATTGTGCACGTGTATTCAACGTCCCACCACGCTACGGCCAAGGCCCGAGCAATACGCGGCGTGATTGCAGGTAAACCTCTTGCCCTGAAGTCTGGACGGCACCAGTGTGCTCCAGTGAAGGCAACTCGCCCCGCAATCAAGCGTGCGGACGGGGCCGTGACCTCGACAGCTTCGCCGTCCCGTCGCCATTTGTCCGGATCATCATAGAAGAGACGTAAACTTGTCGCCTCGTCGTGAAAGCAGGTGTTTTCCCAGTTGTAGAACCTTGCGCCCTGAGTGAGCACGACTTCGCCCGACACATCCCGCCCCAGAATGCAGAATGCAGAGCTTGAATCGAAAAGCCCACACTCTGGATTGAAGACAGGCAACAGTGTTCGCCACGTGTCCCGATTGGCGCGGTTGATTTCAACCAGTTCGTCCAAGGGTGCAAAGGAGAGAAAGACCTCGCGCTGGCGTGCGGCGGTTTCCGCAGCCAGTAACAATCGACCAATAATATTCGCCGGCCCGTGTTGTATCGTGACTTCGTTGAGAAACGACCGCTGGCCTGCCGATTTGTGGCGGGATGAATGTTGCGGATGAGCGATCATCGTAGGATTCCGGACTTTGCCCTTTCATGGGCCGAGGCTCGCAGGCTTCGAAGGCGTCGATGCGACGTGGTTGCCTTTTCAGACAGCATGACGCCGCGCGCAAACCACGCTCTAGACCAAACTCGTCTTGTGGTTATTGTCAGGCCGCGGCGGGCAGCCGTGGCAACTGCAGGCCCCAAGGCACCAGGGCACCCAACTAGTCAGCCGCGAACACACCGAAATGTGGATCAGAGGCAGCGCCGATAGGCCGGCGGCTGAAAGGCAGTTGATCATCAGCCGATCTGGCGCCAATCCGGGGGGCCGTAGGGTCGGCGTCATGGCAAAGGCCCTCGCTGGGCAACCGGAGCGGCAAGTCCTACGCGGACATTCGGTTGGGCTAGGTCCTACAGGCCGGGAACCTATGGCCGCGGTGGCGAGAGCCCCAAGATGGCCCGCCGCACGCAGGTAGCACCATTCGGGTGCTTTCAGCCCACGCCGCTTGCAGGCTGGTTGCCGGACGGTGCGCAGCACCAACACGCGACTCATGCGTGCGCCTCAAAGGCCGCTGCCCTGTTGCGTGAAATGTGTTTCGATCGGGTCTATCCTCGGAAGACGCCAACTGGGGCCAGTCCCGCGGCTCTTGGTGCGGGATGAAGAGCCGGCGAGACTGACCCCCGTCACCGTGACAGCGCGTGAGGGGCACTGTCCCGGCCTAGCCATATGGCCAGAGCGTATGGCCAATTAGCCTATACCAAGTGTCGTAGCGGTGCCAATCAAAATAGTCATGCTTGTCCCTCAACAATGCCTCTGTCGTGGTTAAGCGATTGAGATCACTGGCTTGCGGGCGGGTGGAGCCCCATGGGGCAAGATTTGCGCGCAACGCGAGGGTCAGGCAGCGCGGAATCAGCTGAATGATCAGTACCTTGTCGTGTAATGTGTCAGCTAGTCCGGATGACTAGGCCATATAGCGGGATAGGCTGCTTCTCATGTCGATGCAAGAATTCGGATAACCGCTGTAGTCTGTCGAGAAATTGATAGCTCGACGCACAATCACTAGGTCACCAGTGCCGAAAAATCATTCCCAAGCCAAGCCGAGACGGAACAGTGAGTTCCGAGGCACCGTTCTGCTCGCTGACGATGATGTGCTGTTTCGCATGGGCTTATTGCAGCTCCTCCGGCGGCGCCTCAAGGTAAAGAGGTTTCTCGAGGCGGCATCGTTCCTGGAGGTTTCTGAACATCTCAAGCAAAAGGACATGACTCTGGCGATCGTTGACCTCCGCATGCCCGGCCTGTCAGGTGCCAAAGACATTGCCCAAATTCGGCTCGTACGTCCTGACGTCCTCGTCGTAGTCTTGAGCGGATCCGATCGCCGGGAAGACATCCTTGATGCGCTATCAGCCGGTGTGCACGGCTACATTGTGAAGAGTCAAGACACTGATCAGTTGGCCGATCGACTTCGTTATATCCTGTCTGGCGAGATCTATGTGCCGCCAATCTTGGCCGAGCCATCCAGTAACCGTGACGTGCGCCCCGAGCAGAGAATTCTGTCCAATCGACAACGGCAGGTTCTGAGAGGCATCGTGGAGGGCAAGTCAAACAAGGAGATTGCCCAGGTTCTCGACATTGCTGAAGGCACCGTGAAAATGCATCTCTCTGCTTTGTTCAGAGTCCTAGGCGCGACCAACCGTGCCCACGCAGCGGTATTGGGCAAACAACTCCTCAGCTGACTGCAGCGGGTCAGCGAGAGACCGTCAGCGAAGGGAGGATGAACGCCAAAACTTGCCGGCCTTGGGGCGACATCGTTTGGTGCAAATCATGGCCTAGCTGGCGGCAGAGGTGCCTTAGTAGCGCTAGGCCGAGCCCGAGCTCAGTGCTCGTCAAATCGGCACCCCGGGGGGGCAGTTGAACAAAGGCGTTCCTCTCCATTGCCGCGTCCAGCGATGGGCCCCCGCAATGAACTTCGAGCCAGAGTTGGCTTCCTCGTCGTCTGCAGAAGACGTGAATGTCTTCGCCGTCACCAAACTTGATTGCGTTAAGAAGCAGACTTTTCGAGGCGATAGCAAGTAGCGCCGGATGGCTCCAGACCAGACCACGCATTCGCTGGCAACGGAGGTGGACGCCCCGTTTGGAAGCAGTATCGGCCATTTCCCGCATGGTGGCCTGGAGCACCTCGGCAAGCTGGCATTTGCGCAAAGTTACAACTTGGAGTCCTGCTTCGATGCGAGAGAGCAGGTTTAGAATCTCGAGCATACCGGAAAGTGACTCCAAGGATGCCCCGACGTGCCGCGTATTGCGTATCAGATCGGGCCGCGCCGACGCTCCATCCAACATCTTGGAAAGGAGCAACGCAGCCTGCACCGGCTGGCGCAAATCATGCGCGGCGCACGCCCAGAGCTGGGCGAAGAGTTCGTGTTTGTCTGGCTCCACGGTCACGACTAGCTCGTCAGTTCCTTCCCCCAAAAGGGCTTCCACATTGGCAGCGGATCTCTTGTTCGCTGCCCGGATAGCCAGGTCCTGGCAAATGACTGTGGGCGCCTTTGCCATCATCTTAGAGGGTGTTCGAGCAGATGTCGTTGGGAGAACAGACCTGGCCACGGCTATTGGCCTGCCCGACCTAGCCAGTCTGCTGTGATCATTCCGCCAGATATACAACTCGTAGCCTTCCGTCTACGCTCAAGACTACTTGGTCGCTCCGGCGGGCAGTCCGGTTCGTCTGCACGTACTTTGGTGCGGGTACGCCCGGCGACGGCGGGGGTCGCCGGGCGGTTTCTTGCCGACGTTTTCCGATCCTCTTTTTTTTGTCAATGATGGTGGCTCCTAGGACATAGTTGCTGGCGTGCGCCTCCAGGTGTGCGCCAGTCACGCCTGCACCGGATATGCTCTTGGCGCATCAACTCTGCGAGACGCCGGGACATTCAATGCAATCGCATCTATCTCAATTTTAGAAGAACCAGCTGGGAGGTCATTGCGCAGGTCATGCCGTACGCCATGGCTGGTCATACCCTAAACACGATTGTCTTGGCGATAGCGGTGACCGGCTCGATTCCTACTACCCACCAGATGATCTGGTGAGCCTATTCCTGCGCAATTGCGTTCGTTCTCTTCTATCGTCACGTGCAGAACCGCCGGCGCATTCCGCGCAACTTTGAACGAGCAGCCCACAGAGCGATCGCGTACTCGGTCTTCCTGGCCTAGCCTCGGAGCGCAATGGCCGTCCTGCATTTGGGGACGATGCCACATGACGAGGAGTTGATTCTGGTCCCCTCGCGCCGGAATGGCCGCAAGTGGGACCGTCCTGCTTTCGGCATTGCCGGTGCCGCCCTCTGCTATATGTCGGGGATCTTGATCCCGAGCTTCCTTCCAAGTGCGTCCGCCACGGCGCGCCGCCGGCAGATGCCCTTAAGGACTCCGATCCTCGCCCATAACTCGCCGCACAGCTTTCAACAACGCTTCTACCGTGAAAGGCTTGTGCAGAATCGCAGCGAACTTCTCTAGCGACCCAGGAAGGTCCTCATAGCCGGATATCACAATCACCGGGGTACCACGGTCGTGGAGCCAATCCATCAAGTCGTAAGCCATCTCGCCTGTGAGATTGACGTCTACAATCGCTAGGTCGGGATTATGTTCGGCCGCCAGGATTCGCGCCTTGCTCGGTATGGCCACTGGACCCGCCACAACCATTCCGATCTGCTCCAGGGAAACCTTTAGCGCGTCCGCGACCTGCCAATTATCCTCGGCCACGAGCACGCGCAAGCCCTGTAGGCCTAGTGAACCAGAACTGCCTACGGCCACAGGCATATGACTGCCCTACACAACTCGCTTGGATAGTGCAACGCGGCAGCTGCAATTCTGTTTCGAGGGGCCTCCGCACCGCGCGGCACCGAGTGTAGGCAGATCTTGGTGCTGAGCGAGGTGTGAAGGGGCCGATTCAGGGAAGAGGAGCGGCGCGTTGCCTCGGACACGATGCAGGAGCTGACGCATGAGCGAGACGCAAGGCGCACGCTGAGCGCGCACTGTGGGGACTCCCTGAGCGATCGGCCACCGAACGGCGCGCAAGGTGCACGGAGAGCGCAGCCAAGGAAGCGCCTGGAGCGCTAGGTTGGCCGTCAATATCGTGGCTAAAGCTGACAAGTCGTCCCTTTGCAGAATTGGCGTTCCGACATGGGCTGTGGCATGGGACACCGCAAATTCACCGATCTTCATGGATCCGACCCTGACCAGCTCGTCATTGGACCTGCGTCGCCAGAGAGTGTCCACCGGTGAGTGCGTAGCTTTGGTGATACGCACACCGCAAACAAATGGCTGCCGAGTTCTCTCGGGCCCAACACGCCCATTGTTTTTGTCGGGCCTATCGGCATACTGGCATATACACTCTGCGGGAGATGGTAGTGCGTAGAAAGAAAAATTCGACCGGAACACGGCTTGTGCTCGCCATGCGGTACCGCAAGCTGCCGGCAGCAATCGATTGGCTATGCGCAGCTTTCGGGTTTGAGAAGCATCATGTCGGCGTCGGTGACGACGGCGAGATCTTTTATGCACATCTGACGCTCGGCGACGACATCGTCATGGTGAGGTCGGTTCTCGACTCCCACCTCGACAAGCTCATGAAGCAGCCTGACGAGATCGGCGGCGTCCAAACGCAGAGCTGCTATTTCGTTGTAGACGATGCCGATGCCCACTACCACAGGGCCAAAGGTGCAGGCGCTGGCATCGTTGTCGACATCAGCGACGACGACCATGGCGGGCGCGGCTATTCATGCCGCGACCCCGAAGGCCATGTTTGGAGTTTTGGAACGTACGATCCTTGGCAACGAGGTCCGCTCGCAACCAGTCGCGGTCACAAGCTCTATCGCCCCGCAATCGTAGCCGCGATGCTCGCCAGTCTAGTCGCTGCTGCGACGGCCGGCTGGATGCTCCCCCGGTCCGCTCCGGCTGAACTTGAAACTCGAGTGAAGTTTGATGAAGGCGCAGCCCGCGAACGCGCCGAGAAGGAGGGGGCTCGCGCCAATCTGTTGACAACGGACCTGGCTCGAGAGCGCGGCGCCAAGGATGCTGCTGAGCGCGCCGTTAACGCAGTGCGTGAACAGCTCGCTCGCGAGCAAGACGCGAAGAAAACTGCGGAGCGCAACGCCCAACAATTGGAACGACAAGTCACAGAGGAGCGCCGTGCCAAAGAAGTCGCCGAGCGAGCTGCCAAAGCCGAGAGCGAACGGATGGCCGGAGAGCGGATTGCCAGGGAAGTGGAACAGCGTGGTGTCTCGGACACGATGAAAGAACTGACGCGCGAGCGGGATGCCAAGCAACGCGCGGAGCACCAGATGCAGGACGCACTTGAGCAACTGGCCCGCGAGCGGCGCGCAAAGGAGGAAGCCGAACGCACCGCCAAGGATGCGCGAGACCAGCTCGCCGAAGTGCAAAAGACGAACGCGACCACTCTTCAGCCCGAAGTGGTTCCCCCGACCCGACCATCTCGCGAACGAAAAGTGAGGGGACAACTTTGGGACTGTCGCCCACGGCCGCCGAGTGGCGAGGTAGCCTGTCGTCCAATAATCGGTCGCCGCGACCCTTGAGCTGAGCGTGCCTAGCTGATCCAGCACCCACGCCTCGCGCGTCGATTGGCAGGGAGCCTAGACGCGTCGTCACTTGACCAGTGAACAGCTGCTTCAACAGGCAGTTGCGACTGCCAGCAAACAACGGGAGCGCACCCCTAGAGGAAATGCGCTCCCGCATCGGTAGCCAACGCCCTCATTGGCACTCCCGCACCGCAGCGTCGACTGAGCGACAAGATAGCATGGAAAATGCTCTACGCGCCGAGAATGGGCGCGGTCGTCACAGATAGTTCACTTAAAACGAAGAATACACGCAGAGTCAGCAGCTTAGGGTGAACTCTCTGGCTCGGGCGCCTTGGGTCGGTGTTGATTGGAGTCCCCCAAAGAGTTGCCATAAGGACGCAACTTGAAGGATAGAGCTGAGGGCCCTTGACAGCTGAGGTTAGCATCCGTTTCCCTTGATCACAGTTTGGGCGTGGGGGGCAAGCATGCGCATTGGGCGCGCCGTTTCGTTTCTTGCAGTGGCGCTGGTTGTCTTCGCTAACTCGCCAGTCAACGCCGCCATGCTTAGCGATGTTACTGGTCAAGCTCTCGTCAACCGCGGTAGTGGATACCAGCTCGCAGCTAATGGAATGGTGCTCAACCCCGGTGATGTGGTGGTGGTAAATCCCGGGGGCACTGCGCAGATCTCCTATCCCGATGGTTGCACCATGCCGGTTCAGGTGGGCGCCATTGTCACCGTCACCGAAATCTCACCATGCGCCATAACAACTGGCGCCGTTCAGTCCGAGCCTTCAACCGGCCTTAGCGGCACGACCTTGTTGCTCGGTGCCGTGGTTTTGGGCGGCGTCGGGGTTGCGATAGCTCTCAGCACGGGCAAGGATAAGCCTGCGAGTCCGTGAAGCAGACCCACAGCTGGCGCACCAGTCTAAGGTTTTGATGCCAAGCTCCCGAACCACTCGCCGGGCGGCGACCGTCACACTTCAGAGCATGGTGGGCGGCTTTTTTTGGCTGGCCTGGGTAGTCCTTGGCGTCATGCTGTTCGACGATGATCCTATACGGGTGGCGGCCACAAGCCTACCCTATCTTGTTGCTTTTGAGCTTGGCGTCTTCTCGCGGTACCTGCCCGGCATAAGCTCGGCCGCTAAGCGGTTCGAGCAGTAACCCTGCCGCCTCAATGCCAACTCATCGGTGGGTATGACACCCTGCGACCTTAGAGGTTAAGTAGCTCAAGCTTATAGCTGGCCATGTTTTACCCTGGTGCCGCGTGATGGGGCGATCAATTGTGTCCATCTGGTGGCGAGCGAGCTATTCGGCGCGACGAAAATGCGCAAGGATGGATTGGAAGAAGGTGTTGTACGGGAGTGCATTGGCTTGGCACCTAGGACGGCGCTAATCACCGGCATCACCGGTCAGGACGGTGCATATCTGGCGCGCCTGTTGCTGACGAAGGGCTACACGGTCCACGGGATCAAGCGACGCTCGTCGTCCTTCAATACGGCCCGTGTCGATGATCTGTATGTCGATCCCCACGAAGGCGAGACGCGCTTTTTTATGCACTATGGGGATCTGACTGACGCGACAAATCTCATACGTCTCATCCAAGAGCACCAGCCAGACGAAATCTACAATCTTGCTGCCCAGAGCCACGTGCAGGTGAGCTTCGAGACCCCCGAGTATACCGCCAACGCCGATGCCCTGGGCACCTTGCGGCTCCTCGAGGCGATGCGGATCCTAGGAATCAAAGACGTGACGCGCTTCTATCAGGCATCCACGTCCGAACTCTACGGCAAGGCCAAGGAGACGCCTCAACGAGAATCGACACCATTTTACCCACGTTCGCCCTATGCCGCAGCGAAGATCTACGCATACTGGATCACGGTCAATTACCGTGAGGCTTACGGCATGCACGCCTCCAACGGCATTCTTTTCAACCACGAGGGGCCGATGCGCGGTGAGACTTTCGTGACGCGCAAGATCACGCGGGCTGTTGCAGCAATCGAGCGGGGGCTGCAAGAGCGCCTCTATCTCGGCAACCTCAATGCCAAGCGCGACTGGGGTCATGCTCGCGATTTCGTCGAGGGTATGTGGCTGATGCTGCAACAACCGAAGCCAGACGACTATGTGTTGGCCACCGGCGAGGCGCACTCGGTTCGTGAGTTTGTTGAACGAGCGTTTGCCTGTGTTGGTCGGACGATCGAATGGCGGGGAAAGGGTGCCGAGGAAACCGGGGTTGACGCGGGGAGCGGAAAAGACCTTGTACGCATCGATCCGCGCTACTTCCGGCCGACTGAGGTCGACGATTTGCTGGGCGACGCCAGCAAGGCACGAAGCAAACTCGGGTGGACACACAAGACAACGTTTGCCGAGCTGGTTGCCGAGATGGTGGAGAGCGACCTTGAGGCTGTCCGGCAGGAAGCAACGCGCAATGACCGCTCGGCCGGTTGAGCCGCGCTGTGCTGAGGATGCTGAGCGGGTGGAGAGAAAGTCAAAAGCCGGATCGAAAACCTCCTACGCGCTGGCGGGCAAGCGCGTGTGGGTGGCTGGGCATCGCGGGATGGTCGGCGGAGCATTGGTGCGCCGGCTGGCAACCGAGAGCTGCGAGATACTGACTGTAGATCGAGCGACGGTCGACCTCACCAGGCAAGACACCGTTGAGCGGTGGACAGCAAAGGTCCAGCCGCAGGTCGTGATCGTTGCTGCCGCCAAGGTTGGCGGTATCATAGCCAATGACAGATATCCGGCCGAATTTCTCTACGAAAACCTATTGATGGAGGTGAACATCGTCCATGCGGCTTGGAGGTCGGGTGTAGAGAAGTTGCTGTTCCTCGGCTCGTCCTGCATCTATCCCAAGTTTGCGGAACAGCCGATCTTGGAAGAGGCGCTACTAACAGGTCCCCTCGAGCCGACCAACGAATGGTATGCGATTGCCAAAATTGCTGGCATCAAACTTTGCCAAGCTTTTCGTCGCCAATACGGTTGCGACTTCATCTCGGCGATGCCGACCAACCTCTATGGGCCGGGCGACAACTATGACTTGGAAACTAGTCACGTGCTGCCGGCGTTGATCCGTAAGACACATGAGGCGAAGGAGCGCGGCGACGAGCAGATCGCGATCTGGGGCACCGGATCGCCTCGCCGCGAATTCTTGCACGTCGACGATTGTGCCGACGCGCTGGTGCATCTTCTGAAGGTCTATTCGCAACCCGAACACATCAACGTCGGCTCAGGAGAGGATTTGACTATCCTTGACCTGGCCCACCTCGTGGCCGAGGTCGTGGGCTTCCGAGGCAAAATAGTGAGCGACCCTTCCAAGCCGGACGGCACGCCTCGTAAGCTGATGAGTGGAGAAAAACTACGCGCGCTCGGATGGCAACCTCTGATCGGGCTGCGCGACGGGATTGCCGGCGCCTACCGCGCATACCTAGACGAGGACGGCAAGTCATGAACACCGAGCCCGGACGACACCAGGTGAGGTGACCGCGCGACACGCAAGTGGTAGTTCGCGAGCGCAGAGCCGGCATCGGCGGAACACTGGCAAAGGACCTTGGTTTTTTGACGGAGGTTGGACCAAGTCGGCAAAGCAGCGGATCCACGCGATGGGATGGGCTCGTCCTCGTTCGACGGAAATCCCAATTGGATTGCGTTCGACCTAGGTCCGCGCTAAGTTCATCGCTCAGTATGGCGAGCGCACGTTCTAACGGGTGGCGGGGATGACAAGCGTACGTTCTCTAAGAAGCTCTATATTTTTGCTTGTCGCGATAGTAGTCGCTGCTGCGGATACCGGAGCCACTGCCCAAGAGCCGGTGCACAGGGTCGCCATCCAAGTCAACCAGAACGACAAGGCGGTGATGGACCTGGCGCTAAACAACGCCAAGAACGTCATCGACTACTACAAGGCCAAGGGAGAGACCGTCGCCATCGAGATCGTTACCTACGGACCGGGCTTGCACATGCTGCGGGCCGACACAAGCCCTGTGAAGGAACGCATCGCGCCGATGGCGCTCGAGAACTCGAACCTCGCCTTCATCGCTTGCGGCAACACCCAGGCCAACCAGAGCAAGGCCGAGGGCAAGCCCGTCACGCTATTGAGCGAGGCCAAGGTCATGCCTTCGGGTGTGGTTCGCTTGATAGAGCTGCAGAAACAGGGCTACGCGTACATTAGGCCGTAAGTGTTGGAAGCAAGTATCACGCGGGCAAGTGGCACCCTGCGAGATGTTCGACAGATCGCGTGTGCTGGCGAACGCTGTTGGCGCCGTGCGCTTGGGACCCGAGACTTATTGAGCTTGAGCCACAACTTTTCCGAGCTGTCTTGATCAGGCCTTGTTCGAGGCGCGCCGTCGTGCCGGCGGCCCGCCGTCCCGATGCGTATATTTGGCCCGCTGGCCAGTACGGTAGACCTGCCCAACTGCTTCGCGAGACCGACGCCTCCAGTAGGCTTCCCGGTCTTGGCAGGGGTAGCGCTGCTCAAACCAATCGCACCAACTAGCGGGCCACGGTCTTCGTTTGGCACATGAGCGTTCGCTGTGAAGCGCATCCTGCACAGGACCGTGATTCGAGGGCAACGGCAGAAAATTCTTGATGTGGTCTCCACAAAAAATAAAGTGAATCGTCCACCTTGCTCACCGCGCGATATCGTCACTCCGCTGATCCAGGAGGGCGATCTGCATGTTGAATTTCTATCGGGTGCTCGAAGTTACCTCGCAGGCCGACCTTGCGGAGATTAAGGTCGCATTCCGAAGGTTGGCGAAGGTCTTCCACCCCGATGTGAATCCCGGTGATATACGAGCGGAGCAGCGTTTTCAGGAGATCAACCGCGCCTACGCAACCTTGCGTGACTCCTCGGCGCGGGCGGTCTACGACCGGGAATGTGCTCATGACCTTGCCCGGGCGCGCAAACGCTGGCGAAGCGCGACCTTGACTATGTCTGCATGTTTCGCGATGACGGTAATTTCCGGCCTATTGGTGGCTGCGTGGATGCAGGTCGAGGCGCGGAACCGCATTCCCAGTGAGACCGCACAAGTACTCCTGGAAAAACTTCCTCAGTCGCTAGGTGTTAGCGACTAAAGATCAACCCAGGCGAGCGCGAAGAATAGCCCTTCGCTTTTCTATATGTCTGGTGCTGGGCCACGACCCTGCGCGGTCGAATGCTTCAACAACAGCTCCTGCCGCTCCTAAGCCGGTTGACGCGGCGAAGCGCCAAACGGCACTCTCTTCGGGTCATCTGAACCAGTACCAACCGGGTTTTGGCCGACTCTTTCGCCACGGGGAGGCTGCGCGAGCGCAAACGGAAAGGTATGCTGGTCGCAGCCCGCAGCCGGCAGCCCTAACCAAGAGGCTACGATGCCCATGCCCGATGCGCCCGACAAACTCGCCACCGTACTCGAAAGCCTTCTGAAGCTACGGTCGATCCCGTTTGGCATGAAGCTCTTCGAACGTCGCGCAGACATGGAAGCGATACCCAAGATTCGCAGACCCAAATCTGTTCACACACTGGATCAGGTGGTCGCACAGGCGGCACGGCTCGGATGGACTGTCGGCATTACCGCGGACGACTTGGTCGGAGCGCAATGTCGCGCTGTCGTGGGGCTCGGTAACGCCAAGGATGACGCCTGGCGCTCCGGCAAGCACATGACCGGTGTGTGGTTCTCCTCGCTCGAAGACGCCAACGCCCACCAGGCGGCGATGCATTGTGTCGAGGACGGTCGATACGAAGCGCTGGCTGTTGCGCCGCTGGCTTCCGGCCGGCTCGATCCGCCCGACATCGCCCTGTTCTACGCAACGCCGGGTGCCATGATGTACTTCATCAACGGATTGCAATGGTCGGGCTACAAGAGCTTCGAGTGGGGTGTTGTCGGCGAGAGCGCGTGCGCCGATAGCTGGGGCCGCGCACTCAAGACGCGCCAGCCTTCGCTGTCTATCCCCTGCTTCGCCGAGCGGCGCTATGGCGGGGTACTCGACGATGAGATGCTAATGGCCTCGCCGCCCGAGTATGTGGTCAAAGCGGTAGAGGGAATGACAGCATTGGCAAAGAACGGCTTTCGCTATCCTTTTCCGCAGTACGGGATCCAACAGGACGTGCGTGACGGCATG
>Ga0111538_10003725_pt1 | contig 21249 bp, 18 predicted proteins | sample SoiMethybrSBSTD1_FD_79669 | JGI IMG/M metagenome (GOLD analysis project Ga0111538, IMG submission 79669) | Bulk soil microbial communities from a Populus tree surrounding site in Tennessee, USA - Soil MetaG P. TD hybrid SBSTD1 (version 2)... | ecosystem: Environmental > Terrestrial > Soil >... | reverse complement strand
GGGGCCCGGCGCGTGGGAAGTGGTCCTGAACATGTCGTACCTCGATCTCGACGACGGGACCCTCCAGGGGGGCAACGTCTGGAGAGTGACGCCGATGGTCAACTGGCACCTCGAGGACTATCTGAAGCTGCAGATGGCGTACGGGTATGCCGTGCTGGACCGTTTCGGGCTCGAAGGGAGCACGCAGTTCTTCCAGGCGCGGCTCGTGACGTATTTCTAGGAGTCTGTCCGGGACCAGGCGGAGAGCGCTGATACCATGGCGGACGAAGGCGCGGCACGGCGTGCATCCCGGCGCACGGCGGTGGCCCGGATGGTCGCGGCCGCCGTCCTCGTTGCCCTCTGGTTCGCCCCCATTCCCGGCGGGCTGACCACCCAGGCCTGGCACCTGTTCGCCATCTTCGCCACGGCGATTTTCTCGGTCGTCGCCGGCGCCCTGCCGATCCTGACCGCCGCGGTGCTGGCGGTCGCCGCGGCGGTCCTCTCGGGAACGCTGTCCCCCGAGGACGCCTACGCGGGGTTCGGCAATCCCACCATCGTTTTGATCGTCATCGCCTTCCTCGTGGCGCGCGCGGTGGTGAAGTGCGGTCTCGGGGAGCGCCTGGGGCATCGCGCCATCTCCCTCTTCGGGCGATCGACGCTCGGGCTGTCGTACAGCATCTTCGCGGTGGACGCCCTCATCGCCCCGGCGTTCCCGAGCAACACCGCCCGATCGGGGGTGCTGTACCCGCTGGTCTTCTCGGTGGCCGAGGCGGCGGGGGCCAAGCCGGACCGGGAGGATCGCCGGCGTCTCGGACGCTTCCTGATGTTCTCGGGGATGGCCAGCCTGAGCCTCTCTTCCGCGCTGTGGCTCACGGCGATGGCGTCGAACCCGCTCGGCGCCGAGATCGCCAAGAAGTACGGCGTGGAGATCGGGTTCGGGTCGTGGCTGCTCGCCGCCTCGGTGCCGACGCTCGCGGCGATGGTGCTGATGCCGCTGTTCCTCTACAAGATCATCGGCCCCGAGGTGACGGCGACGCCGGATGCCCCGGCCGAGGCGCGCCGGGCCCTTGCGGCCCTGGGCCCTCCCACCCGCGATCAGAAGATCGTCGCGGCCACCTTCGTCGGGATGGTGGTGCTGTGGGGGGCCGCGGCGACGCTCGGCATCGACACGACCGCCATCGCCTTCCTCGGGCTCGGGGTGCTGCTCGCGACGTCGGTCCTGACGCTCGGGGACATCGCCAAGGAGGGGGACGTCCTCGCCACGTTCATCTGGTTCGCGGCGCTCTTCACCCTGAGCGATCAGCTGAACCGGCTCGGGTTCATGGAATTCCTCGGCCAGCGGCTGGCGCTGCGCCTGGGCGGCCTGGCGCCGCTCCCGGCGGGGATCCTCCTCGTGGTGGTCTACGTCCTGCTGCACTACCTGTTCGTCAGCCAGACGGCGCACCTGCTGGCGCTGTTCGGCGTGTTCCTCGGCGTCGGCGCCCAGCTGGGCGTGCCGGCGGCGCCGCTGGCGTTCCTGCTGCTCTTCGCGACCAACTTCTTCGGCCCGATCACGCCGCAGGGGGCCTCCTCCAACCTCCTGTTCGCCGGCAGCGGCTACCTCTCGCAGGGAGACCTGTACCGTCTCGGGGCCATCGCGACCGGCTTCTCGCTGCTCGTGTACCTGGTGATCGGCACCCCGTGGCTCATGTGGGTGACCCGATGAAAGCGAGCCGGAGGGCGGCCTGATGCTGCAGGCGCTCGTCGCCGCGCTGCGGGGTCATCCGGAGCTGGCGATCTTCCTGACCCTTGCCTGCGGGTTCGTGCTGGGGCGGATGCGCATCGGCGGCTTCGCGCTGGGGAACGTCGTCGGGACGCTCATCGCCGGAGTCGTCATCGGGCAGCTGGCGATCCCGGTGGACCCGCTCGTCAAGGTCGTTTTCTTCGACCTGTTCCTCTTCGCCACCGGCTACAAGGTCGGGCCGCAGTTCATCCGCGGGCTCGGGAAGGGGGCGATTCCCCAGGTGATTGTGACCGTCGTCCTGTGCGTCACGAGCCTGGTCATGACGTTCCTCGCGGCGAAGATCTTCGGCTACGACTGCGGCACCGCCGCCGGGCTCCTCGCCGGCGCCTTCACCGAGTCCACGGTGATCGGCACGGCCGGAGAGACGATCGGCCGGCTCGGGCTCCCGCCCGCGGAGACGGAGCGGCTGCTCAACTACATCCCGATCGCCTACGCGGTCTCCTATCTCGTGGGCACCGGATTCGTCGTCTGGTTCCTGTCGAGCCTGGCCCCCCGCCTGCTGCGCATCGACCTCAAGGAGGAAGCGAGAAAGCTCCAGCAGCAGCTCAGCGGTGCGACGGAGGAGGACGAGGACGGAGATGAGTCGGCCTACCGCGAGTGGTCGATGCGGTCCTACCGCCTGGCCTCCCCGTGGGCCGGGAAGAAGGTCAGCGCCTTCGAGGAGTCGTTCGAGCCGGAGCGGGTCTTCATCGAGCGGATCCGCCGCGGTCGCCGGTTCCTGGGAACGGCTCCCGACACGACGCTCAAGGAAGGGGACGTGATCGCCCTGCAGGCCCGCAGGCGCGTCCAGGCCGGCGGCATCCCGGGGGGGAAGGAGGTGGACGATCCGCGGCTGCTCGATTTCCCCGTCGCGACGCTCGATGTCGTGCTCACCAACCGGGATCTCGTGGACCTGACGATCGCCGCGCTGGCGGAGCGGGGCGGGCGCGGGGTGACGCTCGAGGCGCTCGTCCGGGGGGGACAGGAGATCCCGTTCGTCCCCTCGACCCAGGTCCAGCGCGGCGACGTACTGCGGCTCTCGGGAGCGACCCGCGACGTGGAGCGGACCGGGGCGATGCTCGGCTACGTCGAGCGGCCGTCGAGCGCCACCGACGTCGTCTTCGTCGGCCTCGGCATCGTCATCGGCGGGCTGCTCGGGCTCCTGACGGTGAACGTGGGCGGGCTGCCGCTCACCCTGACGGCCAGCGGCGGCGCGCTCGTCATGGGCCTCGTCTTCGGCTGGCTGCGCTCGGTGCGTCCGACCTTCGGCCGGATTCCGGAGCCGGCCCTGTGGGTCTTCGACACCATCGGTCTCGCGGTGTTCATCGGTGTCGTCGGCCTGAACGCCGGGCCGGGGTTCGTGGCGGGGCTGAAACTGACCGGTCCGAGCCTCCTGTTCGTCGGGTTCCTGGTCGCGCTCCTGCCGCACCTCGCGGCGATCCTCGTCGGCCGCTTCGTGTTGAAGATGAATCCGTTGATCCTGCTCGGCGCCTGCTCCGGGGCCGGCACCGTCACCGCGGCCCTGCGCTCGATCCAGGACGAAGCGCAGAGCAAGCTCCCGGTTCTCGGCTACACGGTCCCCTACGCGATCGGCAACGTCCTGCTGACCGCGTGGGGGCCGGTCATCGTCCTGCTCACCCGGTAGGCCTATCGTGAAGTACGACGAGGTTTCGCTGTGGCCATGAAGAAGGGGTTCGAGGTCCTGCGCAACAAGCGGCTCAACCGCTCCATCGCCTTCGGTCGGGCGGAGCGGGATCGCCTGGGGCTGCGGGGCCTGCTGCCCTACCAGGTCTCCAGCCAGCGGCAGATGGTCGACCGGGTGATGACCAACCTGCGCCAGCTGCCGCGCGATCTCGACCGCTACATGCTGCTGTCGTCGCTGCAGGAACGCAACGAGCGTCTCTTCTACCGGACGGTGATCGACCACATCCAGGAGATCCTGCCGTGGATCTACACGCCCACGGTCGGAGAGGCGTGCCGCGAGTTCTCGCACATCGCGCGCGACCCGAAGGGGTTCTTCATCACGCCCGCCGACCGGGGGCGCATCCGGAAGTCGCTCGACAACTGGCCGGAGAAGGACATCCGCGTCATCGTCGTCACCGATGGGCAGCGCATCCTCGGGCTCGGGGACCTCGGGGCGAACGGCATGGGGATCCCGATCGGCAAGCTGGCCTTGTACACGGCCTGCGCCGGCATCCCGCCCGAGAGTTGTCTGCCGGTCACCCTCGACGTCGGCACCGACAACGAGGAGCTGCTCCGGGATCCGTTGTATCTCGGTTCTCCGCGCAAGCGTGTCCGGGGCAAGGGCTACTTCGCGCTGGTGGAGGAGTTCGTCGCGGCGGTGCAGGCGAAGTACCCGAACGCCCTGCTGCAGTTCGAGGACTTCCTGACCCCGAATGCGTACGCGTTGCTGCGGACCTACCGGGATCGGCTGCTGTGCTTCAACGACGACATCCAGGGAACGGCGGCGGTGATCCTCGCCGGCGTCTATGCTTCGACGCGGATCACCCGCGTCGCGTTCCGCGATCTGCGGATCCTGTTCCTCGGGGCCGGTTCGGCCGCGACCGGGATCGCCGACCTGATGACCACCGCCTTCGTGGAGGAGGGGCTGGACCTCGAGACGGCCCGCCGGCGCCTGTCGTTCGTGGACGTGCACGGGCTCGTGGTCGACAGCCGCTCCGACCTGATGGAGCACAATCGTCCCTATGCCCGGCCCGGGCGGGCGATGGGATTCGTCGAGGCGATCCGGTCCCTCGAGCCGCACGTGCTGATCGGCGCCACCGGGTCGCCCGGGGCGTTCACCCGCGAGGCGATCGAGGCCCTCGGCGGGATCCACCCGCGTCCGGTGGTGTTCGCGCTGTCGAACCCGACCTCCCGTGCGGAGTGCACCGCCGAGCAGGCGTACGAATGGAGCGACGGCAGGGCGATCTTCGCGAGCGGCAGCCCCTTCGCTCCGGTCCGCCGCAAGGGGAAGACCTGGCGCCCGGGGCAGGGGAACAATGCCTACGTGTTCCCCGGCATCGGGCTCGGCGCGGTCGTCTGCCGGGCCCGCACCCTCCCCGACGCGCTGTTCCTGACGGCCGCGCGCACCCTGGCCGGACTCGTCGGGGAACGCGATCTGAAGGAGGGCAGCCTCTACCCGCCGCTCGCCGGGATCCGCCGGATCTCCCTGGCGATCGCGACGAAGGTCGCTTCCCGGGCCTACGAGCTGCGGCTGGCGCGCGCCCGGCGGCCGCGCAACATCCGGCGCGGCATCGCCGCGTTCATGTACGAGCCGTGACCTTTTCCCGGCGTGGCGCGGGGCCGGTGTCCGTGGAGGGTTCGCCCCAGGCGCGGCACGTCTCGGCGCCGAAGAGCACGACCCAGGCGCTGTAGTACACCCACAGCAGGAACATCACCAGGCTCGCGGCGGTCCCGTAGAGCGAGGCGAGGGCGCTCTTGGTGACGAGGAGGCCGAACAGGTCGGTCGCCACGTTGAGCAGGAAGGTCGCCGGCAGGGCGCCGGCAAGCACGGCGCCCCAGCCGGGCCGCGGGCGCACCGAGGGGATGTAGCGGAAGACCATCGCGAGGGCGAGCAGTGTCATCAGGAGCGTCCCCAGCCGCGTCCATCCGGAGGACCCCAGCGGGGCGGCCGCGCCGAAGTAGTCCTGCGCCGATCGCGCGATCGAACGCGTCGCTCCCGCCGCCAGGATCAGCAGGGCGGCCGCGAAGGCGACGATCGCCTCGACGAAGGAGATCGCCCGCGCGACGAGCGCGCCCCGGAATCCCTGCGGGCGGACCTCCCAGATCGCGTCGAGCGCGGCGCGGAACTGCGCGAAGAAGGTCGAGCCGAAATACAGCAGCAGGGCGACGCCGAACAGCGTCCCGGCCCGCGGGGCCGGTGCTGAGGCCACGAGCGCGAGCAGCGCCATCCCCATTTGGGACGCCCCGTGTCCGGCGAAGCGCTCGATCGCATCCGCGAGGCCCTGCTGTGTCTCCGCTTCTCCGAAGAGGCGTGTGGCCGTGGGGATCAGCACCAGCAGGACCGGCGCCAGGGCGAGCAGGGCCTGGAACGCCAGGGCCGCGGCGAAGAGCGAAGTGCGGGGGGCCATCCAGCGGCGCGAGGCGATCGCCAGGATCCGCCGATAGTGTCGCAGCAGCTCGCTCAGAACTCGACCCCGAGGAGCGCCACGACGAACTCGTCGTCGCTCGCCGGATTGAACCAGTCGAGACCGAACACGAAGCGTCCGACGATCCCCTGCGCCAGGAGGCCGCGCTGGATGTCGAGACCGGTGTCGTAGACGCGCGTCCGCTGCCCCACCAGGCCGACCCGCAGCCAGTCGACGGGCGTCCAGCCGAGCTCGCTCCAGCCGTAGACGAAATCCTCGTCATGGTCATGCAGGTTGAACGCGATCTCGCTTTCCAGGTAGTAGTCGACCTGCTTCCAGGCGAGGCTCAGCTCGAGGCCGGGGAGGATGGCGTCGGTGTCCCCGGCCGCGAACCCGAGCATCGGCGTGATGGCGAACTCCACCGTTTCGCCTCCGGACCAGTTCCAGCCTCCCCAGAACGAGGCGGTGTCCCGGTCCTCGTAGTTGTAACGGGCTTCGAGGTGCAGCGCACCGCGATCGGCGGTGGCGATCCCGAGGAGGAAGTCTCCGTCTCCGGGAAACAGGTAGCCGTTGCCGGCGATGGAGTAGTCCCAGGAGTCGGGTGTGCCGGGGCCGGGCGCGGAGGCCGCCGGCCCGGCCGGGTGCGGGGTGTCGGCCGCCAGGGCCGTGCGCGGCAGCAGCGCCGCCGCGAGGAGGGCGGCACGCAGCAGCCGTCGTGCTCCGATCATGCGCTCGGACGCCTCAAGGCGGCGGGAGGGTATCACGGGGCGCCGCGTGCTACATTCCCGACCCGCAGCCGAGGGGCCGCCGGGTGAGGGTTCACGAAGTCGCAGCGTTCACCGTGTCGCCCCGTTCGGGGCGCGGGTTGGGGGCATTGGGCGCGATCCCCCGCGGTCTGGCCGCGCTCGCATGCGCCCTCGCCGCGGCGGCCTTCGGCGCGGATGCGGCGCGCGCCCAGTCGATCGAGCCGCGGCTCTTCTCCAACGCGCCGGTCGGCATGAACTTCATCCTCGGCGGGTACGCCCACTCCACCGGCGGCGTGCTGCTCGATCCGTCGGTGCCGCTCGAAGATGCGAGCGTCCGGGTGCACTCGACCTTCGTCGGTTACTCTCGCTCGATCGCCGTCGCGGGGCGATCCGGACAGATCCAGGGGGTCGTCTCCTATGCCTGGCTCTCGGGAGAGGCGCTGCTCACCTCGACCGGCGAGGTCCGCACGCGCGACGTCAACGGCCTCGGCGACCCATCGGTGCGCTTCATGGTCAATCTCCACGGCGCTCCGGCCCTGCCGGCGGCCGAATTCGGCCGCTATCATCAGGACCTCGTGGTCGGCGTCAGCCTGCAGATCACCACGCCGCTCGGCCAGTACGATCCCGACCGCCTGGTCAACCTCGGCACCAACCGCTGGACCTTCAAGCCGGAATTCGGAGTTTCGAAGGCGCTCGGACACTGGATCCTCGAGGGGACCGGCGCCGTCAATCTCTATACCGACAATGATGACTTTTTCGGCGGGCAGCACCGTTCGCAGGATCCCATCTACTCCGCCCAGGGGCACGTCATCTACACCTTCCGCCCCGGCCTGTGGGCGGCGCTCGATGCGACCTGGTACACGGGAGGCCGGACCACGATCGACGGCGTGGAGGGAGACGATCTGCAGCGCAACTGGCGCGCCGGGCTCACCGGCGCCGTGCCGATCGATCGACGCAACTCCGTGAAGGTCTATCTCAGCAACGGTGTCTCGACCCGCTCCGGCGACGATTTCTTCCTCGCCGGCGTCGCCTGGCAGCACCGCTGGGGCGCCGGCGTCACCAGGAGGTGATCCGATGCTCTGGCTGCTCCTGTTCGCCCCACTGGCGCTGATCCTCGAGCACGCGGGTGCACCGGCTCCGGCGATCTTCTTCTGCGCCGCGATCGCCATCGTCCCGATCGCCGCGCTCATCGTCCAGGCGACCGAGTCGATCTCCGTCGTGACCGGGCCCGCCATCGGCGGCCTGCTCAATGCGACGTTCGGAAACCTCCCCGAGCTCATCATCGCGATCGTGGCGTTGCGCGCGGGGATGGTGGAGATGGTGCGCGCCTCGATCGTCGGCGCGCTCCTGGCGAACCTGCTGCTCGGGCTGGGGCTGTCGTTCCTGCTCGGAGGGGCGCGCTTCCACGTGCAGGACTACAACCCGTTGGCGGCGCGCACCTATGCGTCGATGATGTTCCTCGCGGTGATCAGCATGGCGATCCCCAGCGCCTTCCGCCGCTTCTTCGGCGCCGAGTCGGGCTTCCTGCACTTCGAGGTGCTGGACACGAGCGTGGCGGTGGTGCTCCTGATGACCTACGGGCTCTACCTCTGGTACCAGCTGCGGACGCACAAGGAGTCGTTCGCGGAGGACAAGGGGGACAGCGGTGCGGCGCACGGGGGGAACGGAGGGCACGGGCCGCACTGGAGCCCGGCCCGCGCCGGCGCCACCCTGCTGGGCGCCTCCGCGGGGGCCGCGTGGCTGAGCGAGATCCTGGTCGGCGCCGCCGAGGCGACCGGGCACTCCCTTGGCATGTCGCCGACGTTCATCGGCCTCATCCTGCTGGCCTCCGTGGGAGGGGCGGCGGAGATCGGTTCCGCCATCGCGATGGGTCGCAAGAACAAGATGGACCTGTCGATCGGGATCGCGCTCGGCTCCTGCATCCAGATCGCGCTGTTCGTCGCTCCCGTCCTGGTCTTCCTCAGCCGCGCCATCGGCCCGCAGCCGTTCACCCTGTCGTTCACCCGGGGGGAGATGGGATTCCTGTTCATCTCGGTGCTGCTCGGGGCGCTGGTCGCGTCCGACGGACGATCGAACTGGTTCAAGGGGGTGCAGCTCCTGGCGGTGTACATCATGCTCGCCGCGGTCTGCTACCTCGTCCCGGTGATGGCGCAGTGATTGGGGATCAGCCGCCGAGCGCGACTGCGACGGCGACGAGCGCGACTCCGACCAGCGACAGCGCCAGGCCGATGCGCCATCCGGACCCGCCGGTGTAGCGGGCCCAGCGGAAGCCGACCAGGAAGATCAGCGCGATGAGGAGCCCGTTCGACACGCGCAGCGCGAAGCGCGGCTGGTCCCGGAAGACGAGGAACGGGATCGCCGCCGGGATCGTCGAGACGACGACGAGCCAGAAGCTCGCAAGCGCGCCCCAGAGATCGTCGCGGGTGATGCGGGGCCGGCGCGGCTCGAGGCGCCGCGCGACCTGCACCACGCTGCGGTAGAAGCGTCGCCGCTCCTCCGGCGAGGAGACCTCCGCGAGCGTGGGGTCGAGCTCCTCGGCGACGACGGCGGCCGCGGCGTTCTCGTCCGCCGCGGCCTGAATCGCCCGTCCCAGGCGGTGCTGGCGCGCGCGCCGGAACAGCCCTCCCATGATGTAGAAGACGGCGTCGATGATCCCCCAGGCGATGTTGCAGCCGATGGCGGAGACCAGGAGCTGGCGCACCCCTTCACGCCCTTCCGACACCGTCAGCCCGGCGGTCAGGGTGAAGGTGAGGACCATCACGAGCCCGAAGAGGATCTCGCCGAGGCGCTCCCCGGGATCGAGGGACCGCGCAACCCAGCTCTCGTTCCGTGCGGCCATCCGGAGGGTCAGTAGCGGCCGATCGGAACGGCCACGCTGACGGTGCCGTACCCGGGGCCGCCCCACGCCCCGCCGACCGGCACGCCGATCCCGACGCCGATCGAGGCGGTGCACGTCAGGTTGCTCGCGGCGAGTGCGAACACCAGGGCCAGGAAGAGCAGCCTCGCGGTACCGGCGCGTGTCGTCATGACGACTCCTTCGGGATCGGCCATTTCTGCAGCGCCACGGCGCCGCCGGTGGGGTCGGCGATGATGGCGACCGAGCCGTCGCGGATGCCGGGCTGCGGAGGGAGCAGGACCCTTCCGCCGAGCGATTCCACGCGTGCGACGAGCGATTGCAGATCGGCGACGCGCACGTACGGCAGCCAGTTCGGGGTGACGCCGGTGAACTCCTTCGGGATCGTCAACAGTCCCGCCTGCGGCCCATCCCGCTCGAGGATGTGGTACTCGACCTGCGCGCGCTCGCTCTGGCGCTCCTCGTATCCATTGAGGTTCCGGTAGAAGGTCAGGGCACCCGGGGCGTCGCGCGCGAAGTACTCGCGCCAGAAGAACTGGCCGACGCTGCTGTCGCCTGTGCCGGCCGGAGGTTCGACCTCGAGCCGCGCCAGCCCGAGGGCGGCCCCCTGCGGATCGGTCACCACCGCGAACCTTCCGAGACCGCGGATCTCCACCGCCTCGCGCAGCACCTTCCCCCCCGACGCGGTCACCATCGCGACGGCCCGCTCGAGATCGTCCACGGCCAGGAAGCTGAGCCAGGCGGCCCGCGTGATGGAGGGATCCTTGGCTTCGACGATCCCTCCGACCAGGCGCCCCTGCGAGCGGGCCACGACGTAGGGACGGCCGCGACGCGTCATCTCCTGGAACTCCCAGCCGAGCAGCTCGCCGTAGAACTTCCGGCAGGCCGCGACATCGCGCGTCACGAGATCCTGCCAGATGAAGCGCCCGGCGCCGCGCGCGCCGGCGGTCGCGGCAGGAGGGGCGGCATGCTCCGTGGCATCCGCGGCGGCAATGAAGACACCCGCGCACGCGAGGCCGACGGCCAGCGCGGACCAGGTCGTGCGCCTCGAGATCACCATGCGATCGCCACCTCCTGCGCGCGCCACGATACACCAGCAGAGAGTCGGCGGGCGCGCGGGGCGGGCACCGGCGACCTGATGTCAGAACCGTCATGCCGGGAGGGGGCCGCGCCGCCTATATATAAGGATATGGATCTCATCCGCCCGTCGCCGGAGCGAGTCGCGCGCGCCAGCGGCGGGCACCGGTCTCGTCGCCGCGCTCGCGGCTCCAGGCCACGAGCGCCTCGAGGATGTCGGTGTCAGCCGGATGACGCTCCGCCGCCTGCTCGAGCAGCCTCAGCGCGCGCGCCGGGTCGCCGCTGTCGTGGAGGGCGACGGCGTACACGTAGGCATAGCGGGCGACATCCGGTCGCAGGCGTGCGGCACGCTCGAGGTGGGTCAGGGCCGCGGGCATGTCCCGGCGCCGGACCGCCGCGAGCCCGAGCGCGTGCTCGATGTCGCCGTCTTCGGGTGTCTTCGAGAGCCCCTCGCCCAGGATCGCCGTCGACTCCTCCTCGCGTCCCCCGGTCGCGAGGAGATCGGCGAGGTTGATCACCGCCGGGACGAAGGTCGGGTCGAGCGCGATCGCGCGCCGGTAGGCCGTCTCCGCCTCGCGCGCGCGTCCGACCTGGCGCTCGAGGTTGCCGAGGTTGAAGTGCGATTCGGCCCGGTCGGCGCTGAAGGCGAGGGAGCGGCGGTACTCCTCGACCGCGGCCACCAGGAGCGGTGCCGCCGCCCCGGCGATCTCCGGCGGCAGCCCGGCGAGCGACGCCGCGGCCGCGAGCCTCACGGTGCGCACCTTGTCGGCGAGGAGGGGAAGACCGATCCGTCCCCTGGCGGCCGGAGGGAGCGGGTCGATCCACTCCGCCACGGCGCGCCGGACGAGCGGGCTGTGATCGGCCACCGCGGTGGCGACGGCACGGAGGGTCGCCGGCTCCTGCGCCGCCCCTTCCGGCGTCCGGTCGCCGTGCGGCAACGCGGCGAGTGCGGTGGCGCGCGCGATGTCCGATTCGCCCGGATCCGCGATGACTTCGAGCAGCCCGGCCGCCGATCCGGGGACGCCCGTCCGCGCGCTGTGGAGCGCCCGTCCGAAGTGCGGCTGACCGGAAGTCCTCCACGGAGACCAGCGCGCCACGGCCGCCGCCGCCCATGCCGCGTCGCGATCGCCATGACAGGCATTGCAGGCGTTCGGCGTGCCGATCGCAACGGAGAGATCGGGTCGGGGCACCCGGAGCGAGTGGTCGCGCCGCGGATCGACCACCATGTATGTCCGCTCGGGCATGTGACAGGAGACGCAGCGGGCTCCCTCCGACCCTTCCCGGTGATGGTGATGCGCCGGGGTGTCGAAGGCATTCTGCCGGTGGCAGCGCGCACACAGCGCGTTGCCTTCGGCGCGCGTCCTGCCGGAGTGCGGGTTGTGGCAGTCGGAGCACGTGACCCCGGCCCGCCGCATGCGGCTCTGCAGGAACGACCCGTACTCGTACACCTCTTCGCGGATCTGGCCGTCGTCGAAGTAGAGACCAGTGTCGAGGAGGGCGACGCGGTGCGTGTCGGCGAGTGGCTCGCCGGGGACCATTTCCTCCCAGGCCCAGCCGCGCCGGGAATGACAGCGCCCGCAGGTGTCGAGCTCCGCGTCCCCCGAAGGCGCCGGGACCCGCCGGTGCGCCGTCGGCCGGATGGTGTCGAAGGACCACGCGGCGGGATCGAACCGGGGCAGGGGCACCTTCAGGGGGGCCCCCCACTTCACGTGAGGCCCGGCGGGGCCGTGGCAGGCCTCGCATGCGACGTTGATCTCCGACCAGGTGGTGGCGTAGGCGTCGGTTGCGGCGTCGTAGTTGCGGACCAGGTTGGTCGAGTGACACTCGGCGCACATGAAGTTCCAGGTCTGTTGCGGGCCGGTCCAGTGAAGCGCGTCCCCGGCCGCGATCTTCTCCAGGGGGTAGAGGTGGAACCAGCGCTGCCCGCCCTCATCGTTCGGCCGCGCGTCCCAGGCGAGGCCGAGCGCCTGGAAGCGCCCCCCCGGGAATGGGATCAGATACTGCTGCAGCGGCCGCAAGCCGAACACGTAGGCGACTTCGAAATCCGCGAGCCGGCCGTCGGCGCCGTCGGTGCGGACGACGAAGCGGTCGCCGCGCTTCAGGAACGTCGAGGTCACGCCCTGGACGGTGATGTGCCGGTCGCGGAAGTCCCCCAGCACGGTCGTGCCGGTCGCTTTCTGCATCGCGAGGGCGTGATCGGAGCCCCGCCAATCGGCCATCTGCGCGGCGTGGCACCTGCCACACGCACGGAGTCCGACGTACAGGGACACGGCCCGCGACGCGGTTTCGCTCCCCTTCGCCGCCCGGTCCGAGGGGGGCGGCTCGTAGCCATCGCGGCGACAGGCGAGCGCCGCCGCGAGCAGGCATGCCGCCACGATGGACGCCGCGCCATCGACGTGAGGCTTCGACACAGCGCGGATCCTAGCCCGGATTCCTCGCCGGCCTTCTGCGACGAACGCCGTCTCAGGCGGCGCCGACCGCCCGCCGGATGTGCTTGACGAAGGCGCGCGCCCGCATCGCCAGGATCAGCAGGATCACCCCGTACACGATGGCGTACGAGCCGATGAGCCAGAGCACCGCGAGCGCCCCCGCTCCGGGCGCCGCCACGAGCAGCGTCCCGAAGAGCACCGACGCGAGCCCGGCCAGGCCGAGCCAGAGCTCTCCTTCGATCTCCTTGCGCAACCGCACGGCCGCGACGATCTGCATCAGGCCGGTGGCGACCGCCCAGATCGCGATGTAGAAGAGCAGCGCCAGCGCCGTGATCTGCGGGCTCACGAACGTCAGGACCCCGATCATCACCCCGGCGATCCCGGCGAGGAGCAGGATCCACCAGTGATCGTGCTCCTGGCGCCCGCCGAGGGCGGTCGCGATGTTCGTGACGCCGTCGAAGATGGCGAAGCAGGCGAACACGAAGACGAGCGAGACGAGCGTGATCCCGGGCTGGGCGAAGACCATCGCCCCGAACAGGATCGCCACGATACCGCGCAGCAGGATCATCCACCAGTAACGCGACAGGATGTTTGCGAACATCGTCACCTCCCGCGCCCCGCAGGGCATTGCTGTGGCGTTCAGAACGCGAAGGTCGCTGCGGCGATCGGCCCCTGTGCGGCGATGTCGTAGAGGAAGTAGTCGGATCCCTGGCCGTCGTCGTAGTCGATGTCGAGGATCACGTACCCGATCGCGACCCCGAAGTGCTTCGAGATTTGCCAGTCGAAATGGGCCAGCGCCTGCCAGGCGAGGTGGGAGCCGACCCCGAAGCCGCCGACGTCGGCGCGCCCGACGAACGACCACGACTTGCCGATCGGCGTGGCGTAGCGCAGCCCGACGAGCGGATCGACCCAGGTCTGCTGCTCATCGCCGGCGAGCGTCGTCCCGTTGATCAGCCGCAGCTCGAGGCTGGCGTCGATGTCGACCAGGCGGGCGCCGAAGTAGAACTCGAGACTTTTCGCAAAGCGCCGGGAGCCGTCCACCTCGAACAGGGTCTGGTCGAAGTCGGCCTCGGCCGTCCCGCCGAGCGGCAGGTCCTTCGTCGCGCCGAGGCCGACGAACATGGCGTTCGCCATGATCGCCCACTTTCCCTTCTCGCCGCGGTACGCCGCCATTCCGCCGGCTTCGAGCTGATCGAGGATCTCCGAGAAGGAGATGTCCACGTCGGCCCCGAGGTTGCCGATGGCCGACTTTCCCGACATGCCGACGCCGGCGAGGTAGATCGCGACCTCGTGCTTCCAGCCGTCCCCCGCCGCGGCCGGAGACGGGGTCTCGGCGGCCGCGGCGGCGGTCGGCAGGAGGATCGCCAGCGTCGCCGCGCCGGCGAGCAACCTCGATTTCACGCGCGACTCAGGACTTGGTCGCGCCGGTGGGGGAGATGGACGAGGCCAGATCCTTCACCGCCGCGGAGCCCATCGAGATGTCGGACTTCAGCTTTTCACCTTCGGCGCTGCACTTGGTGATGAGCGGGGTGGCCGCCTCGATCCCGCCGGGATTGAGCTGGTTCGCGAGGAAGACCTCCAGGTCCTTCAGGTCCTGCACGAACGGCGTGAAGGTCTCCCGCGCCGACCCGAGCGAGGTCTTGATCGCCTCGATCTTCGGCTCCAGCTCGGCGCGGCGCTTCTCGGAGGCCGCCTTGAGATCCGGGTTGACGATCTTCTCCTGCGAGGCCTTCCACTGGGCAATGTACGCGTCGCGCTGCGACCTGGCCGACTCCGCGTTGCTCTTCGCCTTCTGCGCCATCTTCTCGAGATCGGCGACGTTCTTCGAGTACGCCTTGAACTTCCCGGGCAGGTCGCCGCCCGGCACCGTCAGGGCGTTCAGGGAAACGAGGGTCTTGTCGACCTGCGTGGCGATCGTCTGCAGCGACTTGTCCAGGCCGAGCATCTTCTGGGCGACCTTCTCCGCCTTGTCCGGGGCCGCGGCCGCGAGGGCCATCGCCGGAACGGCGAGAAGGAGTGCGAGCGTGGCGAACTGCCGGGCTTTCATAGACATGGAATACTCTCCCCTTGAGGGCGTCAACCCCCTGACGTTACGGATGTGATGTCCCCTGGTCGGGGCCGATAGTAATACAGGCCCCGGGAGGGGCGAAAGGGGGGTGATACACAGGCGTAACCCGGTGTGCCGTGTTATATTTGGAAACACCGCGTGGTACGGCCACTTTCGGGGGAACTGATCCCCGGGCCGCCTCGTGGTCAGAGGTGTATCCCATGGTGCAGAGCTCCACGCGCCCCCGCCGGTTGTTCCCCCTGTCCCTGCTGTCGATCCTGGCCCTGACCGCGGCGTTTCTCGCCGCCGTGCCGGCCATCCGCCCGGCCCATGCGGCCCGCATGGTCGAGGAAGCGGTCTGGCCGCAGGAGTTCAAGACCGACGGCACGAAGCTCGTCTTCTACGAGCCGCAGTGGGACGCACTCGAGAAAGACGTCCTGACCGGACGCTCCGCAGTCGGGGTCACCGCCCCCGGCAAGACCACGCCGGTCTTCGGTGCGGCCTGGCTCGAGGCGGACGTGAGCATCGACCGTGAGGCGGGCGCGGTGAAGGCGACCGCCGTACGGGTGACCCGCGTCCACCTCCCCGACTCGACCCCGGCCGAAGAGGACAAGCTCTTCGAGCGGGCCCGCAAGGTCGCCAAAGGCCTCGATGTCACGACCAGCCTCCAGACCTTGAGTCGCGGACTGGAGGCGACGCGTCACGAGCGCGAGCAGGCCGCCAACCTCAACATGACCGCGCCGCGCATCCTGTTCGAGACGACCCCGTCTTTCCTGGTCGTCCTCGACGGTGATCCGAAAACGGTGAAAGTGAAGGGGACGGACCTCGAGCGGGTCGTCAATACGCCTTCGTTCATGGTGCGCGATACGGACCGGAAGCGGTTCTATCTGCAGGGGGCCGGGCGCTGGTACGAGGCGAAAGCGGTCAAGGGGCCGTGGAAGTCGATCGATGCCCCGCCGGACGAGGTCGAGAAGCTCCATGCGTCCGACACCGAAACCGCCGAGCAGGCTGCTGCCAAGGAAGGTGAGGAAGGGCAAGCGAAGAGCAAGGCCCAGGCGGACGCGAAGCCGAAGGGGCCGGCCCCCGCGGTGATCGTGGCGACCGAGCCGACCGAGCTCATCGTCACCGACGGCGAGCCGAAGTTCAACCCGATCGCCGGCGGCGACCTGCTCTATCTAACTAATACGCCGAACGACGTGCTGATGGAGGTGGCCTCGCAGCAGTACTACGTGGTGCTCTCCGGCCGGTGGTACCGCTCGTCGGCGCTCCAGGGCCCGTGGCAGTACGTCCGGCCCGACAACCTGCCCGACTCCTTCGCGAAGATTCCATCCGGTTCGGCGAAGGGGGACGTCCTGGCGAGCGTCGCCGGGACGCCGGAAGCGCAGGAAGCGGTGGACGACGCTCAGGTGCCGCAGACCGCCGCCGTGAAGCGGGACGAGGCCCACCTCGAGGTCCAGTACGATGGCGACCCGCAGTTCAAGAACATCAATGGCACCGGCGTCGCCTACGCGGTCAACACCACGACCCAGGTCCTGAAGATCGACGGGCGCTATTACGCCGTCGATCAGGGGGTCTGGTTCGTCTCCGACGCGCCGGACGGTCCGTGGGAGCTGTGCGACGAGGTCCCCGCAGAGGTGCAGGAGATTCCGCCCGACTCCCCCGCGTACAACACCAAGTACGTGTACGTCTATGACTCCAACCCGGAGGTGGTCTACTACGGCTACATGCCCGGATACCTCGGTGCCTATCCGTACCACGGCACCGTCGTCTGGGGGACCGGCTACTACTACCCCGGCTGGTGGGGAGCGGCCTATTACCCGTACCCCTGGACCTGGGGGTTCTCGGCGCACTACTCGTACGGCTGGGGCTGGTCGTTCGGCTTCGGGTGGGGCAGCTATTGGCCTTACTACCCCTATTACGGATACCCGGCCTATGCCAGTTACCCCTACTGGGGATACCCGGGATACGTCTGGGGCTATCCAGGATGGTGGGGACCGTACGGTCATTGCGCCTACTCCGGGGCCTATCCCTACTACGGCACCTATAACGGCCGATACGTCCGGGCGGCGACGGCCACCGCGGCGGCGGGCGCTCCTGTGGCGCGCGCCCCGAGGGGGATCACGAACGGTCAGGCGACCCGGCTGCCGCGCGGGACGAACGTCAACCTCTATCGTGAGCCCGGAAACCAGGGACGCGTTGCCGAGACGCGGGACAAGTTCGCGCGCGTTTCGCCCCGGCGAGGCCTGGGGGCCGCACCGGCGGGAACGCAGGTCACCTCGGCCCGTGGGAACGCGGGCAGACCGACCGGGACGCCGTCGGCAGGCGCCACCCGCGTCCCGTCGAACCGCGGGGTCGTGGCGCGGCCGGCGACGCCGGGCCGCGCCAACGCCGGGACCACCCAGCCCGGAGCGCAGAGCCAGAACCCGCGGGTGACGCGGCCGGGACAGGCGGGCCGTCCGGCCCCCTCGACCCCGCCGGCCGGAGCGACAGCGCAGGGGCAGGGACGACCCAGGCAGACCGCCCGTCCGCCGCAGGCAGGCCGGCCGTCCACGCCCGGATCCCCGCAGGCGAGCTCGGCGAATCCGTCGCGTCCGTCACAGCCGGGACGTCCATCCGCCCGGCCGTCGCAGCCCGGACAATCGCCTCAGGCCTCCCGCCCCGCTCCGTCGCAGGGCTCGCGCCCCGCTTCGCCGCAGGCGTCGCGGCCATCCGGGCCGCCGCCCCAGCAGGCGAGGCCCGCTTCGCCGCAGGGGCGCGTCTACTCCCGCCCGTCGCAGCCGTCGCGCCCGTCCGCATCGATGCGGGGCCCCTCCATGGGCTGGGGTGGCGGCGGCTCCGGCGGGTACAGCCGTCCTTCGATGTCAGGCATGGGGGGCGGGCGCTCGATGTCGGCAGCGCCCCGCGGAGGCGGCGGCTACAGCGGCGGCCGCGGTGGTGGCGGAGGCGGCGGGCGTATGGGAGGCGGGGGGGGCCCGCGAGGCGGAGGCGGCGCCCGTCACTGACTCCCGGTCAGGGCGGCGGCATCGACGGAAAGTCGTACTTCCCCTTCAGCGCGTCGTGTGAGCCCACGCCGAGCTGCATGATCAGCTTGACGGCGACCTTCACCGGAACGTTGATCGCCCGCACCCGGCTTTCCGGAAGGTAGTAGATGGTCCCGGCGGCCGGTGTCGGAGCGCTGGGAACGAAGACGGTCGCGAATTCCTCGGGGTGCCGCGGCCGCTCGACGATGAACGCGAGCACCCACGACTCCTCGATCCAGGCCAGCGCGGTCTCCATGCGGGCCCCCGGGCCCGAGACCTGATCGCTCGTCATGCTCCGCAGGATGGTGTAGCCCGGCACCTTTTTCAGGATCAATTCCTCGGCCCGATCGGCGATCTTCCGGCCGAAATCGGTCTTCGCCAGGAGCCCGGCGAGGAAGCACACGGCGAGCAGCAGGACGATCGCCAGGATGTCCGGACTCTTGAGACCCACGACACTCTGGAACGGCAGGAGCGCGGCCACCGGGACCACGACCTTCGAGATCGCGCCGATCACCTTACCGACGATCATGACGGTGAGTCCGAGCGGCAGGAGGAAGAAGAGGCCGCCCACGAGCGTCGTCTTCAGGAAGTTCGCGAAGCCGCGCATGCGTGTCCCTCCCGCCGGCGGGCAGCCGGAACCGGAAAGAGTTGACGACGACTACTTCTTCTTGTCCTTCTTCTCGGAAACCGGTTCCACGGGGTACTTGTAGAAAAGCTTGGTCACCGCCTTGTTGATCCGCTTCTCGGACTTCTCCGGCGTCGGATTGGTCAGGAGCGTGTCGCTGGCGATGCCGCGCCACACCAGCTCGTTGGTCTTCGCGTCGACGATGTCCACGATCACCGTGCCGATCGGGACGTCGGTGACGACCGCGGAGGACGTCGAGAACCCGCCGCCCCATCCCCCCCAGCCGGGATAGCCGCCGTAGCCGTAGCCGGTCACGTCCACGCGCTGCTGCGTTTCCACTTTGGCGTGCGTGTAGACCAGCAGGTCCGCGGTCTCGCTCTGCGCCAAGCCGCGCGCCTTCAACTGATTCGCAATGGCGGCGACGATCCGCTCCTGTGCGAACGGGGTCGGGGCGTCGGTTCCCTTCTTGAAGGTGAAGGTCTTGTACTTCGTGAAGTCGGCCTTCTTGTCGTAGTCCGCCTTGACCGTCTGCGCGCGGGCGATCGGCGCGGTGGCGACTGCGCCGAACAGGACGGCGGCAACCGGGAGGGCGGACAGCAGGGACAGTCGTCTCATGTCGAATCTCCGCTCGTGTATGGGACGTGGATGCGCGCGGGATTCTAGATCGGATCAGGCCGGCATGGCGCGCCGGGGCGCCGCGGCGGAGGCCGCCAGCCGGCGCGCGCGATCGCGCAGGAGGGCGATCGCCGCCGCCTCGATCTGCCGGATGCGCTCGCGGCTCAGGTCGAGCGCGGTGCCGCATTCCATGAGCGTGTGCGGGCGCGTCCCGCCGAGCCCGTAGCGCAGCCGCAGAACCTCCCGCGAGCGGGCATCCAGCCTGGGGAGCAGGTGATGGAGCAGCCGTTGCAGATCGTCGGCGATGAGGCGCCGCTGCACCGAGAGTGCGTCATCCCCCACCAGGGTGTCGCCGAGCGTCCCCTTCTCCGCCCCCGGCACGGGGGCATCGAGCTCGAGGATCGTCAGGCGCGTCTCCAGCGCCTTGCGCGCCTGCTCCTCCTGGACATGGGCCCGGGCGGCGGTCTCCGCGAGCGTCGGCGCGCGCCCCATCTCCTGCGCAAGGCTGCGGCGCGATTGCCCGAGCCGGCTCTTGAGGCGCCGCTGGTACTCGGGGACGTGCACCGCCTGGCTCATGCGCGGCATCGTCCGGAACACCGACCGGGTGATGTACATCACGGCATAGGTCGAGAAGCGCGTGCCGCGGCGAGGATCGAACCGATCGACCGCCTCGAGCAGCCCGACGTTGCCGGCCTGGACCAGGTCGGCGAGCGGCGTCGCGCGGCCGGCCACCCGCCGGGCGAAGTGGAAGGTCAGGCGCAGGTTCCGCCTCACGAAGGTCGAGCGCGCCAGATCGAGCGCCGCGAAGAGCGCCCGCGCCCGCCGCGCCGCGGCCTGGAGCCTCGCATCGCGACAGTCGGCGGCGGCGCGCATCAGGGAATCGACCCTGGCCTCGAGCTGCGCGAACGGCAGCTCGTCCGCGGACGGAGGAAACGGGACGTCCGCCCCGCCCGGGGCGCCGTCCGGCGCCGCCGGCCGCTCCGCGTCCTGCCGCTGGCGGAGCAGGATCGAAAGCCGTGTGCGGAGCCGCAGCATCCGCAGCGCCAGCGTCCTCTCCTCCGCCGGGGTGAGCGGCGGACAGAGGTTGAGGTCCCGCATGTACCGGTCGAACACGCCGTGAAGGGAGGATCGGTTTGTCATGCCCCCTGGATACGGGAGCCTCATGAAACGGACATGACGCGCGCATGAAATGTTTGTCATCCGGCGCATCGCCGCGTTGCGCCGGCCTGAAAGGGAGGGCTACCATGGCCCCGACATGCGCATCCTCATCGTCGAAGACGAGCGGGGAGTGGCCCGGTTCCTGAAGCGCGGCTTCGAGGCGGAGTCGATGACCGCGGACGTGGCTGCGGACGGGAACGAGGGGGCGGCGATGGCGCGCGAGATCGACTACGACGCGATCGTGCTCGATCTCATGCTCCCGGGGAAGGACGGCATGGACATCCTGCGGGAGCTCCGCGGCGCCGGCCGGACCACCCCGATCCTCATCCTGTCGGCGCGTGGGGAGGTCGAGGATCGCGTCCGCGGCCTCGACCTCGGCGCCGACGACTACCTGTCGAAGCCGTTCGCCTTCGCGGAGCTCCTGGCGCGGGTGCGCGCGCTCCTGCGCCGGCCGGGGGACGCGGAGCGGGGCTCCGTCCTGAAGGTGGACGATCTCACAATGGATCTCAGGTCCCGCAAGGTGAAGCGCGGCGGCCGGGAGATCGAGCTCACCAACAAGGAGTTCGCCCTGCTCGAGTACCTGCTGCGTCACAAGAACCGCGTGCTGTCGCGCGTGTTGATCATCGAGCACATCTGGGACATGCAGTTCGACGGGGGGACCAACGTCGTGGACGTGGTCATCAACCGCCTGCGTCGCAAGGTGGACGACGGCGCGCCGCACCTGGCGGGTGGCGGGGTCGAGCGTGAGATCGGCCACCCGCAGGACGGGCGGGGCGGGCGCCTGGCCGCGGCGCAGCAGGGCTCGCACGCGCGCGAGGAACTCGTCGAACGCGAACGGCTTGGTCAGGT
>Ga0111538_10003724_pt1 | contig 21250 bp, 13 predicted proteins | sample SoiMethybrSBSTD1_FD_79669 | JGI IMG/M metagenome (GOLD analysis project Ga0111538, IMG submission 79669) | Bulk soil microbial communities from a Populus tree surrounding site in Tennessee, USA - Soil MetaG P. TD hybrid SBSTD1 (version 2)... | ecosystem: Environmental > Terrestrial > Soil >... | reverse complement strand
GCTGCGCGGGTGTCATCTTGCGCAGTCCTTCCTCGACCACGGCCCAGGCTTCTTCGGTCGTATTTGCGGGGCGAAGGTGCACCTTCGGTAAATACCACCGAACGCGCGTCGCGGTATTCGAAGATAAGGCCCTCCAAATCACCGTGGCCGGCAGCGCGCTGGTGGTCAGCGACACGCTGGACTCGAAGCCAACGGACACGCGCTGCTTCAAAACTCTGCCGCGCCGATATCCGGAGCGGCGCCGCGCGGCGCGGGATTGCCGAGGAGGTCCAAGCTCGGTCCCATTCCGGGCTTACCGGCATCGATCAGGTTCGATCCGGCGGGCAGCGCGAAGTCGCGGAACATCTGCGGGCTTGCACTCACGAAGGGGCTCGTGCCAAGGGCGATGCGATTGTTCTCCTGCGTCACGGTGCCGGTGCCTTCATGACCCAGGATGACTGCCCCGCCGATTGATTGAGCCGAGAACAGCATGTTGCGGATCAGCGTGCCGTCGGCATTGGCGCCGGGGACGACCCGAACACAAGCCTGCGGCAGGAACGCCATGCCGTGGCAGGTGTCGTTGATGTACTGATTGCCGCGAGTGAGGTTCGCATCAAACGCACGCAACGAGACGATGAACGAAGAGGCGACGTTGTGGCGATAGAGGTTGTTCGGCTGGTCGGTCTGGATCACGTCGGCCACGAGATTGCGCTCGAACACCGAATCGCGGTGGATGCAGCCTTGCTCGGCCGCCCCCGAATTGACGTTGAGCCGCGACTTCGCGAGATGATTGTCCGAGAACACGCTGAACTGATTGATCGTGCTGGCGTTGCCGACGCAGTGATACTTGACCGCCTCGAACGCCCCGGCGGTGTCCTCGATGACGTTGTGCTGGAAGGCCGAGCGGTTATTGAAAATGATGCGGATCTGCCAGGCGGTGGAGCGCCCGCAGCGATTGCCGGCGAAGAAGTTGCGATCGGCTCCGCCGTAGTAGCAGGTGCCGCCGCCGCCGATCATTTGATTCGTATTACCGCGCAAGTCGTTGTCGACGATCGCGACATACCCGCACACCTCCGGCGGACCGTTCGTCGCGAGAAGAATGTTGGCCGACTGGCCCGTGAGCACGCGCGTACGCATGACGAGCAGATCATCCACGCGCGCCACGGCGCTGATGCCGGCCAGATCGGGAGCGCTCTCATTCTGAAAATCCAGATCCGTGACGCGCCAATCCGAAGAGCCGACCCCGAGCGCAGCCTCAGGCCCCGCGCCGCTCGTCAAGTCGATGCGCGGGCGCGCGGCGGCATCGCCATAGGCGCCGACATGCACCATCGGCGCCTCACGCGGGCCGGAGTAGGCTCCGCCCGTGAACGCATCGCCGCGGCGGAAGAGAATGCGACGGGATCCTGCGTTCAACGCGCTGGTGAGCGCGCTGCCGAAGGCGCTCGATGTCGTGTGCGTGGCCCCCGCGGGGCAGCCCGAGAAGTTGCCCGTGGAACTGATGCAAGCGGTCTTTTTGCCCCAGACCACTTCCGGATCATCGACCGTGATGGCGCGGGTAACCGTAGAAGTCCTGCCGTTGCGATCGGTCACCGTCAAACGCACCGAGTAAGTGCCAGGTCGCTCGAAGACGTGCCCCGCCACGCCGCCGGAGGCCTTGTTCTTCGGCAGACCGCTCGTACTCCAATTGCCCGCATTCGAATCGCCGAAATCCCACTGATAGAGCAGATCGAAGAACGGTTTGTCGGAGCTGACGGCGCTCGTCGTGGCGGTAGCGTCGAAATGCACGTAGAGAGGAGCGGGGTGGACGCCGGTGCCGGTTCCGCGATGTGCGGTGAAGCTCACGTTCGGACCGGCTCCCGACCCTCCATCGGGGGTGTTCGAAGAGCCGCCACTGCCCGCGGTGCCGCCCATGCCCATGTTTCCAGCGGCTCCGCTCGTTCCACCGGTGCCGTTGCTCCCGCCGGTGCCATTGCTCCCGCCGGTGCCAGTTCCGCCACCCGCGCCGAGATGCCCCCTACGTTCCCGGTGCCACCCGATCCGATCGTACCCGCTTTTCCACCGAAGCTTCCACGCCCGCCGCCGGCTGGATTGCCGCCAGCCGGCGCATCGTCGCCACAGGCCGCCGCAACCAAAACGAGAGACGCTGTCAGGAAGAAGAAGAAGGTGGTGAGTACTCGGGAATGGTTCATGTCGCGTTTGTCCCCGCGGTCGTAGGTCGAATCCGATCTCAGCCTGTGCAATGCGCATGCCCCCAAAAACAGCCTGGATCGTTGGACAAACGACGCACCCTTGGGTACGAGGAGCGTTCTCGGTTCCGATGGGGAACGCAGGCGGTTCCGGTGCGGCCGAAGTATGTTGGATCGGCGCTCCAAGGACCCGGACTATTGGAGACCGAGATCCTTACGAATCGCCACTACGATCTTGCAGTGAGCGATCAGGTCCGCTTCGGATTTGACCTCGCTCTGCTGGTTGATCCCATAGGGCCAGAAATGATTTGCATCCGCGTGCAGCTGCGTATCGAGCGGCGTCTGGAGGGTCTTGTTGATCTCGCCGAGCTGGGCATTCGCGTTCGCGCCGGTGAACAAGCCGCCCATCACGAAAGACCCCCAATTGGATGCCTGGCCGACACCCAGCGTGTGAGAGATCTCGTGCATCGCAGTGCGGTAGTCCATGTACGAAGTATTGGAACCAAAGCGCATGGACCCGTTGATGTTGCCGTCGGCGGTGGCTACTGACGGGACGTAGCTGACGTTCTCGTGCTTCGTGATGTCGGTGTAACAGTTGTAGTAGCCGATCGCCTTGTCCATGGCCGCGGTGATGAGCGCGTAGGCATTCTGTTCGGCAGGAGTCGGGTTCGCGTTTCTCGCCAGCGTGTAGGTGATGTTGCCGGAGAACGGACACGTTGCACCGTCGACTCCCCCCGCGCCTCCGGTTGCGCCGCCCCCTTCGCGCGCAGCATCCACCGCGCCGTCCCTGTCGCTCGTACCTCCACTCCCGGTCCCGCTCGCGCCGCTTGCTCCTGCATCGGTGCCTCCGCTCGATCCACCGCTACCGGCAGCGCCCGATCCGCCGCTTCCGGCCGTTCCGGCCGCGCCGCCAGCTCCAGCCGTGCCGCCCGCCGTGCCACCACCCGATCCGACACCGCCTTCTCGAGCGCCTGCTCCAGCGCGGCCTCCAGACGCCGTCGAATCCTCGCCTGACCCGCAGCGCAAGGAGAAAAGTGCAGCAAGCGCTGCGAAATAGAAACTCAGGCGGATTCGATCCGAAGACGAAGTCATCAAGCACCACCGTTTCAAAGGTTCCACGCCCAATGCAGCCGTTCGAGCCCCGACGCGTTCGTGACTGTGAGCGTCAGCGGAGTTCCATTGTTCAGCCGCGTCATGGAATAGGAGTCCCCGTTGCGCAGGCCGGGCCAGTAGCAACTTCCCATGCCCTCGCGGTGCATCACGTCCGAGACCGCTCTCACGTAGGAACGATAGGCGTCGCCGTCGGCGTTGACGTTGTAGTCCATGCCCGTCGTCATCGGCGCGCCCCATTCCCCCACGATCGTGCGCGACGCGTAGGCGCCAAGGCTGGACGTCATGTCGTCGCGCCACTGCTGCTGCCCCGTCCACGACGTGTGCCAGAAGCCGTAGATGTGTAGCTCTAGCAAGCAGCCAGCAAAGCGCGAATCGCCCCCCACTGGCCTGACGTCATCGTCGTAACCGGTGCCCGCGACGATCACGCGCCCTCGCGGCACGTCCGGAAACGCGGTCAACCAATCCGCCGCTGCCTGCCTCCATGAATCGCCGTAGCCGTAGGGCTCGTTGTGAATGTCGAAATAGACCAGGTTGTTACTCCGGTACGCCGACACGACGACCCGCCACATGTCCATGAAAGCATCGACGTTGTCGGGCTTGCCGTTTTGAAACGCCCAATACGCGACGATGACCTTCATGCCGCGGGCGGCTGCGACGTCGATCACGGCCTTGTAGGCGTTCCACCACGCGCTCGCGACGGTTGGCTCGTTGATGGGGATACGGACCGCATTCGCGTCGAGCTTTTCCTGGAACTCGCTCAAGATATCGGTCGCTTTGGCCTCTACCGTCGCGTACGTGTCGGTGCTCGACGAAAGTCCGGAGAGTTCGAGCAAGCCGTCGACGTAGTTGTCCCGCCGATCGGCCCAGTTGACGCAGTGAAAGCTCGACGCTTCCCCTATTGGCGTTGCGCCCCCCGTCCCCGTGGACCCGCCGCCCGACGCACCGCCGCTATCTGCGCCACCAGATCCGCCATTGGCCGACGCGCCGCCGTTGGCCGACGCGCCGCCGTTGGCCGATGCGTCGCCGTTCGCTGAACCGCCGCTCTGACTTGCACCGGCGCTGCCGCTCGAGCCGGCAGTCGTTCCACTGGCACCGCCGTTCGTGCCCGTGCTGCCGCCAGCGCTCGCGCCACCCGAGCTCGGCATGGCCCCCGCGCCCGATGTCCCTCCGGAGTTCGACCCGCCGCCCGAGCGCCCGGAGGAGGGTCCATCCGGAGATGATTCGCTCGAACAGCGCGCAAGAACGGCGAGCGCGCTGAGTGCGATCAACGAGGTAGTTGCAATCGGTTGGAATTTTCTCGTTTGGCCCAAAGCGCTCTCAATCGCCTGCAGACGGAGACTCCTGCTCGCGGAGAAGCGGCTCAGTCGGATTTCGTCGAATGGGCGTCGAGCGACGCTCCGAACCCTACCACGACAGTGTTCCGTGTAAGCGTAGCGCTCGGTCGGGTGATGTTCGTAGCGCTTCAGCTCACTCCGGCTTGACCGCGAGCAGCGAGTACATCAACGGCACGAGCTCACGCTGAGCTTCGGGAAGGCGCCACAGCCGATTCGACTGGTAGCGACCGTCAGCGCCGCGGCTGCCTTCACCCACCGGTTCCATCCAGGGCAACGCTTTCCACACTACCTCGCGGTGCTCGTGGACGAACTCGATGCGCAAGCCCGCGCTGATCAACGCCGTCACGATCGCGCCAAGCCCGTGGTTCCACGCGTAGTTCTGGCGGTAGCTGAGTTTCGGACCGTCGGTGTACGTGCTGTCTCCCTCGTACAACTGCGGCTCGGCGAGCTCGAAATACGGACATTGGACGAGCAACTTGCCGTCGTCGCGCTCGGCGTCCAGCGCCCACAACATCGGATGTCCCTCGTAAAGATAGAACACTCCACCGGGCTTCGTGCACGCGGCCACCACGCGCGCCCAGCTGACGATGTCGGGCAGCCAGCAGAGCGCGCCGATGCCGGTGTAAACGATGTCGAAGGCCTCGCCGAGCGTCTGCACGGCGTCGTACACGTTCGCGTGCACGAAGCGCCCGGGGATGCCGCTCTCCAAAGCAAGGCGCCGCGCCGCCTCCAGCGCCGGCTCGGAAAAGTCGAGCCCAGTGACACGCGCGCCGAGCCGCGCCCAGTTGAGCGTGTCCATACCGAAATGACACTGCAGGTGCAGCAGCGTCTTTCCCAGCACGCGCGGGCCGAGTTCTGCGAGCTCGACAGGACACAGCAGTTTCTCCCCGCGTAGAAAGCCCTCGCGGTCGTAACCGCGCGAAGCTTCGTGGATCGGCACAACGGCGTCCCACCAACCGCGGTTCACAGCGTAGTAACGCTCGTGTTTCGGGTCTGCGCTCATGGCGACGCTACTTTGAATAGCTCAGATCGCCCTGCCGCGTCACAGGTGAGGTCGCCGAACTCTCTACAACTACCTGCAATCCGATCGAACGGCGTCGTCCTCCGGCGGCATGAACATGAAGACGTGGAGAACGTCCGCGCGCTTATTTCCGTTGTAGCGCTTGCCGAGCAGCGGCGCGGCGAGAGCTTGCTCGAGCGCCCTGATCATGAAGCGCGACGGCGATGCCGGTCGATTTTTCCGCCACCACGAATCGATGCGGTCGATCTCTCGCTGTGCGCCGCTCCGAGAGCTATCGCACCTCATCGTCGCGGGGAGCGACGACCGCGCTCGGCGTAGCGTGGGATTGCTGATGACGCGATGACGCGCTGAGCATTGGCTCAACCAGCACACCATCGAAAACTTCAGGCAGAGCGGACCGAACGCCGCGTGCTTGATCGATCCTCCGAGCTGCGAGTACGGTCCCGTTCTCGGCGTCCATGGGGCCCGTAGAAGGGAGACGGAACCATGCAACTGCGAACGACTGTCCTCGCGCTGACGACGGCGATCGTCTGTGCGTGCGGTGAGCCCGGTAGCGAAGCCCAAGATGCGCGTGGCAGCAGCGCGCCCGGCGACTTCGGTGCGACCGACGACAGCGAGCAGCCCGATCCGTCGTCCGACGACCCGCCGGTTCTAGCGATCGAGGGCTGCCCGTCGTTTACAGCGAGAAATAGCCAGCACGTCTCGGCCGGACGCGCGCACGCTGTCACGACCGGGACTTCCGTCTTTCGGCGGACCACGACCTACTACGCGAACGGAACGGACGAGAACCTCGGGACGTCGCGAACGACGCGCCGTACGCTCTACGAAATCTCGCCCGGCGTGTTCTCGCTGAACGCCGCCAATTGCCCAAGTAGCGGGACGGGCGGTAGCTCCGGCGCAGGAGGGTCCTCCGGCTCCGGCGGTTCGGCGGGCAGTGGCGGCGGCGGCTCCGCTGGCACTGGAGGAACCGGCGGAACGGGGAGCGCCGCGCCACATCCGACGGCGCTTCCAACGCCGCGCGGTGCGTGTCCGACGCTGAGAGACGGCGTGGTGAGCGTGCTCGGGCGACAGGTCACGCTCTGGATGGGAACGGACGGCGAGTCGAAGCTCGGCCCGGTCGTCTTTTACTGGCACGCCACTGGAAGCGGGCCGAACGAAGCAATGTTCGGGCTCGGCAGCGCGGCGATCAGCGAGATCAAGAGCATGGGCGGCATAGTGGTCGCGATGAACGCCTACGACGGCGCCTCGAGCGGAGGTTCGACGACCGGAAACAACGTGTGGTTTACCGGCGATTTCGACGTCACCGACGAAGTACTAGCCTGCGCGATCCGGACCGGCGTCGGCATTGACACGGCTCGCATTCACACCCTGGGTTTCAGCGCCGGCGCGCTTCATGCGTCCTATATGCTGAAAGCCCGGAGCAACTATCTGGCGAGCGTCGTGTCGTACTCGGGCGGCGCAGCGTTTCCGGCGCCGACCCAGGATGCGGCTAACAAACTGCCGATCGTGCTGTTCCACGGCGGCAGCTCGGATAGCGTGGTCATCAGTTTCGAGCAGGCCAGCATCCAGTTGGCGAACGATCTCAAGGCAAAAGGGCACTTCGTCGTGATGTGCAACCACGGCGGCGGGCACTCGATACCGAGCGCGGGCGCTGCCACCGCGTGGCAGTTCTTCAAGGACCACCCCTACGAGAAGAGCCCGGCGCCCTACGCGGCCGGTCTGCCTACGTCCTTTCCGTCGTACTGCAGCATCTTCTGAGCGGCCCGGGTTCAGCCACACGCAAGGCACGCTTGAGTCCCGCGACGTGGGCGGCGCGCGAGTGAAACGAGAGCGAACGCGCGCACCGGTGGGCAGCGCGAGCCCGGGTTCTGGCTTGCACAGCGCCATGCTCTGAGCCGCTGACCATGATGCTTCGACCCGACGATTGCCTCGGCATGATGCGCAGGTGGTGCCGTTGTCGACCTTGCCGAGACATGGGTCTACGTCCGCTCCCATTCGGACGAGATCGATCACGCCATTCGCAACAACAACAACGAAGCAGCCTGATGTCGCGGTGGCGAAGCTTTCGCAGACGAGCGCTCTGCGATTTCTTGTGCTTCTTGCCCGAGTCACGCCAGGCGCTGGCAGTCTCCCGCGCGGACGACGGCGTCGTTCGATCGTTGCTCTATTGGCGCGTGAACGGCGTCGAGCGTCGCCTCCACGCGACGCACGATGTCCGGGACGTCGAGCCGTCGTTCTTCAGCGAGGCTTGCCGCAGGCAGCCCATGCGTAGAGCTGGTTGCGCTGTGACTCCGTGGGCCCTTCGCCGGCCGGTGGCGGCATGAGACGATTCTGAACGAGAAGCACGGCGTTGTCGGCGAGGGCGCTGAAAAGTTCGTAGGTGTCGAAGTCGAACCCTGGGGGTGTGTTGCGACGAGCTGCGCCGGTCACTTGCGCGGAGTGACAGCTGCGACAAATGACGAGGATCCCTTGCTCGAGTTCTGCAAAGGTCGGGACGGCCTTGACGGTGCTGCAGTCGCCGTTGAAGGTCGGAAAAGGCTCCTTCGTCTGGCTCTCGTCAGTGCCGTCCGTGCTCGAGCACGCCGTGAGGGAGGACAAGAGGGCGGCTACTGCGAAAGACCGGACTGCGACGTGAAGGTCGGATGCCATGCGGCAGCAATGTACCGATGCTCGGCACCGAGAGTTTCGAGAATTCGGCTGCCGCAGCGTGGCGAGGTCCGCCCTTGCCTGCCGGAAAAAAGATTTCGAAATCGGATCCTGGTCGCGATCGTTTTGGGTGCCGAAGCTCGTACCCACATCTGCTGACGTGTGCGCTGCGCGTCTCAGTTCGCGCCTTGGCTCGTTTCCACCCAGCGGGAGTTTCATGGCTGTGAAAAATTGGTTGGTCGCGGTGACGGGCCTTTGTCTGTTGAACGCTTGTTCGGGCGAAGACCCCGCTCAGCCGAACCCTGCGGGCACCGGCGGTAGTGGCGTGAATGGAGGAGCGGGCGGCAGCGCGGGAACGCAGTCGAGCGGCGGTACCTCGTCCGTTGGCTCGGGCGGTGGGGGCGGCTCGACCATGGGTTCAGGAGGGAACGGCGGTGGCCCGATGGGTGCCGGCGGTGGCCCGATGGGCGCCGGTGGTGGCCCGATGGGTGCCGGCGGTGGCCCGATGGGCGCCGGTGGCGGTCCCGGAGGTTTCGACTACGAGGCAGAGACCGTCCGGCTCGACGCAGACCTGGTGATCCCCGCGGGAACGACCGCGCGCGTGGGGCCGGGAGTCACGTTCAACGCCGCGCCCAACGTCACCATCCAGGTTCAGGGCACTCTGTCCGTCACGGCTTCCGTAGCCTCGCCGAGCCGCTTTCTGGGCACCGCGGCCGGTCCGAACTCTTGGAAGGGCATCGTGGTTGCTGCGGGCGGGGATCTCCAGATGCAGCATGCCCAGGTCGGCGGCGCCACCCTCGGCATCCACACGCTCAAGGGCTCCACGTACGACATCGATTACGTGACCTTCGATACCAGCTTCAAGGGCGCGGTGCTGGAGTCCGACGGCAAAATAAACCACAGCCGGTTCCTCGCCACGGTGCCGCCGACGATCTCGGTCGCGGCCGATGTCACCATCGACGACCCGAACGGCACGCTGACGATCATCGCGGCTTCGGCCACGGTCACCAACTCCGAGTTCATCGGCGCCTCGATGTTCACGGATCTGGTCCGTGTCGGTGGAGATTCCGCACCGCTCTTCGACCACAACGCATTCAAGGCCGCGCATTGTGGGTTCCACATCTTCGGCGCCACCACCCGCTTCACGACGATCACGAACTCGGTGATCGAGGGCATGAGTTACGGCGTCATGGCCTTCACGACGAAGCCGAACTTCAAGAACAACGTCTTCAAAGGCAACGCGAACGACGCCGGCTTCTGCTTCGGCGCGACCGCCGCCACCAAGCCCATCTTCGACGGCAACTACTATGCCTCGGGCGGCGCAGTCTTCGACGCGAGCTGCGTCCAGGCTGGGACGACCGCAACCAACACCGCCAGCGCGGCGATCCCCGGGGCGGGTCCCGTGGGACTTTAAACGGCCCTGGTTACGACCGCTCGCTCCACGTCGCGCTGGGCGCAAATCGCGCTCGGCGCGGCCGCATGCTGGACGTGCGCCGGCCCCGCGCTCGCGCACTTCCCGGTCTCCCGTGCCGTCGCGGTGGCGCCGAGCGGGGCGGTAGCCATTGCCTTGCCCGGTTTCGGCATCGCGATGCGGAGTGCTGCCGGTGAGCCGTTCGCGTATGTCTGCGACGCGCTGCTCGGAGTGACGCCGTCGGAAGGGGCCCCGGCCATGTCGTTCGCCGCGAACGGCTCGCTTCTCGTCGGCTCGGTCTCGGGCCTCCGGAGCGTCGACACCCGAGGATGTCCTCGTGCCGACTTCGGCGGCGAGCTCCGGCAGCAGCCGCTCGCGCGCCTGTCGGTGCACGGAGCCCTGCCGAACTTCGTCTACGCGGTGACGGATGCGACCATCCCGCGCGTCTGGCAGAGCAGCGACGGGGGGGAGACATGGAAGCAAGGCGCGGCCCTCACCGCCCTGGATCCAGTGACGGCGCTGGTCCTCGATCCGTCCGAAGCGGACACCGTTTACGTCAGCCAGGCGACGCCCGGGAACGGCAGCTTGCTGCACGTGTCGACGGACGGCGGAGCATCATTCTCGACCGTTACCCAGAAGCCGGGCCTCGCCCTGCTCGACGTCGAACCAGCAGGAGACGCAGGCGTCGCCCGCTGGTGGGCGGTGGGTCGCAGCGCGAACGCGATGGCAAACCAGGGCTTCTCCCTCTTCGGCGCCGCGAGCCCCACCGGGCCCTGGCAGGCCGTCTCGGAAGTGAGATTTTTCGGCGGCTTCGCGCGCGACCCTGGCGGCGCACTGTGGATCGGTGACGAAGCCGGCGGTGTCTTCCGATCCACCGACGGCGGCGGCTCTTTCACCAACGTCTCGCCGGCGACCGCCGTCTCCTGTCTCCAATTCGCGCACGGTGCACTCTGGAGCTGCACACCAGGACTCGCCGAGCAGACCACCCTCGCCACCTGGAGCGACGAGCGACAGGCGTTCGACGGCGTCACGAGGCTGGCCGATGTCACGCGCATGGTGGACTGCGGTCCGGAGCTGGACGTGGCAACGAAATGCGCCGCGGCCTGGGTCGAATGGCAGCGCGACATCCTGCTGTTGCCGCCGACTCCCACGAACCCCGATGGCGGTACGCGCGATGGCGGTACGGGCGGCGCGCCTCCGATCGTGCCAGAGCCCGATGCTGGCGAGCCTCCGGGCGCGTCCACGTCGGTGGGAGCCAGCGAATCGAGCGGATCGGGTTGTGCGATCGCGGCGCGGAACGGCGCGACGATCACGGGCGCGTTCGTGGTCGGTGTGTTCTGGCTTGCAGCGAGGGCGGCTCGGCGTCAGCCGCGCCGGCGACGCCGGCGGCGACCGAGCGCCATCATCAGCAGCGCCGTGACCGCGGAGACGCCGCCGACGCCCGGACCGCCGACGCGGCAGCCGCAGCCCGAGTCTTCGTCGATCGCGGCGGGGCTGCTGCCGCCCGCGCCCCGAGCTGTTGTGCCGCCCGTGCCGGCGATCGCGCCGCCCGTACCCGCGGAAGCGTCACCTGGGCCGCTGCCGCCTGCCGCGCCTGTCGTGCCGCCGCTCCCCGCCGCGCCGCCTCGCCCTCCGCTGCCGACCGCGCCGCCGGTGCCTGCGGCGCCATCCGTGCCTGCCGCGCCATCCGTGCCTGCGGCGCCATCCGTGCCTGCCGCGCCGCCGGTGCCTGCCGCGCCGCCGGTGCCTGCCGCGCCGCCGGTGCCTGCCGCGCCGCCGGTGCCTGCCGTACCGCCGGTGCCTGCCGTACCGCCGGTGCCCGTCGTGTTGCACGCCTTGGGGATCAAGCGGGCGATGGAGTTCGCCTGGTTCTTCACCAGGTAAAGCGCGTCGTTTGCCCCTTGGCGAATCGACACCAGGTTTGGCACCGTCGCGAACTGCGTCGACGACCCCGTGGTACCGGTCCGACCGGCATTGACCTGGATGGTCCACACCCGCCCGGAACCGTTGTCTCCGAAAAAGTACAGGGTCTGATTGTTGGTAGCCGTCGCCCAGCCACACCCCGACGGGATGAGCCCACCGATGACGCAGTTGTTCCCACTCGAGTGACCGTAGTCGGTGGCGGGCGGGACGCACGCCGTGCTCGGTGTGAACGTGTTGTTGCAGTCCATGGGCGCGAACTGCGTGTAGTTCGCCGTCCCCTCGTGGAACGGGTAACCGTAGTGCCGCCCGCCAGGACCGACGGAGATCTCCTCGCGCGTCACCTCGCCGACGTCGCCCACCCACATGAGGTCGGTCATGGGATCGACCCACAGGCGCCACGGGTTGCGGAACCCCCAAGCGTAGATGCGCTTGTCGGGCGTCGCGTTGTTCACGAACGAGCTGCCGACGGGATCGTCCATGTCCGAGCAGCCGGTCACCTGAGTCAGGCTGGACAGCGGGTTGTCCGTCGGAATCGTACCGTCGAGATTCACGCGCAGGATCTTCCCGTTCGGCACGTTGAGGCAGCTCGAGTACTTGTTACGTGGCGGGGTTGCGTTCTGCCCCGTGTCGCCGACGCCGATGTAGAGCTGGTTCTTGTGAATCACCATGCCGCCGCCGTCGTGATTCGCCGGTCCGTGCAACCCGCCGCTGACGACGGGCGTGGGATTGATCGTCAGCGTGTTGTCGTCGTTGAGGACGGCCTTGCGGACCCGATGCTTGTTGTTGTTGTCGGGACCGTCCGACGCGTAGAAGTAGAGCGTATGGTTGGTGGCGAACCCGGGGTCCGTCACGACGCCGAGGAGCCCCTTCTCGCTGCTCGAATCCACCGAGAACGCGCCATTCCTACGCACCAGCGTTCCGCTCGCCGTCCGGATCACCACGCCGCCGCCCTTGAGGGTGATCACCGCGCGTCCGTCGGGCGTGAAGGCGATGTCAGTAGGCTCGCTGATGCCGGTGACGTACGAGGAGTCGAGATTGAAGTTGTCAGCCGGCATCCCCGGCGACAGCTGCGCCGACGCGCGGGTCGCCACAAGACCTGACAGGGCACCCATGACCGGCAAGGCCGTGCGCAGGACGCGAAACCTCGCTCGCCTCGTCGCGGGCCGGCGGTCGATGTGGCTGGGGGAACGAAGGCCATCGGGGCTCATGGGGCACCTCCGGAGAGAAACCGGGAGCTTATCAGAAGATGGTCCGTCAAAAGCTGCCGTGCTTCTCCGCAGCCAACGCTTTGAGTGCACCCCACGGCAGTAGCAGTCTTTTTTGGGAAGCTCACTAGCTTGCCGAAGCGGATCGAAGATGTGCATCGAACCTGCCAAGCTCGTCGCAGTCGTGCGCGCGCCAGTTAGTGCGCGGGTTCACGTCGAAAGCGTGTGTTTCGTACACCAGCGACAGCGATTACCCCCGTTGTCCTGCGCCGCGGTGCGGGTATCGTTCGCAACCTCGCGGCTTTCTTGGTGGGCCATTCAGCACTCGAACCTGAAGCCAACGGATCAAGAGTCGCCGACTCGTACGAACCGATTCCGCAACTTGGCGAAACCCCTTGCGCGCGCCAAGACGACCGGCGACGTGGACGCTCGGCTTCGGGGCAATCAGAGGGCGGTCGTGGGCCAATTACAGACGAGGACGCGCCGGTCGATCCGATCGAGGCGGCGCTCGCGAATGCACCGGCACAGGCGACCAAGCCGGAAACGCTCGCCGCAGTCACGACCGCAGCTCCCGCAATCGCTGCGCTGCCACGACCGGCAGTAAAGCCGCCATCGACTACGAATGCGACCGCCGCCCCGGTGCCGCGCGCCCATCCGCCGGGACTTGCCGAAGCGGCTAAATCGGCGCTCTTCGGAACCGAGGACACGATTCCCGTGACGGTGCGTGTTTCGCCGCCCAACGCCGTCGTTTTCAAGAACGGTCAGCGCTTCGGAACCGGGACGGTGACGGTAAACGTGGTTCGAGGGACCAGGACGACACTCGTCGCTCACCTCGCTGGATACCTGCCTCGCACTATCGTCGTCGACGGCACGTACAAGCCGATCAGTGACGTCGACCCGCTCTGACGGTTACTGACCGCTTCGGCGCCTCACGGCAGCGCTCGGCAGTGCTCGTTGGTCTCCTGCGGTCCGCCCGTGTGGGTCACGTCCACCTCCGGATAGGTGCGACCGAAGACGTTGCGCAAGAACGCGGCGCTGGACGGCTGGCAGCGCAGGTAGCCGTCGAGGAAAGCGTGCAAGCCGAGCTTGGCGAGATCGCGCTGGCGCGCCGCCAGCAGTTGATCGCCCTCGATCACCGACAGATCGCAACCACGGCAGGGGCCGCCTACGGGGATGAGGCCGGTCGAGCAGATCACGGCGTCCTTCGGGATGCCGAATCCCTCCAGGTCGCTGCCTCTGTCCAGAAAGCCGGCATGCGATCCGTCGGCGACTTCGACGAGAAAGCGTGGGGGCGGGTTGTTTTCGAACGCCGGGACCATGTTCAGCTCGAACAGCGTGATCGCGTCTTCGAGCCCGCCCATGACGAAGGTCGGCTTGTCGAGCGGAGGAAACGTGATTCCGAGCTGAACTAGCGGGCAATACGCCGGGGCAAACACGGACACGATATCGAACAGAGGATGTGCACCCGCGAGCAGCGCCGTGGCGCCGCCCAGCGAATACCCACTGAGCGCGACCAGGTCCGGGTCGAGCTGCGCCGCGAAGGGCGCCGCCACTCCGGGCAGGTTCTGCCCTACGAAAATAACGTCACCTGGTTGATTGAGAACGTCGTTCGGCGTTGGCCCGCCTGGTGCATTTCTATTGCTGAGCGGAAAGTCGACCGAAGCGACGGTGTACCCGTGGCTCGCCAAGAATACCGCCGCGTAACGAATCTCCAGTCGTGTGCTGCCAAGCCCGTGTCCGTGCACGACGAGTGGCGATCCGTCCGGCAGGTCGGCCGCCGCGACATCGCGACCTTCGGTGACACCGACGGCCGCGGGATACCAAACCTCGACGATCAGCGTCCGGCCACTGGACCCGCCGAAAGAGCCATTGGGCGGAGTATTGCGCGAGGCATCGAACAGCGTGACGGTCGTTACGCCGGACCCGTGGGGTCCCGGGTCCAACCGCTTGCCGCTGTCTGCGCGTGCGAGCCTCGGCAGACTGGCCAGCGCAATAACCAGCAAAATGAACAACTTTTGCAGGAACCAACGAGTCGTGACCATGCTGACCTTCCTTTCTGGTCGGTCGCGATTCTTTGTCTTTCTGCGCTGCGTGTCGATACGCATGTCGCGCCACAGCCCTGACAGTGATGCCGCCCGAGGGAACTCTTTCTTGACGCGCGCCAAGGCGTCTAATCGCGAAGCTGAGCGGATCCGTTCGACCGGCGTGATCTCCGTGACTCCCGGCTCAAGCTCCTCGCGCGCCCGCCCACACGCGCCTGTGCGCGAAGCAAACCCTATGCCCCGATCGCAGAACGGTCCCTCCAGTTACCCAAACGCGAGAATGGCGAATCGCCTGACTCGACTGAGCTGGCACCCTTGTTTCGCGAAGACCTGGCAAACGCTGGCGTGACGCGGGAAGAGCTTTTCAGGGCCGGGCAAAATCGGCGACCGATTCGCGCTCACGACCTACGGGAACCTTCGTCACGCTGGCGCTTGCTAATGGGCGAACGGAAACGTGGGTAGCCGATCGCACAGGACATCGGTCGAGCCAAACGATCAATCGCTATCGCCGGCAAGCGCGCCAGGCTGGCGAGCTCGGTCTTGGCTGGCTCGCTCCGCTCGACGAATCGATCCCAGAGCTCGCGAGGGCGATCGCGCAAGCACGCGCGGAGTCAGAGCGTGCCGCTAGCGTTCGGGGCAATGATTGCCCTCTTATTACCCCGGTTGCCCCGCGCCGCGGTGCGGGTATCGTTCGCAACCTCGCGGCCTTCTTGGTGGGCCATTCAGGACTCGAACCTGAAGCCAACGGATTAAGAGTCCGCTGCTCTACCAATTGAGCTAATGGCCCGGGGCGGCCGCTCTTACCATGGCGGGGAGGCACGTCAAGAGCGGGCTGCTCAGTTCGCGTACTTCACGCTGCAGCCGTAGGCCTCGGTTTCGGCGGTGGCCACCGGGCGGCCCGCCGAAAGGTCGGCGAGTGCGGCCTCGACGTAGTTGACCAGCTTGCCGTCCTTGGGGGTTTCTCCCTCGCCGTCGGGTGAGTTGTCGATCGCGCCCCGGTAGACGAGCACGCCGCGGGCGTCGATCACGAACAGATGGGGCGTGCGCTTGGCGTCGTAGCGCTTGCCGACCTCGCCGCTCGGATCGAGCAGGATCGGGTGCGTGAGCCCGTAGCGCTGCTTGCCTTCCCGGTTCTTCTCGACGCCGAAGCCCTGTTTACCGGCGGCGTTCGAGTTGATCGCGAGCCAGACCACGCCGTTCGCCGTCTGGCGATGGGCGGTATCGACCAGCGATCCCTTGGTGTGCGACGCTCGTACGAACGGGCACTCGGGATTGAACCACTCGAGCACCACCGTCTTGCCGCGCAGTGCGCTCAGCTTGACGCGGTGGCCGTCGAGGTCCGGCAAATCGAAGTCGGGTGCCGGGGCACCGACCTTCGCGAGTTGCTCGGACGACGTCGTGACATTTTCGTTCGCGCTAGTGATCGCCTCGGATTTCGGTGTGGCTTTGCGGCAACCCGCGCCGAGACACGCCGCCAAAATTGCGACGATCGCGAGCTTCCCTGGGCGTCGAGGACCATGGCTTGCGAACCGTGTTGCGGGACCCATAGAGCAAGGGTTAGCGTCGCCCATTCGAAACGCCATGCTTTCTTCGTTCAGGCGTGCTGCGGCGGTCGCAACCGCGCTGGCTTGGGCGTTTTTTGGAGATCCGGGGGCGGTCAGCGCGCAAACGCCCGCTCCCACTTCAGCTCCTCGTCCCACCGCAGCGCCCGCGGAGCCAACCAAGCCCGCGGAGGCGCCGAGCACGCCGATCGCGGCGGACACGAAGCGGAAGCTGCCGGACTACAGCGGGCGCGGAGACGAGCCGACCACCGCGGGCGACGTCTTGATCTGGGTGCCGCGCGTCGTGCTCTCGCCGCTTTACCTGGTGAGCGAGTTCGTGCTGCGGCGGCCGCTCGGGTGGCTGGTGTCGACCGCGGAGCGCGAGAACATCCCGACCCTGCTCGTCGACTTCTTCACGTTCGGTCCCGATCGACAGGCCGGGATCATTCCGACCGCGCTGATCGACTTCGGCTTTCAGCCCAGTATCGGGGTCTATTTCTACTGGAACCAGTTCCTGTTCGAGCAGAACAAGCTCCGCGCGCGGGCGGCCTTCGGCGGCGAAGACTGGGTTCTGCTGAATCTCGCCGACCGGATCGAAGTGCTGCCCGGTCACGATCTCGGCGTGCGCGGGGAATTTTTGAGCCGGCCGGATCAGCTGTTTTTCGGCTTTGGACCGAGCTCCGAGAGCAACCAGGGGCTCGGGGGCGGCCCGCGTTTTCGAAAGCGCAGTCTCGAAGGCGGGTTCCGCTACGACGCGCTGCTCTGGCGCTCGAGCAGCTTTCATTCCTTCGTATCGGTGCGTGACGTGAACTTCAACGCCTTCGTCGGCTGCTGCGGCGATCCGACGGTCGCCGACGCGATCGGCGCGGGGCAGTATCCGGAGCCGCCGGGGCTTTCGGACGGCTACTTCATCATGACGGAGGGCATCGAGGCGGCCTGGGATACGCGCCACCCGTTCGATCAAACGCCGCAACGCGATACCGACGGATCGAACCCGCCGGGCAGCGGCGTGCGCGTGGCGGGGCGCGTCGAGCACGCCGCCGGGCTCGACGAGCGGCGTCCCTTCACCGGAGCGCCCGAGCAGCGCTACGAATGGATCCGCTACGGCGGCGCGATCGGCGGGTATCTCGACCTGAACCAGGCCGAACGCGTGGTCGGCCTCACTGTTTATGGCGAGTTCGTCGATCCGCTGCGCGAAGGCGGCCAGATCCCTTTCACCGAACAGATAACGCTGGGCGGCGCACGGCCGATGCGGGCCTTCCTCAACGGGCGACTAGTGGATCGGAGCGCCGCCGTCGCGCAGCTGAGCTACTCGTGGCCGATCTGGGTCTGGCTCGAGGGGACCTTTCACTACGCCGTGGGCAACGTGTTCGGCGAGCACCTGTCGGGCTTCGAGACGCGGCTCCTGAGGAATTCGGTCGCGCTCGGCCTGCGCTCGAACACGACGCGCGATCACCCGTTCGAGATCCTGCTCGGCGTCGGCACGAAGACGTTCGAGGACGGTTCCGAGATCGACAGCCTGCGCATTCAATTCGGAGCGACCAGTGGTTTCTGAAGCGATGCAAGAGACGCGCGGCGGACGCAAGGGGCCGCTCGAGCGCTTTCTGAGTCTGTTCGCAGACGTGCGGCCGGGCGAGGGCACGACCGCGCTGCTTCTGACCCTGAACGTGTTCTTGCTGCTGGTCTCCTACTACTTGCTCAAGGTGGTGCGCGAGCCGCTGATCCTGCTCGGCGGCGCGTTCGGACTGAAAGGTGCGACGCTGAAGGCGGCGGCCGCGGCAGCTCAGGCGCTGCTCTTGCTCGTCGTGGTGCCCGCGTACGGATTGCTCGCGAACCGGGTCAACCGCGTGCGGCTGATCACCACGGTCTCGGCGATTTTCATCGGCTGCTTGATAGCGTTCTACGCGTCCGCGCATCTCGAGCTGCCGGTGGGGCTCGTGTTTTTCATCTGGATCGGCATCTTCAACCTGATGATCGTCGCGCAATTCTGGTCGTTCGCGAACGACGTCTACACCGAGGAAGAAGGCAAGCGGCTGTTCGCGATCGTCGCGTTCGGCGGCACCTCGGGAGCGATCGTCGGTTCGTGGCTCGGCGGCGAGCTGTTCAAGGTGATCGCTCCCTACGAGATCATGCTGGTCTCGGCCGCGCTGCTCGCGGCGTGCGTCGCGCTGACGAACGTGATCAATCGCCGCACCGACCAGGCCGACCGATCGGGAAAGCCGAAACGCGAGCAATCACTGAGCAAGCGCGGCGGCTTTCTGCTCGTGTTCCAGAAGCGCTATCTGCTTTTGATCGCGTTCATGATTCTCGTCTACAACACGGTGAACACGAACGGCGAGTTCATCCTCGGCGACATCGTTTCCGGGGAGGCCGAGAAGCGCGCCGCAGCCGAGGTTTCGGCACAGCTAGCCGATCCGGAGCGCGCGAAGGCGATCAAGGACGCAGCGGGAAAGCTGATCGGCGGATTTTACGGCTCGTTCTTCACGTACGTGAACGTCTTGACCGCCGTGATCCAGCTGTTTGTGGTGTCGCGCGTCTTCAAGTGGTTCGGCGTGCGCGCGGCGCTGTTCGTGTTGCCCGTGGTCGCGCTCGGAAGCTACGGCGCGATCCTGCTCGCACCGGCCCTGGGCGTGGTTCGGATCGGCAAGATCCTCGAGAACGGCACCGACTATTCGCTGCAGAACACGGCGCGCCAGGCGCTGTTCTTGCCGACTAACCGCGACGAGAAGTACAAAGCCAAGGCCGCGATCGATACCTTCTTCGTGCGCTTCGGCGACGTCGCGTCGTTCGGAGTCGTCTACGCGATCACGAGCGTGCTTCAGGCGGGCGCCACGGGCGTCGCCACGGTCAACGTGGTCTTGGTGTTGATCTGGCTGATCCTCGCCGTCGGAATCGCCGTGGAGCACAGGAAGCTCTCTCCCAACGCAAAGACCGAGCCGACCTGAGACGGCTGGGGAAAACCTCAGGGGGGACTTGCCCGCAGGGCCTGCTCGAGCCCCATGCGCTTCTATAGGCGGCCTGGCAAAGCGGTTGGGGCCGGGGCCCCAACCGACAAGCGAGCCTGAGGCCCGACGGCCGAAGTGAAAGAAAGGGAATAGCTCTGTCGGGGGGCGGGTTGTTCGATCAAGAGCAAAGGAGGTGATCGTCCCCGGGAATTCGATCGATTCGACGTCGTTGCAGAGGAGGCGGTGCTGCTCCGTGCGTCCCTCCCGAGCCACCCCAACAAGCCAAGCAAACTGCTCGCCTCACCAGCGGGCACCGCAAGCAAGCGCGCGCGGTTAGACGAGCGCCACCCCCAGCAACAATCAAGGCGTCGATCGCCCCCCGGTTTCGACCGGGGGGCTCTTTTTTTGTCCCCAGGCCGGCGTCATTCCCAGGCGATGCCCATCCGCCGTACGCGAGCCTTGTGATCGACCTGGTCGGCGAAAAAGAGCTCGTTTCCGAGCAGCACCGGTGACCCCGCTTGGGAGGCCGGTCCGGACAGGCTCAGCAGGCGGGCAGGGCGCGGGGCCGCGCCGGCTTTCCATTCGAATGCGGCAAGCTCGGTATTGCCGCCCACGTCGCTGCTGACGACCGCGCGGCACCGCCCAGCGGCGCAATCGAAGGCGACCCCGCTCGGCGCGCCGGCCGTTGCGACCAGCGCGGGCGCGCCCGCGGCGTGCCCCTGTGCGTCGAGCGCAACGACGCGAACGCCGCTGCCCTCGCTCGGCAGCGAGCCCTCGGGAGGCGCGTCCACCCAGGCCAGGATGGTTTCCGTGCCGAGCGCCGCGAGCACCGGCGAATGCGAATGCACCGGAGTCGCGGCCACGCGCTCCTCGGCCGAAAGCGGCGCCGCATCTGCTGGCCGCAGGCGCGCCGTATAGATGTCGGCCCACCCTTGAGTTTCGGAGTTGCGGGAGTCCGCCCACGCGGCGAGCACGTGATCACTTTTCGCGAGCAGCGCGAGACCCGACGCTGCACCGCGTATCTTGGTCACGCGCTGTTCCGGACCGACGCGCTGGAGCAAGCGGTTCACCTTCGCGGCGTACACTTCCGGATCGCCGTCGCGCTCGTCGATCCAGGCCACGACGAAGCCGTCCCCGGTGAACGCGGCCGCGACGTCCGCGATCTCGCCCTTGCGGCGCGTCAGCATGCGTTGCCCGATGCGCTTGCCCGTCGCGTCGACCATCGTGAGAAACACCTGCGGGAACCCCTGATCGATCGCCGACCACACGACGAGCGCCTCGCGGCGTGCGGGTTCACCTGCCGCGATCGCGACTCCGCCCGGCGAGCGGGCACGCTGTGAAAGCGTCTGGACCGCCGCGAGCGGCTCGTTCTCCGTGCCGACGGCGCGGATCTGGAGCTCCGCCTGCAGCGGCTCGAAACGCCCGTCGGGAGCCGGCTTCTTCAAGCGTTCCCAGGGCGTCGCCGGATCGAAATAGGTGAGCCAGCCGACGAGCGTGGTTTCGCCGACGCGAGCGGCCACGACGCTCGACAGCGGATCACTCTGCGCCACCGCGTCCACGAAACGCGCGCGGGGGGCCGGTCCCGGACGCACGCGTTGTGCCGCGGGCTGCCAGTGGTTCGAGCGCGGCGCGAGCTCCACCGTGAACACGGGCGCGGGCGTGGTCGGCAGCGCTGCGAGCACGAAGCAATTCGAGCTGGCGCAGGTCAGACCCCAACCGAGCGTCGCAGCACGGCCCTCCAGCGCGTTCAGGCGCAGCGGCTCGCTGGCGATGACGTCGAGCGTGGGAGCGAGCCCGATATACGTCGGCAGCCGCTCCGGATCCTGACAGGTTTGCCCCTTGGGGCAGGCGGCGGCGAGCGTCAGCCCCGCTAGTCCCGAAGCGCCCGCCCGCAGCTCGGGGAT
>Ga0111538_10003723_pt1 | contig 21250 bp, 15 predicted proteins | sample SoiMethybrSBSTD1_FD_79669 | JGI IMG/M metagenome (GOLD analysis project Ga0111538, IMG submission 79669) | Bulk soil microbial communities from a Populus tree surrounding site in Tennessee, USA - Soil MetaG P. TD hybrid SBSTD1 (version 2)... | ecosystem: Environmental > Terrestrial > Soil >... | reverse complement strand
GACCAGACCACCGTCCGGCCGGTCAGCGGTTGACCGCTCGCGCTCAGCGCCTGCGCCGTGAGCGTAATGGTCGTCCCGATGGCAATCGTCGGCGAAGCGGGACTGACCACGACGCGTCCAACCGGAATTGGCGTGACGGTCACCTGCGCGGTTCCGGTGAGTCCCGCGCTGGTGGCCGATATCGTCACGTTGCCTGGTGCAACGCCCGACACCAGCCCGCCCGATGAAACCGTCGCGATCGCGTTGTCCGAGGACGAGAACGTGACCTGGCTGTTCGGAACCACGCGGCCCTGGGCGTCGAGGACCTGGGCGGTGAGTTGCCAAGTCGCACCCTGCTGGACGACGACCTGGGCCGGCGTTACGACCACCGCGTTAGGCGGAAGGGCGGTAACGGTAACCGCACTTGCACCGGACTTGCCTTCGCTGGTCGCCGTGATGACCGCGTTCCCCGGCGCCTGCGCGGTCACGACACCGGTCGACGTCACCGTTGCAACAGCCGCATTGCTCGTCGACCAGAGTACCACGCGTCCCGTGAGTGGCTTGCCCGTAACATCCATGGGCTGCGCCCTGATCTGGGCCGTCTGACCTTCGACGAGCGCCTGGGTCGTCGGTTGAACCACCACTGACGCGACGGGAATCGCCGCGACCGTCACTGAGGCCGGCGAACTCTTTCCTTCGGAAGTGGCTGTGACAATCGCGCCGCCTGGTGCCAACGCGGTCGCCAAGCCGGATGCGCTCACGGTGACGACGCTCTCGTTGTTGCTGCTCCAGGTCACCTGACGCCCCGTGAGCACTCCGCCGGAAGCGTCGCGCGTGGTGGCCGAGAACTGAAAACTCTCTCCCACCAGTAGTGACTTGTTGCCGGGCGAGATCTGGATCGAGTTGACCGGCACTGCCGTGACCGTGATCTGCGCCAGTCCGCTTCTCCCACCTGTGCTCGCCGCTATCTGGACGATGCCGATCTTCCTGGCAGTGACCACGCCCGACGTGGAGACGGTGGCAATGCTCTCGTCAGCGGATGCCCAGTGAACGGGTCGATTTGCTATTGAGGTGCCCGTCTCATCCATTACCTGCGCCGTGAGACCGACTTGCACGCCAACGGCGACGGTCGAAACTGCCGGTGTCACTATGACGGATTCCACCGCATCGGATGCAGGGCCCATCGCGTCGCGGCTGCACGTAGTCAGCGCCACGAACGTGAAGATGAGCCCGGATCGAAATCGTTTCATGACAATGCAACTCCTGAAAGGCCCGCTGTTCTGCGACGATAGGCCTCGCGCAAAAGCCGGCGACAGGATGCGCGTCACACGTCAAACCGTGACAACCTGGTGCGTGCATCATGACAACCGTACGGGGCGGCAACCCTTACGCTTCCCCCAGTGTCTCATGGGAAACTCTGGGGGATCGGGGATCAATGACGAATTCATCGACACCGCTCTTGAAAGGGACGCTCGACGTCCTCGTCCTGAAGGCGCTGTCGTGGGGACCCATGCACGGGTTCGAGATCGTCACCTGGCTCGAACAGCGGTCCAATGGTTCGGCCGATGTCGATGACGGGGCGCTCTATTACGCCCTGCACCGAATGGAAGAGCGAGGGCTGATCGAGTCGGAGTGGCGGCTGACGGAGAACAATCGCAAGGCTCGCTACTACCGCATGCGCGCTCCCGGCCGTGCGCACCTCAGGACCGAAGGCGCGTCACTCGAGCGTTATGCGCGCGCCCTCGCCGAAATCCTCGCCCTTCGCGCGAGCTGACGAACATGAGTCGGTCACGTCGACTGTTTCATCTCGATCCGTTGAGCCGGCAGCTCGCGCGCCGTGAAATGCGTGAGGAGCTCGCCTTTCACATCGAGGAGCGGGTCTCGCAGCTGGTGGCGCTCGGCATGTCTCCCGACGATGCGCGCGCCGAGGCGATTCGCCGCCTGGGACTGACCTGGGTGGATGCAGAACGACAACTCGGCGATTCCGCCGAACACAAGGAGCGGAGACTCGACATGCGTGAGCGCGTACGTGAGTTAGGCGACGACATCCGCTACGCGATGCGTGGCCTGGCCAACCGGCCCGGTTTCACAGCGATCGCGGTCCTCACACTGGGCATCGGGATCGGCGCCAACACGGCGATTTACTCCGCCGTCGATGCACTGCTGCTTCGAGCATTGCCGTTCGCGGAGCCCGGACGATTGATGGACATCGTGCAGACGTCGCGCGACGACGGGCAATCGGCCTGGTCGTATCCGAAATACAAGTTCTTCCGGGATAACCAGCGCAGCTATGCAACGCTCGCCGTGCACAGTTCGGGCCAGATCATCATGACGGGGGCCGATCCGGAGCGCATCGCGTATGAGGAAGTGAGCACGCAGTACCTCGCGACGCTGGGTGTACGCGTGGCGCACGGCGGCGATTTCCCATCCGAACTCGATGTCGCTGGCGGCGCAAAGCGGGTCGTGCTCATCAGCGACGCGCTCTGGCAGCGACGTTTCAACGCCGCTCCCGATGTCGTCGGGAAGCCATTGAGCCTGAACAATGAGCCGTGGGAGATCGCAGGTGTCCTGCCGCCGGGGTTCCGCGGGTTGTCCGGTCGCGCGGAGGCGATCGTCAACCTGTCGGCGCGTTCGCCCGATGAACTCAGTGAACCCTGGTCGCTCGAGTTCTCGATGATCGGTCGGCTCAGGGACGGCGTCACCGTCGACCAGGCGAAGTCCGAAGCTGCGCTCATCGGTCCGCGAGTGTACGCGGCATTTCCGATGGCCGGCGGAGGCCTGAGCACGAGCAAGGCACCGGAGAAGTGGACCGCGGCAGCGCGGCCGCTCAACACGATTCGTGTCGCGACGGGACTCCGGAGATCGCTGCTGGTGTTGTTTGGCGCGGTGGCGATGGTGCTCCTGATTGCATGCGTCAACCTCGCGAACCTGCTCGTGGCGCGGGCGGTCGCGCGGAAGCGCGAGATCGCGGTGCGCCTGGCGCTGGGCGCCGGGCGCGCGCGACTCGTCAGGCTGCTCGTCACCGAGAGCCTGATCCTGGCGCTCCTCGGCGGTGGGGCGAGCCTGCTGGTGGCCCTGGCCGGAACGCGGATATTGAGTGCCATCAACCCGCAGGAAACGCTGCGCGTGCAGGGGCTCGGCGGAGGTATTGGCGCGATCGGGTTCGAGGGAATCCACCTCGATGGCAGCGCCCTCGCGTTCACCTTCATCGTCGCAGTCCTGGTTGGGCTGCTGTTCGGGCTGGCGCCGGCGTTAGGCGCCACGCGAGCCGGCCTCGTGGGGGACCTGAAGGAAGGAAGCGGCGGAAGCGGCCGCCGCGTAGGCGCCAGTCGTCGCACGATGGTCATTGCCGAGGTCGCGCTGGCCCTCGTGCTGCTCGCCGGCTCGGGGCTGATGATTCGCAGCCTCGGCAACCTGCTCAACGTGAACCCGGGATTCGACGGCCACGATGTCCTGACCTTGCGTCTCAGCGTACCTCCGGGGGTGATGGCGCCCGATTCGATGCCGGGGTTCTACGAACGGCTCCAGGCGGAGATCGGCGGCGTGCCGGGCGTGCGGCAGGTGGCGATCAGCGATTGTCCGCCACTCAACAACGGGTGCAACAGTACGATCATGACGTTCGCGGACCGCCCGCAAAGCGCGACGGGGAACGCGATGGTCGGCGTGCACTGGGTTTCGGCGAACTGGTTCGGCACGATGCGCGTTCCGGTGAAGCGCGGGCGCACGTTCAACGAGTCGGACCGGCTCGGCGGGCCCAAGGTGCTGGTCATCAATGAAGAGGCGGCCCGGCGGTACTTCCCTGGCGAGGATCCGTTAGGCAAGCGGGTGTCCGTCTACCAGGGCGGGTTCCACACCGGCGCCGAGATCGTGGGCATCGTCGGTGACGTGCGCTTCGGGACGATCGATTCGCTCGCGCGGCCGGACGTGTACATCTCGTACGGACAGGCGCGCCTCTCGCGGATGATGCTGTTCGTGCGCGCCGCTGGTGATCCCTCCGCGCTGGCGCCGGCGGTGCGAGCGGCGGTTCACCGGATTGCGCCGCACACGCCGGTCTACGACCTGCGAGCGATGCCTGCCCGCGTGGCCACGGCCACCGCGCAATCGCGCTTCATCGCCGTTCTCCTGGGCCTGTTCGCCGCGGTCGCGCTCTCGCTGGCCGTGATGGGGATCTACGGGGTGCTCTCGTTCGCGGTTGCGCAGCGCACCGGGGAGATCGGCATCCGCATGGCGTTAGGCGCGGAACGCGTAAACGTCCTGGCGATGGTCCTGCGCGAAGGAATGGCGCTGGCGATCGTGGGCCTGGGCATTGGATTGCTGGCCGCTTTCGCCCTGACGAGGGTGCTGCGGACGATGCTGTTCGAGGTCACGACCACGGATCCCATCACCTACGCCGTGATGGCGGGTGTGCTGGGACTGGCGGTGCTGGCGGCGAGCTGGATTCCCGCGCGGCGCGCCGCCGGCGTCGATCCCGTGGTGGCCCTGAGAAAGGGGTGAGGGATGAGGGCGAGGGATGAAACGGCATCATCCACTCGCCCCCGGCCCTTTCCGTTATCCCTCGTTAGTTCTCAAGCCGATAGATCTCGCGCTTGCCGTGATCGACCAGGTCGTGATACCCGGACATGAGTCGCTCCATCTCCTTCATGTCCTCGGGCGATCCCTGCATCGAATCCATCTGCTCGAATGTCTTCAGGTCCGGCACCTCGAACTCGGTGACCAGCGTCCAGAAGCGTTCGGCGCTGACGTCGGTCATGACGCGCATGGGACCCCATCCCATTTTCTGGCCGAGCTTCGACATTCCCTTGAACTTCTCGAGGAGCGGGCGGACCTTGCCCGGCTTGCAATACATGATGTCGCGAATGAGGTACACGAGTTCTTCCTCCGGTGGCTGGTGGTCACACCCGATGACTCGGACCATGTACGAAGAAGCGATCCGCGGCAAGCCTTGGCGATTGCGGACTTACCGCACCGTTACGCTCGCCGAACCAGTGACACCACTCGCGGTCGCGCGAATGCTGACGGTGCCTGGGCCGCGGCCGGTGACCTTTCCTTTCGAGGAGACCGTCGCGATGTGAGAATCGGCCGTCGTCCAGTTGAAAGTCTTCTCGACCGTACGGCCATTGCTGTCACGGAACGTGGCGGTCAGCTGGACCGTCCCGTTGAGGCTGATCGTCGAGGTTGCGGGCGTGACCGTGATCGACGCCTGTGGCGTTGAGGGCGCTGATACGTTGACGGATGCGAGCCCGCTCTTGCCTTCGCTCTCCGCGGTGATGATCGAAGCGCCGGCCGACACTGCGTTCACGCGCCCGGATGAAACCGTCGCGACGGCAGGGTTGCTGCTGCTCCAAGTGACTGGCCGCCCGGTCAGTATTCCGCCGACCGCGTCACGTGTTTCAACCGTGAACGTGACGGTACCGCCAACCGTGAGCGATGCGTTCGCCGGGAGCAAACGCACGGTCGCGACTGGCGTTCGCGTGACCGTCACCAGTGACAAGCCGCTCTTACCCTCCACACTCGCGGCGATCTGCACCTGGCCCATTTGCCTTGCCGTGACGATTCCGTCGCTTGAAACGGTTGCGATTGCGGAATCCTCGGCGGACCAGAACGCCACTCGATTCAGCGGGTTTCCATCGGCGTCTCGCGCCTCGGCCTGAAGCGATACGGTCGCGCCGAGTGAAACGGTGGCCACGGCAGGCACGACCACGACCGTGTCAACCGAGTTTCCCGAAGGGTCGACCGAGCTGCTCTTGCACGCGGCCACAACGAGTCCCAGCAGCGCTAGCGTGCTGTGCATCCATGCGGCGCCCTTCATTCTGCACCGCGCTCCCGAGCGTCGAGAACGAGGCATGGGAGAAACTTGGTTTCGGGTGGCCCAGTCGCGAAAGCGCACGCGTCACACTCGTCAGGCAGGCTCGGCCGCGTTAGGTTCATGTGGGCCGGCCGCAGTGTCGTACATCCACGTGCAGGCCTTTGATCCAGCCTTGCATCGGCGCCACAGGCACACACGAAAACCGGCCACGTCACTCGACGGGAAGGGCGGCAATCTGGAGCGCAGAAAAGCGCACGAAAACGAAACACCGTCGGTCCTCACGTGACCCGAATCACAGAGGCGAGTGACCGAACTGCACGCTCAGCAGGTCGGGTTGACCGCACTCGGCAGTTGTCGTCCTAATGATGAACGGCAATGCCGCCAATCCTGCTCCTGCCTGATGACTTCAGTCCGTAGCGATTCAGGGACTTCGCGCGCGTACGGCGCGCCCGATCATTGTGAACACGCGCCAGCAGCGTCGTTCGTTCCGACGACGGAACGCGCGGCTCGCGTTGTCCCCGTCACGGTTCTTGTACCCGCCTACAACGAAGGCTCGACGCTCGCTGACACGCTGATCTCGCTGCTGACCCAGACGGTCGCGCCGGCCGAAATCCTCGTCATCGACGACTGCTCGACGGACAACACCGCTGCGGTGGCGCAGCGGTTCGGGGTGACCGTCGTACGTCCGCCGGTGAACACCGGCTCAAAGGCGGGAGCCCAGACCTTCGCGTTAGGGCAAGTCACGACACCGTTCGTCATGGCGATCGATGCCGATACAACGCTCGCGCCGGACGCCATTGAACAGCTCATGCCGGCGTTCGACGACCCGATGGTGGTCGCGGCCTGCGGATCCGTGATCCCCCGTCGTATCGAGTCGATCTGGGAACGGGGCCGCTACGTCGAATACCTCTTCGCATTCACCTTCTATAAAAGGGTGCAGGACGCGTGGGGCGCCCCGATGATCGCGTCCGGATGTTTTTCCATCTACCGGGCCGACGCATTGCGGGCGGTTGGCGGCTGGTCAACACGCACGCTCGCTGAGGACATGGACCTCACGTGGACGTTCTACGAACGCGGCGCAAAGGTACGGTTCATTCCGGGCGCAGTGAGTTATCCGCTGGAGCCGCACAACCTGGCGTTCCTGTCCAAACAGCTCCGCCGGTGGTCCCATGGGTTCGTCCAGAACGTCAGGGTTCATCGAAAGACACTCCTGGCCGTGCCGTTCCTGCGGCACGCCGTCGCCGTGGCCTTCTGGGACGCCATCGTCGCCGCGGCTGCCTACCTGGTGGCGCTGCCGCTCCTCGCGATCACGTTAGGCAATCCATGGCTGCTTCTCGGATATGTCATCGACATCCCCGCCGTCGCGGTACCGGTGCTGGTTGGCGCGGCGCAACGACGGGAAGTGGGACGGGCACTGGTGTCACTGCCGGCTTTCTTCGTGCTGCGCTCCGTGAACGCGGTGTTCTTCCTCAAGGCCGCGTGGCTCGAGCTGGTGCTCAAGCGGCCGTTCACCACTTACGAAAAAGGACACTAGATGACGGCGGGAATTCCTGGCGCGGGCATTGGCGGCTTGTTCTATCTCGGATCGACCATCCTCCTTCCAGTGCGGAACCTGGTGCGTCGGCTGCGCGGGCGCGCGTCGACGGCCAGGTGGCGTGAACAGGCTTTCATGGGGCTGCTCACGGGCGGCATCCTGGGCGCTCTCTGGATGACCGGCAGGCTCCTCACGCTGGCTGTTCCGCACCAGGTTCTGACGCGTGGTGGATTGTCCAGTCCCGCGACTGGTGGCGTCTCCGCCACGGTTGTTTCCCTGGCGACGTTTGCCGTCGCGGTGGGCACGCTCCTCGGTGTCCTTCTTCTGGTGGAGGCGGCGCGCCTTGCCCAGGCCTGGACCATGGCTCGCGGCCGGGCCGGCCGCGCGGCGCTGTGAACCGGCTGCGAATGCTGTCGCGGAGAGCGTTAGGCGTCGCGTGGGGAATGCTGTTCCCGGCAGGGATAGCGGTGGCGCAGCCACAGCAGCCGACGATAGCCGTGCTCGTGGCCCAGGCGGATTCTGCGTATGCACGAGGTGATCGCGCGCGCGCCAGACAGCTGTATGCCGAGGCGCTGACGGTCGACAGTACCGGGTCACGCGCTGTCTTTCGCCTTGCACAGCTGGAGGAATCGGACACGCGTGCGTTGATGCTTTACCGCCGATACGTCGTGCTCGAGCCAAACGACCCCTGGGGTCACATGGCGGAGGGCGACCTCCTGGCGCGTACCGGACACGCGGCCGAGGGCCTTGCTTCGTATGCGCGTGCAGGGGCGCTGGCTCCGGGCGAGCGAGACGTTGCGATGGGGCGTGCCCGCCTCCTTGCCGCTGCGGACCGGCCGAGCGACGCGGCGCGTGAACTCGTCGCGTGGACGGCGCTACATCCCGACGACGGCGAGGCCTGGGATCTGCTCGGCCGGTCGTACATGCGATCGCGGCGTCCTAACGCCGCCGCTGCGGCCTTCTCCAACGCGTCGCAAAAAAACCACGCCGGCTCCGAGTCGCGACTGACCGCGGCTCGCGCGGCCTCTTCGGCGGCGATCACGCCGGAAGTCTCAACGACGGGTGATTCGGACGGGAACCGGACGAGCCGGTTCGGGGGGGCCGTCGACTTCATGGTCGCTGACGGCATGCGCCTCGGCATTGGCGTGCGTCGAAAGGTGGTCGGCACGGACATCGAGGAGGTGCAGGGCACCGGAGCAGAAGCCGGTCTGGTTGCCGCGCCGGCCGATGGCATGCAGCTCACGCTTCGAGGCGGCGCAACGAGCTTCGCGATACCGACGAACCCCATGCCGCAACAACCCGGGCCGCCGCAAGGCGGCGGTCCGCCTTTCGGAACGGCTCCGGGAGGGCGCGAATCGTGGACTGCCTTCGAGTTCGACGCGCGTTTGCGCGCGCGCCAGTCCATGAGCGGGGCGTCGGTCGATGGGCGTGTGGAACACGCCTCGTTCTCCTACAGTCCTCTGCTCATTACCAACCACGCGACGCGAACGGAAGCACGGCTGGCGTTGGAAGTACCTGTCGCCACACTGCGGTTGCGGGGCGCGGGTCGCTTCGGGATGGTGCATGCGGTGGACGAAGTCGCGAACCGCCGGACCGGCTTCGAAGGGGCGCTGCTTCTCCCGTTAGGCGGTGGGCGCGTGCAGCCATCCGTCCAGTATCGTGAGGCTGGCTACCAGCACCCCACGCTGTCCGGGTATTTTGCACCGCGCCGGGCCGCCACCGCGGAGGGAGCGCTGTACTTCGAGACCGGCGATGATGGTCGCCTTTCGATCGCCGCCGACCTGGCGGCGGGAATGCAACGCGTCACGGCGCATGGTGGTGCGCCGGGACCGTGGACTCGTGCCTGGCGAGCCTGGACGAGCGCCTCGTTTGCGCTCGGTCCTGCGCGGGTCTGGTACGTCGAAGCCGAGGCCTACGATGCGCCGTTCGGGCTCGAAGGTGCCGGCACGACCGGAACCTGGCGATACCTCTCCCTCAGCTCCGGCGTGCGCTGGGCCTTGCGTTAGGCGGTTCGCGTCAGCCCTTGGCGCGGATGAACTCGCGGAACGGCGCGTAGTCCCGCATGCCCTCGAAGTCCTGGGTTGCGTGCAGGTTGAATGTTCCGTTGGGGCCAAACGCCTCCACGAGCAGGCGCATGGCTTCGGGCTTGTTACCGCTGAGCGCTTCGATGACGGCGCGCCACACAACAGACGTTTCGCCAGGCAATGGAGTGACCGGCTTTCGGGCCCGAAGCATGGCGACCACTCGTTTCACGCTGGAGTGATCACCGCGCCGGGCGGCGATGGCCCCGAGGTAGCCGAGGTAGTCCATGTCATCCGGATACCGTTGTGCGAGGATCCGGAACAGCGAGTCCGCCGGCTCGAGGTCACCCGCCAGGTACAGCGCTTCGCCAAGGAAATACTGGTGACTGGGCATCGCGGCTTCGGCCGCCGGACGCTGGCGGAACCACGCGACCGCCCTGGCGAGCGTCTGATTCGCCACAGCCTCGTGGCCGTGTGCGCGCAACTCGCGCGCGACTTCGACCATCGCGGCTCCGGCCGTGATCCATTCTTCGCGTGGCTGGCCCACCAGCGAGTCGAGTCGCGGGGCCACCTGGTCGATCATGCCTAACGCACTGAGTGCCTTGAGCTCTTGCAGCCGAAGTCCCGGATTCGCCGGGTTGACCGCGCGTGCGGCGCGAATGGCATCGAGCTCACGCCGATGGTTGCCAAGGGCGTGGTACGATGACGACAGCAACCTCCAGTAGTTCAACGACCCGCTCTTCGCGAGACGCGACAAGGCCGGTCGTCGAAGTGCGACGACGGCGTCCCCCGGCCGGCCCAGGTTCAGCGCGCGAACCGCTTCCTGGTAGCTGTATTGCTCGGGCGCGATCGCTGCCGCCGCCCGGATCGCGCGGTAGGAGGTTTCCCAATCCGTCGCGCGGATCGCAAACGCGTATTCGGCAAGATTCCGCTCGAGTGGCGCGAACCCATCACGTGCCGAATGGACTTCGGACAGCACGCTGTCGGCCCACGTCCCGTAAGGATCGTCGGAGGTCGTGGCTGCGAGCGCTGCTTGTGCGAGCGGCCACCGGAACGTCGAGTCGAGCGCCACAGCGACCCGGTAGTGTTGCACGGCGTCGCGCTTCCGTCCGGTCGCATCGAACCGCGCGCCCTCCATGAACTCCTGCCACGCCTCGATTCGCGGTGGCGGACCAAGTCCCGGCAAGAGACTCGCGTAGTATTCGCTGCCTAACACGGCGACCGCGCCCGCAACGCGTTCCGCCACGCGCTCGATCAGGGCGAGCCCGGAATCGATGGAGGCAGCATCGACGACGTCCCATTCGCGTCCCTTGCCGCGGCGCTCGGTGACCCGCGCCCGGATCGAAATCATGCCTTGCGATTCGCTCCATGACCCCGATACCTCAGTCGCTGCGATCCGTCCCGTGCGTCCCTTGAGCGAATCAGGCGGCAATGACAGGCGCCAGCCCGAACGGGGCGCTGCGTCCGGAGTGGTCCGCACGAGGCGCGCCTGCACGAGCGCATCGAACAGCCGTGATTCGATGGAATCGCCAAATGCACGTGACGGCACGCGGCTCGTGGACACGAAGAGCGCCACGTCGACTCGGAATGGATCGACGTCTGCCTGCCGAGTGACCCATGGAAGGATGAGCAGTGCGGCGCCGACTGCGGCGAGCGTCATTCGACCACCGCGTCGACGCGCGACGGACGATGGGAGATGCGTCCTGCGACGTTCGGGCGGCGCCGAGGGCGGCGCAACCGGTGCGATCAACGCTTCGGTATCTCTCGCGGTGATCGTTTCAGCGAGGGCGCGCGTTTCCGGAGCGGGGGAGACACCGAGCTGGGATTCGAGGCTTCGCGAGAACTCGCGGAAGAAGCGGATCGCGCCGGCACGATCGCCACTCCGGTCAAGCCCGCGCAGCAAACGCCTGACGGCAACCTCGTCGAAGGGCGCGAGGTCGGCGGCGCGGCGGGCCCAGCGCGTTGCCGCGAAGAGATCATCGCCGGCTTCGGCTGCCGCGGCGAGGATCGTCGCGGCGCTCGCCGCACGCGCGCGAAAATGCTCGCGTTCCGATTCGAGCCACTCCTCGAATCCCGGCGCGCCCGACGCGAAGAACGCTGGCAGGAGTTCGCCGCCGTACAGGTCGAGTGCCGCCGCAGGGTCACCTGAGTCGAGGGCGGCGTTGAATGCCTCGGCGTCGCTCGAGAACCGCGCACGATCGATGCTGATCTCCTCGGCGCCGCGACTCAACACGACGTCATCGCCGAGGTGACTTCGCAGGAAGTAGATCGCGCGACTCAAGGCGGCTCGCGCGCGCTCGGCACTCTCCTCGGGCCAGAACAATGCCGCCAGGCGATCCCGCCGCTGGAATCCGTAGGGACGGGTAACAGCGAGCGCGACCAGCAGCGCAAATCGCCGCGGTTGGACCAGGACGGCGCGCAGCTCATTTCCGTGCGCGTCGCGAAGATCGATGGTGCCGAGTGAGCGAAGTCTGACCATGGTCGTTGCCGCCGCTCAGGCGCGTCAGGTCATCGCCAGGGGAGTGGCAGGAGAGAGTAGTTCCCCAAACTCCCCACGATCGACTGTCGCCCGAAGCTGTGCGCTGGCTCCGGCCCTCGCAACTTCGTTTCGTCACTGGCGGGGCGGTCAGGGGCACATGGGAGGAAACAAATGCGACGCGTGATATTGGTCGTCGCCGCCGTTCTCGGGATGACCGCGTGTTCCGATCCGGTCGATCCTGCGCACGTCTACAAGCCGGCGCCGATCCCGGAGCCACCGATTGCGCCCACCACATGGGTGCTCGAAGGCACCGTGCGCGGTGACGACGGCGTTTACGTCGTCGGCGCGAACGTGCGGATGCTTGATGCGCGCGGCCGGATCCGGGAGACGACCGCAGGCGACTCCGGCTACTTCCGCTTCACGGAAGTTGCAGGCGCTGTGCTCCTCGTGGTCAGCCGGGACGGCTACGTCGCCACTTCCTTCAACGTGCTGGTGTCGGGTAACCGGAATGTCTTCCTTCTGCTTCAACACGTGGTGGTCAATATCGCCACCGAGATTGTGGAGGGTAAACTGTACGAGTTGACGATCAACGGCGCCGATCGACCCTGCGATCCGGGCGGATGGGACGCCACCGCCTTCTGCAAGCGATTGAAGTTCGTGGCGCCGAGGTCGGGAATGCTCACCATCGACGTGACATGGCCCCACGCGACGACGGAACTCGACATCCTTGTTCTCGGCGCGAATGGTTCGACGGTCGCGTACGCGTCGGGGACGTTCCCCAGCGTGAGCGTATCGGGCCCCGTGTTCGGAAATGCCGAGTACGAGGTTCGCGTGCACTCCTACTATTCGGCCGAGACGTTCTTCCTCAGGGCGACGATCCCGCCCTGATGTCCGCCGCCTAACTACCGGTCGCGTCCGCCAACCTAACGACTCAGTCCGCCAGCCTACGGCCGAGGTCGCGAAGCAACCTCACTGGGAACTTGGAGTAGGAATGTTCCATGATGCCGCCCCGGCATCATCCGCTCGGCTCAGGAAATGAGCCGCGTGGCGTCCGAGATCATTCAGTGAGGCGCTCCAATGAGATTGCAGCGATTGACCTCGTGCGCGATGGGACTCAGCGTCGCGCTGATGCTTGTTGCCCCCGCGGAGGCACAGGCTCAGGACACATCACAGGTCCGCATCCCGATCAGGAAAGGGAACAGCACCGCAACAACGACTCGTAGCACCACGGGTAGCGTCACACGTCGCGAATCCGGTGGTGAGGTCGACGTCACCGCCATGACGATCACGCGCATCGATTCGCTCGAAGGCGTGATCCGGACCTACGAGTCTCGACTGGCTTCGCTCGAGGCGGCGAACGCTTCCGCGGCCACGCGCACCGCGGCCCTCGAAGCGCGCATCAACGCGCTGGCGGATTCACTCGCCGCGGCTCGCAGCGAGCTGGCTTCAACGAAGACCGAACTCGCTGCCACCAACGCGCGGCTGACCGAAGTCGGCAACCGGCTCCAGAACCTGAACAATCGCTACAACAGGTTCCTCAATCGTTCGCTCTTCGGGAACAGCGGGTTCTACGTCGGTTTCGGCGGCGGCACCGGCCACACCAGCGGAACGCTGCGTGAGATGGGCTATGAAAGTGACCCACAGCTGACCGTACCGATCGGCTGGCACAAGCTGGGCAGCATGCTTGGAGTTCGCACCGAGTGGAGCATGCAGCGCCTGGAGGGCGTGCAGGTCGGCTCGTTCTTCAACACCGATCCGACGATCTTCTCCGGCACCGCGCTGGTGACCCTCGCGTTCCCGATCAATGCCGCCAAGAGCAACAACATCTACGTAATGGGTGGCGGTGGATTCTATCAGTTCCGCAACTTCGGCGGGCGGTCGTCGCTGGCTGACAAGTTCAGCACCAGCCTCGATGGCGACTCGGAAACGAAGTGGGGCTTCAACGCCGGTGCGGGGGTCGAGGTCCATGTCCTCGGCGCCTCGTCGCTGTTCTTCCAGACCTCGATGACGAACGTCTCAGCCGACAAGGGCACCATCGGCAACGAGGGACGGAACCTGCGTTGGATGCCGATCACCATCGGCTTCCTGCTTCGTTAGGCTTCGGGTAAACGATTCTGTGAAGAAGGGTGAGGCGGTTGCCTCACCCTTCTTTTCTTTGTGATCCGTAGCGATCCAACAGCAGGGGCGGTGCCGCTGGTGCGGCACCGCCCCTTTGTGAGCCGGCGCGAGAGCGCCCGCGTCAGTTACGCATTGCGATCAAGGCAGGTCGTCGCGCCTGAAGGCAGGTTCGGATTGTTCAGCTCTGCCTGTGGCACGGGGAAGTTCATGTCCGTGCCGTAATTCCCGCCCTTGTGCCATCCGCCCACCGGGAAGACGGCGGTCGGTGCACGGTTGTACTGCCTGACCAGCCGGCGCATGTCACCCAGGCGATAGCCGCGACCAAACAGCCAGATCGCGCGTTCGCGGAACAGCTGGTTCACGCGGGCATCCGCGGTCCCGGCGTCCACGAGCGGAGGAAGGTTGGTCACCGTGGCACGCGCCGCGTTCAACGTTGCCAGCGCACCCGCGGCGTTCTGCGCCCGAAGCTGCGCTTCCGCCTCGATCATCCGGGCCTCGATACCGCTGGTCAGCGCCACCGTGCTCTCGCGCAGCGGCCAGACGAGCTGCACGTGCAGCGGCGCCGTGAGGTCATCGCGCGTTGTGCGCGTGACGCCGTTCGTGCGGCAGACGGCATCACCACCAATGCACACCGGAAGCCGCGGATCAGCGGCCGTCGCGAAGTTGATGCCGTTCGTGCCTTCGTTGTTCCCCACGCTGTAGCGCCACGAGAGGTTGTTGAAGTTCCAGATCTGGTTGCTGGTCGCCGTCTGCGCGTGGAACTCGTTGTACGCGAAGTTGTTCGGGACGCCGGTGACCGACGCGGCGGCGTCCGCCGGACGGTCGAGGTTCATCAGGATCCGGCCACGGAGCACCTTCAGCGCGTTGCGAACGCGATTGTCGTCGGTCGTCGTTCCGCTGACCATCGTGAGGCCCGAATCCGCGTGCGCCAGCGCGCGCGCAAATGCGTCGGCGGTCGTCATTGGCGTGCCGTAGATCTCCTCGCCGTTCTCGACCGAACTGAAAACCAGGCCGTTGCAGAAATGCTCAGCGGTCAGGTTCTCGATGTACGCCGCAACGAAATACATCTCGGCGGGCTGCCATCCCGGTGCGGTGGGATTGTAGGTCGCGAGCAGTTCCAGCGCCTGGTGCGCCGACAGCCGGGCGCGATGCAGCGCGCGGCTCGCGTCGGTCACGAACGAGTTCTGGATCGTGATCGTCCGCTGGTCGACTTCCTGGCGCCCGATGAACGAGTCGCCATTGATCCATTCGTCGGTAAACAGGCCACCGAGCAGCAGCATGCTTTCGCCGCCGCTGCTCGCGGAATTGAGCCGCGCCAGTGCCCCGAGCCGCACGGCGTTCGCGCCGGCGGCCGAGGTGACGTTGCTCGGGTTGATGATGTCGGGGTCCTCGACGCCGAGGAACTCCGAGCTCTTGCAGGACGACGACGCCAATGTGGCCGCCCCGAAGAGCATAACGAGTGCGCCACGCGACCGCGCGAGACGCCGGATGGTGTATGCATGCATGCGAGGCATCTCAGTAGACGAGGTTGATTCGGAAGGTGAAGTAGCTCGGCGGGCCGAAGGCCTGGAACTCCGAGGGTGCGTCGCCAGTGGTTCCGAACGCTTCAGGATCGACGCCCGTGTATTTCGTCCACAGGACGCCGATGTTGCGCACGGCGCCGGAGATCGAGGCGCTTCGCGCGCGGAAGATCTTGTTGGCGAAGTCGTTCGACGGCACGTACGACAGCGAGACCTCGCGGAACCGGACGAAGTCGCCTTTCTCGAAGAAGCCGGCGACCGAGCGGCTCGGGTGTTCGCGGCCCATGACCGTGCGAGCCTGCTCGAAGAGCGACGAATTCGGGTTGATCAGGCCCGAGCAGTTGAACCGGCTCAGGCAACGGATCCGCTCCGTGTTGTTGTAGACCAGGTGTCCGCCCTTGTAATCGACGAGCGCCTGGAGGCGCAGCTTGCGATTGAACATGTCCCAGGTGTTCGCCAGCGCGACTTCACGCTTCGGCAGCGGCTGGCCCAGGAAGACGTTCGTGTCGGTGACGGTGATTTCGCTCAGCGCCGCGTTGGCGTTGTAGGTGATGATCCCGTTCCCGTCCTTGTCCTCGAAGCCGGTGAGGGCGCGCGACCACCAGCCGTAGAGCGGATACCCTTCCTTCTGCGACTGCGTGCTGCCGACGATCGGCGGAACGCCGCCAAGGCTCACCAGCTTGTTGCCGTTGGTGGAGGCGTTGATCGTCATGTCCCAGCCGAGGGCGTTGCCGCGCATGATCTGCGCGGTGACGAGCGCTTCCCAGCCCTGGTTCTTCACCTGACCGAGATTCTCGAGGCGGCTCGTCGCGCCGGTGCCCAGTGATGGCGGCAGCGTGCGCTGGATGAGCGCGTCCTTCGAGGACTTCAGGTACCGCGTGACCTCGGCCGAAATCCGGCTGTCGAACGCGGTGATGTCGAAGCCCAGCTCGAGCTCCGTGGACCGCTCCGGCTTGAGCTGCCGGTTGCCTAACGAGCTGAAGACGACGCCAGGCGCGTCACCGGCCTCGCCACGCGCGGTCGTCGGGGTGAAGAACTGCACCGCGTCGATCGTGCCCGGCTGCACGCCCGAGGCGCCGTAAGCGCTGCGAAGGCGCAGCTCATTGAGCCAGCCCATCTGCGGGAAGAACGACTCGTCGGACGGGATCCACGACGCCGAGAACTTCGGGTAGAGGACCGTCTTGAAGTCCGCGCCGAAGGCGCTGTTGCGGTCCGAGCGAACGGCGCCGGTGAAGAAGAGCCGATCGCGATAGGCGATGTTCTGCTCGAAGAAGGAGCCCAGCGTGCGGCTTTCGCTCGTGGTCTCGTCTGCGTCCTTGACGGCGCCGGCGGTGACCGTCGTCGCGCCCGGCGGCAGCGTCGTGCTGCTCGCGCCGTTGCGGTTGAAGACGTTGCGGTAGATCTGGACGCCGAGGGTCGACTTCGACTCGATGTCGTCGCTCAGGCGACGCGCAGCCGTGCCGCTGGCGTCGACCGTGTAGATGTAGAAGTTGGTGCGGTTGTCGATCTTGAAGCCCGCGCGATCCGTGCCGACGTTCGGGCAGTTCTCGAACCGGCAGAGCTGCGTGTCGTTGCGGCCAATCAGGTCGAGCCCGATGTTCGCGCGGAACGTGAGCCAGTCCTGCGGGCGATAGTTCGCGGCCGTCGAGCCGATGAACCGCTCGATGCCCTGGTTGGTCTCACCCTGGTAGATGTCGCGTGGGGTGAACGAGCGCCATCCATAGAGAGTGTCACCGGCAGGTGTGCGGTTGTACTTGAAGCCCGGGCCACCGTACGTGTTGGCCGCGATGCCGCTCACGCCGGAGTCGTCGGAGCGCGGGAGGCGCAGGTCCGACGTGATGTAGCCGGTGCTCACCGAAACGTCTGCCTGCTGGGTGAGCGAGATGTTCATGTTCGCGCGGCCCGTCATGCGCGTCAGGTGATTCGGGCTCTGCTGCTCGGCGCTGAGCGAGCGCTGGTGCGCCGTCATGTACTTTTTCTCGAATTCCGGCACCTTGGTGACGCCGTCTTCGTCCTCGTACTCGCCGTGGAGGAAGTAGCGCACCGTCTCCGTGCCGCCGCTCAGCTGCGCGCCATACTGCTTGCGATAGCCCGTGCCGTAGGGCGTCGATTCCTTGTCGTTATGCAGGTTGTAGCTGGTGACGCTGTCCTGCACGCAGGTGTTGGCCGCGACCTGGCTCAGGAAGCACTGCACCGTGTTCGACGGCGTCGACGTTGTCGCCGCGGTCGTTCCCGTGCGCCAGCCCCAATACGCCGTCGGATAGTCGTTGCGATCCGTGATCGCGGTCTGCTCGCTGTAGATGTTCCACTGCGGGCGACCAACGGCTCCACGCTTCGTCGTGATGACGATGACGCCGTTCGCTGCGTCGGTGCCGTACAGCGTCGAAGCCGAAGGACCGCGCACCACTTCGATCGACGCGATTTCCTCGGGATTGATGTCACCGATACGCGCAGGCGTCGTGCCGCCGACGCCGACCGAGGACGAACCCGTCGTACCCTCGACGCGGATGCCGTCGATGATGAAGATCGGGTTATTCGAGAGCGACAGCGAGCTGGTGCCGCGGATGCGGATGCGCGTGCCGGCTCCCGTCTGAACGCCGGTGAAGACCGTGACGCCAGCCGCCTTCGAAACGAGGAGGTCCGCCACCTGGCTGACCGCCTGCGTTTCTACCTGTTCGACGGCGTTCACCTGCGCGATCGCGTTGCCGACCTCGATGCGGCGCTGCTGTCCCGTGGCGGTCGTTACGATCGGGTTGAGCTTCATTGCCACCGAAGCCAGGACGAAGTCGACCGTCGCGGTCTGCCCCGCGGCCACCGTCGTGGCCTTGCTCTGGCCCGCATAACCGATGCGGACCACACGGACCATGACCTGGCCGGGCGTGACACCGGTGATCTGATAGCGCCCGTCGCCGTCGGTGACGGCGCCGGCCGTCGCGCCAACGATGCCGACTTGTGTGTGTTGGATGGGCCGGTCGGTGCCTTCTTCCGTCACCCGACCGCGGATGGTTCCTCGCTGCGCTTGCAAGGAAAGGGATACAAACGCTGTAAGCGCCAGCGCTCGAACGACGAGCCGTAGAATCACAGTGCCTCCCGAGAAAACCACAGTTGGGGGGCCCGGCCGCGGTCACTCGGTCTCCGCGCCGGACGGGGATTGTATCGAGACAAGGTAGGGGCCGAGTTCGGTGTCGCAAGTCGGTCACGATTAGTCGGCACTTGCACTTCCGAAATCGTGAGATCGAGCTAAGGTCGTCGAGATTGTCGGTGTTTCCCTCGCCCTTTTCGGAGGAGACGTGATGACGCCAGCTCTTGTTCGACCTGCAGGCTCCGTGATCCTCGCCGTTCTCGTGTCGTCCTGTTCACTCCAGCGGTTACTCAAGACCAACACGGAGGCGGTGGTAGAGGCGACGCACGCGACCCAGGCGCTGCTCCCGGCAATGCAGCGCATGGAAGGCCTCGTCGCTCCCCTCGAAAAGGTTGGGGGACTTGAACCCGCACTGCGGGACGTCTCGAACCTGGGTCCACCCTTGCAGCGAGTGGGTTCACTCGGCCCCCAGTTGGATCGGGTGGCTTCACTTGGCGGCGGCCTGGATTCCGTCGCGATGCTCGGCGCTCCGCTCGCGCGAGTCGGGTCGCTCGGACCCGTTCTCATGTCTGTGGCTGGGCTGCGCGACGAGCTGCATGACGTGGCAGCGCTACAGCCGACGCTCCAGGCGGTGGCAGGCTTGCAGCCAACACTCAAGGAGGTAGCCGATCTCAAAGCGCCCTTGGAGGAAGTCGGACGGCTACGGACGTCTCTCGAGCAGGTCGCCTCGCTATCGGAATCATTGACGCCGGCGCTTTCATTGTTGCGACCCGCGTTGCTGGTGCCCGCCGCACTTCTGCTGCTGGTGGCGTGGGGGCTCGTCACCTTTATCGCCGTGCGACTCGCGCTGTCACCGCGGGACGCGCGCAGGAGCGCATGAGATGAGGATCAGCGCGATAGCGCACGCGCTTCCTTCGCGATTGGTTTCGAATGAGGAGCTTGTCGACCGGGTAGCCACGCGGAATCGAGGTTCGATTCCGGAATCGGATCTCGATGGGCTCTGTGCGTTCCTCAGGACGCAACTCACGCGAAGCGGCGCGCACACGCGCTTTCATCGCGCCGAAGGTGAGAAGGCGATCGATCTCGGACTGGCGGCCGGGCGTCGCGCGCTCGAGTCGGCGGCATGCGCGCCGGAATCGATCGACCTCCTGATCTACACGGGAGTCGGGCGCGGATTCGTTGAACCGGCAACGGCGAACGTGTTCCAGAGTGAGCTCGGTCTCTCGAACGCCACGTGCTTCGACCTCCTGGATGCCTGCGCGAGCTGGCTCAGGGGGGTCGATGTTGCGCGTCATTTCCTCGCGCCAGGTACTTACCAGCGCGCGATGGTGCTGAACTGCGAAGCCAACTTCAGCGAATACGAGCCGCCACGGATCGGTTCACAGGAGGAGATGGACTTGCTCTGGTCGGGCTTCACCGTTGGTGAGGCGGCAACGGCCACCGTGATCGAACGCGACGCCGGTGACGATGGCTACCGAACCAGCTTCCGGAATTCGGGCGCACGCATCTTCGATTGCCAGATTCCCCTACCGCACGCATCGCAATTCCAGAACGGACACGGATGGCACGGCGCGCCGTCGATGCTGTTCGTGGCGCGCGCCGACGCGTTGGCGAGTGGCGCCATCAGGCAACTGCACCGGCAGTACTGGAGCGACGAAGTCCTCACGAGTCACCAGTACGACGTCATCTTCGGGCACTCGGTGAGTGTGCCAGTGAGCCAGACCGTCCTGCGTGGACTCGAGCTCGATCCGGCACGCTTCTACGAGATCTTCCCGCAGTACGGCAACGTCGTGTCGGCGTCGCTGCCGCTGGCGATGTCGCTGGCGCAGGCGGATGGAAAGCTCAAGCGCGGCGATCGCGTGCTCCTGATCATGGGCGGCGCCGGGATCACCACCGCGTTATCGACGTTTGTGTTCTGACGTCAGGGTCGTCGCCCGGTCGGTCGCATGCGGACGACGGCTTGACGCATCTCCACGCGGCCAGTGCGATCCCGAACTCCGAGTCGTACCGGAACCTGGTCAACCGTCGAATCGCGAGGCAGCGCGACCTTCGCGACGATCCAGCCGTCGGCTTCGAGAGTTCGGTTGTAATCCAGGTCTCCCGACGCGCTGGTACTGGATCCCCAGGTATAGGGCGTAGCGCCGCCGCTGACGAACGCCGTCAGCCGCACGGTATCGCCAGGAGACGACAGGCTGTCCAGCAGGAGCGGTTGGGTGAGGTTGACCTGCGCCGTCTCCGTTCCTTTGGAGTGTGCCTCGGATCCGAAGTAGAACCCGACGATCGTTCCAAAGACGCCAAGGAGCAGCGCGAGGATGTCCTTCCCGCGCGTGAGTTGCTCTTCGTTGGCGAGTGCGCCGGTGAGCGAGGCCAGGACGAGCACCACCGCAGTCCCGATCGTCGTCACGGCGAATAGATACGTAATGAGGCCGCGCGCGAACTCGTGGTCCGACATTTTGCTGAGAACGTCGCCGCGGTCCGAGAACACGCTCGGGTACATCAGCACGAAAACGCTGAGGAGGATCAACAGGACCGTGAGCGGAATGGGATGCAGGAGTCCGATCACTGCGGCCCTGATGGTTTCCTTGGCCGGCGGCAATTGCGCCGGCTGCTTTTCGTCGCTTTCTGGCATGGTCATCCCCGTCTCACCGTTCGCGCACTACGATGGACGGGGCTGATAGGCCTCGCTAGGTCGAGGGTCGTTTCTGGTAACG
>Ga0111538_10003722_pt1 | contig 21251 bp, 18 predicted proteins | sample SoiMethybrSBSTD1_FD_79669 | JGI IMG/M metagenome (GOLD analysis project Ga0111538, IMG submission 79669) | Bulk soil microbial communities from a Populus tree surrounding site in Tennessee, USA - Soil MetaG P. TD hybrid SBSTD1 (version 2)... | ecosystem: Environmental > Terrestrial > Soil >... | reverse complement strand
GTTCGTGACGGCCGGCATGTCGCATCACTCGATGGAGCCGCGCTCCGCGATGGCGTATTGGGAGAACGGCAAGTGCTTCGTGCACGGCTCGTCGCAGAGCCAGAGCTACGTCGTGCCGGGCCTCGCGAATCTGATCGGCATCACGCCGAACGAGCTCGTCTACATCGCCGAGACCTGCGGCGGCGGCTTCGGCTCGAAGGGCACCGAATATCCCGTCATGTCGATTCCCGCGCACATGTCGAAGAAGATCGGCCGGCCCGTGATGCTGCGCATCAGCCGCGCCGAGGAGTATTTCTTCGGCTACGCGCGCACGGGCTTTCAGGGCCGCATCAAGCTGGGCTTCGACGCGCGCGGCCGCGTGGTAGCGGCTGACCTCTACACCGTGCAAGAGAACGGCGCGACGCAGGGCTTCCCCGACTGGCCGTCGTCGGGCGAGACCGTCTCGATTCTTTATCAGCCGGAAGCCATGCGCTTCCGCGGCATGTGCGTCATGACGAACACCGTGCCACGGTCCGCGCAGCGCGGCCCGGGCCACAACCAGACCGTCTCGGCCGTCGAGCCATTGATCGATAAAGCGGCTAAGGAGCTCGGGATCGATCGGCTCGCGATCCGCCGCTTGAACGGCCCGCGCATGAACGCGAAGGTCGGCGAGAATCAGGGCCCCGTCACGAGCTGCTATCTGCAAGAGGCGTTCGACAAGGCGGCCGCGCTCTTCAACTATCAGGAGCGCGTCGCGCGTAGCGGCCGCAAGAACGGCACGAAGGTCACTGGCATCGGCGTCGGCCAGGCGTTCCATCCGGCCGGGTTCGCCGGCTTCGACGGCCTCGTACGCATCACGCCGGACGGCAAAGTGCACTTCCACAGCGGCGTCGGCAACTTGGGCACGTACTCGCACACGGGCACGTCGCGCATCGCCGCCGAGGTGCTGAAGGCGAATTGGGACAACTGCGTCGTCGAGCGCGGCGACACTCGCAAGGGCTTGCCCTGGAACATCGGCCAGTTCGGCAGCAACACGTCGTTCACGATGGCGCGCACGAACTTCGTCGCGGCCACCGACGCGGTGAACAAGCTCAAGGAAATCGCCGCGATGGACTTGGGCGGCGCGCCGGCCGATTACGACGTCGGCGGTGAGCGCGTCTTCTCGAAGCGCGACCCGAGCAAGGGCCTCACGTACGCGCAGGCCGCGCAGCGCGCGGTACAGCTCGGCGGCAAGTTCGACGGGCACGAGACGCCGATGGACATCAATCCGATGACCGCCACGGCAGCGCAGTCGCTCGCAGGTACAGGACTCGTCGGCGTCGCGAAGGACAATCTGCCGCTCACGGCGGCGCCCGCGGCATTCGTCGCCGGCTTCGCCGAGATCGAGCTCGACACCGAGACGGGCGCGTTCAGCATCATCGACTACGTCGCCGTCGCCGACTGCGGCACCGTGATCCACCCAATGGGTCTCGCGACGCAGATCAAAGGCGGCGCCGTCATGGGCTTCGGCCTCGCGACGCTCGAGCGGCATATCTACGATCCGCAGAACGGTTTGCCGGGCGCCGTGGGCTTGTACCAGGCGAAGCCGGCCAGCTATCTCGACGTCGCGCAGACGTTCACGACCGATGCCGTCGACATGCCGGATCCGCAGAGCCCGCTCGGCACGAAGGGTATCGGCGAGCCCGTCATGGGCGCCGGAGCCTCGGCGCTGCTCTGCGCGATCTCGGACGCGCTCGGCGGACACTATTTCAACCGCGTGCCCGTGACGCGCGATCACATCGTCAACGCGCTGAGTGGTAGGCCGCAGTCGCACAAGCCGCTACAGGTGAACACGGCCTGAGCGTTTAGCGGCGAAGCGCTGGGCGCCGCTCCCTGACGTCACGCTGACGTTACGGATTCTTCACGATCGCGGTGAAAACCGGGCGAGACCTTGTCGCGCGGGCCGCAGGGGCGATACCCTTTTTTCCATGTCGCGTCTCGCCTACTTGATCCTTCTAGCAACCGTTTGCGGCAGCGGGCTCGCCGCGGCGCAGTCGCGGACCGTCTCCCACGGCGATGGCGTAGTGCAGCCGCGAGCCGTCATGCCGCGGGGGCCGCTGTCGGCCGACGAGCGCAACACGATGGGTGTGTTCGAGAGCGTCAGCCCGTCGGTCGTCTACATCTCGACGGCGCAATACGTGCGCGACTTCTTCAACCGCCGGAATGTCACGCGCGTGCCGCAGGGCACGGGCTCCGGCTTCATCTGGGACGATCAGGGCCGTGTCGTGACGAACTTGCACGTCGTTCGTGACGCGGCGGAGGCGCAGGTGAGGCTTGGCGATCAGCGCAGCTTCAACGCGCGGCTGGTCGGCTTTAGCGAAGCTCACGACATCGCGGTGCTGCAAATCGACGTGCCGACGAATCTGCCGCCGCCGATTCCGATCGGCAGCAGCGGTGACTTGCGCGTCGGGCAATCGGTGCTCGCGATCGGCAACCCGTTCGGTCTCGACCACACACTGACGACGGGCATCGTCTCGGCATTGAATCGCGAAGTCGAAAACGAGGCCGGCGGCGTCATCGACGACGTCATTCAGACGGATGCCGCGATCAATCCCGGCAATTCGGGAGGTCCGCTGATCGACAGCGCGGGCCGCCTCGTCGGCATCAACACGATGATCTACAGCCCGTCGGGCGCATACGCCGGTATTGGCTTCGCTGTGCCCGTCGACACGATCAACCGCGTCGTGTCGCGGATCATCGCCTATGGGGAATACATTCGACCGACGCTCGGCATCGAGGCGAGAGACGACGTCAGTCGTCAGCTCCTCGGCGACGACGCGGGCGTCGCCGTGCTGCGTGTGGCGCCCGGTTCGCCCGCGGCACGTGCCGGTCTGCGCGCGGCGGAACAAGCGAGCGCCGGCCGCGTCCGACTCGGCGACGTGATCGTGGCGATCGACGGGCAGCCGGTCGAGAACATGGCAACGTTCGTCAATCTGCTCGACGCGCACGAGTTCGGCGATCGCGTCACGTTGACCGTGCGGCGCGGCGACAACAACCTCGAGGTGCCGGTCACGCTGAGCGGGGCCGGCGAGACGCGAGTGCGATGACGCGGATGCGCACGACGAAGCTGCTATTGCTCGTCGGCGCACCGATCCTCGCGGCGTGCTCGAGTGGTCCACGAATCAACGGCAGCAGCGCAGCAACGTTCGAACGATCGGTCGCCATGCTGCAGAACGACCTGCCTCCCCGCAAACGCGCCGACTTCGACAATGCACTCGCGCTCACGTGGATGCGTGCGTCGGGTCTGGATGCCGGCGATGTCGACGGGGACGGCGACACGGACTACTTTGACGCTCGTGCGATGGCGGACAACGTAGGCGAGCTTCTAGCCGTGATCCAGCGCGGCGATCTCGTGTCAGCGGTAGAAAAGAGCAAGGGCGAGGCTTTCGCGGCGGGCTATTTCAAGCAGCTCGACGGCTTGGGCTACGACGAGGTCGTCGCGCTCGCCGGTGATCTCGACCTCGGACCGTATGCCGCGCAATTGAACCGACAGAGCTACTGCGCGCAGCAGCAAGCTCGCACCGGCGGCGTCGTGCCCAACTCATTCCGAGGGTTGGAGAGTCGCATCACGTCCAGCAGGTGCGACCGCTGAGCCCAAGCGTGCCGGGCTTCTCGAATCCACGTGAGCCGACCGTTACCTGCGTCACGGCGGCGGTCGAAACGCTTTGTTCTACTTGGGGCGCAATGGCGAATCCTTCCAAAAGCAACGTCATACCGTTTCCGGCGCGCCCCCGCGTCCCGGCGGAGCGCCGTCTCGGAGTCTGGGCCTGCGCTTGCGGGTCTCTGATCTTCTATCTCTACTCCGACGGTTCCGTGCAATGCGCCGATTGCCTCGAAGAGTCGCGCAGAATGAAGTGCTCGGCCGACACGTCCGACTCCGACTAGCACACTAAACCGCCCGCCACAATTCACAAGCGCTCGCTGCTCGCGCGTGCGCGGGAACGCTTTTGCGCGCGGCGTCATCTTCTACACATGAGCGAGCGCTCCGAGTTGCGTGACGGCGCCTTCCAAAGAAGGAGGAACGACGTATGTTAGTCATATCTCGCAGGTTCACTGCGTTCACGGCACTCCTGACCATCGTGGCAATCGGCGGAGCGAACGCCCAAGACCAAGGCCGAAACCAAGACCAGAATCAAAATCAGAACCAAAACCAGGATCAGACTTCGATCGCCGGATCCGACGTGTGGCAGCACGCCGCGCAGCAGCTAGCCGAGGGCCGCAACACGTTTCGTTTTGACACGTTTGGCGACGAGGACTTTTGGGGCGGCGCGCTCGGTTTGCACAAAGCCATCGCGGGCTCGGTGAACGGCGGTGTCGGCCCCGGCCTGAGCCCGAAAGCCGCGCTCGCGCTCGGGCTCAAAGTCGACGCGCGCGCGCTGCCGGGGTCGATCGTCGGTGCGATTCGATCCGGCCGCGCCAATCTCGACGATCCGGCCGTGACGCTCGCGCTGCTGAAGGCCAATGCCGTCGTCGGCGTGCGCGTGTTCACGAACCGCCAGGGCGCGATCGAATCCGTCGGCATCACGTGCGCGCTTTGCCACAGTACCGTCGACAACTCGTTCGCTCCCGGCATTGGCGCACGGCTCGACGGTTGGGCGAACCGCGACTTGAATGTCGGCGAGATCATCGCGTTCGCGCCGAGCGTGGCGCCGTTCTCGGAGATTCTCGGCGTCGACGCCGCGACGGTGCGCACGGTCTTGAAGAGCTGGGGTCCCGGCAAGTTCGACGCGGAGCTCCTGCTCGACGGCAAGGCGTTTCGTCCTGACGGCAAGAGCGCGGCGACGTTGCTTCCGCCGGCGTTCGGCCTGGCGGGCGTGAACCTCCACACGTGGACGGGCTGGGGCTCGGTCACGCACTGGAATGCGTTCGTCGCCGTGCTCGAGATGCAAGGTAAGGGCACGTTGTTCGACCCGCGCCTCGACGATGCGGGCAAGTTTCCGCTCGCGGCGAAGAACAATTTCGGCCACACGGCGCGCACGCCCGATCTCGTGACGCCGAAGCTCGGCGCGCTACAGTTCTATCAGCTCGCGATCGCAGCACCGACGCCGCCGAAGGGCAGCTTCGATGCGCGCGCGGCCGAGCTGGGTAAGGCATTGTTCAACGGCAAGGCCCGGTGCGCGAGCTGCCACGTGCCGCCGCTCTATACGGAGCCCGGCTTCAACCTGCACAAACCGGAGGACATCGGCATCGACGCGTTTCAAGCGCAGCGCGGGCCCGAGGACGGTTACCGTACGTCGCCGCTGCGCGGGCTCTGGACGCACTCGACGGGCGGCTTCTATCACGACGGCAGATTCTCGTCGCTACGTGCCGTCGTCGATCACTACGATGCGTTTCTGCACCTGGGTTTGAGCCACGACGAGAAGCACGCGCTCTGCGAGTTTCTGAAGTCGCTGTGAACGGAGTTGCGAGGCGCGCGCTAGATGCAGGTCTAGCGCGCGCTTAGAAACTAGAGCCGCTGTCGCACCTCGAGTTGGTTGCGCACCTGCCCGATCGGGAATGCGCTGACGGCGATTCGACCCGCGCGCTCTTTCTCTTCCTCGGTGCTGACAGTGCCGCTCAACGTGACGGTATTCGTCAACCCGTCGGCGACGACGCGGATCTCGCGCGAGCCGAGCGCTGCGTCGGTACGCAGACGCTGCTCGACGCTGTCCTCGATGTTCGCGTTCTCTTGCCTCGTGGCGACCTCGGCGTTATCGATCGCCGCGACGGTCACGGGTGGCGCAACCGCCAATTGGTTGACGACGCCTTTGACGCCGACGACCGCGAGCGCGATGGCCTCGGCGTGTTGCCGGTCGTCCTCGGTTCGCACGACGCCGTCGAGCGTGGCGACGCCGTAGCGCACGAGCACGCTGAGATTGCTGTTGAGCTGTTGGTACAGCCGCGCCTGCACCTCGAGAGCTAGGCCCGGATCGCTGGGCCCGACTCGCTCGCTCGTGGTCGGTGCGCGTTCGTCCCCGGTTCGCGGCGGGGCTTGCTCTTGCTGCGCAGAGGCGAGGGCGGCCACCGCGAAGGTCGCGAGCAGCGGCAAGCAATAGTAGCGGCGCATGGGCTTGTCTCCCGATGAATCAGTGCCGTAGCGCTGCAAATCGCGTGCCCGTCACCCGGACCGCGGATTTCGAGGGGTTTCCTTGGCGAGGATCAGGGTTGCGTGCGCAGTAGCTGCAAGTCTTGCAACAAATCGATGTTGCGTTTCAGGTCCGCGCGCGCCGGGTTGCTGCCGACGACGTCGCGCAAGAACACCAGCGCGCTGTCGAAGTTTTCCTGGTCGATGGCGACTTCGGCGCGTGCAACGAGGGCGTCCTCGCGGACCGCGAGGTAATCGCTCGCGCGCCGCAGCACGAGGTCCGCGCGTCCATAATCGCGGTCCGTGCGGTAGATCTGCCCGAGTGCCAAGAGTGCGTCGGCATTCGATGGGTCGAGCTCCAAGGCTTCCTGCAGTGCTGTGCTTGCACCACGACGATTGCCGTCGTGCACGGCGAGCGCCGCGCGCCGCGTCAGCAGGCGGCTTTGGTCGACGCCGCCGAGCGCCGCACGATCGACGGAGACCAAGACCTCGCGGAAACGCTCCCACTCGTTTTCGTTCGCGAGCCAGCCGAGCGCCTGGTCGACGAGCGGGAACGGCAGCTCGCGTGCCCGCAAGCCTCGCAGCAGCTCGACGCCGCGCGCGACGTTGCCGCTCTCCACCTGCAGCTCGAAGCAGGCGCGACGGTTGTCGACGGAATCGTCGCCGAGGCGCAGCGCTATCTCGAGGCTCGCGAGCGCTGCGGCACGCTCGTTGGCCAAGAGCGCTATCCGCGAGCGATACAGCCACAGATCGCGATCGTCGGGATCCTCGCGCAGCAATTGCTCGACGAGCGCCGCGGCCTTGTCGTGCTCGCGTGTCTCCGTGAGCGCAAGAAGCAAGCCGCGCTGCGCGCCTCGATCCTCGGGCGCTAGCACCAGCGCGCGTTGGAAGTCGGTCACCGCGGCGGAGTAGCGGCGCGTCTTGACGTCCGCAAGCCCCAGCGCCGTGTGCACGAGCGCGGTATTGCGGCCGAGCCCCACGGCGGTCGCCAATTCTTCTTGGGCATCCGCATAGCGCTCGGTTCGAAGGTACAGCATCCCGAGCGACTCGTGCGCGCGTATGTTCGCCCCCACCTGGAGCGCGAGCCTGAATGCCGTCTCCGCAGCGCGATAGCGCTGCAACGAGAAGTATGTGTGGCCGATGACGTAGAGCATGCTCGCGCTGATCGTGTCCGGTGCCGGCATATTGCTGGCGCGCGTCGTGCCGCCGCCGGGTCTCCCACCGAAAGCGCTCGAGGCGCGCTCTGGCCGATTGTCGCGCGTAGAGGAGGCCTCGTTTGTCGCGATGGGTTGAGGGTCGGGTTGCGTTTGTGTTGCATCACCGTCCGCGAGACGCTGCGCAGCGGCACGCCCGACCATGTCCTCACGCATGGCCGGCGGCGGTTCGCGGCTTCCGTCCGTGGGCGTCCGCGTTCCCAAGAAAGCGTCGTAGTCGCCTCTTTCGAGCAGCAGGAGCTCAGGGCCGTAGTTGAGCCCGATGCGCGCCAACGCGGCCTCGTAGTTTCCGGCCGCGAGGAGTGGCTTGATCTCGATGATCAGCGATTGCTCGCCGACTTCGGCGATGCCCTCCGGCATCGCTTGCTGCGGGCACTGCTCGAGCCGGAGGCCGCCAGCAAAAAGACTGCACGGCCCCGGCGAGAGCTCCGGCGGCAGCAGCCAAGCGGCGTTCGGCGGCGTGATCGTGAGCTCGATCTCCGCCGCCCGCGCGGCCGAGGCGAGCAGCGCGAGCGAGAAGCAGAGAGGCGCCCAAAGTTTCATTCGCAGCTTCATGCGCTTTTCGATCCGAGCGTCGTCACTGCCTCGTCGTCTCCAGAACCAAGTTCTCCAAGACATCGACGTTGCGTTGTAGATCCGTGCGCGCGGGATTGCGGCTCACGATGTCGCGCAGAAGCTCGAGCGCTCGCTCGAAATTCTGTTGGTCGATCGCGATCTGTGCGAGCGAGACCAGCGCGTTCTCGCGGTAGAGATCGAACGCGCTCGCGCGTTGGAACATCAGCTCCGCGCGGTTCAAATCGCGTTCGTCGCGGTACGCCTGACCGAGCGTGAGTAGCGCCTCGGCGTTCGACGAGTCGAGCTCTATGGCCTGTTGCAGCGTTGTGATGCCCGCCCGCCGATCGCCGTCGTGCAGCTGCAAGCTCGACACGTGCATGAGCAGGCGGCTGCCCTGCAAGTTGTCGAGCAGGTTGCGACGCGTGTTCGCGGCCGTCAGCAGGTCACGGAAGTAATCCCATTCGTTCTCGTAGTTGAGCCAGCCCAGCGCCTGGTCGATGAACACGAAGTCCAAGTCCTGGGCAGGCGCGCTCTTCAGCAGCTCCACGGCTCTTGCGATGCTGCCTCGTTCCATGTGCAGTGCGGCGGCGACCTGCTTGTTAGCGACCGAGTTGTCGCCGAGCCGCATCGTGGCCTCCAAGCTCGTGAGCGCCAACGCGCGGTCGCCCACGTTCAGCGCCATGTAGGAGCGATACAGCCACAGCACGGGGTCGTCCGGCTCGCTCTGCAGCATTTGCTCGACGAGCGCCAACCCGCCGGCGTACTGCCGCGTCTCGTTCAGCGCGTACATCAGCGCGGTCTGCCAATCGCGAACGTCGGGCTCCAGCGTCAGCGCTTGCTGGTAGGCGCTCGCCATGCCCCACCAGTTCTTGACCTTGTAGTTGATGTAGCCCAGCGCTGCGTGGAGAGACGCCGTGTTGAGGCCGAGCTCCGCCGCGCGCGTGAGATGCGTGCGCGCCTCGTCCCAGCGCTCGGTCAGCGTGTACAAGTTGCCGAGCGCCTCGTGCACGCGCTGATAGTCGGGCAGCGGAACGAGCGCCGCTTTGAGCGCGGCCTCCGCGGGCACCCATTGCTCCAAGTAGAGATAGGTCACGCCGATCAGGTACAGCACCGTCGCGCTGACGTCGTCGCCGGCCGCCGGGGGTACGCCAATCGGCAACCTTCCCGGTCCAACACTCCTGGCGACGAGGCCGGCGGGATCGCCGGTCTCGAGCACCGCCATCATGGGGCCGAGCTTTTCCTTGGCGTGCGCCAACGCGCCCTCGTAGTTCTGCTGGTCGAGCAACGCCAGGATCTCGGAGGCGAGCGTGTTTTCGGTAGCGTATGGGAGGCCTTCCCGCTGGAAGTGCGGTGGGCTCACGCGTGGGAGCGAGACCGTGACGGCCGGCAATTGGACCGCAAGATCCATCTCGGCCGCGTGCGCCGCCGGAGCTAGCGCGACGAGCAAGAGAGCGAGCTTCACCCAACGCTTCATAGGTGACTCAACGCTTGATCTTGACCGGCCACACGTACTCCGTTTTGACCGGAATGCCGAGCCTCGTCGGCGGGCTGAAACGCACCTGGGCGGCGTAGGCCATGAACTGCTCGGTCAACGACGGAAAAGGATTCTCGACCAGCCCAATCGGATACGTGCGACCTTGCTCGTCGATCACGATGTGATAGCGGAGATTGAACTCCGTCAGTCCGCGTGCCATCGCTTCGCCCGGATAGTTGAACACCGGCGCCGAGATCACCATCGGCACTTGATCTAGATCCGAAACCCCGGTGAGCCCGTAGCCCGTCCCGCTGCCGTTCCCAACGCCATCGCCGACGCCGAGGCCGATCCCATTGCCGAGCCCCGCGATGTTCAGGTTGCCGACCTCGGCAGCCGCGAACTGGATATCGAGCTTCATCGTATCGAGAGAGATCGGAGCGCGGCTGCTGCGCAGAATTGGCTCGTTGCCCGTGGAGCCGCCGGCCGGCCTGTTGCTCGGACGAGGCGGTGGCGGAGGAGGCGGTGGTGGCGCCTCGAACGTCGCGACTTCCGTCAAGACGAAGCGCTCGGGTTTCGTTTTATTGCCGCTCAAATCGAACGACGCGATGAAAACGAGTGCCAATACGAGCGCGGTTCCGAGCGAACCCGCGACCCAGCGCCGTTGCCGCATCGTCATCATTCGACGGCCGTTGCGATGTTGAGGGTTTTCGCGCCGGCGAGCTTCGCTTCGTCCATCACGCGCACGAGGGTATCCGTGGTGGCCCTCTTGTCGACCTGAATCACTACGGGCCGTTCTTCGGACAGGAGCAGCGCCGCGACGGTGGAGCGCACTCCTTCGACGCCGATCTTGTTGCGGTCGTACCAGACTTCGCCGTTCGGCGTGATCGCGATGACGATGAAGTCGTTCTTGAGCCGTGTCGCGGTGACGGCTTGCGGCTTCTCGACGTCGATGCCGGAGTCTCGCACGAACGCGCTCGCGATGATGAAGAAGATGAGCAGGTTGAAGACCGTGTCGAGCATCGGCGCGAGGTCGATGCCAGGCGGGCGGTCGCTATCCAAGCGCTCCTGAAGTGAGGGTCTCACGGCTCAGCCCAGCTCGCGTCGACGGCTGCGTAGATACGTGTACATCAGCAACCCCGGAATCGCGGTGATCATTCCGAGCTGCGTCGTCACCATCGCGTCTGCGACGCCCGTGCTGACGAAGTCGAGCGTATTGACGACAACGGTGCCCGCCATCGTGCGAAACGTCGTGAGCAGACCGTTGACGGTGCCGAGCAGGCCGAGCAACGGCAACGCGCTGATCAGGATCGGCAGCACGGTCAGCCAGGTGCCGGCATGACGTTTCCAGTGCTCGTCGCGTTCCGCGAGGATCAGGTCGATCTCGACGAAGTAGCAGAAGAGCGCCAACGCAACGATGCCCCAGACGACGAAGTTGTCGGCGAACGCGAATAGCAAGAATCGATCGGTCATACCGCACCCTTCGGAAGCGACAGCCGGCTCAAGTTGACGGCATCGCTCTCGAGCTGGGCGAGATAGCCCTTCGCCTTGCGCGACAACAACGCGTGCGCGAGCAGCGCTGGAATCGCGACGACGAGGCCGAGCTCGGTGTTGATCAGCGCCTCGCCGACGCCGCCCGAAACGGCGCTCGCGTCTCCGGCGCCGAACAGCGACATCGCTTGGAACGTCGAGATCATGCCCGAGACGGTGCCGAGCAAGCCGAGAAGCGGCGACACGGACGCCGTGAGCGCAATCGCGCTCAACCAACGTTCGAGCCGAATGCGTTGCTGCAGCAGCGTGCCGTGCAGCCGATCGTCACGAACTTCCTGCGCTTCGGCTGTGATCGCGATGCGAACCAGCTCGCCTTGCGGGCCTTGGACCTGCTCGGTCAATGTCTTAATGGCGTCGCCACCACGCGCGACTGCGGACTGCACGCGCTCGGCGAGGGCCGGTACGGGAATCGGCAGGCGGTACAACGAGACGGCTTTGAGAACCGCGATCGTCGAGGCGAACAAGCCGAACAGCACGATCGGGAAGGCCCAGAAGCCGCCGCGGCGCAGATGCTGCCAAAGACTCTCTTGTGTTTCGGCGAGCAGCAGCGCGCGCGTCAGCGTCGGGTCGAACGTGATGACGCCCGCGGAGCCCTGATGGAGCTCCTCGATTCCTGCTTCGGCCGCGCCCGAGAACTGCAGGCTCACGCGCGTCATGGCTCCGTCCTTGCGAACGAGGCCGGACTGCTCGGGCTCGGCGCGGTGGAACCAGGCCAAAGGCCCCACGTGGAGGACGTCGCCCTCGGCGAGCTCGCCGTCGGCGAGCACGAGGCGCTCTTGCTGCCACTGCGGGTAGAGCCGGCCTTCCTGCGCGTTGAGATGCTCGGACAGGATCGTCAGATCTCGGCGCAGGTCGATCTCTCCCTGCTCGGACAGGAGGCGCCGGCCGGTCTTGTCGAGGAATCCCGCGAGCAGATTGCTCTGGAAACGGCTCTGCTCGCGCCATTGGTTAAGGCGCGTCTCGATCTGTTGCAAGCTCAGCGTCTGCTCGTCGGCCAAGCGGCGCGCGGCGACGGCACGCTCGCGCAAGTCGAGCACGCGGTTCTGCGCGGCGGCGAGCCGTTGTGCCAGCTCGCCGCGCTCGCGCGCGACGGTGGCTTCCGCGGCGCTGAGCTCGCGCTGCGACGTTTGAATGTTGCGCGTCAGCTCGGCGCGCACGTCGTCGAGGTCCGCGAGCGCGGCACCTGCGATCGATAGCAGCGTGGCGGCAAGGATCGCGAGCAGGAGTAAGAATGGATTCGACCGCCGCACTCAGTTCGCTCCGGTCAAAGGCGGCGCCAGCTCGAGCGCGATCGAGACGAAATCGGGATCGAGCCGTTGTTCGAGAATGCCGACGATGTTCGTGATCGGCTCGGCGTCGGTGACGGGGGTCCACAGCCACCCGTCCGGCCCCGGCTTCCCGGCCGCGGCGAAGCTCTGATCGGCCGTGACGTACCAGCCGTGCGACAGGCCGAGATACACCTGCTTCACCACATGCTCTTGGCCGTCGCTGAGCGTCATGACGGCTTCATTCAATGTGATCTTCGCTTCGAAGTCCTCGAGCTGGCCCAAGAGCTCGATGAGCTTGCGAAACCGTTCCGTGGAGGTAGCGACGTTGTTGTCGAGGCGGGCGAGCTCGTCGACCCAGGCTTCCGAGAGCGGCGGCGGCAGGTCGCGCTGCAGCGAATGCAAAATCACCGAGGCTTGCGCGAGGCTCGCGTCGAGAGCCGCGGCCTCCTCTTCGAGCTCCGTTTGCTCCGTGAGCAATTCGAGCCGCCGCTGCTCGACCTCGTCGCGCTGTGCGGCCGTCGTCTCGAGCAGCGCCGTGAGCTCCGCGGTCTCGCGTTCGATGAGCCGCAGTTGCTGCTCGAGAACCGGCTTCTGGGTGCGCCAGTCGGCGCGCAGTGCGTCCTTCTGGTGCTCGAGGGCTGTCCACTGCTGTGTCAGCGTGTCGATCTCGGTAACGGGATTCGTGTCCTGAGCGCTGCTCGGCAGCGCCAGGGCTGCCAGCAGCACAAGGGTCGAGGTTCCAGCCGTTGTTTCGATTCGCGGCATACTCGTTGTTCTAATAAGAGAAGTTGCGCGCTCCGCAAGGATGACACAACGCGGTGGCGTCGTGCTCAGTGCTCGTCCAGCAGGCGATACCCGGCCGTGCGCCAGCCATTGCCGGTGTGATGCATGTACAAGACTTCCAGAATGGTATCTCCGGCCTTGATGCGCCGGCGATACTCGATCACCACGTGGTCGCCCGGCTCGCCACCTGGCACCGCCGGAGTGAACTTCGCTGCGATGAAATCGCGGTGATCGGGCACGCCGAACATTCTGTAATACCGCGTCTGGTTCGTGTCCCAATTCTCCTTGCTGACCTGCATCCTGAGTAGATTCGAGGAGAGGTTCCAAGCTTCCGCGTGGTTGCCACTGTCGCTCAACGCGAGCCAGCGTTGGGCGGCGGCGAGCGCGTCTTGCTCATCCCGGGTCGTCGCGGGCGAGTCGCAACCCCCTAGCAAGAGCAGGAGGAGAGCAGCGGCCGCCGGCAAGCAACGCATGAAGTGATCTCTCTTGTCGCCGGCGCGACCGGCGGTCGGGACTTGCCGGTCAGCATACGCCGCCTGGCCGAGCAATGGCTCGCCGTTCGTCCTGACTTCTGGCCGCTCGCGTACGCGGTTGTCGCCTCGCCACAAAATCTCCGATAGTGATGCCGATGCGGACTTCCCCTCAACGCGCGCATGGATAAGCCCCGCGCACCGCGGCCCGGCAGAAGTCGTGCAGCGCTGTTCCTATTCGTCGGCTTTCAGCTGTCGTTTTGGGGTCTCTTCGTCTTGATCTTCTTCCTCGCCGTGCGCCCTTACCATTTGTTCGCCGACATCCTGCTGGGCCAGGCGGCAGTGACGGCGGCCTTCGGGTTCGCTGCGACCATCGTGCTCGAGCGGCTTCACTGGTGGATGCTGGGCCGACGCGCGTCGCCGATCGAAGCGGCGACCGGCGTGGTTGGCGGGAGCGTCTTGCTCGGGCTTGCCTGGTTTCCGCTCGCGCGCTGGGCCGGCAACCTCATCGATCCGTTCGAGCGGCTGCGGATGAACGTGCCGGGTGGAATGTTGTTCGCGACGGTACAGATGCCTTTGTATCCGGCGGTGCTGCTGCTCTGGAGCTTCCTGTTCCTCAAGGCCGTGCAATGGCAGGAGCAGCGCTCGCAGGAAGAGCGCGTGCTGCGTGCGGAGTCGCTCACGCGAGAGGCCCGTCTGCGCATGCTGCGTTACCAGCTCAATCCGCATTTTCTGTTCAACGCGCTGAACTCGATCAGCGCGCTCGCGGGTGAAGCTCCGCATCGCATCCAGCGCATGGTCGGCGAGCTCTCGGGTTTCCTGCGCTACTCGCTTCTCGACCCGGAGCGGCTCGAGGTGCCGCTCGGCGAGGAGATACGCGCGGTCGCGCAGTATCTCGAGGTAGAGAAAGTGCGGTTCGAGGACGACCTAGACGTGCACGTCGACGTGGATCCCGCCGCGGCCGAACGTCTCGTGCCGGCATTCCTCGTGTTGCCGTTGGTGGAAAACGCGATCAAGCACGGTCGGCGCACGAGCCCGATGCCATTGCGTATCCAGGTCGAGGGCCGCATCGAGGCCGACGCGCTCATCATCGAAGTGCGGAATACCGGCCGCTGGGCCGGCGCAGGGCTGCCGTCGGATCCGCCGGCCGGGACGGGTACCGGCCTGCGCAACCTGCAAGAGCGCTTGGTCGCGCACTACCCGTGGCGACATCGTTTCGACATGTACGAGGAGGACGGCTCGGTGCACGCGCGCATCCGTATTGGCGATGGCCGCTAAGCCTCTGCGCGCGCTCATCGTCGACGACGAGCGTCTGGCGCGGCTCGCGCTGCGCACGCTGCTCGCCGCCAATGACGGCGTCGTCGTCGTCGGGGAAGCGAGCGGCGTGGACGACGCCGAGGCACTGATACGTCGCGAGCTTCCTCAGGTCGTGTTCCTCGACATCCAACTTCGTGGCGAAAACGGGTTCGATTTGCTCGCGCGCAACGCGGGCACGTTTCACACCGTGTTCGTCACGGCATTCGACGCTTACGCCGTGCGTGCATTCGAGGTCCATGCGCTCGATTACTTGCTGAAGCCCGTGGATCCCGTGCGGCTCGCGGCCGCGCTCGCGCGCGCCCGGAACCCGGCAGCGGCGCCGACTGCTGAAGCGCGCGCGCCCACGTACCGCTACGACGATCTCTTCTTTCACGACGACGCGCGTAGCCCGCGCTTCATCCGCATCCGTGACATAGCGTTCATTCGCGCCGCGGGCAACTACACCGAGCTGCACCTCGCCGCCGGACCTCTGCTGCTCGTGCTGCGGCCTCTTTCGACATGGGAGACCCAGCTCGCGGGTGCGCCGTTCGTCCGCGTGCACCGCTCGCTGCTCGTGAACCTCGACTTCGTCGAGCGCGTCGAGCGCGGCGAAGGCTACACCTACGATTTGTTCGTGCGCGGGCACGCGGAGCCGTTGCCGATGAGTCGGCGGCGCGCGACCGAGCTCAAGGGCAAGCGCGACGCGTTCCGCGGCGGTGGACGAGAAGTCGCCGAGTGACGACGCGGGCCGGCTTTTACGCGAGCGGCCGATAGTCATGATCAACGGCTAAGATTCACCAGCGCACGCGCGTATGCTCGGTCACATCGGGGACGATCGAGGGGAGGTCCTTGAGATGTGCTTCTACAAGTCGTGGGCCGTCGCGTTCATGGCGGGAATCGCGGCCTTCGCGATCGGTGCACAACAAACGCCGACGCTCGCTGGAAGATGGGAAGGTGTCCTTGCTCCAGATGCGTCCGTCGGCAGTCGCGAGCTGGGGGCGCGCCGCGAGGGCCCGCGGTTGCCAACGGTCGTCGTGATCAGCGGCGCCGACGGAAAATACATCGGCAAGTGGACCAGTGTCTCCCAGGGCAACGCGACGACTGACATCAGTAGGATCGAGGTGGAGGGCGCCAACGTTAAGATCAGCGTCTCGAACTGGGGCGGGCGCTACGAGGGCAAGCTGAGCGACGACGGCCGTACGCTCGAGGGGCGGTGGATCCAGAATGGGCTCCGGACGCCGTTCGTGCTGACGAAAGTCGCGGCGCAGTGAGCGGCGGCGATCACCGCGGCGGGCGCGGCTTCGCGCGCCGCGTCGGCTCGGCCTCGAGCGGGTTCTCGGGCCAGTAGTGGCGCGGGTAGCGCCCGCGCATGTCCTTGCGCACGTCTATATAAGCGTTGCGCCAGAAGCTCGCGAGATCGCGCGTCACCTGCAGTGGCCGGTGCGCCGGTGACAACAGCTTGAACGTGATGGGCACGGCGCCCCCGCCGATGCGCGGCGTCGCCGCGAGGCCGAACACTTCTTGCATCCGCATCGACGCGCACGGCGCGTTGTCGTCGAGATAATCGATCGGCGTTCTCGTCCCCGTCGGCAGCGTGATGTGCGTCGGCGCGAGCTCGTCGAGCTTGCGCTGCTGCGCGTGTGTCAGTCGTGCGCGCAGTGCATCCACGAGTGGGATTCGCGCGAAGTGCGCGCGGCGCGTGACGCCATCGAGATGAGGTTCGAGCCACGCAAGATCCGCGGCCAGCGCTTCGGTGGAAAGGTCCGGCCACTCGCCGACGTCGCCGCGGCCGAGCTTGCGCACGAATTCGCTGCGAGCGGCGAACGTTCGCACATCGTCGTCCCACGGTAAGGCTTCGAGGCCGAGCGAGCGCAAGCCCTCTAGTAGAGCCGCGTTCGCCGCGCCGGGCGGCGGCTCCGCGAGTGGCTTCTCGTCGAGCACGAGCTCGCCGAAGCGGACGGTGCGGCGTGCGACGACGGCTTCGGTGCGCGCGTCCCATGCGACTTCGTCTTGCGTCACGAGCTCCGGCGCGAAATGCTCGAGCAAGTCGGCGCGCGCGAGCGGTGCCGCGAGCTGGATCTGCGCTTCGCGGTTGCGGTCGTCGAGCTCGACGGCCACGATCAGCTCCTCGCGCGCAATCGACTCAGGTGCCCTGAACGACGCGCCGCGGCCATTGGAGAGCTGATAGCGTCCCTCACCGCCGGCCCTGCGTTTGCCGATTCGATCGGGATACGCGAACGCGAGCAACCAGCCCGCGTCGTGCGCGTCCGGGCTCGCGCTTTGGTCGGCGCCGATCTGGTTCAAGTACGCGCGCTCGGCGCGGCGCACGCGCTCGAGAACTCCGCGGTCGCCGCCGCCGCGTTGCAGCGTCTCGAGACGCGTGCGTACGTCGCTGTCGCGGGAGTCGCCGCGCAGCAGATCGCGCTCGGACAAGAGCGCCGCGAGCCGCGCGGCCGTCGCAGGTGCGTCGTGCTCTCGGCCGCGCAGCAGCATGTGCGCGAGCCGCGGATGCGTGGCCAGCGCTTGCATCGCGCGGCCGTGCGCCGTAATGCGACCGCCTGCGTCGAGGGCGCCGAGTCGCATGAGCAGATCGCGTGCTCCGGCCAAGGTCGCGGCGGGCGGCGCGTCGAGCCAGCGCAGCTCCTCGGCCGGCGTGCCCCAAGCGGCGAGATCGAGCGCGAGCGGCACCAAGTCGGCAACGGCGACCTCGGGCGACGCGTACGCGGCGAGGCTGCGGTCGGCGCTCTCGCCCCACAGGCGATAGCAGATACCGGGCGCCGTGCGGCCGGCGCGGCCCGCGCGCTGCTCGGCCGAGGCGCGTGCGATGCGCTGCGTCTCGAGCCGGCTCATGCCGGTCACGGGATCGAACAAGCTGCGGCGCTCGAGCCCCGAATCGACGACGACGCGCACGCCGTCGATCGTCAAGCTCGTCTCCGCGATGTTCGTCGCGAGCACGACCTTGCGGCGATCAGCTCGCGCAGGAGCGAGCGCCGCGTCTTGCCGGCCCGTATCGAGCTCGCCGTAGAGCGGGAGCACGTCGACGTTGGCGTTCCGCGCGAGCTCGTCGACGAGCCGGCGCTCGACGCGCCGAATCTCGCCGGCGCCGGGCAAGAACACGAGCACGTCGCCGGTGGCGTCCGCAAGTGCGCGGTGCACTGCGCGTGCGACGCTCGCGTCGACGGGCTCGGCGCCGCCCGGCAACGCGGGCAGGCCCTTGCCGACGTAGCGCACTTCAACCGGGAACATCCTTCCTAAGCTCTCGATGACGGGCGCGCCGCCGAGCAAGCTCGCGACGCGCGCGCCGTCGATCGTCGCCGACATCGCGAGCACGCGCAGCTCCGGTGCTAGGTGCCGCTGCGCATCGAGCGCGAACGCGAGGCCGACGTCGGCGTGCAGGCTGCGCTCGTGATACTCGTCGAACAGCACCGCGGCGATGCCCTCGAGCGCTGGGTCGTTCTGCAGCATGCGAGTGAACACGCCTTCCGTGACGACTTCGACGCGCGTGCGCTTGCCGACTCGTGTCTCGAGCCGCATGCGGTAGCCAACTGTGTCGCCCGCGCGCTCGCCGAGCGTTGCGGCCATGCGCTCGGCGACCGCGCGCGTCGCGAGCCGGCGCGGCTCGAGCATGACGATGCGCTTGCCGCGTGCCCACGGTTCCTCGAGCAGCGCGAGCGGCACGACGGTGCTTTTGCCTGCGCCGGGCGGCGCGACGACGACGACGTTGCTGCCGGCGCGCAGCGCGGTGGCGAGCGGCCCGAGGGCCTCGTCGATGGGCAGGCCGGAACGCATGCTTTGCTTAAGCCGCGCGCCGCTAGCGCTCGGCGCGCGCGCGGCGCGCGAGCTCGAGCAACGCGCGCGCGCGTTTCACGACGGGCACGTCGATGACCCAGCCGTCGAGCGACGTCGAGGCGCGGCCGTGCCGCTCGGCTTCCTCGTACGCGGCGACGACGCGCTCGGCGTGCGCGACTTCCTGCGCCGACGGCGAGAAGCACTCGTTCAGCGTGTCGATCTGCTCGGGATGGATCGCGAACTTGCCCTTGAAGCCGATGCTCTTCGCCTTCAGCGAGTTGTCGCGCAGGCCTTCGAGATTGCGCAGCTTGAAGTAGGGCGTATCGAGCGCGAGCACGTGCGCCGCGCGCGCCGTGACGCAGAGCGCCTGGCGCGCGTACGCGATCTGCAATTCATCCTCGAGGCGCTCGATGCCCATATCGTTCGTGAAGTCCTCGCCGCCGAACGCGACGCCGAGAATGCGCTCGCTGGCGCGGCATATCTCGGCGACATTGACGATCGCTTCGGCCGTCTCGATCCACGGCAATAGGCGCAGCGTGCCTAAAGCCAAGCCCGCGCGCGCCTCGAGCCGGCCGATGACTCGCGAGATCGCCGCGATGTCGCCGGCGCGGCGTACTTTGCCGACCGAGATGCCGAGCACGTGCGGGCCGACGACGGCTTCGAGATCCGCCTCGAGCCATTCCGTGTCGAGCGAGTTCACGCGCGGAATGACGGGAATGCCCGTGGCCGCGAGCCGCGGGAGGAGGTTGCGGATGGTCTCGCGCGCGTTCGCCTTTTCGGCGGCCGGCACGGAGTCTTCCATGTCCGGAGCGAGCGCGTCCGGCTTCAGGCCGAGCGCTTTCTCGAGCATGCTCGATTTGTTGCCGGGTACGAACAGCAGGCTACGAAGGATCATTTGCCCGGGAATTCTACGCGATACCCTTGGCGCGGCGCTCGCGCGTGACGGGTGGCACTGCAATACTGGGCGCAAGGCGCACAGTCCGAAGCGCGGTTTGCCGAAGCATTCATGGCCGACTCACCGTCTCGCCGCCGTAAAGTCATCGGCAGCCTTCTCGCGATCGTCCCGGTCGTCGTTGCGCTGGCCGGTTGGCTCGATAACTCGAGCGCTCGCTACGCCGAGGCGGCGCTCACGAGGTCGCTCGTGACGTTCGCGATCGCACGCACGTTAGACGGCGCGATCTCGGTGGCGCAGGGCACGCAGGTGGCCGTGGAGCCCGGCGGTGTCGGCGTCAACTTCGCACTCGGCCAAGCGCTCGATCCGATCAACGATCTCGTGGAGCGCTTCTCCGCCGCGATGCTCGTCGCGACGAGCTCGCTCGCGTTGCAAGGCGTGTTGCTGGACATGGCGCGCTGGTGGGTCGCGAATCTCGCGCTCGGGATCGCGGCCGTGTTGGCGCTCGTTGCGATTTGGCTGCCCGCGTGGGTCGGCGCGACCGGCTCGCGCGCCGGAATTCGCGCGCTCGCGATCGTCGTGTTCGTGCGCTTCGCCGTGCCCGTGTTCGTGCTCGGCTCGAACCTGATGTTCGAGACGTTCCTCGCGACGGATCAGCAGGCGGCCAACGACGCGCTGACCGTTACGCGCACCGAGATCGAAGTCATTGCCGAGCAGGGCGATGCCGCCGCGACTCCGGCGCCGGCGCCGTCGCTGACTGAGCGGCTCGGGGCCCTCGTCGACGAGTCACTTCAAGCGCTCGACATGCGTGAGCGCATGCAGCGCCTGACCGATAGTGTGTCGAATGCAGTGGAGCACATCGTCCACTTGATAGTGATCTTCGCGCTGCAGGCGATCATCCTGCCGCTCGTGTTCTTGTGGCTGTTCGCTGAAGCGCTGAAAAAAATCGCGGCGCGCGCCGCGCAGCTCTAACGCGCGCTCACTACGTCTATCGCGCGGCCGGCGGACTGCCGGCCTTGAGCGATTGATACGCCATGCGCGTGTACGTGTCGCCGGTCAGGAAGCCGCCGGGGCGCACCCAGCGCGCATCGAGGTCGTTGGTCGGCTTCGCGGCCACGGCCTCGTCCTCGGTCTTGCCGGCGTCGATGAGCTTCTGAACGCGCGTGCGGATTTCGATCAAAGCGTCGTGGCACGCGCGCAGGACCGCGGTGCTGCCCGGATCCCCCTCGTCGGGGACGATCCGCGTGTTCGCGTCGGCCAGCGAGAGCATCTTCTCTTGCGCCGCGATCATCCCGGCGAGCGAGCCGCCGGACGATGAGTCGAAGAACGGATAGCTTCCGTCGCCACCGAAGGTGCCGCTGGCATGGATGACGTTGGCGCGTTTGAAGTGCACGAGAGTGTCGCTGTCGGTGTGCGCGTTCGGCACGTGGAAGAGTTGAACCGTCTCGCCGTCGAAATGGAGCGATAGCGCGTCGGCGTACGTGACCGTGGGCAGCGCGGCCGGCGGCGAAGGCGGAATCGTTTGATTGAACGCGGCGATGCGTTGCCCCTTCGCCATCCGCTCGCGCAGGTTGGCGTGGGCCACGATTGTGGCTCCGCCCTTGGCCATCGCCTCGTTGGCGCCGAAGTGGTCGGCGTGTGCATGCGTGTTGATCACGAGCTTGATCGGCTTGCCGCTCACCTTGGCGGCGGCCGCCTTGATCTTGTCCCCCATCTCCGCGACGGAGGTGTCGACGAGTAGTACGCCGTCGTCCCCGGTCAGTATCAGGGAGTCGCCGCCCTGCCATCCCAGCAAATGGACCCCCTGGCCGAGGTCAGTGGTTTTGATCTCGAGCTTCGAGTAGTCGACGGGTTGGGCGGAGACGGCCGCCGCTGAGCAG
>Ga0111538_10003717_pt1 | contig 21267 bp, 18 predicted proteins | sample SoiMethybrSBSTD1_FD_79669 | JGI IMG/M metagenome (GOLD analysis project Ga0111538, IMG submission 79669) | Bulk soil microbial communities from a Populus tree surrounding site in Tennessee, USA - Soil MetaG P. TD hybrid SBSTD1 (version 2)... | ecosystem: Environmental > Terrestrial > Soil >... | reverse complement strand
CTGGCTGGCTCCCACCGCGTGCGCGTCGCACCGCTTCGGCGGCCCTCGCCCGTACCGCATGGTGGACGGGCGGCTCGCACTCTACGAAGACATCCGCCAGCCGCTGGAAATCCTGCGTGCGCTCCAGGAACGAGACTGCGCGGTGAAGGCCTGGCTGCAGTTCGGCCGCGCGCCGCGTCTGGTGGACGGGGAGATCGTGGACCTCCGGTTCGACCGGGGAGGGGACAACTTCACGGCGATGAGGCTGAGGGCCGGGCCGGAAGCCGAGATCTGCCCACCGCACCTCACACGCTGGGAGCCTCCACGAGCGGATCTCCTCGCCCGTTAGGCCGGCCTCAGCCGGGCGGGGGCACGGGCCACCCGAGCGCGCGCGCGATCTGCTCGGCGAGGACGTATTGGCCCTGCTCGTTGGGATGGAGGACGTCGAGGGCCAGCTCCGGGCGCGACCAGCCGGGGCGCGACTGGTCTTCCATCGCCGGCCACGGGTCCACGAACGTGATGCCCGTCGCGCGCGCGTAATCGCGGAGTCCCGCCCGCAAGGCCTGCGCGCGTTCGAGGTGGAACGCACCCGAAGGAGGCGGGCACACGAGGACGGGCCGGCGGCCGCTGTCGCGCAGACGCTCGGCGATCGTCTGGAGGTTGCGCAGCGCCCCTTCCACGGGCATGCCGCGCGCGATGTCGTTGGTGCCGCCCATGATCACCACGACCTGCGGCGTCGGCCCCGAATCGAGGACCTCGGCAAGGCGGTCGAGCATCTGCGCCGTCGTGTCGCCGGAGACGCCGAAGTTGCGCACCGGGACCTCGCGCCACCGTCCCAGCAGGTCGGGATACGAATAAGAGAGGCGGTAGCGCGCGGTGATGCTGTCGCCCAGCGCGGCCAGCGATGCGGGGTCCGCGCGCGGACGCGGGCAGGCGATCGTGGCTCCCATGGTGGCGAGTATGACGGTCGCCCGCGCCCTCCAATTCATCGGACGCATCTTATTGCGCCGTATGATTCCGCGTGGACGATCCGGGCCGCGAGAGACGCCTCGGCCTCGCTTACGGTCTCGCCGCCTATGGTTCCTGGGGCCTCTTCCCGATCTACCTGAAGGCGGTGAAGACGGTCCCGGTCGTCGAGGTCCTCTGCCACCGCGTGGTCTGGGCCCTCGCCGTCCTCGCGGTCGTGACGTCGGTCCGCGGCGAGACGCGAGCCGTCTTCGCCGCGCTGCGCCATCGTCGCGCGCTGCTCGTGCTCGGCGGCAGCACGGTGCTCATCGCGGTCAACTGGCTCGTGTACATCTACTCCGTGACGTACGCGCGGATCCTCGAGAGCAGCCTCGGGTACTACATCAACCCACTCGTCAGCGTGGTGTTCGGGATCGTCCTGCTCGGCGAGCGCCTGACGCCGTTGATGAAGGCCGCGGTCGTCACGGCCGCGGCCGGGGTCACGTGGATGGCGATCGATCTGGGCCAGCTTCCGTGGATCTCCCTCGTGCTGGCCTTTTCGTTCGGGCTGTACGGCCTGCTGCGCAAGATCGCGCCCGTGGGTCCGCTGATCGGCCTCACCGTGGAGACGATCCTCCTGGCGCCGCTGTGTGCCGGGTACCTCGTGTGGTCGATGACACACGATCGCTCCGGCTTCGTGTCGGGAGGTCCGTGGATCCGGACTCTCCTTCTCCTGGCTGGTCCGATCACCGCGGTCCCGCTACTGTGCTTCGCGGCCGCGGCGCGACGGCTTCCCCTGACCACGATGGGCTTCCTGCAGTACGTGTCCCCGACGCTGCAGTTCCTGATCGCGGTGGCGGTCTATCACGAGCCGTTCAGCCGCGGCCGCGCGGCCGCCTTCGCCTGCATCTGGGTGGCGGTGGCGCTGTTCGCGTTCGACAGCGTGCGGCGGCGCGCTCCCGAGCCCATCGTGGACGCCTGACGGCAGAGGGTCACGACGACGTTGCCGCGCTTGCGGCCCGTGTCCACGTACCGGTGCGCCTCCACCATCTGCTCGAACCGATAACGGCGATCGATGACGGGCTTGAACCGCCCCGACTCGGCCAGGCTGGCGAGAAACCGCAGGTCCCCCGCGTTCGCGCGCGCGGGGACGACGATGACGCGCTTGCCGCTCCCGAGTGAGACCAAAGGCGCCGTCAGCATCTCGGAGAGCGTCCCGACCACGAGCAGGAGGCGCCCTCCCTTGTTCAGCGAGCCTTTGGTCCGGGAGAAGGGCGCGTTGCCGACGTTGTCCACGATGACGTCGTAGGTCTTCCCGCTCCGCGCGAAGTCTTCCCGTGTGTAGTCGATCACCTCGTCGGCCCCGAGCGACTTCACGAGGTCGAGGTTGGCGGTGCTGCACACTCCCGTCACCCGGGCGCCGTGGTGCTTGGCGAGCTGTACGGCCGCGGTGCCCACCGCGCCGGAGGCGCCGTTGATGAGGACGCTCTGGCCGTGTCCGATCTTTCCCTTCCGGATGATGGCCAGGGCCGTACACCCGCCAAAGGAAAGTGCGGCCGCCTCTTCGTAGCTCAGGTTCGCGGGCTTGAGGGCCAGCGCTCCCTCTTCGCGCACGCACTTGTACTCGACATAGGTCGCGAGGACGCCCGCGAAGACCGGGTCTCCGACCTTGAACCGGGAGACGTCCTTGCCGATCGCTTCGATCTCTCCGGAAAGCTCGGATCCCAGAATGGGGCGCCGCGGCTTGGAAGGGCCCATGGCCAGCCGCATGGGGATCCCGAACCCTCTCGGCGCGCTGAGGGAGCGGAGCCTCCAGTCCGCCACCGTGACCGTCGTCGCGTGGACCTTGATCAGGACCTCATCGTCCTTGGGCGTCGGCTTCGGGATGTCCTTGATCTCGAGAACTTCGGGGGGCCCGTACCTCCCGTAGAGGATCGCCCTCACGGACCCGCCGGCTCCAGGTCTTTCTTGAGGAGATAGCCGTGCGTCGATCGGCCCTTCGCGCCCGCGAACCGGGCCTCGACGAAATCGCGCAGCTCACGGAGGCCCTCGACGCGGTCGCCGCGCAGCACGTAAGCCTTCCTCGGCCTCGACCCGACGTCGGGCCGGTCGTGGAAATAGGCGCGATCCGAACGCACGCGCCAGTCCTTCGGCTTCTGTAGCGCCTCGTAGTCGAAGCGTTCGAGGGGGATGTCTCCGAGCTGCCGCCGGTTGAGGACCGTCGTCCAACCCGATCGCTCCTCGCCCTCGTCGCCGTCGTCCGTGGGCTGCTCGTTGAGGTCGTCGCCGGCGTTCTTCTCTTCCTCGAGCAGCCAGTCCTTCGCGGCGGCGTCGTAGGCGAACGTGTAGTCGACCGCCCAGTGCGAGGACGCGGTGCCTCCCGCCAGCTCGACGGTGAACCGCCCGCGACCCGCGGTCAGGCGCTGGTACGGATCGCCGAGCATGCCGCCGCACGCGCGGCAATAGACGAGCTGCTCCGTCCGCTTGGCCTGGGCGAGCCGGCCGTCCGCCTGGCGGATGAGGACCAGCAGCGGCCGAGGTGCTTCGCCGTGGGCCGGCTCGTCTTCGTCGCTCCGGCGCAGGATCAGGACGGCGTCCGGCTTGCCGTCCGAGTCGAGATCCGCGAGCGCGAAGTCGAGCGCCTGGAAGCCCGCGGGCACGAATCGAGCCATCTCCGGCGGCGGGCCGTCGTCCGCGCCCGAGACCGGGAGGGTGGAGGCCACGGCGACGAGCAGCCAGCCAAGCGCGCGCATCTTCACCTCGCTGATGGCTGATTATCGAGGTGAATCCCTCTGACGCCTATGCGTTACGCGAGACGGGCGGCTCGCGCGATAAGGAACAGTCCGGCGACGACCACGACGGCGCCAATGCCTCGCGCCACGCGCTCGCCGGCCGGGGCGAGACGTTCGAGGGTGATGGCCGCCCCCACCACCGCCATCGCGCCGAGGTCCATGACCCCGATGACGAGCAGGATCGCCATCAAGCCGGCGCAGCAGCGCGCGCAGTGGAAGCCGAGGCGCAGGCCGTGTCGCCAGGCCGTACCGGCGTCGGCCGGCAAGGTACGCCCGGGCCCAGGCATCTGCCGGCAGCAGTGAAGGTGACGCGCCTTCCACGCGGTGAGCTGGAGCGCGCCCGCCACCAACACGACCACACCGGCCGCGATCGGCACGGCGCGCGCCAGCGCCGGCTGCTGCATCTCGACCGCCGCCAGCGCGACGCCCAGCGGGAAGGCGGCCACTCCGAACAGGGTCCACACGAAGAAGTACCCCGCGCCTACGAGCGCGGTCCGTCCGCCGAGGCGAGTCTCGCCCGTCCTGCCCACGGCCGCGCGGTAGCGCCACAGCATGGGAACGAGGGACGGCATCATCATGGCCACCATCATGACGACCCACATGCCGAGGAACGTCGCGGCGGCGCCCAGCCACGTCTGCTCGGGCATTCGCATCCACGCCATCGACATCGTCCAGCCGCCCGGCATCGGCATCCCGCCCATCTCCGACATGGACGCGCACCAGACGATCGTCACCACCGCGCTGGCGGCGAAGAGCAGGGCCGAGACGCCAAGGAATGCGCGATCGGGAGCGTACTGGCGAACCATGACCGCGGCGCTCATCCCTTGTACTCGTCGTGTCGGCGGAACCAGAGGCCCTCTTCGTTGCGCCCCTGGGGGGCCCGGTCGAGCCACTGGTACATGCCCCAGAGGGCGTCCAGGCCGCGCGCAAACGCGGAATAGGTGTGGTGGACGACGCCGTCCTCGAGCGCGAAGGCGCTCACGCCCGGTCGTTCGCGGATGTACGTGGCCTTGTCGGTTCCGGACATGGCGGCGAACTGGGCGGCCCCGTCGTTCGGTTTCTCAGGACCCGGCTCCATCGGCGGCTCGCGCCGGTAGTTGTATTCGATGCCCCCCGCGCGCTGTTGCTCCTCCGTGAACCCGACGGAGAAGTCGGGATTGAAGTCGCCGCCGAACGCGGAGGCCCAGGGGAACGTCCATCCCATCCGCCGCTTGTAGCCTTGCAGCTTCGCCAGCGGCGCTCGCGACACCGCCCACAGCATGACGTCGTGATTGGCGAGGTGCACCGCGAACCCGTTGAAGCCGTCCGCGATGGCGGAGCAGGCCGGACACCCCGCGGTGTAGTCGGGCCCGAACATGAAGTGGTACACGAGGAGCTGCGAGCGCCCTCGGAAGAGGTCCTTCAGCGAGGCACTCCCTTCATCGGTGTCGAACCGATATTCCTTGTCGATCCGGACCCACGGGAGGTCCTGTCGCCGCTGGGCCAGCTCGTCGCCGCGCCGCGTGTGCTCCTTCTCGTCCTCGAGCAGCGCGATCCGCGCGTCGAGCCACTCCTGGCGTGTCCCCGTCTTGTGTTTCGTCATCGTGTGTCTCTCCCTCCTTCGGTTCTAGCCTCAAGCGCGGCGGCCGTCGTACGCGCCATGAGATAAATCTAGGCCGGCCATCCGGACGGTGGGAGTGACAAGCGTGGCGGGATTCCGTTGGACTCGATGATCACGGCCGCGGGGCGGGCGCTCGCGGCGGGCGATCCCCTGGGCGCCTTGAAGCGGGTCGCCCTGCGCGATGACCCGCCGGCTCTCGCCCTTCGAGGCATCGCGATGGCGCAGCTCGGCGATCTCGTTCGAGCGAAGGCCCTCCTGCGCCGTGCCGCGCGTGGCTTCGGTCCGAGAGAGGCCGTGGCCCGCGCGAGATGCGTCGTCGCCGAGGCCGAGGTCGCGCTCGCCTCGCGCGACCTGGGCTGGCCGGCGAAAGGGCTCGACGCGGCACGTGCGACGCTCGAAGCGCACGGCGATGTGGCGAACGCCGCGCATGCGCTGTATCTCGAGGTCCGGCGCCTCCTCCTGATGGGGCGACTCGATGAGGCCGAGCGCAGGCTCGCCAGGCTCGACCCCGCGCCTTTCCCGCCCACACTGAAGGCCATCCACGAGCTGGTGGTCGCGGGGATCGCGATGCGGCGCTTACGGACGACGCCGGCACGCGCGGCGCTCACTCGGGCCGAGAAGGCGGCACGTCAGGCACGCATCCCGGCGCTGACGGCCGAGGTCGAGAGCGCGGTCCTCGCCCTGAACACGCCCGCGGCACGTTTGATCGCGAGCGGCGAGGAGCGGCTCCTGCGGCTCGAAGAGGTCGAAGCGGTGATGGCGGCGGCCGCCTTCGTCGTGGACGCGTGCCGTCACGTCGTGCGTGCGGGGGACACGGTGCTCTCGCTGGCTACACGTCCGGTGTTGTTCGCGCTCGCCCGCGCGCTGGGCGAAGCGTGGCCGGGAGACGTGGCGAGGGACACGCTCATCGCGCGCACGTTCGGATCGAAGTTCACCGATGAATCGCATCGCGCGCGGCTGCGCGTGGAAGTCGGGCGGCTGCGCAGGATGCTGCGGACGCTGGCCGACGTGAGCGCGACCAAGCGAGGCTTTGCGCTGACGCCGCGCCGCGCACGCAAGGTCGTCGTGCTGGCACCGCCCGTCGAAGGGGAGGACGCGGCCGTGCTCGCCTTCCTCGCCGACGGTGAGGCGTGGTCGAGCTCGGCCCTGGCCCTGGCGCTGGGAGCGAGTCAGCGCACGGTGCAGAGGGCGCTCGATTCGCTGGCGGCGGCCGGCAAGGTGCAGTCGTTCGGCCGCGCGCGAGCGCGTCGCTGGGTGACGCCGCCGGTGGCGGGATTCACGACGACGTTGTTACTCCCGGCTCCGACGCCGTTTGACTAGGATGGAACCATGAACCGATCGGCCGCCAAGATCGTTCGTGAATATGGCCCGTTCCCCGATGCCGGCCACGTGCATGGACTGACGTATGACGGTCGGAACGTCTGGTTTGCGGCGGGAGAGAAGCTGATCGTCTTCGATCCCGCGAGCGGAAAGGAAGTGCGCTCGATCGACGTCGCCGCGGACGCGGGAACGGCCTTCGACGGGCAGCACCTGTGGCAGCTCGCCGAGGATCGCATCCAGAAGATCGATCCGAAGACCGGCCGCGTGCTGGCCACGATCCCGGCGCCCGGCGGCGGCGGCGACTCCGGGCTCACGTGGGCCGAAGGGACGCTCTGGGTCGGGCACTATCGGAGCCGGAAGATCCATCAGATCGATCCCGAGACAGGGAAGATCCTCCGCACGATCGAGTCCAATCGCTTCGTCACCGGGGTCACCTGGGTCGACGGCGAGCTTTGGCACGGCACGTGGGAAGGGGGCGAGAGCGACTTGCGGAGGGTCGATCCTGGAACGGGCAAGGTCCTGGAGACGCTCGAGATGCCGCGCGGGGTGGAAATCTCGGGGCTCGAGTCCGACGGCGCCGATCAGTTCTTCTGCGGCGGGGGAAAGAGCGGAAAGGTGAGGGCCGTGCGCCGGCCGAAGCGATCGAGATCATAGGCGACCCCCACGCCGATGTTAGAGTCAGGGCCCATGTCCGCCGGGAAGGTCGCGGTCCGCATCCTTCTCCTCCAGGCGCTGGCCGGACCGGGTTCGCTCGCTGCCCAGTCGTCTTCCCCCACGGACACGCTCTCGGACCTCTCCGCCCAGGTCGGCGGCTCCGTCGTCCGGATCAGCCTCATCGACGGAGCCGACGAGGAGGGCAACGGCACGGGCTTCGTCGTCCGGCGCGACGGGGTGGTGGTCACGAACCACCACGTGGTGGACGACGCACCTTCGAAGATGGTCGCGGTCTTTCGTGACGGTTCGCGGCGGAGGGTGCTGGGCAGCCTCGCCCTGGATGAGGAGCACGACCTCGCACTCATCCGAATCGAGCGTGGCGACTACCCGGCCCTCTCCCTGGCCGAGTCCGCCGCCATCAAAGTCGGCCAGCCCGTCTTTCTCATCGGGAGCAGCTCGGGCCTGGATCAGAGCCTCGGCGCCGGCGTGGTGGCGGCCCTGCGGCCGGACGGGTTCCCGGAGGAATGGAAGAAGCGGTCCCGCGAGGACGGCGAGAAGATCGTGTCGGGGCCGCTGGTGCAGCACACCGCATCCTCATCGCCCGGCTCGAGCGGCTCACCGGTGGTCAACCTCGACGGGAAGGTGGTGGCCGTCCACCACAGCGGCATACGCGGCACTCCCATCTACTTCGGAGCGCACGCCGATGCCCTGCGCAGCCTGATCGCCAAGACCGACCTCGACGCCAAGCCGCGCCCGCTGGGACCGAACGTGACCCGCAACCTGCTCATCTCGGTGGCCGTATTCGTCGCGCTGGCGGCCGTGATCTTCCTGCCGCGGCGGTGGGAGGAATTTCGTGAGCGTTCCCGTCGACGGGGCTGGGCCCGCTAGTAAGGTTCGCCGGTAGTCACTCGATTCTGGGGGGTGAGGTGGGACAGAACGGAATCCGGAGCGTACGCGTTCCGTCCGGCTTCGCGGCCGGGACGCCGGTGCACACGCGCGAGGGCCTCAAGCCGATCGAGGACGTCGCGGCGGGGGACTGGGTGCTCTCGCAACCACAGGCGACCGGCGAACGCGGGTACAAGTCGGCGGGCGGCCGGCCGATTCCCTGGAGAGCCACCAGCTCGTGCGGCTCGCGAGTGGCGAGACCCTGGTCGCGCGCCGCGCGCGGCGCATCTGGCGGACGCGCCGGCCCGGGGAGGGGTGGATCGAGATCAACTCGGACAGCACGACCGGATACCGTGTCCAGGTCGGCGGAGGGCGCGCGGACGGCGACGAGCGGGCGGATGCCGATCTCGCCGACGTGGACGACTTCAGCGAGCGGAATTTTTCGCGGGCGCTTCAGGACAAGTGGGCCTATCGCTGCGCCGTGTACGACCTCGAGGTCGAGGATTTCCACAGCTACTACGTGGGCGAGCACGGCGTGTGGGTCGGCGACGTGACGGCATCGCAAGGGATCACGGGCCCGTTCGACGCCGGCGCCGGTGAGGCCGGTGAGGACGTCGCCGATCTGGTCTACGCAGACGGTCAGCCCATCCGAAAGGGCGATGCCGTCGTTCGCTCCGGCGTGAACGCCGCCCGCGTGGACGATCTCCTCGTCGGCGATCCGGGCGGGATCGTGCTGGAACACGCGGACGGGCGCAAGACGCTGCTGCACGCGCCGGATACCGGTGTGCTGATCCTGGTCGAGCGGCAATCGCCCGACTTCCGGCGCGCGGCGTTCGAATGGCTGTCGCGCCGGGCCGAGGCGGGCGACGCGGAGTCGCAGGCCTCGCTCGGCTGGATGTACTCGAACGGCGACGGAGTGCCGCGCGACGACGCCAAGGCGCTGGAGTGGTTCCGCAAGGCGGCCGAGCAAGGTGAGCCGACCGCACAGTACGCGATGGGCTGCCGCTACGAGCAGGGCCGCGGCCTGGCCGTCGACTTCGCGCAGGCGGTGCGCTGGTATCGCGCCGCCGCCGACCAGGGGATCGGGCCCGCGATCTGCAACCTCGCCGACAAGTACGAGCACGGGAAGGGCGTCGGGAAGGACATGAGGATGGCGTTCGCGCTGTACCGCGAGGCGGCGAGGAATGGCGTGGTGGAGGCGCAGCGCTGGCTGGAGGACGCGGCGCGGCGCGGCCTCAAGGGCTGAGGCCGGACGCACGACGGCCGTCCAATCGCGTGAACCCGAAGAGAAATGGGAACTTGCGACGTTGCACCCACGTCTATGGGTGCAACACATGCTCGTCCAGGATCTGGGCCGTGACCTCCGCATCGGGCTGAGGATCCTCGTCAAGGAAAAGGCGTTCTCCATCCTCGCCGTGACCGCGCTGGCGCTGGGGATAGGCGGCGTCGCCACGATGTTCAGCGTCGTGAACGGCGTGATGCTGCGCGGCTTCTCCTTCCCCAACGCCGGCCGGCTCGCCAGCGTCAACTTCATCGACCGCGGCAGCGCGACCTTCTTCGGGTTCAACGGGCGCGTGTCCGCGATGGACTTCGAGGAGCTGCGGCCGCAGCAGAAGTCGTTCGAGCTGCTCGCCGCCTACATCGCTGGCTCTACCGTCAACCTGACCGTCGACGGGCAGCCGAAGCGGTACACCGGCGCCTACGTCACCGAGGACTTCCTGCGCGCGCTCGGGGTCGTGCCCATGATGGGGCGCGACCTGACCGCCGCCGACAACGCCGAGGGAACCGGAAAGGTCGCGCTCATCGGCTACGGGATCTGGCAGCGCGACTTCGGAGGCGCGGCCGACATCGTGGGCAAGGCCATCCGCCTCAACGGCAAGCCCGCCACCATCGTCGGCGTGATGCCGCAAGGGTTCGCGTTCCCCATCAACGAGGAGCTGTGGATCCCGCTCTACAGCGAGTTCCCGGTGCGGGCGCGGAGCGATCCGCGCGCCATCAGTCCCTCCGTCCTGGGTGTCGTGCGGCCCGGCGTTTCCATCGACCAGGCCAACGCGGAGCTGGGCACGTTCGCCAAGCGCTTCGCGGCCGCCTACCCCGACACCAACAAGGCGTTCGACACGGCCCAGGTGCAGCCGCTGATCGTGACCTTCACCCCGCGTCCGTTGCGGGGGACGCTCCTGACCATGCTCGCTTTCTGCGTGGGCGTGCTGCTGATCGCCTGCGTGAACGTGATGAACATGCAGTTCGCGCGGGCCGCGCTGCGCGCGCGGGAGCTGGCCGTGCGGTCCTCCCTTGGTGCCACCCGCGCGCGTCTGGTGCGGCAGATGCTTACCGAGAGCCTGCTGCTGGCCGCCATCGGCTGCACCCTCGGCATCGGGCTGGCCGCGGTGTCGGTGGACTGGCTGTCCGCGGTGATCCGCAACCTGCCGACACCTCCGCCCGCCTGGATCCGCTTCGACCTCGACGGCCCCGTGCTCGCCTTCACGGTGGCGGCCATGCTCCTGGCCGCGGTGGGCTCCGGCCTGCTGCCGGCCTGGATGTCGTCGCGCGCGGGCGTGGTGGGCGCGCTCAAGGAGGGCGGCCGCGGCAACACGACCCGCAGCGTGGGAATGGTGACGCGCAGCCTGGTCGTGTTCCAGATCGGCGTGACCTGCGTGCTGCTCATCGGAGCGCTCATGCAGGGACGGTCGATCGTGAACCAGCAGGCAATCGACTACGGCTACGACACCGAGGGCATCCTGTCGGCTCGGATGGGGTTGATGGACGGCGACTACCCGACTCCGGCCGCGCGCCAGCAGTTCTATGACCGCGCATTGCGCGAGCTGAGCGGCCATTCGGCGTTCGCGGCGGTGGCCTTGACCAGCCGCTTCCAGATGGTCTTCTCGGGCAGTGGCCCGGTCGAGATCGACGGCAAGGTCTACAAGGAAAAGAAGGACCGGCCCAACGCCAACTTCGAGCAGGTCACGGGGTCCTTCTTTGCCGTCACCGGGCAGCGCATGCTGGACGGCCGTGTGTTTACGGAAGAAGACCTGGACTCTCGTCAGCCGGTGGCGATCGTGAATGCCGCCTTCGCCCGGAAGCACTTCGGGACCGAGAGCGCCGTAGGCCGGCGCTTCCGCACGGTGGACGGGAACACGGAGCAGCCGGGTCCCTGGCGCACGATCGTGGGAGTGGCCAGCACCATCCGCATGCTCGGCCCCTTCAATAACCCCAACGTCGACGAGAGCGGGTTCTACGTGCCGTTCTATTCGAACCCGGCCGGGCCCGTGCAGGCGGGGCCGTTCGCCAACCAGTTCGCCACGGTGGTGGTGAAGCCGAAGCCCGGCTTCCGCGCGGACATGCTGGCACCCATTCTCCAGCGCGAGGTGAGCAAGGTCGATCCGAACCTGCCCCTCTACTTCGTAGGCACGCCGAAGAAGAACCTCGACGGCTTCATCGCGCCCAGCCGGATCATCGTGACGATGTTCTCGATCTTCGGCGCGATCGCGATCGTTCTCGCCGCCGTCGGCATCTACGGCGTGACCGCGTTCTCGGTGAGCCAGCGAACCCAGGAGTTCGGCGTGCGCATGGCGCTGGGAGCGGACCGGCGCCGGATTCTCCAGATGCTGCTGCGGCAGGGCGGCATGCAGGTCGCGGTCGGGCTGTTCGCCGGTCTCGGTCTCGCCGTGCTGGCCACCACGCTGGCGGGCAAGGCGATCGGCAACATCCTGTTCAGTGTCGACCCACACGACCCCGTGATCTTCACGGCCGTGGCCACGCTGGTGACGCTCGTGGCATTGGTGGCGACGCTCGTCCCCGCCCGGCGCGCCACGCGCGTCGACCCGATGACGGCCCTGCGCTCGGAGTAGCCGCCGGACAGCTCGGATCGCGGCTAGAATCGGCGCCCTCGGACGACACCACGCCATGACCCAGAATCGTCTCCGCCTCGTGTTGGCGTTCCTCGCCGTCTACCTGATCTGGGGTTCGACGTACCTCGGCATCCGGTTCGCGATCGAGACGCTTCCGCCCTTCCTGATGGCCGGAACGCGCTTTCTCGTCGCGGGCTCGGTGCTCTACTTGTGGGCACGCCGTAAAGGCGCGGCCGCACCGAGCGGGGTGAACTGGATGACCGCGGGCGTAGTGGGCACGCTGCTGCTGATCGGGGGGAACGGCGGGGTGGTGTGGGCCGAAACGCGAGTGGCGTCGGGCCTCGCCGCGTTGCTCATCGCCACCGAGCCGTTCTGGATCGTCCTGCTCGACTGGCTCCGACCCGGCGGACGGCGGCCGGGTCTCGCGGTGGCCGCGGGCCTGCTCTTCGGATTCATCGGCGTCGGTCTGCTGGTGAGCCCGTTCGACTTGATCGGTGGCGGGCGGGTGGATGCCCTGGGTGCCGCCGCGGTGGTTCTCGCGTCGCTGTCCTGGGCGATCGGATCGCTCTACACGGCGCGCGGAGCCCGGCTACCCGCTTCGCCGACGCTGGCCACCGGAATGGAGATGCTGATCGGCGGGGCGCTCTTCTTTCCCCTGAGCGCGGCCACGGGCGAGTGGGCGACCTTTTCGCTCGCCGCCGTCTCACTCAAGTCGGCCCTCGCGCTGCTCTACCTGATCGTCTTCGGCGCGATCGTTGCGTTCACCGCTTACGTCTATCTCCTCAAGAACACGACGCCGGCGCGCGCGTCCACGTACGCATACGTAAATCCGGTGATCGCGGTCCTTCTCGGATGGGCGTTCGGCGGCGAAGCGGTCACGGGCCGAGTCGTGTTGGCGGCGGCGGCCATCATCGCCGCGGTGGCCGTCATCACCCGGCACCAGGCGGGCGGCCAGTCACCGACGCGCGCTTCACGATCCGCCGGCGAGCTGGCAACGGATAGCCAAACGGCTCGCTGAATCCGCGGTCCTCCTCCCTTCGCCGAACTTGTGAGATCTTCCACCCATCGATGACGGGAATCGCCGGGATATGGTCGCGCGAAATGATGACTCTTCTTGTTCTGTGGAGCCAGGCCCTTCCGCCGTCGCCTCTGCCCGGGCGCGTGGCCGAAATCGTGGGGTGTTACGAAATCAGCGTCTCCGGACGAGGCGCCGACGTGGTCCGCCGGAGGCTGCCCGCCCTGATGGAGCTCCTCGCCGAAGGCGTCTCCGGGCGGCCACCGGCCAAGGTCACGGAGTTGGGCGACCGCGCCGTCCGCGGCATCTCCAGCGGCCGGGAAGTCCGCGTCGAGGAGATGAGATGGCGCCTCGTCAGCGGCGGCGGATGCGAGATCGTCTGGGGATTTGGCATGGACGATGACGTGAGGCTGAAGCTCGTCCGTGAAGGGGACGCTCTCGTCGGCACCGCGCGCCCGCCCGGGCAGGGCCCGGGCGGCAACAGCCCCGCCCTGACCATCCAGATGAAGCGCATTCCCTGCGACGAGCTGCCGAAGCGCGAGTAGCGGCGCGCCGCGCGCCTTGGCTCCAGGCGGTCAGCGCTCGCTTCACGCCTCGCTCGAGGGCCTCGTGGATTGTCGCGATGCTCTCCGCCTCGTCGCTGGCCCCGTACCAACTTCCCGCGCCCATGCCCATGCACCCGAGGGCGATGGGGAAGACCGAGGGTCCCGTCCGCCCGAGCTTCACTTCCGTGGTCGTCGTCATGTGTCGTCCTCGCTTCGCTCCCAGTATCCCGCGTGCGGAAGCAGGTTCGCCCCGGCCACCTGCCGATCCAGTGACATAATCCGCGACCCATGTCGGATGCGGGAGACGTGCGTGTGACCTCGACCGCCCCGCGCGGCTTGATCGCCCTCGGCGCGGCGGGAGGAGTCGTGGCGGCGGTCCTGCTCGTGCGGCTGGCCGTGTTCGCGGGATACGCCGAGCCGTCCTTTGCCTGGAGCGCCGCGCCGTGGAGCGCGTTCATGACCGAGCACGCGTGCTCCACCGCGTACTGGTCGGCGGCCACGCGCATCAAGCAGGAGCCCGACGTCTGGGACATCGCGCTCTCCTTGCTGGGTCAGGATCCCGCCACGGGGCGGCTGATCCCGCGGCACATCGGGGCGTTCCCCGTGGATCCGTACGAGTACCCGCCGACCTTCCTGCTGGCGCCGCGCGTCCTGGCGTCGGTGACGCCCGACTACGTCGCCTTCCGGCACGTGTGGCTGCTCCTGGACGGGGTCCTCGTCATCGCGGGCATGGCCGTCATCGCGCGAGGGCTGGATGCGGCAACCGGCCGGCGCACGTTGTGGCTGCTGCCCCTGGCCATCGTGCCCCTCACTACCCTCTATCCGCTGCAGATGGGGAACGCGCAGCTCCTTTACATCGTGACAGGCATGCTCGCGATGGCCGCGTTCGCGCGAGGCCGTCACGCTCTCGGCGGGCTGCTGCTCGCTTTCACGATCGTGGGCAAGATGTTCCCCGGCATCCTGATCTTGTACCTCGCGCTGCGCCGCGAATGGCGCGCCGTCGCCTGGACCAGCGCGTGGTCCGTCGTGTTCCTGCTGGCCACTCTCGCCGACGTGGGCTGGGCGCCGTTCCCCTACTTCCTGCATCACCTGCCGCGGCTGCTCAGCGGTGAAGCGTTCCCGATGCTTCGCTTGACGCCCGGCACCGTCAACAACCTTTCGATACCGAGCCTGGTCCTGAAGGTGCCCGCCTTCGGTGGCCCCGCGGTCCCGTTCGGGTGGATCCGGATCACGGGCTGGATCTACTCCGTCGTCGTGCTGTGGGTGGTCTTCCGGCTGGCGCGGCGGCCGGTCGCCCCGGCGTACGAGCCGCTGGCCTGGCTGGCCATCCTTGGCCTGACCGCGCTGCGGAGTCCCTTCCTGCCGACCTACGGCGGATTCCCCGGGGCGTGGCTCGGCGCTTTGTTGCTGGCCCTCTGCTGGAGCGACGCGCGCCGCTGGTGGACCGTCCTGGCGCTCTGGGTGATCCTCGTGCCCACGACGGTCGGGCCCACTCCGATCGCGGCGTGGGCCGTGGCCACCTTCACGACGCTGCAGACGGCGGCCGTGGTGGGACTGGCGGCCATCGCGATCCGCGTCGCCCGCGAGGAGCGAGCGAGCTAGAAGGACGCGGAGCGGGGACGGCCCCGAGACCGGGCACCCTGGAGACGCTCGGTCTCGGGCGGCGATGGCGCTCAGGGCCAGTAATGGATGATCGGCCGACGCGTGCTCACCCAGAGGTCACTGGTATCGGAGCCCATCGACCCTGGCCGGTTCGAGCTAAAGATGAGCATGCTTCCGTCTGCGGACACGGCCGGGAACTGCTCGTCGGAATCCGTATTGATCGGAGGTCCGACGCGCGACGGGGGTGACCAGAGCGAAGACAGGTCTGGACGGGTGGAGACCCAGATGTCATAACCCATCGATTCCGGCCGGTCCGAGTGGAAGAACAACTGGAGCCCATCGGCCCGAACGGTCGGACGCCAGTCGTTGGAGTCGGAGTGATTCAGCTCCGTGACCGGCGCCGCTTGTTGTAAATAACCATAGAAGTATCCACTCATGTAGATGTGGTTGTGCCCATCCACGCGGCGCCCGAAAAGAAGGCTGGAGAGTGTGCCATCGAGGTTGCCGATGAGGGCGGCGCCGTAGTCCGGGTTCGCCGTGTTGACCGCGTCACCCAGGTTATACGGGACCTCCCAACCGAAGTCGTTGCTCGTGTCTTCGCGGTAGGACACATACAGGTCCTGGCTGCCAAAAGCCCCCGGTACCTGACGGTCAGAGGAGAAGAACAGGTAGTGGCCGTCCGGGGATAGACACGGCCCACGCTCGTTGAAGCTCGTATTGATGTTGCGTCCGAGTCTCTTCGGCAGCCCCCACACGCCACCTTGACGGTGGGAAACGTAGATGTCGAAATCGGTCGTCGAGCCATTCCGCGGTCGATCCGAGATGAAGTAGAGGCTATTCCCATCCCTCGAGATGTGAGGGAGATCTTCGCTGTGTTCCGAATTGATGAGGTCCAGATTCACAGGCGTGGACCACAGGTATGGCTGCGTTGTCGGGAGACTCTGCGCGTGTCCGTCCCCGCCACCAAACGCAAGGGCCAGGACCGCGGCCAATCCCGTTGTCCCGACCAGCCCCTTCCAACGACGACCGATCGACATGCAATCCTCCTTGTCGTGACGTCCGACGTGTGGGAGGTTCGGCCGTGTGCCCCGGGTGCGCCATCGACCGGGCCTGAAGCGTGTCTGAAGGTTTGCTGAAGGGCGCTATCTCGTTGCGGCGTCGCGGGAAAGGGCGGTGGGACAGGCGCGTATAATCCTCGCTCCCGAGCGATCCCATGGCTTCAGGGGAACCCATCCCGCCTCTCTTCGAGCTGGACCTCGCGCGCTACGAGCTGCGCCGCGACGGCCGGGTGGAGCGGCTCGAAAAGCTGCCGATGGAGCTGCTCATCCTTCTGGCCGAGCGGCGCGGTCAGCTCGTGACGCGGGCGGAGATCCTCGAGCGGCTCTGGGGCCGCGACGTGTCCTTGAGCACGGACGCCGCGATCAACACCGCGGTGCGCAAGGTCCGCCGGGCGCTGGGCGACGATCCCGACGCGCCGCGGTTCCTCGAGACCGTCGTGGGCAAGGGGTATCGGTTCGTCGGTGACATCACGGTCATCCCGGGGACCGAGCCCGCGTCTCCGGCCGCCGAGGCCGAGATGCCGCCCCCGGTCGAGGGAGCAACGGTCGCGGAGCCGGCGGTGGCGGGCATGAGCGCGCCGCGCGTGTCACGCCGATCGAAGCTCGGCATTGTGGCCGTTGCCTCGCTGGGAGTTCTCCTGGCGGTGCTCGGCCTCATCCGCGCCAAACGCGCCCCGTCCATGGACTCCGTCGCGGTGCTGCCCTTCGAGAACACGGGAGGCGATCCCGACGCGGACTACTTGAGCGACGGCATGACGGACACCCTCATCAATCGCTTATCGCGACTGCCTCACCTGAAGGTGATCGCGCGGGCTTCCGTCTTCCGATACAAGGGCCAGCACCCTGACCTCGCGAAAGTGGCGCGCGATCTCGGCGTGCGGGCCGTTGTCACCGGGCGCGTCTCGCCGCGTCCCGACGGCTTCGCCGTGGCCGTCGAGCTGATGGATGCGCAGGAGAACAAGCAGCTCTGGGGCGCCACCTTCGATCGTCGCGCTTCGGACCTGGTGGCCGCCCACCAGGAGGTCGCGGCGGAGGTGGCCCAGAAGCTCCGCGTCGAGCTGACGCCGGGGGAGCGGGAGCTCCTGGCGAAGCGCGACACCTCCGATCCCGAGGCCTACCGGCTCTACCTCCGCGGCCGATACCTCTCGAACGAGCGCACGGAGGCCGCCCTGCGCAAGGCGATCGAATACTTCCAGGAAGCGATCGCTCGCGACCCGCGCTACGCCCTCGCGTATTCGGGCCTGGCGGACGCGCATTGCACGACGGCCTCCTCGTACAACAAGCGCGTCGCGCCGCGCGAGGCGTACGGCCACGCGCGGCCGGCGGCCCTGCGTGCGCTGGAGCTCGACGCCGAGCTCTCCGAGGCGCACGCTTCCCTGGGTCAGGTCCTCGTCCAGTTCGACTGGGATTGGGCGGGGGCGGAGAAGGAGTTCAGCCGCGCCCTGGAGCTCAATCCCTCGAACGGCGTCGCCCTGCACTGGCGCTCCCACGGCGCGCTGGCCAATGGCCGGTTCGACGAGTCCGGCCGGGACGCGCTCCGCGCGCTGGACACCGATCCCGTGTCCGTGATGCTGAACATCCACCTCGGCGAGCACTACCACCTCGCGCGCCAGTACGACCTCTCCATCGAGCAATACCGGAAGGCGATGGAGCTCAGCCCCAATCATCCGAATGCCCGCCCGCTGCTGGCCCTCGCCTATGAAGCGAAAGGGATGTACGCCCCCGCCATCGCCGCGCTGGAGGAAGCGGCGCCGTTCTGGTCCGGCACCAGCCGCGTGAGGGGCCCGCTCGGCCGCGTCTACGGCCTCGCCGGCCGGACAGCGGAGGCGCGCGCGGTGCTTCAGGAGCTGCTACGCGACCGGGCGGGGCCCGGGTACGTCGCCGCGGACGACGTCGCCGCCGTCTACGTCGGCCTCGGCGAGACGGATCACGCCTTCGAATGGCTGGGCCGCGCCTGTGACGAACGCGCGTCCGCGCTGATGAATCTCAAGGTCGAGCCGGCGTTCGACAGCATTCGCCGTGACCGGCGCTTCGCAGGCCTGCTGAGCTGCGTCGGTTTGTCTTGAGCAGCCTCTAACTCGCCGGCCTGGCCTTGAGCCCGACGCGCGCGAGCAGAGCCTGGAAGCGCGGCTCGCCGCGCAGCGAGTCGAACTCGGGATAGGACACAAGCGAGCGGGCGCCGACATGGCGCTCCTCGACCACCTGCTCCATCCAGGCCAGCGCCCGCTCGTGTTCGCCCAGGCCGGTCGCCGCGAGCGCGAGGTCGAACGGCCGCACCCGGCGCTGACCGGACTCGGCGAGGAGCCGGTCCAGGACCTGTCGCGCGTCGTCTCGACGTCCCGCGCGAGCGAGAGCGTAGGCGTAGAGACCCATGACGCTGGGATGGTCGCGGGTCAACTCGCGCGCCTTCTCGGCGGCGGCCAGCCCCTCTTCGGGCCGGCCCATCGCCAGGTAGATGCGGGCCAGCGAGATGTGCGCGTTCGGCCGATCGGGCGTGGCCTCGGCCGCGGCCTTCTCCGATGCTAGCGCGTGCGCGTAGCGCCGCTGCTGGAAGTCGCATTCCGCGAGCTCGCCCTGGAGGGTGTCGTTGAGCGGGTCGGACTCGACCCCGCGGTGGAACTGGTCCCGCGCCTCGTCGACGCGGCCGAGGTCCACGAGCAGCAGGCCGTACCAGAGGCGGGCCGACGCGTGGCTCGGGTTGAGCTCGAGGGCGCGCCGGAACTCGCGCTCGGCGCCGGGGAAGTCCCAGTCGTGGCTCGCGAGGATCAAGCCCAGTGACGCATGGGCCTCGCCGAGCTCGGGGTCGAGCGTGAGCGCGCGGCGGGCCGCGTCCTTTGCCTTGGCCGCCGCTTCACCGACGGGCAGGAAGCCGTAGTTGCCCATGAGCATGTAGCTGTCGGCCAGGCCGCTCCAGGGCCGTGCCCAATCGGGATCTCTCTCGACGGCACGCTGGAACTGGAGCACGCCTTCCTTGAATCCGGCTTCGGTGCGCTGGTTCCAGTGGTAGCGCCCGCGCAGATGGGCGAGGTGCGCCTCGTGGTCCACGGCGGGCTCGGGGCCGGGCGCCGTGCGCAGGCGCGTCTCCTCAGCCACCCGGCGCGCGATCTGCCGCTGGACTCCGATGAGGTCGCTGCCCTCGCGGTCGTAGCTGTCCGCCCAGACGTGCACCTCGTCCGGGACGCGGATGAGCTGCGCCGTCACGCGCAACCGGCGGTCCGCTTGCCGAACGCTCCCCTCGAGGACGTAGTCCACGCGCAGCTCGCGCCCGATCTCGGCCACGCCCTTCGTGGGGTTCTTGAACCGCATCACCGACGTCCGCGCGATCACGCCCAGCTCCGGCAGCCGGCCCAGCTCCGCGATCATCTCCTCGGTGAGGCCGTCGCTGAGGTACTCCTGCTGCGCGTCTCCGGTGAGGTTCGCGAATGGGAGGACGGCGAGGCGCGTCGGCCGCGCCGGCGTCGCGGGCCGCGAGAGCCACGCACCCAGGGCGAGCGCTCCCAGAGTGAGCGTGCCGGCGAGGAGCCACACGACGGGGCGCCGCGGTCTCGTCTCGACCGGGACCGGAGCGGGCGCGGTCGGCGTCGGCGCGGCGAGCGGCGTTTCCGGGCCTGCGACCTCGGCCGCCTCCTCCTCCAGGCTGGCCCGGCGGGACTCCCACCACGCGTCCAACTCGGCGCGGTACGCGTAGACGCTGCCGAGCTTGTCGTGGAGCAGGCGGTGGACGGGCAGGCCCTCGAGCCGCTCCCAGCGTTGGACCGTCCGCGGGCTGCGCCCCAGATAGGCGGCGATCTCCTTCCAGGACTCCAGCCGGTCCGCTCGTTCCGCCACGGTGGCCGAGATGATAGGCGAGCCCTCACGCCAAAGCACGACAGAGTGCGACACGCCGCGCCGAAGCGGGCAAGTCAGGGAAACTCTTTGGTTTCGGACCGTACGGTCTCCTGAGCGCCCGAGGGTCGGCGCGCTCGAGGAGGAAGTGATGATGAGCCGTTCCGCTTGGTTGTGGGGAGCCGTTCTCGTGCTGGTCGGGACGCCGGTGGTCATGGCGACCCTTCGTGGCGCGGAGCCCGAGGTCTGGGACCCCGATCGAGTCGCTCGTGGCCGCTACCTGATGGAGTCCATCGGCTGCGACGACTGCCACACCCCGAAGAAGCTGGCGGCGGGGCGCCTGGAGCTCGACCTGACGCGGCGCTTCTCGGGCCATCCCGAGGGTTCGAAGCTCCCGACGCCGCCCGCGTTGCCCGCGGGTCCGTGGGTCGCCACCGCGTCCTGGGACCTCACGGCCTGGTCGGGGCCGTGGGGTGTCAGCTACGCCTTCAATCTCACGCCCGACGAGAACACCGGGATCGGGAGCTGGTCGGAGGAGACCTTCGTGAAGGCGATCCGCACCGGCCGCCACATGGGCGTCTCGCGGCCGATCCTGCCCCCGATGCCGTGGAACATGTACCGCAACCTCAGCGACGACGACCTGAAGGCGGTGTACGCGTACTTGCGCACGGTGACGCCGGTCAAGAACCGCGTGCCCGAGCCGGTCATCGCGGAGCCGAAGCAGGTGGCGGCGAAGTAAGGAGTGTCGACGCATGTGCGCTCCGGGGCGCGGCTAGAATGCAGCCGTCTCGCACAAGGAGCGCACATGCGGCTTTTCCTCGCCGTCTTGGTCCTCGCCTGGATCAGCGCCGCGCCGGCGTCGGCGCAAGCGATCGACTCGGGGTTCGTCTTCGGACGCGACTACACGTTCGAGCGGATGGAGGCGACGCGCGCCGTCGACGACGCCCAGGACAAGGGCACGATCCGTCTCGTGACTTATGTCTACCGCCCGGTGAAGAACGACCGGCACGAAGTCGCGGTCTTCAGCCACGGATCGACGGGCGGCCTCGCGCGCTCGCCCAAGGAGCCGGGTACCAACGGCCTGCCGCCGGCGGTCGTGCAGTACGTGGTCACGCGCGGGTACACCCTGGTCGCGCCCATGCGGCGGGGACGCGGGGAGTCCACGGGCACCTACATCGAGGAATGCTCCGTTTACACCG
>Ga0111538_10003714_pt1 | contig 21277 bp, 16 predicted proteins | sample SoiMethybrSBSTD1_FD_79669 | JGI IMG/M metagenome (GOLD analysis project Ga0111538, IMG submission 79669) | Bulk soil microbial communities from a Populus tree surrounding site in Tennessee, USA - Soil MetaG P. TD hybrid SBSTD1 (version 2)... | ecosystem: Environmental > Terrestrial > Soil >... | reverse complement strand
TTCGAGGTCCGAGTGCGCTACCGCGGCCACCCGCGGCCGGTCATCGATCCGGACGGCTCCAAGGACGGCTGGATCCCGACCGACGACGGCGCGTTCGTCGCCGGTGAGCCGCAGGGTGCGCCGACCTGGTTTCCGTGCAACGACCTGCTCACCGACAAGGCGACCTACCGCGTCAGGGTGACCGTGCCGAGGGGGCGGGCAGCGATCTCGAACGGAAAGCTCGTCGACCGGGATGTCCACGGCCACCGCCAGACCTTCGTTTGGAACGAGAACGCGCCCATGGCGACCTATCTAGCGACGGTGACGACGGGGAAGTTCCGGGTCACCCGCTCGCGGGTCGACGGAATCCCGTCGGTGGTCGCAGTCGACCCGCGGGAGTCCGGGAAGGCCCTGAAGAAGATGCCCGCGATTCTCAAATTGTTCGGATCCCGCTTCGGCTCCTACCCCTTCGGCGTCGTGGGGGGAGTGGTGGATCACGCGCCTCAGGTCGGATACGCGCTCGAGACTCAGACGAAGCCGCTCTTCGACCGCACCCCTGGCGACATCACGGTCGCTCATGAGCTCTCGCACCAATGGTTCGGTGACTCGGTCTCGCTGAGGCGCTGGCACCAGATCTGGCTGAACGAGGGCTTTGCCACCTGGGCCGAGTGGCTCTGGCTCGAGCACAAGGGGGGCCCGACGACGCGGCAGATCTTCGAGTCTCTCTACCGGGGTCATGCGGCCAAGGACCGCCGCTTCTGGAATCCGCCCCGGGCGACCCGGGCGGGCCAAAAAACCTGTTCGACAGCACGATCTACAACCGCGGGGGCATGACGCTCGAGGCGCTGCGCCAGGAGGTCGGCACTCTGACGTTCTTCCAGATCCTCCGCGACTGGGCGCGCCAGCACGCCTACGGCAACGCGGGCACGAAGCAGTTCATCGATCTCGCCGAGGCGGACAGCGGCCAGGACCTGGGGCACTTCTTCCATGTCTGGCTGTACCGGCCCGGTAAGCCACACGGGTGGGGCCATTCGGCGCGCTCCATCGAACGTGCCGTGCCGCGCGCGAGGCTGGGCGACATGCTCGCGACGGGTCTCCGGTAGCCCGCGGCTACGGCAGCTGGCGGCAGCCCTGACCGGTGCTGGGAGGTCGGACTCACGCGTGCCGAGCCGGGTAGCCGCATAGAGGCGACGGCGGTAGCATGGGCGTCCGTCCCGCATGGAGCCCCCCGAAGCAGAGCACGCCGCCGCCGAGATCATCGAGCCGGTGGCACCTCGGGCGGAGCCGGAGGCGATCGACCTCGAGGACTCCGCCCTCTATTTCAACCGCGAGCTGTCCTGGCTCGACTTCAACGACCGCGTCCTGCAGCTCGCGGAGGATCCCTCGGTGCCGCTGCTCGAGCGGGTCAAGTTCTGCGCGATCTGGGAGTCCAACCTCGACGAGTTCTACATGGTGCGGGTCGCCAACCTGCACGACCAGCTCGAAGCCGGCATGGACGCTCGCGGTGCTGACGGGCTGAGCGCATCGGAGCAGATCGATGCGGTCCGCGAGCGCGTCCTCGGCCAGCGTGAGCGACTCAGGCAGTGCTTCGAGCGCGACCTTCGCCCTGCGCTGGCGGAGCACGGCATCCGCCTGATTTCCCCGGACCGGGCGGATTCCTTGGAGCGCGCCGAGCTGGACCGCATCTATGAGAGCAGCATCTTTCCCGCCCTGACCCCCCTCGCGATCGGTCTCGGCCGTCCGTTTCCCTATATCTCGAACCTGTCGCTGAGCCTGGCCGTGACCCTGCACGATCCCGATCAGGGAACGGAGATCATCGCCCGAGTCAAGGTGCCGAAGGAGCTCCTCGGCCGGTTCGTCGAGATCGGCGAAGGGGGCGTCACGCTCGTTCCGCTGGAGGACGTCATCGCCGCCAACCTCCCCTCGCTCTTCCCCGGTATGGAGGTCACCGACTACGCGTTCTTCCGGGTGACACGGGACACCGACTACGACGTGTCGGACGAGGCCGACGACCTGCTGCAGGCCGTCGAGGAGGAGCTTCGCCGGCGCCGGTTCGGGGAGGTCGTGAGGCTGGAGGTCGGAGGGGGCATGAGCCCACGACTCCGCGACCAGCTGAAGAGCGCGCTTCGGATCGCTGAGCGCCAGGTCTACGAGGTCGACGGGCTCCTGGACCTGTCGGACCTCATGGACGTGGCCGCGCTCCCCGGGTTCAGCGAGCTGCGCGACCCGCCGTTCAACCCGGCGACCAAGCCTCGACTTCGAGGGGAGAACGGCGACCCCGCCGATCTGTTCGCAGTGCTGCGCGAGGGGGACGTCCTTGTCCACCACCCGTACGACTCCTTCACCACCTCGGTCGAGCGCTTCGTGAAGCAGGCGGTGAACGACCAGGACGTCCTCGCGATCAAGCAGACGGTCTACCGAACCAGCGCCGACTCGCCCCTGGTCCCGTCGCTGATCGAGGCCGCCGAACGTGGCAAGCAGGCGGTCTGCATGGTCGAGCTGAAGGCACGGTTCGACGAGCGGGCGAACATCAGATGGGCGAAGAAGCTCGAGCAGGCGGGTGTTCACGTCGTATACGGCCTGCCGGCCCTGAAGAGCCACGCCAAGTGCATCCTGGTGGTGCGCCGCGAGGGCCGCGGCGTTCGCTATTACGCCCACGTCGGCACCGGCAACTACAACCCGAAGACCGCCAAGCTCTACACGGACCTCGGCCTGTTCACCGCCGATCCGGCGATCGGCAACGACATCGCCGAGATGTTCAACTACATGACCGGCTACTCGCGCCCCCGCGACTATCGCAAGGTGCTGGTGGCTCCCTTCAATCTCTTCGAGGGGATCCTGGGGGAGATCGAGCGCACGATCGAATCGCATTCCGAGGACCGGCCGGCGAGGATCCGGATGAAGATGAACTCGCTTCTCGACGCGCCGTGCATCAGGGCCCTGTATCGAGCCTCCCAGGCGGGGGTGGAGGTCCAGCTGAACGTGCGCGGCATCTGCGCGCTGCGCCCCCGTTTGCCGGGCGTGTCCGACAACATCGAGGTGGTCTCGGTCGTCGGCCGCTTCCTGGAGCACTCGCGGATCTACTCGTTCGAGCGACCTGGCGAGACCGAGCGAGTCTTCACCGGCTCCGCGGACCTCATGCCGCGAAACCTGTACAACCGCGTGGAGCTGGTCACCCCGGTGACGGACCCGCGAATCCGCGACCAGCTGCTCGACGTCCTCGACCGTTGCCTCGCGGACAACACCAACGCCTGGGTCCTGCAGGGCGATGGCACCTGGATCCGCCGCCGCCCGGACGGCGAGCCGCACAACGTGCAGCGCGAGCTGATGGACCTCCACGAGGCACGGGCAGCCGGGGAACCGGCGCGCTAGCCGGGGCGACCCTCAGGGACGAGCAACGGCGGCAACCGCGGGCCGCCCGTGGCCGTTTTGTTTCGCATGGCGAAGCGGACCGGCCAACCGGTGCTGGTTTCGGGTGCCCCCTGTGCGGCGCCTCGTCACACTGCCACGGATGGCTGAACGGCACACGCGCTACGGCTGGTGGCTCGAGGAGGCGGGCCTCCCTCGGCCGCGACCTCCGCTCGACGGCGCCGTCGACGCCGACGTGGTGGTCGTCGGTGGCGGCTACACCGGCATGTGGACCGCGTGGTTCGTGTCCGAGGCCGAGCCGGATGCCCGGATCGTCCTCCTCGAGGCGGAGGTTTGCGGGACCGGTCCGAGCGGGCGCAACGGCGGCTTCGCGAACTCGATGTGGCTCAGCCTCGGGACGCTTCGTAGCCGGTTCGGCGACGACGAGGCATTGCGGGTCGCGCGGGCCGGCGAGGCGGCCGTCGACGGGATCGGCGCATGGTGTGATGAGCACGGCGTCGATGCCTGGTATCGCCGCGCCGGCTACCTCCAGGTCTCGACGACCCCACTGCACGACGCCGGCCCCCGGGCGGCCGCCGCTGTCGCGTCGGAGCTCGGCGTGCCAGATGAGTGCGTCCCCCAGAGTCCCGACGAGGTGAGACGGCGGTGCGACTCACCGCTGTTCAGGGGCGGGGCATACCGCCCGGTGGCCGCGACGGTCCAACCAGCGCGACTGGCGCAGGGACTCCGCGATCGCCTGATCCAGCGCGGTGTCCTGATCTTCGAGGGCTCGCGCGCGCGACGGCTGCGCTCGAGCCGCGATGTGCTGGAGGTCGAGACCTCGGCCGGGCGCGTGCGCGCGGGCGCGGCCGTGCTCGCCGCCGGCGGTGGGCTCGCAGCGCACGCTCCGATCCGCCGCCTGCTCACCGTGACGTCGAGTCACATGGTCATCACCGAACCGGTGCCGGACGTGCTGGAGGAGATCGGGTGGACCGGCGGGGAGTGCATCACCGATTCGCGAGCGATGGTCCAGTACTTCCGCACGACGCCCGACGGCCGGATCGCGTTCGGGTGGGGTGGCGGCCGCGTCGTCCCGGGCGCCCGCCTGAATGGCCGAGCCGAGGTCGACCGGCGCCTGGTCGCCGAGGTGGAGCGGCGGCTGGTCCGGGTCTTTCCCGCCCTGCGCGGCCGCCGGATCGAGCACGCCTGGGGCGGCCCGATCGACGTCTCCCCGACCCACCTGCCGGTGATCGGAAGCCTCGCCGGCGACCGTGTCCATTACGCCTTCGGATACACGGGCAACGGCGTCGCGCCGTCGCGCGTGGCGGGCCGCGCGCTGGCGTCGCTGAGCCTGGATCGCCGGGACGAACACACGCGGCTCGCGCTCGTCGAGCCCCCACCGGTCCGCGTGCCCCCGGAACCGTTCCGCTTCGCCGGGGGGACGATCATCCGAGCCGCGCTGCTGCGGCGCGAGCGGTTGGAGGAGGAGGGCCGGCGCCCCGACCCGCTGACGCGCTTCGTCGCCGGCGTGCCCGAGCGAATGGGCATCCACGTCGGCCGCTGAACCTCAGAGCGGCTTTGGGGTTTTCGGGAGCGCCATAGCGGCCCCCAAATCCCCAAACCCGGCCAGGGGGTGTCGCGTCACGCGTTCAGCGCGAGGATGAGCTCGCGGATCGCGCCGGGGTATCGGTACGTCAGCCCGCCGTGCGTCCCGTCGAACAGCTCGAGCGAGTACTCGACCCCCAGCGCGTCGAGTTCGCGCGCGAAGGCCGTCGCCCCGAGGTCCAGGAAATACTCGTCCTTCTTCCCCGCGTCAAGGTAGATCCGCCGCATGCTTCGAAGCTCGTCGGTGTGCCCGGGCGCCATCCTCACGGGATCGAGCCCGAGCCAGCGCGCCCACACGTCGTCGACCAGCCGGCCGGTCTCGACGTCGAAGGGCAAGAGCGCCTTTCCGGGCCGGTCGGGATCCGGCGAGTACGACGCCGCGCACCCGTACCACATGATCGGCTCGCCGAACTTCTCGAACGGCTTGGGATCCGCCTCCGCGAAGCGCTCGAAGAAGACGTCGTAGGAACCCTCGAAGTCGTCGCGCAACGTCCGGACCGTACCCGCGATGCTGGGGAGGTACGAGGCCTCGAAGAGCGCGTCGCCGGCGTGTGAGGCCAGCGCGCCGAACACGTCGGGCCGCATCATCGGCACCACCATCGCGCCGTACCCGCCGGAGGACTTGCCGGTGATGCCCCGCCGTTCGCGGTCGGCCGCCGCCGGGTAGCGGCCGTCCACGAACGGCACCACCTCGTCGCACAGGTAGGACTGGTAGGGGCCGGTGGAGGTCGAGTCGACGAACTGCGACCCGCCGTACGACGTCCAGGCATCGACGAAGACGACGATGCCGTCGGGGCACTCGCCCGCGGCGAACATCGCGTCGAGCCGCTCGAACATCGTCGGCTCGAACGGTGTGCGGTTCGCCCACATGTCGAGCTGGCCCGTGTAGCCCTGGATCACGTAGACGCTGGGCAGCGGTCGCGGGTGGTCGAGCTCGACGCCGGGAGGCCTGTAGACGTACAGAGGGCGCTGCTGAGGATCGCCCAGGGGATTGCCCGCGAGGAGCTCGGACTCCACCACCAGCCGGTCGAGCGTGCCGGCGAGCGGCCGCTCCCAGGGCGCGCCGGCGGAGCCCTCCGCCTCCCTCAGCGCCATCGGGACGTGATGACCTTCTTGCGCGTGTAGAACTCCACCGCGTCCCGTCCGTTCGCGTGGAGGTCGCCGTCGAGCGAGTCCTTCCAGCCGGAGAACGGAAACCACGCAACGGGCGCCGCGACGCCTACGTTGACGCCGATCATCCCCGCCTCGACTCCATAGCGGTACTCGCGTGCGGCGCCGCCCGACCTCGTGAAGATCGATCCCGCGTTCCCGTAGCGAGATCCGTTCACGAACTCCAGTGCGTCGTCCAGGTCGCGGGCCCTGATCAGGGTCAGGAGCGGACCGAAAAGCTCCTCGCGCGCGAGCTCCGACTCCCTCTCCGTGCGGTCGACGATCGTCGGCCCGAGCACCGTCCCGGCCGGGCCCGCGTCGCTGGTCCGCCCGTCGAGCAGCACCTCGACGTCGTCGGCCTCAGCGCCCTCGAGCGCCACACAGATGCGCTCGCGCGCCTCGGGTGCGACGAGCGGGCATACGTCGGTCGCCTCGTCGCCTCCGGGGCCGACTTGCAGCTCCGAGGCCGCGGCCACGAGGGCGTCGCGAACCTCGTTCTGCCGCCGCTCGTCCCCCACCAGGACGGCCACGGATCCCGCGAGGCAGCGCTGGCCGGCGGCCCCGAAAGCCGAGCCCATGATCCCGGCCACGGTCGGTTCGAGATCGGCGTCGGGCATGACGACGAGAGAGTTCTTCGCTCCGCCCAGTGCCTGGCAGCGCTTGCCCGTCGCGGCGGAGCGCTCGGCGATGTACCGGGCGGTCGAGGCCTGGCCGACGAAGGAGACCGCATCCACACCCGGGTGGTCGAGCAGGGCGTTGACCGCGTCGCGCGCGCCGTATACGAGATTGCAGATCCCGGGCGGAATCTCCTCGATCCCATCGATGACCTCGAGGATGAGTTCCGATGGGCGCGGATCGCGCTCCGAGGGCTTCAGCACGAAGCCGTTCCCGCACGCCAGCGCGAACGGCAGGAACCACAGCGGGATCATCGCCGGGAAGTTGAAGGGAGTGATCGCCGCAACGACGCCGACGGGCTGGCGGAACAGCTCGACGTCCACGCCGCGCGCGACGCCCTCGAGGCTCTCGCCCTTCAGCAGATGGGGGATCGCGCAGGCGGCCTCCACCGATTCGATCCCGCGCGCGACCTCGCCGCGCGCGTCCGCGAGCGTCTTGCCCATGTCGTCGGTGACCAGGAGGGCGAGCTCCTCCTGCCGGGCCGCGAGCTCGCCTCGCAGGCGCATGATCGCCCGGGCCCGGCGCTGCGGCGCCACCTCGCGCCACTCCGCCTGCGCGCCCCTGGCGGCGGTGACCGCCGCATCCACCTCGGCGACGCCGCTGAGCGGCACCAGGGCACGAAGCTCGCCGCTCGAGGGATCGCGGTCCTCGAGGGTCCCATCGACCGAGGCGTCCTGCCAGGCCCCTCCGACGTAGTTGCGAAGCATCCGCGTGCGGGCGGGGGCCGCCTCGGCGGTCGTGACGGGCTTCATCATTCGTTCCCTCCTCGAGCGAGCATCCGAGCCGATGCTACCGAGGGTGACGCCGGCTCCCCGGCTCGGGCCGTGTAAGACTTCGGCCCATGAGCGACGAATGGCGCGTCGAAGTGGAGCTCGAGGACGAGGGTCACGGCCTCTCGCTCGGCGACCGGCTCCGCTCGCTCGACCTCGACGACGAGGCGCGCAAGCAGCTGGGCGAGCGCGTAATCGTGACTCGAGACGGCTCGCGGATGTTCCTGTACACGGGCAGCGAAGAGAGCGCGAGCCAGGCCGGGCGGGGGGTGACGGCGCTGGCCTCAGAGGATGGGCTCGAGGCGACGACGAGCATCACGCGCTGGCATCCCGACGAGGAGGAGTGGCTCGACGCGGAGTCCCCCATGCTCGAGAGCGAGGCCGAGCGCGCCGCGGAGCATCGAGAGCACGAGGCCCGCGAGGAGCGTGAGGCGGAGACCACGGGCCGCGACGAGTGGGAGCTGCGAGTCGATCTGGATTCGCTCGGCGAGACCGGGAAGCTGTCCTCACGGCTGTCCGATGCGGGGATCCGCCACCACCGCCGCTGGAGGCACCTGTTGATCCCCGCGGCAACCGAGGAGCACGCGGCCGATTTGGCCGGCCGGGTCCGTGAGCTTGCGTCGAGCGAGCCCGAGATGCACGTCGAGCCGGCGCCCGGCACCCTGCAGCATCCGGCATTCGTGGTCATCGGCGGTCACACGCCGGGTATCGGCCGCGACCTCGGCCTCTAGCGCACCCTCCGGTCCGGGTCAATCCCCGTCGGCGTGCACGATCAACACGGGGCGCTCGGCGATCTGCACCAGCCGGTGAGCGGTCGAGCCGAGGATCGCTCCACGGAGTGGGGACTCGCCGTGCGTGCCCACGACGATCATCCGCGCGTCGTGCTCTCGAGCAACGTCGACCAGCGCGTGGGCGGCGTGCTCGTTGAGCATCTCGACCTCGTGGTCGACGCCGGCTTCGGATGCCTTCGCGGCCGCCTCCGCGGTGATCCGCTCGCCGAGCTCGTGCACCGCCTCCCGCTGGGTGGGCACCTCGCCGCCGCCGGCCCCGCCGGGGGCGAAGCCGAACACGATCCGGACCTTGTCGCCCAGCTCCTTGGCGAGGGTGACCCCCTCCGCGAGCGCCGCCCGACCGCAGTCGCTTCCGTCGTAGCCGACGACGATCTCAGCCATCTAGATACGCCTCATCATTCCGGCGTGACCGTCTCGACCGCGGGCCCGGTCGGGCCGCCCTCGAGGAAGTGCGGTGGTGCCGTCTCGAGCTTGCGGCGGAAGAACCGTGGATAGATGAAGTTCGCGAACACGAGCAGCACGGCCCCCACGACCAGCAAGCCGACCCCGATCACGTCGGCCGCGCCGAGGCCGAAGACGCCACCCGAGTACGCCGAGTCCACAGGAGCGTTGTCGATGAACGCCTTCACGAAGATGTAGGTCAGCATCGCGCCGCCCAGAAACGGAACCACCCCGGCCATGACGAAGTTGCGCGCGCTCCGGAAGAGCTCGCGGCGGTAGTAGATCGCGCAGGCGAACCCGGTCAATCCGTAGTAGAACGCGATCTGGAAGCCCAGGCCCGTGATCGAGTCGCCGAGGACGTTCTGGCTGACGTTGATGATGAACAGCGACCAGACCAGCGAGACGGCGCCCATCGCGAGGGTCGACACGCTCGGGGTCAGATGCCTCGGGTGGATCTTCCCGAACGCGCTCGGGATCGAGCCGAAGCGAGCCATCGAGAGGGTGGTGCGCGCCGTGGGCAGGATCGTTGTCTGGGTCGACGCTGACGCCGAGGTCAGGACGGTGATGATCAGGAGCTTGTCCAGGGGCGAGCCAAGCACCGGTCCACCGAGATTTGCAAGGACGTCGTTCTTGTGGCTGGTGAGCGCCTCGGTGCCGGCGAAGGCCTGCGCCGACGCTGCGACCACGACGTAGATCAGGACCAGCAGGATCGTGCTCATGACGGCGGCCTTGCCGGGGCCGCGGGCGGAGTCCGTGGACTCCTCATTTACGCAGACCCCGGAGTCCCAGCCCCAGTAGATGAAGACCCCGAGCAGGACGCCGTCGATCAGTGCGCTGCTGCCACCGGGCAGACCGAAGGGGGAGAACCAATCCAAACCGATGTGGAGCGACTCCGCCGGGGCCCCGCCCGAGTAGACCTTGACCAGGGCCACGATCGCGAAGGCGGCCAGCGTGAACACCTCCACCGACAGCAGGATCCGCTGGGTGGCCGCCGAGAGCTCGATGCCCACGTAACAGATCCAAGTCATCACCGCGATCCAGATGGCGGCCACGATGCTCACCGCCAGCAATGAGTGGGCGGCGCTGTCCCACTCGAACAGCAGGAACGTGTACTTGCCGGCGATGTAGGCGAGGGTGGCCATGACGACGACGTCCGCGACGACGATCGCCCAGCCGGTGAGCCACCCCATCTGAGGCCCCATCGCGCGCGTCACCCACGTGAAGCTCGTGCCGCAGTCCGGGTCGGCGCGGTTCATGTAGTAGTAGGCCGCGGCGATGAGGAGCATCGGGATGAACGAGACGACCATCACCGCGGGCGCGTGCACCCCCATGCCGTCGATGGCGACGATGAAGCCCAGCGTGGCGGCAAGGCTGTAGGCGGGCGCCACCGAGGCGACGGAGATGACGAGGTTCGTCAGGTAACCGATCGCATCGGCCTTCAGGCCCTTGCCACCCGGCTCGGATCCCGCCCCTACGGTGGCGGATGCACTCTCCATGGCCTACCTCCTTGCGCCGATCCTGTTGCTCGCGACCTTACCTCAGCCTCCGGCGCGGCCGGGGGCGGGCGCCGGCGCGGTTCCCATCACTTCCTCGTCCTCCTGTTGCGGGCGAATCGCGGCCATCCTCTCCGCCCTGCGCTGCTGGAGCACGGTGAATCCCATCGCGATCAGGGTCACGCTGAAGAGAATCGTCGCCACGGCGTTGACCTCCACGGGGATCCCGCGCTGTGCGGCGCCGAAGATGTAGAGCGGGAACGTGACGGTGGTCCCGGCGTTGAAGTTGGAGACGACGAAGTCATCGATGGAGAGCGCGAAGGCCAGGAGTGCTCCGGCGAGGACGCCGGGAAAGATCAGGGGAAAGGTCACCCGCCAAAAGGTCTGGAACGGATTGGCGCCGAGGTCCTGGGCCGCCTCCTCCAGGCTGCGGTCGAAGCCGATCAGGCGGGATCGCACGACCACGACGACGAAGCTGATGCAGAAGAGGGTGTGCGCGATCAGGAGGGTGCTGAACCCGAGGGTCGGCGTTCCCAGGATCAGGAAGAACGACAACAACGAGGCACCCATGACGATCTCCGGCGTCGCCATCGGCACGACGATCAGGAAGTTGGCGGTACGGCGGCCGAAGAACTGATACCTCACGAGGGCGACCGCCATGAAGGTCCCGATCGCGGTGGAGATGACCGTCGCCAGCGCGGCGAGCTTGAGGCTGGTGAGGAGGGCCGAGTTCAGGTCCGGAAGGCTGAAGACGTTGCTCCAGTGGTCGAGCGTGAAGCCGACCCAGGTGAAGTTGTACTTGCCGGCGGGATTGTTGAACGAGAACAGGATGATGACGGCGATCGGGATCAGCAGGTACGCGATCGCGAGCCCTGCGTAGATGTTGATCGCGTGCGCGCGCAGCCAGTCCCAGGCCCGACGCAGCGCAGACTCGCGGCGTACGTAGGCTGGAGCGGCTGCGGTCTGAGCCTCCACCTTCAGCGTCTCCTCCGCGTCCTCATCGGGCCGTCGCCTCCTCCCCCATGAGCGATTCAGATCCCGCGAACCGGATGTAGACGAAGACCATCAGCATGATCGCCGCCATCAGCACGAACGACAGTGCCGCCGCGGCGGGGTAATCGCGGTTCGTCAGGTAGAGCCCCTGGATGACATTCCCGATCATCTTGTTGTTCGTCCCGCCGAGGAAGAACGCATTGACGTAGTCGCCGGCAGCGGGAATGAATGTGAGCAGCGTCCCGGCGATGACGCCCGGCGCCGAGAGGGGGAGTGTGATCCTCACGAAAGCGGCACGGGAGGATGCGTATAGGTCCTTTCCCGCCTCGATCAGGCGAGGATCGATCCGCTCAAGGCTCGCGTAGATCGGCAGCACCATGAACGGCAGGAAGTTGTAGGTGATCCCGGCGATCACGGCGGCGGCGGTGGCGAGGATATGCCCGCCCGGCGCCAGCCCAATCGACTTCAACACGTCGACCACGGGGCTCTGGTCGGAGAGGATCGTCTCCCAGGCGATCGTCCTGATCAGGTACGTCGTGAAGAAGGGCGCGACGACCGCGAAGAGCATCGCGTTCTTCCACTTTCCGCCCCGGAACGCGATCGCGTAGGCGAGGGGATAGCCGATGAAGAGCGCGATGATCGTCGCGGCCCCCGCGTACTCGAACGCCCGGATGAACGGGTCCTTGTATAGCGTGAGCGCGTCGTTGTAATTGGACCATTGCCAGGTGAACTTGAACCCCGTCTCGAGCGTGCCAGAGTCGAGCGAGAGCCGCGCCATGTAGTACATGGGCACGACGAAGAACAGGATCAGCCAGAACGCCCCCGGGAACAGGAGCAGGTACGGCGTGAGGCGGCGGCGGACGGTCGCCATCTGCTAGCTACGCACCATCCGCCGCCGCCGCGACGTCAGCCGTTCACGACCGCGTTGAACGCCGCGGTCACCTTCTGCTCCTCCTCGCCGGTCAACTCCGGCGCGGCGTCGCACTTGGCGGTGAATTCCTTTGTCGGGAAGATGAGGTCGCTCTTCGCCGCCGGCGGATCCTGCTTCTGGAGTATCTGCTTCACGCCCGAAACCGGGCTGAAGTAGTAGTTGTAGTCGGTGATCTGCGCCTGGTTCTTCGGGTCGTAGACGTAGTTCATCCATGCCTCGGCAGCGGTCGGGTTCGGTGCCCCGACCGGGATCACCATGTTGTCCGACCAGAGCATGCAGCCCTCCTTGGGCATCACGAACTGGATGTCCGGGTTGTCCTGCTGCAGCTGGATCGCGTCTCCGGACCAACCGATCACGGCGTCCACGTCGCCGCTGGTGAGATCCCGCGCATAGTCGTTGCCCGTGAAGCGACGGATCTGACCCGAGTCGGCAGCCTGCTTGAGCTTGTCGATGGCATTGAGCCAGTCCTGCTCAGTGGCCTTGTTGAGGTCGACGCCCTGGCACTTCATCACCAGAGGCACGGTGTCCCGCATCTCGGTGAGCATGTCCACCTTCCCCTTGTACTTGGGGTTGAAGAGGTCGCAGACGGACTTGATGTCCGGCGCGAGGTCCGTGCGGACGATCAGACCCGTCATGCCGCTCTGCCAGGGGACCGCGTACTGGTCCTTCGGGTCGATCGGCCGGTGCTGCAGCGTCGGCACCTCGTTCTTCTCGACGTTCGGGATCGCCGACTTGTCGAGGTTCTGCAGGTAGCCGAGCTGGTACATCTTCTGCGCCATCCAGTCGGTGACCACGACGATCGAGCGGCCACCCGACTCGCCCTTCGCAAGCAGCGGCTGGATCTTGCTGAAGAATTCCTGGTTGTCGTTCACGTCCTCGATGTACTTGACCTGGACGCCGGTCGCCTTCTCGAAGTCGGGCACCGTCTGCTTGTCGATGTAGAGCGGCCAGTTCGAGATCGTGAGGTCGCCGCTGGGCTTGCCCGAGACGGTCACGGTTTGGACGCTGTGTTTCCGCCTCCGCTCTCTTCGATGCCGCCACCACCGCCGCAGGCTGCGATGGCGCCGCTCGCCGCGAGCGCCAGCGCGGCGACCACCACGAGTTTCAGTCCCCGCGTGCTTGCCCGCCCGGTGCCATCCGTCCTACCCCATGCGTTACGCATTGCCGCTCTCGCCTTCTCGGCCGCCCTGGCCGTCAGTTGTCTTGGTCTTCCAAACCTCATGCCGCCGGCACCGTCTCCTCGATGTCGGCGCGGCGGATCTGCGATTCGCGCACCACGTGCATGTGCTCGGGCTCCCAGCTCAGTCGCACGGGGGCCCCGCCACCCGGGAGCCTCGCGCGCTCCGCTTCGCTGGCGTTCGGCACGAGCACCGTCATCGGGACGTCCCCCGGCAGGCTCACGACGAGCTGGGTTGCGGTCCCGAGGTAGACGGAGCTCTGGACCACGCCGTCCACGCCGGGCAACCCATCCGGCGATGATCCGGAGGAGGCGGCCGAGATCCGGAGCTTCTCCGGCCGCACCACGGCGTGGCAGCGCTCGCCGCTCTGGATTCCGTCGACGCCGGCCTCGACCTCCACCCCGGTGTCGAGCTTGATCGTGCCGCGGCCGGCGCGCACGGTGGTGACCGTTCCCGGCATCAGATTGGAGACGCCGATGAAGCCGGCGACGAACGTGGTGCTGGGGCGCTCGTACACGTTCTCGGGCGTGTCCTCCTGCTCGACCACCCCGTTCGACATGACCGCGATGCGGTCCGACATCGTCAATGCTTCCTCCTGATCGTGTGTCACGTAGACGAAGGTGATGCCGACGTCGCGCTGGATGCGCTTGAGCTCCAGCTGCAGGCCCTTTCGCAGCTTGAGGTCGAGCGCCCCAAGCGGCTCGTCCAGCAGCAGCACCTTGGGCAGGTTGACGAGCGCCCGGGCGAGAGCGACGCGCTGCTGCTGACCGCCTGAGAGTTGGTTGGGGCGGCGGTTGACCTCTGCCGCGAGGCCCACCCGCTCGAGCTCCGCTTCCACCCGCTGCTTGATCTCGTCCTTCGGCACCTTCTTGCGGCGCAGCCCGAAGGCGACGTTGTCGCGGACGCTCAGGTGGGGAAAGAGGGCATAGCTCTGGAAGACGGTGTTCGTCGGCCGCTTGTAGGAGGGAAGGCCGGCGACATCGGCCCCCTCGATCAACACGCGCCCGGCCGTCGGCTGCTCGAAGCCCGCGACCATTCGCAGCGTCGTCGTCTTGCCGCAGCCGCTGGGGCCGAGGAGGGTGAAGAATTCGCCGCTGCCGATGTCGAGGTCGAGGTCACGCACCGCGACGAGCTCGCCGAAGTGCTTGCTCACGCGCTCGAGCCGAACCGTGGGCTGTTGGCCGTCGCCGGTCACTGCGGGTCGCTCGTCCTCCAGGCGAGTCGCGCCCGATTCCGGAGAGCTCCCGGGCTGGGTTGTCGCGCGCTCGCCATCGGTGGCTTGATCGCTGCGCGCGCCGGAATCGAACTTCGCCATTCTCCGTTCCCTCGAGGGTATTGCCGCCCCGTACTGCCTGCAGTCCGAAAACTAACCGCTAAGGCTAATGGAGCCTATGCATCGGGTAGCGGGGTGGCAAGGTGCGGAATCCCCAAATCGTCTAAAAGTCGTTATGCGGTTCGTACAAGAGATGGTTAAGATCTTTGAACCTAATCCCGGTTGTGCGGTTGATCAGAGCCAGATACGGTTATACGGAACGTCAATCGACGGTGGACACTGAGTCGCAGGACAGGAGGAGGAGTTGATGGCAACCACGAGCGCAACGGTGACGGCGACCGAGAGCGGTCTCCAGGATCTCGCCAAGCGCCACCTCTGGATGCACTTCACGCGCCACGGCGCGTTCCGGGACGCCGATGTGCCGATCATCGCCCGTGCCGAGGGCCCCTACGTGTGGGACGAGCGCGGGAACCGCTATCTCGATGGCCTGTCGGCCCTCTTCTGCGTCAACGCGGGCCACGGCCGGACCGAGCTGGGAGACGCCGCCGCCCACCAGGTGGCCGAGCTCGACTTCTTCACCCTCTGGAGCTACGCGCACCCGCGCGCGATCGAACTCGCATCGCGGATCGCCTCGCTCGCCCCAGCCGATCTGAACCGAGTCTTCTTCACCAGCGGCGGATCCGAGGCCGTCGAGTCGGCGATCAAGCTCGCCCGTGCGTACCACCAGCGCACCGGCCACCCACGAAAGATCAAATTCATCACCCGCGAGGTGGCCTACCACGGCACCACCCTCGGTGCGCTCGCGGCGACCGGGATCTCGGACCTCCGCCAGGAGTTCGAGCCGCTCGTGCCCGGGGGCTATCAGGTACCCAACACGAACAGCTATCACTGGCCGGAGGGACGAGATCCGCTATGGGCTGCGGACCAGATCGAGGAGAAGATCCTCTACGAGCATCCGGACACGGTCGCCGCCGTGATCCTCGAACCGCTCCAGAATGCCGGCGGTTGCATTCCGCCGCAGGAGGGCTACTTCGACCGGGTGCGGGAGATCTGCGACCGCCACAACGTGCTGCTGATCTCCGACGAGGTCATCGCCGCCTGGGGCCGGCTGGGCCACTGGTTCGGCTGCCAGCGCTACGGCTTCGTGCCCGACATCATGACCGTGGCCAAGGCCCTCACATCGGCCTACGTTCCGATGGGCGGGCTCATCGCCTCCGACCGCGTCGCGGAGCCCTTCATGAGCGGCAAGGAGATGTTCACCCACGGATTCACCTTCGCGGGCCACCCGGTCGCCTCGGCGGTGGCGATGGCGAACCTCGACGTGTTCGAGCGCGAGGACCTGAACGGCCATGTCCAGAGAAAGCAGGGCGAGTTCCGTGCGATGCTGGATTCGCTGCGCGACATCCCGATCGTCGGCGACGTGCGCGGCGACGGCTTTTTCCACGCGATCGAGCTGGTCAAGGATCAGGAGAGCAAGGAGGGCTTCTCGGACGATGAGTCGGAGTGGCTCCTGCGGGGCTTCCTCTCGGGCGAGCTGTTCCGTCGCGGCTTGATCTGCCGGGCGGACGATCGGGGCGATCCGGTCATCCAGCTCGCGCCGCCCCTGATCTGCGATACCGAGCAGTTCGAGGAGATCGAGAACGTGCTGCGCCCGGTTCTGACCGAGGCCTGGGAGCGGATCGACAAGTAGGGGGGGCGAATGCTCACGGTCGGCAGCCTCGTCTCCGATTGCGGCCTCGAGCTGATCGCCGGGGTCGATGGAGCCGAGCGCGCCATTCGGTGGGTGCACATCTCAGAGATCGAGGACCCCACCCCGTGGCTGTCGGGCGGTGAGCTTCTGCTCACCACCGGCATTCAGCTGAGCTCCGCCGCTCGGCAGCGCAGGTTCTGCAACCTCCTCGCGGACAACGGCGTCGCCGGGATCGGCCTCGGTACAGGCTTCGAGCACAAGAAGGTGCCCAAGGCGCTCATCGACGAGGCGTCGAAGCGGGCGATACCCGTGTTCGAAGTCCCCTACGAGATGCCCTTCATCGCGATCACCGAGCGGGCCTTCGCGCGCCTGGTGAACGAGCAGTACGCGGTGCTCGAGCGGGGGGCACGCGTTCACGAGAAGCTCGAGCGTCTCGTCGTCGAGGGGCGTGGGCTGGACGCGGTCCTGGGCTCGCTTGCGAGCACGATCGGCGGCGCGGCCATCCTCCAGGATGCGGGCGGGCGTGAGCTCGCGCGACAGCCGGCGAAGGGCGGACCGCGCCCCGCGGCGATGAAGGCCCTCAGCGCTGAGATCGCGGCTCGCCACGGGTCCTCCGCTCTGGCTGCGTTCGAGCCTCGTCAGGGCTCGCTCGCCGAGCGCGCGCTCGCTGTCCCCGTCCCGGGAAGCAGGGGCGGCGCCCCGATCGCGTGGCTGGTCGTTGTGAGTCAGCATGGTCCGCTTGGCGACTTCGAGCGGCTGACCGCCCGGCAGGGGGCGATCGTCGTGGGCCTCGAGCTCATGCGCGAACGGGTCGTGAGGGAGACGGAACGCCGCCTGGCGGGCGACGTGCTCGCCGAAGCTCTCGGGGGCAGGCTCGACTCCGATGAGCTCCGCAGCCGCCTGCGCCCCTTCGGGATCGGCGCCGAGGCGGCGATGCTCGTCTTCGACCTCGAGGACACCGACGGTGGGGAGCACGCCCTGGAGCGAGAGCTCGCGGAGGCTGGAATCTCGGCCCTTGTCGCCACCACGACGGCATCGGGGCGCCCGCTGCTGGTCGCGATGATCGACGCCCGCTCGGGCGAGCCGGTGGAGATCGCCGCATCTCTTCGCTCCGCGCTGGCCGCCGCCCACTCGCCGGTTCGAGCAGCCGCCAGCCGGCGCAGCCCCGTCGGCTCACTGCGGCGGGCGTTCCACGAGGCGCGCTGCGCGCTCGAGGCGACATCGCTCGCCGACGGCGACGCGCCCGAGGTCGCGAGCTACGAGGACCTGGGCGCCTTCACGCTGCTGCTCTCGCTGCAGGATGAGGACGCGCTCCGGCTCTACAGCGACGGGCTGCTCGATCCCATCGAGCGCACCGAGGGCGAGTACGGCGGTGAGCTCCTGCGCTCGCTCGAGGCTTACATCGAGCACAACGGGAATTGGGAGCGGGCGGCGCGAGAGCTCTACTGCCATCGGCACACGCTGCGGTATCGGATTCGAAAGATCGAGGAGCTGACCGGCCGAGACCTGTCACGGGCCACGGACCGGATCGAGCTGTGGCTCGCACTGCGGGCGAGGGAGTTGGTGACATGAGGGTCGCCGTCCTCGGAGCCGGCGGGACGATCGCACCGGCGATCGTGCGCGACCTCGCCGAGTCGGACGAGGTCGACGAGCTCCTGCTCCTGGACATCGACGTGGGACGCGCTCAGGCCGTCGCCGAGAGGCACGCCGGCGGCAGGGCCCGGGCGCTCCGCGCGGATGCCAGGGCCGAGCCGGAGGCCGAGGGATCGCTCGTACGGGCGCTCGACGGGGTGGGTGTTCTGGTCAACTCCGCGAGCTACCGGGTGAACCTAGATGCGATGGCCGCGTGCCTGCGCGCCGGCTGCCACTACCTCGACCTCGGCGGTCTCTACTGGATGACCGAGCTCCAGCTGGAGCTCGACCGGCAGTTCGAGCGCGACGGGCTGCTGGCGCTCCTGGGCATGGGATCCGCGCCGGGCAAGACCAACCTGATGGCTCGCATGACGGCCCGCGAGTTGGGTGACGAGATCGCGTCGATTCAGGTCGCGGCAGCGGGACGCGACCTCGATCCACCGGACGGGTTCAGCGTCCCGTACGCGCTGCAGACCCTCCTGGACGAGATCACGATGCAGCCGGTGGTGCTCCGGGGCGGCTCGCCGGAGCACATCGACCCCCTGTCGGAGGGCGGTTTGGTCGACTTCGGCGACCCGATCGGCGGCGCCGAGACGATCTACACGCTCCATTCTGAGCTGCGCACGTTCGGCGCCAGCTTCGGCTGCCGGGAGGCGAGCTTCCGACTCGGCCTGTCTCCGGAGCTCCTGTCCGTCCTGCGGGAGCTGACCACCGCATCCGACGAGGACGTGCATCGCAAGGCGGCCGAGGCGTTGCCCCCGTCCGCGAACACGGTGTCGGTGCATGTGGTCGACGCCGCGACGAACGGCCGAGCGGTGAGGGTGAGGGCCGTGACGGAGCCCATGGCGGAGTGGGGGCTGGGCGGAGGAATCGTCTCGACCGCGACGCCGGCGGCGGCCGCGGTGCGCATGCTCGCGCGCGGGGCGATCACCGAGCGCGGCGTCCTGCCGCCGGAGGGTTGCGTCGACCCGGACGTGCTGTTCGCCGAGCTCGAGCCGCGCGGCTGCCGGGTGGAGATCGAAGCCGCTGCGGCCGTCCCAGGAGACATGGCGTCGTGAGGGTTGGCGTTCCGACCGAGATCAAGGACGACGAGTACCGCGTCGCGCTAACGCCGGTCGGGGCTCGCGAGCTCAACGAGCACGGGCACGAGGTCGTGATCGAGAAGGGGGCGGGCGAGGGCAGCGCGATCAGCGATGCCGACTACGAGGCGCAGGGGGCCAGGATCGTCTCGGTCGACGACGTCTGGAGCGAGGCGGATCTCGTCCTCGGCGTCAAGGAGCCGCAGCCCGAGGAGGTGGAGCGCCTTCGTCCCGACCTGACCCTGTTCACGTACCTGCACCTCGCGCCGGCCCCGGAGCTCACACGGGCGCTCTGCGAGTCGGGAGCGACATGCGTCGCCTACGAGACGGTCGAGGACTCGAACGGGCGCCTGCCGTTGCTGGCGCCAATGAGCGAGATCGCGGGGAAGATCGCCACGCAGGCGGGAGCGTTCATGCTCGAGAAGCCCCTCGGCGGCCGCGGGATCCTGCTCGGCGGCGTGCCGGGGGTGCCCCCCGCGAACGTGATGATCATCGGCGGCGGGGCCGTGGGCATGCACGCAGCCTTCATCGCGATCGGCATGGAGGCGGACGTGTTCGTCTACGACACCAACATCGACCGCCTGCGCGCCCTGGACATCGCTTTCGGCGGCCGGGCATCGACGGTCTTCTCATCGGTCCTCTCGATCGAGGAACGGCTGCCCCAGATGGATCTCGTGATCGGGGCGGTCCTCCTGCACGGCGCGCGGGCCCCTCACGTCATCAAGCGCTCCCAGCTCAAGCTCCTGAGGGACCGCGCGGTGCTCGTGGACGTGGCGATCGACCAGGGCGGGTGCTTCGAGACATCGCGCCCGACCACTCACCACGATCCTACCTTCGCGGTCGACGGGGTCATCCACTACTGCGTTGCCAACATGCCGGGTGCGGTGCCGATCTCCTCGACCTATGCCCTGACCAACGCCACGCTCCCCTACGTGTTGGCGCTCGCCGACCACGGGATCGCCGAAGCCGCCCAACGAGATCCCGGGCTCCGACTCGGCATCAACGTGGCGGGCGGCAACGTCACCCACCAGGCAGTCGCCGAGGGAGTTGGAATGGAGTACGTTCGGCCCGAGGATGTGCTTGGACTCGGGCCGCCGCGCGGCGATGGGGCCGCCGGTGCGGACGGTGCGGGGGCCACGGCCGCCCGCGCCACCCCAGGCGCGCACTGAGCTGGAAAATCAGGAACTGAAAGCAAAGGGACAGCGGACAAGGAGTGGATCAAGTTGAGCATGTACGCAGTCGTTAACCCGGCCACCGGCGAGAAGCTCGAGGAGTACGACGAGATCTCCGACGCCGAGCTCGACGCCGCCATCGGCAGGGCCTGGGAGGCGCGCGAAGCGCTCGCCTCGCTCTCGGCGGCCGAGCGCGCCGAGAAAGTCAAGCGCCTTGGCGAGCTCCACCTTGAGCGACGTGAGACGCTTGCCGCAATCGCGGTGAAGGAGATGGGCAAGCCGATGGAGCAGGCGCTCGGCGAGGTCGACTTCTGCGGCGACATCTATGGGTACTACGCCGACCGCGCGGCGGACTTCCTCAAGGACGAGCCCATCGAGCTGCTTGACGGCGAGGGCACGGCGGTGATCCGCCGCTCGGCGATGGGGCCGGTGCTTGGGGTCATGCCCTGGAACTTCCCCTACTACCAGGTGGCCCGCTTCGCGGGACCGAACCTGATCGTCGGCAACCCGATCCTGCTGAAGCCGGCGCCCCAGTGCCCGGAGTCGGGCGAGGCCATCCAGGCGATGTACGACGACGCCGGCCTCCCGGAGGGTGCGTACCAGACGATCCTCGCGAGCCACGAGCAGATCGCCGAGAAGGTGATACCCGACCCGCGTGTGCGCGGGGTGTCGGTCACCGGCTCCGAGCGAGCGGGCGCCGCCGTCGCCGAGGTCGCCGGACGCAACCTGAAGAAGGTGGTCCTCGAGATGGGAGGCTCCGACCCGTTCATCCTGCTCGCGACCGAGAACCTCGACGAGGTCGTCGACGCCGCGGTGGAGGCTCGCCTCGACAACACGGGCCAGTCGTGTAACGCCGCGAAGCGATTCATCGTCGTCGACGAGCTCTACGACGATTTCCTCGCGAAGTTCACGGAGAAGATGAAGGAGGTGGAGCCCGGGGATCCGACCGAGGACTCGGCGATGGGGCCACTCTCGTCGTCGCACGCGGCGGCGCGCCTTCAGGGCCAGCTCGACCGCGCGAAGGCCCAGGGCGCCGAGGCCGTTCTCGACGGCGACCGGAAGGACAACTTCTTCGGCA
>Ga0111538_10003712_pt1 | contig 21283 bp, 18 predicted proteins | sample SoiMethybrSBSTD1_FD_79669 | JGI IMG/M metagenome (GOLD analysis project Ga0111538, IMG submission 79669) | Bulk soil microbial communities from a Populus tree surrounding site in Tennessee, USA - Soil MetaG P. TD hybrid SBSTD1 (version 2)... | ecosystem: Environmental > Terrestrial > Soil >... | reverse complement strand
GCCATCGAGCGGATGTCGATGAGCCCCGAGCCCTCGCCCTGCGCCATGCCGGCGCTCGACCCGCTGGCGAGCGAGGCGGACGAGGACGACGACGAGGACGACGACGAGGATGAGGACGAGGAGCGCGGCGAGTCGCTGGCCAGCGCTGCCAGGTTGTTGAGCGAGAACAGCACCGAGTTCTCGTTGCGCTGCCCGGTCATGGGCGCGGCCGACTTGGCCGCCTTGGCCGGCGCGGCCGAGGCCGCCGCCATGCCCGCGCCGGCGCTGCCGAACAGACCGCCGTCTTCCTCATCGGCCGTGCTCGCCGCCGCCGCGGCCATCCCGCCGCTGGCGAACAGATCGTTCGAGGCGCCGGTGTCGTCCTCGTCGCCGCCTCGTGCGGCGAAGAGATCGGCCGGGTCGCTCTGGACCGTGCGCCCGTCGTCGGCGATGCCGCCGCCGGCAAACAGGCCCGCGGAGGAACCCGCGCCGGCGCCGTTGACCACGCCGGCGAACGCATCGACGTCGGCCAGCCGCTCCCAGTCGCCGAAGCCTTCGCGCCAGACATACGAGTCGGCGTCGACTTCGCCGCGATCGAACCGCTCCTTGACCTCGGCGACGGTCATCGGCCCGATCTGCTCCTGATCGATGACCAGGTGCCAGACCTGCTCGTCTCCGCCGCTGGCGGCGACCGCGTCGGCCGGGTTGTCATAGCCGGAGTAGTCGAAGACCTTGGTCTCCTTCTCGAAGGCGGGCGCCGGTTGATCGGCTCCACCCTCCCCGGCGGTGCCCCGCACGACGATGATGTTGCTGCACTTCTTGCAGCGGATCTTGAACACCTTGCCGCGAACTTTTTCGTCGGCAATCGAGTACTTGGCTGAACAGGCGTCGCAGACGATCTTCATCGTGGCCCCCGATAAGGCGCGCGTCTATTGCCGCGCCCAGACCTCATAAAAACAGCAGGGAACGGCCGGTCGACAGTATAGGGAAGAAGCTCGGACCGGCGCAACTCGACCACTTGGAACCCGCACCCGGGAGGTCTGTTGGCGCTTTTTTTTGCGCCTGGGTCGGGTCGGGTCAGCCGGCGAAGGGATCGCGCAGAAGAATCGTCTCGGCCCGTTCGGCGCCGACCGACACCAGCCACATCGGCACACCGACGAGACGCTCCAGGGCGCTTATGTAGGTGCGCGCGGCCGGCGGCAGATCGTCGATCCGCCGCGCCTCGCGCGACTCGCCCTGCCAGCCCTCGAGCTCCATGTATTCCGGTTCGGCACGTGCGAGCTCCTCGGCGTCCCCCGGCGGCTCGTCGAGCAAAGCACCGTCCAGCCGGTATCCGACGCAGACCTTGAGCGGGCCTCGGCCGCGCGCGACGTCGAGCTTGGTGAGCGCGATGCCGTCGAGGCCGTTGACCCGGACCGCCAGGCGGAGGGCGGCGGCGTCGAGCCAGCCGCAGCGGCGTGGCCGGCCGGTGGTCGCGCCGAACTCCTGTCCGGCGGCGCGCCAGGCCTCGGCCTCCTCGCCCTGCATCTCGGTCGGGAAGGGGCCGCCGCCGACCCGCGTGCAGTAGGCCTTGCTGATGCCGATGACCCGATCGATCCGGGTCGGTCCCACGCCGACCCCGGTGCAGGCGCCGCCGGCGATGGTCGACGACGAGGTGACGAACGGATAGGTGCCGTGGTCGATGTCGAGCAGGGTCCCCTGCGCGCCCTCGAAGAGGACGTTCTGGCCGGCGGCGATGGCGCGGTCGACCTCGCGCCCCGCGTCGCCGATCATCGGCGCCAGCGCCTCGCCGGCGGCGGCGGCGTCGGCGATGAGGCGATCCACCTCGCCGGCCGGCACCGCGCGCCCGATGAGCCGGGAGATCTCGTCGAGGTTCTGCTCGACGAGCTCGCGCAGGCGGCCGCGGCGCCCGAGGTCGCATACCCTGACCCCGCGGCGGGCGGCCTTCGATTCGTAGGCGGGTCCGATGCCGCGGCGGGTGGTGCCGATGGCGCCCTTCTGATCCTCGCGCACCGCCTCGAGCCACCGGTGGTAGGGCAGGATGACGTGGGCCCGCGCGCTGACCAGGAGCTGGCCGTCGGGCAGGAGGCCGCGTTCGCGGCAGGCGGCGATCTCCTCGAGCAGGGTGATGGGGTCGACCACCATGCCGTCGCCCAGGACCAGGCGGGCGCGCGGGTGCAGCACGCCGGACGGCACCAGGTGGGTGACGATCTTCTGGCCGCCGATGACCAGCGTGTGGCCGGCGTTGGCGCCACCGCCGTAGCGCACCACCATGTCGGCGCGCTCGGCGTAGAGGTCGACCACCTTGCCCTTGCCCTCGTCGCCCCACTGGGCGCCGACCACGACCACGACCGGCATCAGGGGACTCCGATCCCGGCGACGTCGCCGGCGATGGCGCGGCGCAGGGGGCCCGGCCCGATCGGCCGCACCGCCCCGCCCTCGTCGATCCAGAACGCCCCGCGCGGGCCGAGCTCGATGACGCGGGTGAACCCGGCCCGGGTGGCGTAGTCGACCAGCGCCCGGCGGCCGCGCAGCGGGCCGAGGTCGACGGCCGAGCGGGCCCCGGCGGCGCGCAGCGCGGCGGCCAGCCGTCCGGCCTCGCGGCGGCGCGCGCGCGGCGCCACCACCAGGACCCCGGCCGCCCGCGCCGGCATCGGCACGCCGGCCGTGCTCTGCGCCTCGGCGATCGCCTCGACGTCGATGGCAAACCCGATGGCGCGGACCGCCCGCCCGTAGCGCGCCGCCAGCTCGTCGTAGCGCCCGCCGGCCAGCACGGCGTCGCCGGCGCCGGCCACGAACCCGGCCAGCCGGATGCCGGTGTAGTAGTCGAAGCCGCGCACCTCGCCGAGGTCGATCGCGAGCGGCAGGGAGACGTCCTCGAGCGAGTCGAGCACCTCCTCGAGCGAGTCGACCGCGCGGCGCACCGCCCCGGGGAGCCGGAGCGCGCGCGCCTCGCCGAGCACCGCGCGCGGCTCGCCGTAGAGCCCCGGCAGCGCCTCGAGCAGGATGCGCAGCGGGCGCTGCAACCCGGCGGCCGAGCGCGCCACCCCGACCCGGTCCTTGCGCAGGAGCGCGAGCGCGATGGCCGCGCGCTGGGCTTCTCCCTCGACCGCGGCGAGGGCGTGGCGCGCCAGGGCGACGTGACCGACCTCGAGGCGCACCTCGGGCAGCGCGGCGGCGGCCAGCGCTGCGGCGGCGACCGACACCGCCTCGGCGTCGCCCTCGGGCGAACCGGCGCCGTACAGCTCGACCCCGGCCTGGAGGATCTCGCGCTGGCCGCGCGCCCCGGTGGTCAGCCGCGCCACCGCCCCCTCGTAGCACAGGCGCACCGGGCCGCCGGCCTCGGCCAGGCGAGTGGCGACCAGGCGCGCGACCTGCGGCGTGATGTCGGGGCGCAGGGCCACCACCTCGCCGGTCACCGGCTCGACGAAGCGGATGGCGGCGGCGCGCGCATCGGCGCCCAGGCCGCGCTCGAGGACATCGGCGCACTCGAACAGCGGCGTGATGATGCGCTCGAAGCCCCACCGCTCGAACTCGGCCAGCAGGCGCTCGGCGATGGCGCGCCTGCGCGCGGCCGCCTGGGGCAGGAAATCGCGCACCCCCACAGGGAGTCGAATCCGCGGACTCGGTGAGGTGATCATGGAGAGGGACTAACCGCCAAAGCCGCCAACCCGCCAAAGTCTATTCTGGTTTCTGAACCAAAAAAATTCCGCTTTGGCGTTCTTGGCGCTTTGGGCGGTTCAATCTTTCTCTTCTCAGAGCGCGACGACCTGGGCGGAGCCGATGAGCGGGAGGGCGCGGATGGCGGTCAAGACCTGCTCGTCGAGCGAGGAGTCGACGCACCAGAGCTCCAGCGCCACGCCCTTCTCGCGGTCCTGTCCGACGTACAGGCTGTTCACGTTGATGCCGCGGCGGCCGAGCTCGCTGCCGACCGCGCCGATGACGCCCGGACGGTCCTGGTTCTGCACCACCAGGATGGTCCCCTGCGGCTGCGCCTCGACCAGGAAGTCGTCGATCTGGACGATGCGCGCCTCGACCCGGCCGCCCACGTGATAGAGGGTCCCCTTGACGAAGCGCACCCGGTCGCCGCAGGTCGCGGTCACCGCGACGGCCGAGGTGAGGTCGCGGTCGCGCTGCCGGCGGGTCTCGCTGACCTCGATGGCGCGGTCCTGCGCGATGATCGGGGCGTTGACCTGGTTGACCGGCACGTCCAGGAAGGCGCCGAGCAGGCCGACCAGTGTCGCGCCCGAGCAGGCGCTGGCGCCCCGCTCCGACGGCTCGCCGATGACCTCGACCGCCAGCTTGTCGATGAAGGCCTCGCCGCGCCCCTCGCGCGGCATCGCCAGCTGGCCGACCAGGGTGCCGAGCTTGCGGCAGAGATCCAGCCACGGGGCCAGCTGGTCGCGCACCTCGGGCGGCAGGGCGGCCGCGTTGACCGCGTTCCTGACCTCGCCCTTCTCCGCGAAGGCGACGAACTGCTCGGCCACCTCGATCGCCACCTTCTCCTGCGCCTCGTCGGTCGAGGCGCCCAGGTGCGGCGTGCAGATGACCTTGGGGTGGCCGACCAGCGGGCTGCCGGCCGGGGTCGGCTCCTCGACGAAGACGTCGAGCGCGGCGCCGGCCAGGTGGCCGGAGTCGAGCGCCGCCACCAGCGCCGCCTCGTCGACGATGCCGCCGCGCGCTGCGTTGACCAGCAGCGCGCCCTTCTTCAACTTCGCCAGCGACTCGGCGTTGAGGATGCCCTTGGTGTCGGCCGTGAGCGGCGTGTGGATGGTGACGAAGTCGGCCCGCGCCAGGAGCTCGTCGAGGTCGCACAGCTCGACCCCGAGCCGGGCGGCGGCCTCGCGCCCGATGAAGGGATCGAACGCCACCACCTTCATCTGCAGGCCGCGCGCCCGGTCGGCCACGATGCGCCCGATGTTGCCGAGCCCCATCACGCCGAGCGTCTTGCCCATGATCTCGACGCCGCTGAACTTGGTCTTCTCCCACTTGCCGTTCTTCATCGAGGCGGTGGCCTGCGGGATGTGCCGCGCCAGCGACAGGAGCAGGCACAGCGCGTGCTCGGCGGTGGTGACCGCGTTGCCGCTCGGCGCATTCTCGACGATGACGCCGCGCCGCGACGCGGCGGTGACGTCGATGTTGTCGACCCCGATTCCGGCCCGCCCGATGATCTTGAGTCGCTTGCCGGCCTCGATGACGTCCGCCGTCACCTTGCTGCGCGAGCGGACCAAGAGGCCGTCGTAGTCGCCGATGATCGCCTTGAGGTCACTGGCGGCGAGGCCGAAGCGGACGTCGACCTCGATGGCGGGCGAGGCGGCCAGGATCTCGGCCGCGCGGTTGGACATCTCGTCGGAGATGAGGACGCGAAACTTCGTCATGGGTGTTTCCTCACAGCGGGCTCGGGACCGCCACGAAGCGGGCCTCGAGTCCCGGAAAGCGCATCATAAGCTCGTCGCACAGCCGGCGGGGACCGAACACCTCGGTCGCGTAGTGGCCGGCGGCCACCAGGGTGATCTCCAGCTCGCGCGCCAGATCGCCGGCCCGCTCGGCCAGCTCGCCGGTCAAGAACAGGTCGCAGCCGGCGGCGGCGGCAGCCGGCAGGAGATCGGAGGCCGCCCCGGTGCACAGGCCGACCATCCGCACGGTCTCGGGCCCGAAGGGAAACACGAAGCGCGGCGGCGCGCCGCCGAGGACCGTCGCCGCGATGCGTCCCACCGCATCGTCGCGGCTCACCGGCTCCGGCCACCTGCCCGACAGCCCGAGAGCGTGTCCCTTGACGTCGCCGAACTTGCCTCGCTCGGGAGCCAGGCCGATGGCGTCGGCCAGGCCGACGTTGTTGCCGAGCCGGGCGTGGGCGTCGAGCGGCAGGTGGTAGGCGGCGAGCGACATCCGGTGCTCGAGCAGAAAGCCGAGGCGGCGGGCGAGCGCCCCGGTCACCCGGTCGATGCCGCCGCCCCAGACCAGGCCGTGGTGGACGATGACCAGGTCGGCGCCGGCCTCGGCCGCCCGGCTCAGGAGGTCCATGTTGGCCGACACTCCGGTCACCACCCGGTCGACCTCGGGCGAGCCCTCGACCTGCAGGCCGTTGACGCCGTAGTCGCGGAACTTGTCTACCAGGAGGGTCTCGTCGAGGAAGTCGACCACCTCGCGCAGCCGTACCGGCCGACCGCTGCGGGGCGCTTGCATCGCGGCCTTTTTGGCAGGAAGCCGCTGTTCAGTCAAGCCGCCGAGTCCCCCGCGATGCGCTCGCGCAGGGTGAGGACGTTCGAGGCGAGGACGCGAAGCATGTCCATCGCCATCTCGGTGTGATCCTCGAGCAGATCGAGCAGGACCCCGTAGTTCACCTGGATGGCGACCACGTCGGTGGCCGCGGTGGCGGTGTACCAGCGCGGCACCGCCGCCAGGCTGTCCAGCCCGCCGACGATGCTGCCGGTCGAGAAGCGGAAGGACTGCCGGCCCTCGTCGCCGACGCCGGTCACCACGCCCGCCACCATGATCAGGCTCGAGCCCGAGGGATCGCCGATGCGCCACAGCTCCTCGCCGGCGGAGAAGCGCACCTCGGGCGATTCGCGCGCCAGCTCGGCGACCGCCTCCATCCGGGCCTCGTTGTACGGCCCGGTCCGGCGCAGGAAGGCCAGCTTGTCGACCAGGCCGAGCGCCGCGCGCGGCATCGGCGCGCTCTCGTCGTCGGCGCGGAAGCCGCCGCCGGATCCGGCGGCCCGGCGCGCCTCCAGGAAGCCGCGCGCCACGCTGCGCATGACGCGCACCAGCACCTCGAAGTCGTCCTCGAAGACGTCGCGCTGATCCTCCTGCGAGAAGGAGAAGGTGGTGGTGTCCTCGACCGCGATCACCTGGGCGGCGTCCTTGACCTGGGCCAGCGCGGCCAGGCCGCCGACCACGCTGCGCTCGCCGAGCGTGCGCAGCTGCCGGCCGGCGCGGCGGATCTCCACCAGACCGGAGATGACGTAGTGGACGTCCCTGACCGGCATGCCCTCCGGCTGGATCTCGCTGCCGGCCGGGAAGAAGCGGTCCTCCGCCATCTCCGCCATCGCCGCCAGGTGGGCGGGCGCCAGGTCGGCGAAGGGCGCGAAGGTGCGCAGCAAGAGGACCCGCTCGAGGACCGCGCTCTTCTTGTCATCCGACACCGGGAGCCTCCACCTTGGCGCGCAGCGCCTCGAGCGCGGTCTCGACCGCCTCCGACCAGAAGCCGCGGCGGGCCGCCAGCGCCTGGTCGACCGCGCTGCCGAGCGCGGCGGCCTCGCCGCGGAAGCCGAGCTCGGCGACGTGATGGGCCGCCAGTCCGGCCAGCGCCTCGCTGCGATCCGCCATCATGGCGCGCAGCCGCTCGAGGTGGCTGGCGTACTCGGGGCGGAACAGGGCGGCCGCGCGGGCGAGCCGTTCCGTATCGCTGTCGATGTCGCCGTCGACCAGCGCGAGCACCGCGGCGCGCGCCTTCGCCTCGAGCAGGTACTCGATGAGCTCGCGCGCGGAGGCCGCCGACTTGCGATCGGCCGACCGCAGCCCGTCCCAGATCGCCTCGAAGTCCTCACCCGGGTGGCGCAGGCCGAGCAGACGGAACGCGCGCTCGGCGCAGCCCACCTCCTTCTCGCGGAGGAGCGCCACCAGGAGGCCGCCGGCGGTGGTCGCCCAGCCGAGCTGCTCCTCCATGCTGACGCGCCAGTCGACCAGCGTGATGGCGCGCCGCAGGACCGCCTCGACCGCACGGTCGAGCAACGCGGGGTCGAGCGCGATGCGCCGGTTGTCGACCACCATGCGGCCGAGGCCGCGCAGGATCTTGTAGCCGATGGCGCTGTCGAGCTCCCCCTCGAGGTGGCGGGCGAGCACGTCGGCGGCGGCCTGGGTGCAGAACTTGCTGACGGTGCGCGGCAGGTGCAGGCGCAGGCGGCGCGGCAGCGCCGGGTCGGCGAGCGCGCGGTCGAGCGCTTGCAGCGCGGGCGAGCCGATGGCCAGGAGCGCCGCGCGCGCGTCGGCCCGCACCTCGCGGTCGCCCAGCATGGGCAGGAGGAGCGGGACGAACGAGGCGTCGGGCGCGGCCGCGATGGCGCGCGCCGCCTCGAGCTGGACCGGCGGCTCGGCCACCTCCGCCAGCCGGCGCAGGATCGAGTGGAAGGCGGCGCCCGGTCGGTTCTGGATGGCACGCGCCAGCGCGATGCGGCTGTCCGGGCTGGGCCCCTCGAGCACCTCGGCCAGCTCCTCCTGGATTCCGCTGCTGTCGCCGCCCGCGCTGACCAGGCCGACGATGGCGGTGGCGCGCACCGACGCGGACGGATCGGCCAGAGCCTCGCGCAACCTCTCCTTCTCGTCGGCGCCGGCGGTGACCGACACCGCGCGCAGCGCGGCGGTCCTCACCTCGGGATCGACCGAAGCGAGCAGGCGGTGCGCCAGGGGCAAGAAGTCGCGCCGGCGCGAGGCGGACATGATCTCGAGCGCGCGCACCACCACGTCGCGCGACGGGTGATGCAGGATGAGGGGCGGGACCAGCTTGGCCCGCCCGCTCTGCTCGAGGAGGTCGAGGGCGGAGAGGACGACCCGGTCGTCGTCGCTCGACAGCGCGGCGATGAGCGCCTCGAGGGAATGGAGGTCGAGCTCCGGCACGTCGGCGCGGGTCTCGATGGATCCCTCGCGCAGCTGCTCGCGGAACATCTCGACGTAGTGCCGGCGGATGGCCACCACCGCGACCAGGAGGATGAGCACGGCGCCGGTGACGATGAACGCGAGGTCGGTCAGCGCCAGACCGAACGACATCGCGGTGAGCAGGGCGACCGAGGCGAGCGCCTGCCCGCCGCGCGCGCCGGCCCCATCGATGGCGACCTTGTGGCGGTCGCGCAGCCGGCCGGGCAGCGGCAGGTAGAGCAGCTCGATGCCGGTCCGGTGCAGCGAGTGGCGCAGCGAGCCGTCCACCACCTTGATGAAGAGGATGGGGAGCAGCGCCGCGCTGACCGCGAAGCCGACCGAGCCGACCGCCAGCAGGACCGGCAGCACCCAGAGGGCGCGGCTGACCCCGAGCCGGCGCAGGAGCCAGGAGGCGAGCGAGAGCTGGACCAGGAGCGAGAGCGCGTTGAGACCGGTGTAAAAGAGTGCGAAGAAGGAGCCGAGGTCCTCGGCCGGGACCGAGGCGGCGACCACCGCCTTGAACAGGAGATCGGCCGAGGTCACCGCCAGCTGGGTCGCGGTCACCAGGAAGAGCAGGCGCCGGAGGTAGGGATGCGACCACAGGCCGCCGTCTACCTGGACGGGGGCCGGGCGGCGGCGCGGCCGCGCGGCCGGCACCGCCGCCGATTGCGGCAGGAGCGCGGCGGCGCCGGCGCCGGCGACCAAGAGGATGCCGGCGGCGACCAGGATGAGATCGCGCGCCGCGATGATCTCGAGGAGGCCGCTGGCGGCCGCCGAGCCGGCAGTGGCGCCGACCAGCCCGCCGGCTCCGACCACCGCGAAGGCGCGCTTGGCCAGGGTGGCGTCCCATTCATCGGCGATCGCCAGCCAGAGCTGGACCACCGCCACGGTGGCGAGCAGCCCGGTCCAGACGTAGAAGGCGTAGATCGCCGCAGCGCCGCCGCCGGTCCAGAACCAGAAGCCCGCGGTGGTCACCGCCGAGCCGGCCAGGGTGGCGCCGAGCGTGCCTCGCCGCGTGTACCGGTGGGTGATCAGCCGGTTGCCGGCCGCCACCAGGAAGGCGAGCCCGGCGATGGCGAGATAGACGGTGGGCAGGCGCGAGGCGGGCAGCGCCGACAGGAAGAGGGCGTCGCGCGCCGTCTCGAGCATCGAGTGCCCGGCCAGGATGGCGAACAGAACCGCCGTCGCGGCCGCCACCGGCCCCGCGGCCCTGCGCGGAATGCCGAACCAGCCGGCCATTCAATCTATATATAGTGGCGCCCCCCTCCCGCCAAGCGAGGTCGGAGCGGAGGACCGGGAGCGGGCGGCCAGCCGCGCGCGACCGCTACAGTTCGAAGACGACCGGGTCGAGCGCCGTATCGTTGTTCTCGGTGACCTCGACGCCATTCACCATGACCTTGCTTGCCAGCAGGCTCTGCAGGCTGGCGTCGACCAGGTCGATCGCGACGTCGTAGGTGGCGACGTTGATCTGGATGGTCGTCGCGTTGCCGGCCGAGCAGTTGAAGCTGTCGGCATTGCCGGCGCCTGCCCCCTGCTCGATCCACTCGACGGTCACCTGGCTGGCTCCCACGTCGGCGCAGGAGGCGTCGTTGCCGCCGTCGGTGATCGTCCACTCGAGCGAGAACGTCCCGCGCGGTGGACGGGCGTCAGGAGTCAAGTTCGCGTCCGGCGGGGCGTCCTCGTCTCCGCCGCAGGCGGCGCCGAGCGAAAGGACCAGAAGCAGCGCTGCATAGTGAAAGCGAGTCATCGCGGCGCAGCATATCACGCGGGCCTGCGGCCCGAAAAACACGACGGCCCGCGGATGGGCGGGCCGTCGGTTGCGATGATGTGGAGTGGGAGGCCTAGTGGCCTTCGCCGTAGTTCTGCGCGATCTCGGCCGGGGTCAGCTCCTTGCAGTAGACCGCGACCAGGTAGACGGTGCCGAGCCACGGGCGATCCAGCGAGACCTCGTTGCCGACCGCGACCCCGTAGGTGAGATCCCAGTTGCCGAAGTTGCCCGGCACGCTGTCGGGCGACTGCTTGACGCCGTCGATGTAGAAGTTGGTCACGCCGACGGCGCTGCGGGTGACGACCACGTGCTGCTCGAGAGCGGTCGCGGTCCCGATCGGCGAGGCCGCCAGGTAGGGATCGTTGCCGTTCGCGTTGTTCTGGCTGGTGCGCAGGCGCATCTCCCAGTAGTCGTTCTGCTGCTTGAGCGCGAAGTTGTGGGTGTCGGCGTTGATCCCGTTCGAGATGATGCGGCCGTTGGCGTCGGTGATGGTCGCGTTCTTCACCCAGGCCTCGACCGTCATGGTGTTCGACGCCATGCAGCCGTCGGTCACCTTGGCCATCGGGTTCGGGTTCTGCGCGATGGTCGGCCCGATGAAGGTCATCCCTCCGCCGTCCCAGGTCACCTGGGCCGCGTCGGCGATCGTGAGATCGGCCGCCGGCTCGATCCCCGATACGTCGGCCACGGTCGTCTGGCCGGCGACGCCCTCGAACCGGTAGAGCAGCTGTAGCTGATCAGTCACACGGTTGTCCTGCTCGACCGTGCCGCTGTCGCCGCCACCGCCTCCTCCGCCGCCGTCGGCGCCCGCGCCGTCGCCCGGGTCGTCAGAGATCTTGTCGACCCCGCAGCCCGCGCCGGAGCTGAGAGTCAGAAGCAGACATGCGCTAAGTAGGTTGGTTTTCACGACAGCCCCTCCAAGAACGGTCGTTTGATGCGTGCCTGTTACAAATGTTGCAGCAGACGTGCCAGCTGACCCGGTGAGACGAATCCCATCCACGTGGGGGAGAATCCCCCGCGATCCTGGTTCCCTGGAGGCAGGGGCCTGCACGGCCCCGGCGGCCATGCGGTCGGCCGCCGGGGTCCGGGGTGTCCAGGATCTGGGGTCAGCGGTTCGGTTCCGGTGACTCGGCTCCCACTCGGGAGCCCATGTTGTCGCGCAACTATGCAGCGGACGTTACTGCTCCGTGAGTGGCGTCGAGCTCGGCGCGCGAGCGGGCCGCCGAGCGCTGCCAGCCGCGTCGGATCAGGCGCCACCAGAACAACCCGGCGGCCGCCATGATCTCGGCGGACAGACCGATCCAGCCGCCGAAGGCGCCGAGCCCGAAGTGATGGCCCAGGATCCAGCACAGGGGCGGGGTGAGCGACCAGGCCGACAGGATGCCGACCACCGCCGGATAGCGGACGTCGCCGGTGCCGCGCAAGACGCCCCGCGCCACCACGTTGGCGGCGTCGGCCACCTGGAAGGCAGCTGCCACGTGCAGGAGCGGTATCGCGGTGGCGATGACCGCCGCGTCGGAGGTGAACAGCTGCGCGATCCAGGGCGCCGCGAGCGCGAGCACACCGGTGCACAGCGCCGTGTAGACGCCGGCCAGCCACATGGCGAGGCGCGCGACGCCGAGCACGAGCTCGTCGCGGTCGGCCCCGACCGCCTGGCCGGCCATCACCGATCCGGCTTCTCCCACCGCGAGTGCGGGCAGGAAGGAGAAGTGGATGGCCTGGAGGGCGATCTGGTGCGCGGCCATGTCGGTCTCCGACATCGCAGCGATGAGCAGCGTGAGCAGCACGAACGAGCCCACCTCGATGAGGAACTGCAGCGCGTTGGGCAGACCCATGCGCCACACCGCCGCCATGAACGGCAGCCCGCGGCGCAGCGGCGGCAGGAGCGCGCGCCCGCGCAGGGCGAGCAGCGTGCCGGCCTCGACGGCGTGCGACAGCGCGGTCGCCCAGGCCACCCCGGCGACGCCGGCGCCGAGCTGGAAGATGAACAGATAGGCGAGCGCGATGTTGCACAGGTTGGCGGCCACCGACGCCACCATCGGCGCGCGCGCCTCGCTCTGGCCGTACGCGGTCTCGCGCATGGCGACGTACCAGAGCAGGAGCGGAGCTCCGAGGATGCGGATGGACAGGTAGGTGGCGGCGTGATGGCCCACCTCCTCGCTGGCGGCGAGGCCGGGCATGACGATGGCCACCAGCTGGCCGGCGATGACGGTGACCAGCCCGAGCCCGGCGGCGATCACCACGCCGGCGGCCAGGAAGTCGCCGGCGCGCTCGGGGTGGCCGCTGCCGACCGCCTGCGACACCAGCACCTTCACGCCGCGCAGGAGACCGATCGAGAACACCACCAGGGCGAACGACACCACGCCGCCCATGCCGACGCCGGCGAGCGCAGCCGGGCCCAGACGGCCGACGAAGATGGTGTCGACCAGCGTCATCGCGCTGTAGGACAGCATCGACACGGCGATCGGCCACGACAGGCGGCGCAGCTCGGCCATCGGTGCGTGAAGCCAGGGGAGCTCTCTTGTTCGGGCTGACATGGTCGGGACTCTTTCGGGCAAAAAAAAGCGGGCCTCGTTTCCGAGGCCCGCGGTGGGTTCCCTTTCTGGTTGCGCCAGCTAGGTGACGGAATCTCCTGAGCTGGAGGGATCCACCGCGGGCCGCCTGGTGACGGCGTCGACGTCGCCGATGAGCGCGAACGCGCACGGGTTGCCGTTCCAGTGCTGGCGGAACGACATCGACTCGCGTGTGCGGTAGGCGGTGGACATGAAATCTTCCTGCTTCCTTTGAGCAGTGCCACGGTCGCTGCGCGGCGTCAATTCAAATCGAAATTGTAAGTCGTTCGTTGCAATCGACATGGTGCGCCTCGCGCTCGCGATCGTGGTGGCCCTCACGGAGACCGCGCAGGCAGCGCCGCGGATCACGGCGGCGCACATCGTCTCGCGGGTCGGCAAGGACGGAATCGCCGACGACACGCCGAAGCACGCGCTGGCGCGCGAGGGCGTGACCCTCTTCGCCGTGCTCGAGGTGGTGGACGGCGGCGGGCGGACCCGTTACTTCTCCGACGCCGGCACGGCGGTTCGCCTCGCCGGCAAGAGCCGCGCCGCGCGCCCGCTCGCCGAGGCGCCGGCCGCCACTCTCTTCTGGTTCCGCGTCGAGCCGGCGGTCGAGAGCATGTCGAACACCGAGTCGGGCAGCTTCCACTACGAGCGCATCCGCTATGCCGAGACCGGAATGGTCGCCGAGCTCGGCGCCGGCTCGCTCGCCGCCGATGTGCGCCCCACGCTCACGCCGGATCGCGGCCACGGCGTCGGCACCATGCGCTACAAGCTGGTCGCGGTGACCGACGGCGGCGCCGTCGCCACGCCGGGCGTCGAGGCGCGGCGCGGAAAGGCGTCGGGCGGGCTCGCCGACTCCGTCCACCGGATCTCGCTCCGGCGCGACGACACCTACCTCGGCTACCTCACCGAGCTCTACGGGCAGCCGTACATCTGGGCATCGGCCGGCCCGAACCGCACCGCTCACCAGAGCGAGCGGCTCGAAGGCGCCGACTGCGCCGACTTCGTGGTCTACGGCCAGCGGCGGATGGGCAAGGACCTCGAGTACACCTGGACCGGAGACCTGCCGCGCGTGACCCGACGGCTCGGCGGCGGGCGCGCCGGCAAGGACGGCGTCTACGTCGACGAGCGAGGGCAGCCAGTGCCGTTCACCCGCGTGGGCGACCTCCTGCTCTTTCCGCGCCATGTCGGCGTGCTCAGCCGCGATCGCGGGCGGCGCGGGGTGCTCGATCGCGAGGACACGATGGTCCACGCATACTTTGCAACGCCGCGCGAACAAGCGCTTGGCGAAACCGACTACGCGTCCGCCCCGGTCGAAGTGCGACGGTGGCGTTGACCCCTCGAGAGCGCCAACGATATCCTTGACTTCCCGCGTTGTTGCCTCCGGGTGCTCGCCGCACGGCGAGCCGCCGGCGCCTCGTCATGCCCAAGAACCGCAAGATGCCTCGCAAGCCGGCCGAGACGGTGCGCGTCGCGTCCTTCATGCCGGACGGTCTGATCGCCGGCGGCGAGCAGACCGGGTCGCTCCTGGTCGTCCAGGGGGCCGAGATCGACCTCGGCCGGCACGTCATGTGCGATCGCCCGATCACCATCGGCCGGGACGAGCGGGCTGACCTGACCCTGAGCGACGGTTCGATCTCGCGGGCCCATTGCATGGTCGAGCGGGCGGACGCCGGCTACGTCCTGGTGGATCTCGGGTCGACCAACGGCACGACCCTCAACGGCGAGCGGGTGCAGGACCGGATGGCGCTCGCCCCGGGCGACAAGATCTTCATCGGCGCCTCGGTCATTCGCTTCGCCTTCTCCGACCAGCTCGACCTGCAGTTCCACTCGCGGCTCGAGGAGATGGTGTCGATCGATCCGTTGACCGGGATGAGCGCCAAGCGCCAGTACGACGCCAACTACCGGGCGATGGTCGAGCGCGCGGCGGCCGAGGAGACGGCGCTGGTGGTCATGGTGATGGACATGGATGGGCTCAAGCTCATCAACGACACCTACGGCCACGAGATGGGCGGCTTCGTCATCTCCGAGGTCGCCGGGCTCATCCGCGCGGTGCTCGAGGAGCACGGCTACCTGTGCCGGTTCGGCGGCGACGAGTTCGTCGGCTGCTTCGCCGGGCTGGAGAAGACGCGCGCGGTGGCGCTGGCCGAGGAGGTGCGCGACCGGGTGGCGCACCACGTCTTCGAGCACGAGGCGGTGCGCGTCGAGCCGACCATCTCGATCGGCGTCGCCTGCTACCCGGCCGACGTCGACGATCCCAACAAGCTGTTCAGCGCGGCCGACCGGGCCATGTACGAGGCCAAGCGGCACGGCAAGAACCAGGTCAAAGCGATTCCTCCGGCCTGATCGGGTTGATGACCGCGCCGCTGGCGATCTTCGGATAGAAGAAGGTCGACTTCTGCGGCATGATCTCGGAGGCGTCGGCCACCGCCTTCACCTGCTCCACCCGGGTCGGGTGCATGACGAAGGCCACCTGCCCCTCGCCGCGTGCCACCCGCGCCAGCAGATCGGCGGTGTCCTTGTAGTAGCGGATGTTGCTCTGGGCGGCCTGGGCGGCCCGGTCGATGCCGAGCGCGCTCTCGAGGACGAGCTCGTGGAGGATGCTGACGTCGAGCGAGCGCGCGACCGGGCTGCCCGCCGCGGTGGCGGCCGCGTGGATCTGCGCCTTGAGCTGGAGGAGGACCGGGGCGCGGCCGGGGAAGGCGGCGACCACGCTGGGGCGCTGGCGCGACGACTCGGCCAGCGCGCTCTTCACCGAGGCGGCGTCCTGCGCCGACAGCGGCGCGACGTCGAACCATCGCTGCGCCTTGCCGAGCAGGCCGTCGGCGTCGAAGCCGTCGAGCCCGAAGACCAGGCGGTGGATGGGCAGCACCACCAGGCCGGGGTCGTCCATGTTGCAGAGGAACATGCAGCCGAAGTTGGCGCTCGAGCGGCTGTCGAGCTCGCCGCCGGCGCGCTCGCGCAGGCGATCGCGCAGCGCCAGCATGGTCTCGTAGCGGTGGTGGCCGTCGGCGATGTAGAGCTTGAGCGGGGCGAGCAGGCGGACGACGCGGCCGATGGTCACCGCGTCGTCGACCCGCCACAGGAGGTGGCGCGTGCCGTCGGCGGTGGTGCCGTCGAGCGTGGGGCGGCGGCTCTCGGCGGTGGCGAAGGCGCGGTCCGACTCGCCGGACGGGTCGGAGTAGAGCGTGAAGATCTGCGAGAAGTGCGCGCCGGTCGCGTCCATCAGCTTGAGGCGGTCGACCTTGGGCCCGCTCAGGGTCCGCTCGTGCGGCAGGATGATGCGCTCGTCGAACCGGTGCAGGCGCACGGCGGCGATGAAGCCGCGCCGGGTGATGGTGCGGCCGCCCAGCTCGGCGCTGGTGAAGACCTGGTGGTAGCGGTACAGAGCCGGGCGCTCGTCGCGGCGGAGGACCTGCTCGTCGAGCCAGGCGTTCAGGGTGGCTGCCGCGGCCGGGTACTTCGCGTCGCCGTCCCCGTCGGGCAGGATGAGGCGCACCGCGTTGTGGGGATCGAGGGCCAGGAGCTCCTGCTTCTCCTCGTCGTCGATGACGTCGTAGGGCGGGGCGAGGACGCGCGAGGGCTGGACGCGGTCGGCGTCGTAGAGGATTCCGCGGAAGGCTGCGATCTCGGCCATGGCTGGCCGTCTTGTATCACAGCGACGGATCGATCGCGCCGCGGCGGATGAGGCGGAGGACGCCGGCCGGGTCGACCGCCACCACCGTCGAGGGGGTGCCGTCGCAGACGCCGCCGTCGAGATAGAAGGCGATCTCGCCGCCGAACAGGGCGCGCGCCTCGCTCACCCGGGTGGCCGGCGGCGCGCTCGACCGGTTGGCGCTGGTGGCCGTGATGGGGGCGCCGACCTGGCGGGCGAGCGCGGCGGCGAGCGGATGGCTGGAGACCCGGACGCCGACCCCGCCGGCCGGGCCGACCAGCGAGGCCGGCAGATCGGGGCGGGCGGGAACCACCAGGGTGAGCGGCCCCGGCCAGTGGCGCCGCGCCAGCTCGTCGGCCGCCGGCGGCCAGACCCGGGCCAGCGCGCGCGCCGCCTCGAGGTCCGGGGCGATGAGGGCGTACGGCGCGTCGATCGGACGGGCCTGCTTGATGGCGTCGAGTCGCGCGAGGCCGGGTGCCGAGCGGATGTCGGCGGCCAGCCCGTAGGTGGTCTCGGTCGGGATGCAGACCACCTCGCCGGCGGCGAGCGCCTGCGCCGCCTCGCTGATCGGGTCGAGCTTCACGGGCGCAGCGACGCGTCGTCGGCCAGCACCTTGGCGGCAGTGGCCGCGCGCCGCTCGGCCAGCTTTCGCGCCAGCTCGCTGTCGGACAGCGCCAGGATCTGGACCGCGGGCAGGGCGGCGTTGACCGCGCCGTCGATGGCGACGGTGGCGACCGGCATCCCGGCCGGCATCTGCACCGTCGCGTGGAGCGCGTCGGCGCCGCCGAGCGGCGTGCGCGCCAGCGGAACGCCGATGACCGGCAGCGTGGTCTGGGCGGCGACCGCGCCGGCCAGGTGGGCGGCGCCGCCGGCGGCACAGATGAAGACCTTGAGGCCCTTGTCGCGGGCGGTGCGTGCGAACTCGGCGGTCACCTCGGGCGTGCGATGGGCCGAGAGAACGCGGACGACGTGCGGCACGCCGAGCTCGGCGAGGACGTCGGCAGCGGGGCGCATGAGGTCGAGGTCCGACTTCGACCCCATCAGGATGGCGACCAGGGGATCAGCGCTCATTGGCTTCACGGGCTCCGATGTCGCGGCGGAATTGCATGCCGTCGAAGTGGATGGTCTCGGCGGCGCGGTAGGCCAGCGCGCGCGCGGCGGCGACGGTGTCGGCGCCGGCGGTCACGCCGAGCACGCGGCCGCCGGCGGTGACCAGCTCGCCGGCCACCCGCACGGTGCCGGCGTGGAAGACCTGCACGCCGCGGGGGACCTGGTCGATGCCGCGGATGGGATCGCCCGTGCGCACGTCGCCGGGATAGCCGTGCGCCGCCAGCACCACGCACACCGCGGCGCCGAGCGATGGCTCGAGGCGGCCGGAAGGCATGGCGCCCCGGGCGGCGCCGAGCAGCCAGGCGCCGAGGTCGACGTCGAGCCGGGCGACCAGCGGCTGGATCTCCGGGTCGCCGAAGCGGACGTTGTACTCGAGGATCCAGGGGGTGCCGTCCTCCTCGACCATGAGGCCGGCGTAGAGCACGCCGCGGTAGTCGATGCTCTCCGCGGCGAGGCCGGCGAGCGTGCGGTCGAAGATCTCGCGGCGCACCCGCTCGAGCAACGCCTCGTCCACCCAGCCGACCGGCGAGACCGTTCCCATGCCGCCGGTGTTGGGCCCGCGATCGCCGTCGAAGATCGCCTTGTGGTCCTCGACCGGCGGCAACAGGGCGCAGCGGCTGCCGTCGCACAGGGCGAGCAGCGACAGCTCGCGCCCGACCAGGCGGCGCTCGACGACCACCTTGCGGCCGGCGGCGCCGAAGCGGTTGCCCTCGAGCATCTCGCGGGCGGCGGCGCGCGCCTCCTCGCCGGTCGCGCAGACCACCACGCCCTTGCCGGCCGCCAGGCCGTCGGCCTTGACCACCACGCGACCGCCGAGCTCGGCCAGCGCGGCGTCGACCTCGGCGGTGGAGGCGCACTCGGCGAACTCGGCGGTGCGGATGGCGTGGCGCTGGAAGAACTGCTTGGCGTAGAGCTTGGAGCCCTCGAGCCGGGCGGCGGCCGCCGAGGGGCCGAACACCGCCAGGCCGTGGCGGCGCATGCGATCCGCCAGGCCGGCGACCAGCGGCGCCTCCGGTCCGATGACCACCAGCTCCACCCGGCGCTCGAGCGCCAGCGCGGTCAGCCCGTCGGTGTCCGATGCGCTCACATCGACGCAGTCGGCCACCTCCGCCATCCCCGGGTTGCCGGGGGCGGCGGTGACCGCGTGTCCCGAGGCGCGCAGGCGCCAGCACAGCGCGTGCTCCCTGCCTCCGCTTCCGACGACCAGGACGTTCACGGCCGCCGTCTAGTGCCGGAAGTGGCGCATGCCGGTGAAGACCATCGCCAGGTTCTTCTCGTCGGCCGCGGCGATCACCTCGTCGTCGCGGATCGAGCCGCCCGGCTGGATGATGGCGGTGGCGCCGGCCTCGGCCAGCACGTCGACCCCGTCGCGGAACGGGAAGAAGGCGTCGGAGGCGGCGACACAGCCCTCGAGCGGCAGCTGCGCCTTCATCCGGGCGATGCGCGCCGAGTCGACCCGCGACATCTGGCCGGCGCCGATCGCGGCGGTGCGGGTGCCGCGCCCGTAGATGATCGCGTTCGACTTGACGTGCTTGCCGACCCGCCAGACGAAGTCGAGAGCGGCCAGCTCCTCCGGCGTCGGCGCGCGCGCGGTGACCACCTTGCCCTCGGCGGCGGAGACCAGCGCGTAGTCGGCGGTCTGCACCAGGAGGCCGCCACCCACCGAGCGGAGCGCCAGACCGCGATCGCCGGACGACGGCGCCATCGGTCCGACCGCGAGCAGGCGGAGGTTCTTCTTGGCGGTGAGGAGCTCGCGCGCCGCCGCGCTGTAGCTGGGCGCGACCACGCACTCGAGGAAGGTCTCGGCCAGCTGCCGGGCGAGCTCCTCGTCGACCTCGCGGTTGACCGCGACGATGCCGCCGAACGCGGAGGTGGGATCGGTCTCGCGGGCCAGGCGATAGGCGGTGGCAACCCCTGACTCGTCGCTCGCCGCCCCGCACGGGTTGGTGTGCTTGATGATGACCGCGGTCGGAGCGGTGAACTCGAGGCACAGGCCGAGCGCGGCGTCGCAGTCGAGGATGTTGTTGTAGCTGAGCTGCTTGCCCTGCAGGACCTCGGCGCCGGCCAGGCTGGGGCGCCGCGCGGCGGTGCCGCCGAGCGGAGATCGGTGGTCGCGGTAGAACGCGGCCGCCTGGTGCGGGTTTTCACCGTAGCGGAGCTCGGCCACCCGCTCCCACTGGAGCGTGAGCGTGGCGGGGAAGGCCGCGCGCTCGTCGCCGTCGTCCAGCGAGCTGAGGTAGGCGGCGATGGCGCCGTCGTAGGCGGCGGTGTGGGCGAAGACCTTCTGCGCCAGGCGGAAGCGGACCGGATCCGAGATGGCGCCGCCCCCCTTCTCGAGCTCGGCGAGCACCTCCGGGTAGTCGTCCGGGTCGACCACCACCGCCACCCGCTCGTGGTTCTTGGCCGCCGAGCGGAGCATCGACGGGCCGCCGATGTCGATGTTCTCGATGGCGTCAGCCCGGGTGACGTCGGGCAGCGCGACCGTGCGCTCGAACGGGTAGAGGTTGACCACCACCAGATCGATCGGCTCGATCTTCTCGCGCGCCATCTCCGCCTCGTGCTCCGGCGTCGGGCGGCCGAGCAGGCCGCCGTGGATGCGCGGGTGCAGCGTCTTGACCCGGCCGTCGAGGATCTCCGGCGCGCCGGTGTAGTCGGACACCTGCACGACCGGGACCCCGGCGGCGGTCAGCTCGCGCGCGGTCCCGCCGGTCGACAGGATCTGGACGCCGTGGGCGTGGAGACCGCGCGCCAGCTCGACCAGGCCGCGCTTGTCGGAGACACTGAGGATCGCACGACGGACCCTGACCGGTGGCATGCCGCGAGGTATACACCATCAGGGTGCGCCGCCGACCGACGTCAGTCGTCGAACTGGCCGCGCGGCGACGAGTCGGCGCCGTCGAAGGCCTCGAGGGCCGACGCCATCTTGAGCTTGAGCAGGCCGCGGACCTCCACCTGGCGGATCCGCTCGCGGGTGAGGTTCATGATCTCCCCGACTTCCTCGAGCGTGATTCCCGATCGATCGGCGACGTCGAGGGCGCAGGTCTCGCTCATCTCCCACGGCTCCAGGTCCGGGAAGTTGATCTTGATCGAGCCGGTCTCGGGATTGACGTCCAGGTACAGGTGGTGCTTGCAGGCCACCCACGGGCACGGGCGGATGTCGTTCTCGCACTCGCCGCGGGTCTGCGGGCGCGGCTCGTCGATCGGCGGGTTGAGCAGAGCTCCGAGCCGGAGCTCCTCGCGCGTGAGGCGCTTCATCGCGATGGTCTTCGAGCGCGGCCGCGTGCGGCGGGAGCGGCGGCGGACCTTGCGGCTCACCGCCGGCGCCGAGGCGGCGCCATCTGAGTCCGAGGCGCAGGCCTCCTCGGCCTCCTCCTCGCCGATGATGTCCGCCTCCTCGATCCTCTCCTCTTCGAGCTCGCTGTCGATCCGGTCGTCGTCCATGCCGTCCTCCTGGCCATGGCGCCACCGCGGGGTCGGTGGTCGGGTTACAGAAGGTCCTCGGCGCTCCCCGCGGCGCCGGTGCCCCCCATGCGGTCCTCGCGCGGCCGACCGACCCGGTGGGACAGGTCGTCGAGCCGCTTCAAG
>Ga0111538_10003711_pt1 | contig 21285 bp, 23 predicted proteins | sample SoiMethybrSBSTD1_FD_79669 | JGI IMG/M metagenome (GOLD analysis project Ga0111538, IMG submission 79669) | Bulk soil microbial communities from a Populus tree surrounding site in Tennessee, USA - Soil MetaG P. TD hybrid SBSTD1 (version 2)... | ecosystem: Environmental > Terrestrial > Soil >... | reverse complement strand
GCTCGTCCCGGAAGTTGACTTCACCGAGAACAGCTATGATACGAGCGTCTGCGGAATTGTTTGTGAGGTGAAGGTAAGCCTAAAACTCGAGACGGATGAGGAGCCTATGTACGGCGCAAAGAATGAAAAAGCCGCCAAGCCAGCTTCCAGATCAAGCAAGGCGGTGGCCGCCCAAATCGAGGTCGCTTCGTTGGAGGAACTGGCGGCGGTGGACCGTTCTAAGGTCGAGTCGGGGCAAATCGGATTAATGGTCACGTCCGGAGTTTTTGCCCACTGCAAAATTGACGCCGACATCGCTCCGATCAATATCGGCGACCTGCTGACCACCAGCCCGACCAAAGGGCACGCGCAGAAAGTGCTCGATCCGAGCAAGGCTACCGGCGCGATCATCGGCAAGGCGCTCGGCTCGTTGAAAACAGGAAAGGGCAAAATCCCGGTGATGGTCATGTTGCAGTAATGCCCGTTATCAATAACCAGGCGATTTATCATCAACCAGTCATAAGCAGGAAGGAAAATCCATGCCTCAAACCTTCGATGAAGTCATCGCCGATGTCTTCACGGTCAAAAACGACACGATCCCCCAGACTGCCTGGCCCAAGCTCATCTGCGGCGTGGCCAACGAGGTGACGTTTCAAGACAGCAGCCTCAAACTGGGAGATCAGCGCGAGGTCTACTTTCAAAATGCCGGCCAGTTGCGGGCAAACGCCGACATCCGATTCCTGACGGGCGCGCCGACGGCGACTGAGAAGTTGCGCATCCTGCCCAACGGCAACGTCGGCATCGGGACGACAAGCCCGCAAGCCAGGTTGCAAGTCTCGGGCGGCGCAATCATGCCCGCCGTCGGCAACAGCAATCAGGCTGGTATTCAATTCCCTTCCAATCCCGGCGGCGGCGCGGGCGATGAGGCTTTCATCCGTTACTTCGCGACCGCGGGAGAGATGACCAAACTGCAGATCGGCATCGCCAACGAGGTTAACGATTCGATCGGTCTGGTGCAGGCCGGCGCCGAGAGACTGACGATTAACAATGGTTGCGTCGGCATCGGAACCATGACGCCCGAGGGAACACTGGATGTCAGAGGGGATATCCGCGCCGGAAATTCAGACATCTACTTCACCAAGACCGACCACAACCACACCGGGGTCGGTAACACGGCGGGATTTGCGGCGATCGAGAATTCGGCCAACTATGATGCGCTCATGATTCTGGGTCGCGCCGGAGCGCCACAAGGGAGGACGGTCAAGCTCTGGGACTATCTGGAAGTCAACGGTTTGATGAATGTCACGGGCAACGTCGGGATCGGGACGCTGACCCCGGCTGCCAGGCTGCAAGTCGCGGGCGGCGCGATCATGCCCGCGGTCGGCAACAGCAGTCAGGCCGGTATTCAATTCCCTTCCGATCCCGGCGGCGGCGGAGGCGATGAGGCTTTCATTCGTTACTTCGCGACCGCGGGAGAGACGACCAAGTTTCAGATCGGCGCCGGCAACGACGCGGACGATTCGATCGGTTTGGTGCAGTGGGGCGCCGAGAGGTTGACGATTACCAATGGCCGCGTCGGCATCGGGACGACGACTCCGATGACCACGCTGCATGTGGAACCGAGTGAAGTTCACAGCGGAGGATCAGGAGCAGGCTTCTCTTTCGGCAACCGGGAAACTGCGGGGCTCGTGCAATTCCCAGCCAATGGAGAAAGATGGGTTCTCTACTCCACGGGCGGAATCGCCCGTCTCTGGTCCGGCGGGGATAAATTGGCTGTTACTTCGGCAGGTAATGTCGGCATTGGAGATTCTAACCCAGCTGCAAAACTGGCTGTCCACAGCAACACCGGAGGGAATGTCCCAGCAGGCGAGTTTTGGCACGGCCATCCAAACGCGTCCTGGGGGATATTGTCGATAGTCACACCAGACCTCTCCAGCTGGCCTGGTGGGCAACGAGCCGCTGTGGCGGGAGTCGCAGATATAGCGGGAGTTCATGGGGTCTATGCCAGGGCCAGAGCCGGGACGCACGCTTTGCGGGTGGAAGGAAGCGCCATTTTCAGCGGCGCCAAGACGGGCTACGTGGTCGACCATTTCGTCAACCGGGTAGGCGATGCCCTGGAACAGGGAGACGTGGTCGTCATCAGCAAACACGAGAGCGCGATCTACTCCGGGACTGACAACAACATCCCGCTGCCCGAAGTGGACCTGACGGATCAAGCCTACGACAAGCGGGTCTGCGGCATCGTCGCCCAGGCAGTTACCGAACATGACTTGCCTTTTGTGGAAAGCGAAATCGCCGGGGTAAACAAAGATCTGCCACACGAACATCCATTGAAAACGTTAGCCGCGCCTGCAGGTGATCAGAAGCAAGTTCCGGATCAACAGATGGGCATCATGGTGACGCTCGGCGCCTATGCTCACTGCAAGGTCGATGCGGACATCGCTCCCATCGAAGTCGGCGACCTGCTGACCACCAGCCCGACCAAAGGCCACGCTCAGAAAGCGATCGATCCGTCCAAGGCTACCGGCGCGATCATCGGCAAAGCTCTCGGCCCATTGGAAAAAGGAAAAGGCAAAATCCCGGTTATGGTGATGTTGCAGTAATGCGCTCTGTCAACGATCAGAAATCTGACGATTCATTTCTTGAAAGGGAGATCTGATGAGAGAACAAGCAAAACTTCGGTTGGACGAATTGAAGAAGGAGTTCGATGTCGGGCAATCGCAATTGCAGGAACTGGATCGACAACAGACGCGCCTGCGCGAAGCGCTGCTGCGCATCAGTGGCGCGATTCAAATCCTGGATGAGATGCTGGCCAGTGAGAACAGCCAGCCGCAAGATCATCCGGCAAACGACCAGGGAGCAGGCTCGATTCCGATAGCGCAAAAATCCGGCGCCTGATCAACCGGTCATCAGCAGGAAGGAAAATTTATGCCTACTACTTTCGATGAAGTCATCGCCGATATCTTCACGGTCAAAAACGACACTGTCCCTTCGACCGCCTGGCCCAAGCTCACCTGTGGCATAGCCAACGAGGTGACGTTTGTAGATAGCAGCCTCAAGCTGGGAGATCAGCGCGAGGTCTTCTTTCAAAACGCAGGCCAGTTGCGGGCAGTCGCCGACCTCCGGTTTCTGACCGGCGCGCCGACGGCGACCGAGAAGCTGCGCATCCTGCCCAACGGCAACGTCGGCATCGGGACCACGGCGCCCAGCGGGAAACTGGATGTGATAGGAGATATCCGGGCGGGAAATTCAGACATCTACTTCACCAAGACCGACCACAACCACACCGGGATCGGCAACACGGCGGGCTTCGCGGCGATTGAGAATGCAGTCAACTATGATGCGCTCATGATCCTGGGTCGCGCCGGAACAGCCCAGGGGCGGAAGGTCAGACTCTGGGATTATCTGGAAGTCAATGGCCCATTGGATGTCACTGGGGCGCTGAGCGCCAGGGGAGAGTTGAGTTTCCCCAATACCGGCGGCGGTTCGGCGCGACTCTCCAACGCAACGTTCAACAACGAGGGCTCATTCCAGAACAATAATGTCAAACTGATCATGGGCAACACGTCCCCGTTCGTTATAGGGGGTTCCCCTCCGCTGGCTTATGAGTTCGCCGTCGGACATACCTCCAGCTTCCTCTTGAGTAACCCCTTTCGTCTTGTGACCAACTTCATCAAGCGATTCTCGATCAATCAAAATGGGGATGCCTTTTTTGCCGGCGCCAAGTCGGGCTACGTTGTCGATCATTTCGTCAATCGGGTGGGCGAGGCTCTGGAACAGGGGGACGTGGTCGTCATCAGCAAACACGAAAGCGTGGTCTACTCCGGGACCGACAACAACATTCCGCTGCCCGAGGTGGACCTGACGAATAAAGCCTACGACACGCGGGTTTGCGGCATCGTCGCCCGAGCCGTCACCGAACAGGATTTGCCGTTTGCCGAAGTTCCAGCCGCAGATCAGTACCCGGCTGATGGTCAGCCCATTACCGAACTCGAAATCTCCGAAGCGGATAAAAGTCTGCCGTACGAACACCCATTGAAATCGCTGGCTGCGCCTGCAGGTGATCAGAAGCAAGTTCCGGATCAACAAATGGGCATCATGGTAACACTTGGAGCTTATGCTCACTGCAAGGTCGATGCGGACATCGCTCCCATTGAAGCCGGCGACCTGCTGACCACCAGCCCGACCAAGGGCCACGCACAGAAAGTGCTCGATCGGAGCGAAGCTGCCGGCGCGATCATCGGCAAAGCTCTCGGCTCGTTGAAGACAGGAAAGGGCAAAATCCCGGTCATGGTGATGTTGCAGTAATGCCCATTATCAATGCCCCGGAGGGGCAATGGCATTGAATTGAGCCAAGGAGCGCCACGGATTGGCGGTGATGGGTCCTCAGGGAAGCGCCGCTACCGAAAGAGGGAATATCACCAACCAGGAACGCCGTATCAGTTTGGACCATATCAAGGAAAAAGCGCAGGGAGATAACTGGAAACAAGCTCTGGATGCGGACAATCTCGAATTGATGCTCCAGAACGCCAACTCATGGAAAGAGATCGTCCAGGTAAAATTCCGCATGCGCGATAAAGACGAGTAATAGATTCATCATTCAGACCAGAATCCATGGGAGTAGGACGCAGGTAAGAGAGAGCCACGACAGTTTTTTAGCGTGATTCTTAACCCCATATCTGACTTATTAACTGAAGAGTATGCAAATTGAACTCGAATTAGGTTACACACTTGGGATCGGCGAAGCCTGTGGAGTGCGGGGGCTCGCCCCCGCTTTTCCATCGCTGTTACTCTTGCACGCCTCGCCGAAACCGAAGAGGTGTTGCGGCGGAACCTAAAGCTACGCAAGCTGCGTTAAGCCGCAGCACTCCACAGGCTTCGCCGATTTCGGGCGATCTCAGCGCTTTCAACCGGCTCTTATTTGCATACCCTTCTACTAGCCACCAAATATTGTCCGCTGCTTAACCATTAAGGAGAAATCATGCCCACCCACTCTTTACCAAAAGTAGTACGTGCTTACCCGGTTCTCTGCCTGACGGTTTTATGCCTGGCGTTGGGCAGCTCTGCCTTGCTCTATGCTCATGATCCCGGAGGCTCTACTCTTTCGGCTCCCACCGAAGGCCCTACTCCGACCATTAACGGAACCATCGATACTGCGGGATCCGAAGCAGCTTGGTTACCCGGAGTCGTTCCGGATAATCTTCCCAACAACTGTGCGGAATTCGCCGGTTCGCCAGCGCCGCCGCCCCTCACGGTCTATGCGTTTAACGATGGCGTCAAGTTCTTTCTGGCCTTCGACATTCCCGACACTACGCCCAACATAACCGATTCCCTCTGGCTCTTCTTCGATACAAACCACGGCGGAGGGACCACTCCGGCTGCGGACGACCGTGCCTTGAGGCTCACCTTCAACAATCTAGCAGCCAGCAACTCCGTGCCGGATGCCGAACGTTTCTCGGGCAACGGAACCATATGGGTGACGGGTGGCGGTTTGCCTGCTGAAATCGAGGCGAAATATACCCGCCACGCAAGCAGCTGGCAGATCGAATTGAGCTTTCCCAAAGCGGGGCCGACTATCCCCTTCCCGGGAGCAACATCAGGATTTGCCTTCGTCTACCTCAACGAGATTGGCGCCTGCCCAGGGGGCGACGTCTGTGATTGCGACGGTGACGGACAGGACGATGATTACTACGCCCGGTTCCCCACGACTCTGAGCCTGACTCAGATTCAGCAGATAACTTTGCCGGGTGGCATCGCCAACCCCAGCCTCTGGGGCAATCTGAATTTCGGCCCGGCGCCACCGACCGTCAGCTTTGCGCCGCCGCTATGCTGCCACAGCACGGATATCGCCTTCCTTCCAGCGACGCAGCCTTTCACAGCAGGGACGCCGGTCAATATTGCCGCCAATGTTCACAATCTAGATGCGAGTCAGACGGCGAACAACGTTAACCTGGAGATCAGAGTGCACAAGTTCGGCACGGGCGGCGGGATCAAATTTCAGGCTCCGACAACCGTTGATTCGATCGCCCCTTCGGGAAGCCAGTTCAGCGCTTTTGTGCAATGGCCTTCTCCCGAGCCCGGTTTGCACGGTTGCATCCGCGCCGAGATAAAGCCCCCGACCCTTTCGCCCTATTTCATCTCGGGCGGAAATTCCATCGCTCAGCACAACATCGACGTGGCCTGCATTCCGATGGGCGAGAGAAAAGCCTTTCAGTTCCAGGCCTTCAACCCCGATCCACAGCACGAACTGAAAATCCTGCTGGCCAAACAGGTTTTGCTCCCGGCCGGGTTGGAGGGATTGAGATTTGATCTGCAGCAGCCGGATCGTCCATTACGTCCGTTGGAAGAGCTGCCTGTCTTCCTGACTGTAACGGTAGCAGATAACGTCCCGCCTACTCAGGTGCCGAAACAGAATGTAAAAGTTCCGCCTACTTCCGGCGGGACTGCGGTCCCTCCCTTGAGGCAACGCAGCGGCACGGACCCGCTCATCATCGCGGTCCGGCCCGGGGACCGACTGCACCTTTCAGCTCTCGGTGATGTAGACCTCGATGGCAAGGGACCACTGCCGAGCGTAGGTCCGGACGGCAGGGATTTCTCGAACGATCTGAAAGCCGCAGAAAGACGTTTCCTGCTCTCAGGAGAAACAGCTTTCCGTTTCGCTGGAGCACTGATCGGTTCTTTCGATGCTTTCAAGAACAGCTTCCTCGTCGGTTCGGAATTGACACTCACAGTCCCCGATGGAACCGAGAAGTTGTGGCTGGCGGTCAACGATCTTGACGGCGCTTACGATGACAATACCGGAAACGGCTTCGATGTGGAGGCATCGACGCTGCCTTCATTGCGACTCCCGGCGAAAGTGACGGCAGCCGCTCAGCCACAGGCGGCGCAGGTCACCCTGCCGCAGGTCAACATCACGGCCGCTTCCTCGGCCCGCGTCACTGCCGGGCGAGCCGTTTACAATGTACTGACTAATCACGGGGGCGTCACTTACCAGTTTCTGGTCGTTGACGCTAAAGGCCACGGCGGCGGAGGTTTTTTCCACTCTCCATTCGGCGTTCCATGGTGGTTAATCTACCCGCTGTTGTTACTGCTGCTCCTCGGATTGCTGATCTTCGCGTGGCTGCAGCGCCGGAAATCCAGGCTGCAAGGCGGGCATGTTTAATCTTCAACAAGCCGGATTTATACCGGTTTCAAGGCGGGCTTTCGGCGAGACGGACATGATTATGATAAAAATCAAGGCGGCTCGCCGAAAGCCCGCAGTTTGTCCGATTAAGCACTCGCGCAAAAATAATCCGGCATTATCCATCGTAGGGGCAGACCTGTGTGTCTGCCCCGGCCGGGTGTACGACGTGACACTGGGGCCCCATACGCAGGTCTGCCCCTACGATAAACACCGCAAAATTTTTGCCCAACTGCTTATGTTGCAAAAAAATGAGTAAGGAAGTGAAAGTCTGACCCGGACTTCAGTCTATGACGACGAGGTCTTCGTCGCCGAGGATGCGACGGGCGAGCTTGGGCTTTATGCCACCGACAATAACCAACTGCTCGCCGCCGTAACTGGACAGGGCATTTACCCTGATTAAGTGTCCAGTTTTTGGGGACCACTACAGTCGATATCCTATTGGCTCTTCTTGTTGAAGGAAGGTAGGGCACATCGCGTGGGTATAGCGATATGAGTATTCATAATAAGCATGTACAAACTCCGCAAGGCGAGAGTTCCAAACCGGCAAATGCCGAAAAGAGCGAGGCGCAGGCGCAGACACCCTCGTCCTCAGCATCTTATGGCGCTCCGCGAGGATTGAGCATATCCGGGACAAGCTCACCCGATGATATTCCGCTGACGCGCGACAATCTTCTGTTTTTACAGCGGTCCATCGGTAACCAGGGTGTCGTGCGGCTCATGCAGAAGAGGGGCATTCTGAGCCATCCAGGAGATGCGTACGAAGGCAAAACGGATAGTATTCAACAGCCAATGAGAGTTGGTCCCATAATCCAGCGCAAGTGCGCCTGTGGCATGGCGGTTAGCGCGCCGCACAAGGAATGTGCTGATTGCCAAGCCAAACGACTTCCGGTGCAACGCCAGGCTACAGAAGCGGCTGATCAATCATCTTTGCCGTCGAGTGTCGAGGAGGTGATGCGATCCGGTAGCGGCGAAACTCTGCCCAAAAACATTCAGGAAAATATGGGGACCGCCCTGGGGGCTGATCTGGGCGGCGTGCGCATTCACACCGGTCCACAGGCCGCCCGCGCCTCCCAGGACATCAACGCCGCAGCCTTCACCCATGGCCAGAATATCTACTTTGGCGCAGGGCGTTACCAACCGGATACGACCGACGGCAAGAGATTATTGGCCCATGAACTGACCCATACCATCCAGCAACGGAATGGCGCTGTCGCTACCGCCCAGGACGGTTTCAGCGTTAGCCAACCGGACGACCCTTACGAGCAGGAAGCTGATCGAGTCGCCGACCAAGTGATGGCCATGCTTGTCCCTGCTACCGCCCAATCAGCGCAGCGGGACAACGCAGTGGGTCAAAAGACGCTTCTACCCAAGCCGCTAACAAACCAGCTCTCACCATTTATCCGGCGGTCAGTGGAACCAGAGGAAGAGAAAGAAAAAGGAGTGTTGGTTCAGGCCAGCTTGTCGGATGGCATTCAGGCGCACCGTGAAGCCGAACAGCCGGAAAAAGAAGAGGAGAAGGAAGCCACAACTTCCATCCAGACAAAACAGCTGGATACTGTGAGGCCTGTTCCTGTGGTTCAGTGGAGCCATGGGCTGCAAAGAGAACTTATTCAGCGTAAGGTACTTGAAGAACCGCAAAAATACACCGTTATCGATTATAAGAAAACCAAGGCCGATAATCTCAAGTCCTGGTACGATCAGTACAAGTTCTACAATATCTTTAAGGAAGCGGAAATCTATCCGGGTAGTACCCCAATTGCTTACGCCAATCATGTCTACGAGCTGCAAATGAAGCTAGAGGAAATTTACGAAGGCAAATGGAGTGCAGCTGAAGCCGGCATCTTGGAGCCCGTGATCAACTCCGAGGGCACCTTGTATAAGCTGATGAATGTAGCATTGATGTATCACAAGGATCCCACTATCGGTAGTTTTGGCTTTGATACAAAGATGCTGGAACGCCTCAGCCAGTTACTTCTTGGATTCGAAGAGAAAGCGCCACCCCTGGTCTCTGAACTTTTTTCTGGCCAACGCCAGTTGGAGATGGTGAATCGGAATAAATACTTTTATATCCAGGTCGACGACAGGGGCGATTATGTCAAGCAAATACAGCTTGCTTTACTGGCGTTGAATTACAACCTGGGCAGCGATCTCAAAGAAAACAAGAAAACAAAGGAGAAAGAACCAACTGGTGTCTTTGGCAAAGGCACTAAACAGGCTGTCATCAATTTTCAGAAAGATTCCGGTTTAGAAGGGAAAGATGCCGATGGTGTTGTCGGGCAAGTGACCCTGCGTTTGCTGGATGTACGCCTTGGCGCACCGGCAATGAAGAAACCCAGCGTTGCCGCAGGCAATGCCTATGGTTTTCATGTGCCTGTTACGCCTACAGATCTGCTATTGGATAAAGAGAAACAGAAGCAAGAATTATTGAAACGCACACTCAAGGTGGCTTTCCCTATCAGCGATGAGCAAGTCGATATCTTGATCCGTTCCGGCTGGTACTGGTTCCATTTCGACCTGACACAGGCCGCTGTCGACCTTGGATACTACGAGGTAACGATACCGAAGTCTGACTATGAAAGCGTGTTGGGCAAGGTCGATCAGGCTGCCGGCGGCAAATCCGGTGAACCGGTTGAAGAACGGCTCGGGAAGAGCGCCATCGACCTGATCAAAACCGGAAAATTATATGAGCTGAATAAGAGAATAAGCGATGTGGAATCTCTGATCCACACACTGAGGTGGTCTGGCGACCCTGAAATGCACGGACGCGATGTTGATTGGGCCTCGATCTCCAAATACCAGGCGGAACTGGCAACCCTAAAACAACAACGGCAGGAAGAACTGAACCGCCTGGGCATTTCGCTGGACGATTATGAAAAGATGAAGGACGACTTCATCGCCACCTTTGAGAAGTTTGCCGCACTCACCGCCTTTCGTATGTTGGCCGAGAACGAGATACAGGCAAATATCGAGGCGCAACACTATACCAAGATGGAAGAAGTTGCCGCCATTAAAGGTATATTGAACACCCTCTCCGGCAAGTATAAAGAGTCCGAAAAATTATGGTGGGAGGCCGTGAGCCTGGAAGATACAAAGGGGAAAGATAAATCTCGGTATAGTAGCGGCGCTGACTACAAATCAGAGAACACGATTGACCTGCCGGATGGGCCGTCAATAGATTCTTCTGATCCCACTCGTTACTTCACTGAAGAGAATGTGTCTAACATGTACAAGGCCCAGGAGCAGAAGCCATCGCCATATTTTACTTCCTGGCACGATAAAGAGAAAGACGTGGTCACCAACCTCCAGGATTCGACCAAGAAATTCCCCATCCTCGCTTTCCCTAAACTCGAGTTGCGCGAGAAATCAAGCACGTATGCCGCCATGACCGAGGGAGACTTGCAGAAGATGCTGCTCGGCATCATCAACGGAACGGCTGACGATAAGGGGATCAAACAGAACATTGAGGCCACTCGTAAAGATCTGGTTGACAACCCCAAGAAAGTCTGGGAACTTCCGGTGGTCGTGCTGCACGCCCAATACGCTTTAGGCGTTATTGATGGAGTTCCGGCCGCGCTTATCAAGGCTAAACAGGAAGCTGTGGCACGCAAAGGTTTTTGGGAAAGCATTGGCCTCGCCATCCTCGGTATCGGTTTGGGTCTGCTGGCGCTTGCCTCCGGACCAATCGGCTGGCTGGCTCTGGCCGCCAGTATTACGGTGGGGGCTTATGATGCCTATCGCACCTACAGTGACATTACGTTCAAGAAACAGACTGCCAATACCGCGCTCGACCCGGCCTCAGCCCTGGGCACTGAAGATCCGTCATATTTCTGGTTCTGGGTGAGTTTGGTCAGTGTAGGCCTGGACGTATTGCAGGCGGCCAAGCTGATAAAATCCGTCGCCAAAGGTATCGATCTGGCGGAAGGCGTTACCAAAGGGCTCAATGAAGCCAGAGCCGCCGCATTAGGGAGGTTAGAGAAAGCCGGCGGCCAAGCTACGGCCGAAGGGAAGGCGATCCTCAAGGAGATAGAAGAGATAGACAGCGCGCTTTCCAAATTGAAATCGACCGATCTGATCGAAAACGTCAAATTACTCGAACCTCTGAAGGCCAATCCAATGGCAGTCGCGGTGATGAGTGAGGCGCTGAAGGATAAGCGAATTGTCCGCGCAGTTACGTCTCTGGGCAAGATGGTAGAAAAGGAGATGTTTGAGAATGCCCTCAAGTTTTATGCGGGCGTTGGGAGAAAATCGCTCGATGAGTTGCCTGAATTGATGCGTTTGATCAAAGAAGGCGGCCTGGAGGCCAATAAGCGTTTAATGGCTGAATTGCTCTCCGACCCTCGCACCCAAAAGGCGCTCCTCGACACCCAGGATCCTAAATTTATAGCCGCCCAATTCAACGCCTGGGAGGCCGCCATCAAAGCCGGCGAGTCCAAGAGTTTCGTCAAATATCTGGAGGCCGAAAACCTTACCTCCAAACTAGCGTCCGACACGAGACTGGTAGACATGTTCGGCGAGGCGTTCGCCAATTTGCCCAATGCGGTGAAGAATCGCCAGATTCTGCGGACTGTAGAGCCCAGGCTGCTCGATGCGCTCAACGCCGGAGCCCTTTCGCCAGAAATCAGAAAAGCCCTGGAGGTCTTGCTCAATTCGGATGTGTTGGCTGAATCGGCCCGGCTCTCGACGGCGCAAGAAAGATTACTGCGCGAAATTCGTTTGTTGGGCAGCGTGATCGAGACCCAAAGCGATTTCTCGAAAGTGATCAGTCTCCTCGATAACCCTACCGCCCGGCGAGCATTATGGGACGGCGCATCCCAACTGGCAGGGAAAGACAAATACATCGAAATTATCCTCAAGGCCAATGGTGGTAAGGCTCCCGCCGCCGACGTGCTCGATGATCTGATCCGCATCGGTCCGATGACGGATGAGAGCACGATTCAATTACTGTTGACGGAATCCGGGAAGAAGCTTCGCCAGGCGCTGGCTGCCAGCCCCGAGGCCGTGGCAGCGCTCAAAAAATGCGCTTCACCTTGTCTGCCGCCCTTTATTACTCCGGAACAAGTGGCGCAGGTAGCCAACATCATGAAAGGCCAGTCGAAAGATGAAGCGCTGCGGATCAGAGAGTTCCTGTATGCCAATCGAGGAACAGAAGATAGTTTCAAGTCAGCCTTGACCAGCCTGGAGACTAATTTCGCCGACGCCCTCAAGGATGTGAAATTGCCGGTGTTGACCAAACCGGCAGGCCTGGCGGTCTCTGATGAAGCCTTGCGGGCGATTGTAGATCTGGGGCTGCCTGTTTCGGAACTCAACAAGATCATGAAGAAAGCCTCGGCTGTCAAAGCTGGGTCAGAGATCATTACCGATCTGATGCGGGTCTTGCAGCTTGAAAAAGGCGTCTCGCTCAAGAACTTCGACACCCTTATTAAAGGTCTGGCGGAAGGTAGCGATGCCGAATTCCGGGCTGCCCGTCATCTGCTGGATGAAGCAGAACGCTTCACAAGCGGCGCCACTTCCGGGCTAACTAAATTCAAGTATGGCGGACTGGAGAAGGCCGATGCATTGTTGGGCCGTTTCAGTTTAGCAGAGCTGAACTCGATGATGAGCGCTCGCTGGTCCGGAGGAGGGTTCGTAAACAACCTCTACGAAGTGGTCGCTAAATTGCCCGGGGCAAGCAATAGCGAAATCGTGGAGCTGATTGCGAAGGCAGGAGGCGGCAAGGGCGTCGGTGATCTGGGCAGGCTGCGGGAAATTTTGGCGACCATCAAAGCGCCATCCGCGAGTTACGATGAAGCCGTTAAAGCCATTCAAGCCGCCGATGCCTTTGCGGCAGACGTCGCCAAAGCGATGAAAGATCCGGCCACTGGTTATGACGCCATGGTGAAGTTGATATGGGGTAAAGAAGTGGCAGTGGAAGATGACGTGATCAAGGTCACGGAATCGATAGGCGCAAGCGGGTCTGACGCTTACCAGACCGTATTCCAACTGGGCAAGGGCGAATCGATAGCCAAGAGCATGGCGTCGGGAGGCGCAGTCAGTAAAGATAAATGGAAAGTATTCCGGAAAGTTATTGAAAATTCCAACATCGCGCCCTCTATTAAAAATAACATCATCGGTGAAATGTGGACCAGGGTAAACGAGCAAGCTTACAGACAACTGGGGTATACTGTATACCGCGAGGTAGAAATGACAGCTGGCAAGACTATCGCAAAGGCCGACCTCGTGTTGGAAAAGGGAGGCGAGATTCTTGTCGTGGAGTGCAAGAGCGGAGGAGCAACTTTAAGTAAAGGCCAGGAGGTCATCTATCCATTGTTGCAGGAGGGCAAGTTCAAGAGCGTGATGTTGGGTGGTGATGAGGCTCTAGCTAGAAAATTCGCCGACCCCAATACAAAGATTGGGTACCTCCTGGCAAGAGAATAGAAGATCGAGATGTAACTATTCCGCCGACTTAAAGCACGGCGGCTTTCTTAGCCCTGCCCTGAGGGGCGGACTTTAAGCGGTTAGTTACGGACCCGCATCTGTGAAAGGCTCGCCGATCACGGACATTGAAACTCTGAAGATTTTACGATTGGAAAGATTAGCGCAATCAACTTCATATCTTCACTGTCAAAGAGCGAAGCAGTTTGCTCTTCTAAGAGAGTGCCTTTGCTCGAAAGCAATTTACCGTATGCTCATCTAAGGAGCGAGCCCTTCAATTCGCATACGGTCTCAATTTCCTCTGCCGACTAGAAGTCGGCAGTCCCCATTGAGGATACTTATGATAAAAATTGCGGTCGGCATAAGCTGGCGGCCCCTGAAAGGCCATTCACGACAGATCCGCAGGGAACATGGAGGTCCCGTAAAATGAGCTGGAAGTTTGCAGGAATTATCTTTAAAAAAGACTATCGGGGTTCTTACCCAGACTTGCTGAATAGGTTGGGAATCGAATTCAATCAGTCTGCCGAAGGTTTTACATTTTCCGACGCCATTAGTCGCGAAAACCAGGCAACCGCCTTGGGTTTCGTGAATGACAGTACCCTGTTGCTACATCATCTCATTCCCTACGACTGCTCATATGAGCCTGGAGAGTCAGGCCGGTTAGACGGCGTCCTGGAGGCGCTTTCTCTCGAAGCTGACATCATGAATTACATTATTGATGGTGTCTCAGGTACCTATTGTTTCTCCGTGTTTAGCGGAGGAAAGCGCATCCGTCGCTGGGCAGTAGAACCCGGCAAAGTTTTGTGTAACGAAGGCGAACCGGTAGCTGGTGAAGCCGCTACGATCACTAGGAACCCTTCCATAGACGATTCTCTTCCAGATATTTTTGCGATGAGTGAAGACGAAACTCACATCTTTGCGGTATGGGAAGCTTTCCTTGGCGTCTCATTCCAGGAACTGGTTCAAAGTGAGACTGGTATGTTTGAGTTTTTTCTTTGAATGCGGCCGTTTCTCTTTGCCGTCGACGCTGCCGGACTTTCTAGGGTTCTGGCGCCAATCTGATAATTATGCATAATCGCCGGCATGACCCAACTCCCTGCTGTGAAAAACATGTTTTACGTCGGCGAGACAATAAGGGTACACGCACCCTTTCCCGCCAACACAGGTTCTTTGATCAAACTACAAGGAAGGAGATAGTTCAGCCTGGAGAGTCGATGAAACCTATATCAAAGTGAAAGGTCAATGGCGCTATCTCTACCGCGCGGCCGATGAGCAAGGACAGACAGTCGATTTCCTGCTGAGTGAGAATCGGGATCAAGCGGCTGCCGTACGCTTCTTCAAGAAAGATGTTCATCCTCAGGGCGCACCAACAATGGCATCAAGCGTTGACAAACGCTATGAACGGGGGTGAGAGGCCGGTTGCCCCCTGAGCGCGGATGGCCTTTTGCTTCTGTTTCACGCCTCAGAGGTAAGTTTGGACACAAGCGGCTAATACCAGACGCCGGCGCCATTCGCATGATTCATGTTCGTTCGCACAATGGCGGCGCCGTCAGAATCCGTAAGCCGGGTTAACCCGGCTTTTTCTTTAGTCCCACAATAAGTCCCACAAGCCTCATACCTTTCACTCCCCGGTCACTTCCCTGATCCCGACTTTTTAGCCTGGCTATGTCGGCCTTCCCTGCTTGGTTGTCGGCTTCGTCGGTCCTTACTTCGTCTTTTTAGTTCCCCTGTTCACGAAAAAATATATAGCCAGGCCCAAGAGGATCGTAAAGAGCAGTAATTCACCTAATCCCAATGCCATTGCTGTAATTTCCTTTCTTGTTTTTCGGTTTAATATGGAGTCCGAAAGGTGATCATTTCGCGCCTCCCTTCTTCTACTTCTTGTAGACGAGATAAGCAATGGCGACGACGATTATTGCGATGATTACCATTGCGACCGCGCCCAAGTTTACTACCCAGCTAATACTCCAGGTCATTTTCGCCCGCGCTCCTTTCTTCTTCGCGGGTAGGTTCGCGTCGGTCATCACTTCGCCTTCTTATTTACCCGCTTTATTGCGGACAATTCCGCTTCAGTCTCCTGCGGGCTTCTTTAGCCTTAGCGCGCGCATCAACCCGAACGTGAACAGCAGCGCGATCGCGACTTCCGCAAATTGCCGAACACGGTAAATACGGACGGGTTCCTTGTCTTCCACCCATGAGGACGCGTCGGGACTGGGAATGGGTAAGGGCGGACCCGTGATAAAATTCCGGCCGATGTCATGCGAGACAAATGTGACTCCTTCGTCCACTGAGTAAAACCGACTCCAATGCGGATATATAAACAGCAGCATCCCAATCAGCACTCCGACGCACAGAATGACTCTTCGAGCTATTGCTAAACCAGCTTCAGTCATTTCGCTGCCCCTTTCTTCTTGACGAGCCGAGCGGTGGGCTTTTTCGCGGCCTCTTTCTTCGGCCTGCCCCGCTTACGTCCTCGCGGCAAGTCCACCAGGTCGGATTCCGGTATCTGCCAGACATGCCCAAACTTCACGGCATTTGGAAAGCGCGGATGGCCATCCTGGCTTAACCAGACTTGGACGCTGGCAACGCTGACTTGGAGCACCTCGGCAACTTGTGCGGTTGTTAGCATTCGATCTTCCTCTTTCTTTGCCATACGGCGGAAATGTAAAGCATCCCCTACATTTTATCAACGATTCGGCCTGAGTCAAGAAAATATATGGTAATCCCTACTTTTCCGATAACAAAAACAGGGAACTCCATATATTATACCTGCCAGTTGATAGCAACAAAGGAGACACGGCGATGACAATCAACAAGGCGAAATTCGAGGCGGTAGTTGTAGAGGCTAAAGTGAAATTGGTATCGCGTCCTACGACGAGTACGCGCACATTGACGCTCTGCCGGTAGTTCGGACGACGACGGCCCCCGTCCCACATCGCCCCGGCTTCGTCTCTCAGACGCCCCATGGCGCAGGCCCAAAATCACCGGCGCCGTGGATTTGAACGCCACGCCATCGGCGCAGATTGAGGCGGACATTACGGGCCGAACGCTCGGCCCGGTCGCGCCGGATTTTGCCGTTTCTGGCTTCGTCGAAACGGTCGAAAATCTACGCGTGGACAACGACATGTCGAAATCGCCCGAAGTCATTAATTCGCAGCCGGATAGGACGGACGGACAGCGGGCGAAATCCACGCGTGGACAAGGACGCCAAAAATGCGCCAAATCCGCTCCGAAGTCCACCACGAAAAAGGCGGCGAAACGCAAAGCCCCAAAGGCCAAAAAATCGAAGGCGCGTCGACCTACGCCGGAAGGGTTAGAGGCGCGCCCGCGCGATAACCGCTGGCAGCTTTTCCGACTTCACGGCAAGAAACTGTCAGCGAACGGAAACCCGATGTGGAGACGAACCTACATCGGCAGTTTTACAAGGGAAGGACTGAAGATATTTTATGAGCGAGAGCAACAACGACTTGAAGACGAATCAACTAGACAGCGTGCAAAGGTCGTTAATCTGTCTGATAGAAAGCGAGGCGGAAGAGATGTTGACCAGCGGACAGAACCCGCACGCAAAGCGAATCCTTGACGCCTGCGACAAGCTCTTTCCTTGGGGATCGGCCACGCGTGGACAACTCACCGAAGAACAGCGCGAAAGACTCAATGCGATGTCGCTCGATGAAGTAATCGCGGCGCTGACGTAATCGCCGCCCTGCCCCGCCAAAATAGCAAGCCGGACGCCTCGTTGCTCCTGACGCCCGGCTTGCCTCCGTAGCTCCGTTTCCTCGGCCCGTCGGCGGCCCCATTCAGCTCACTCTAGAATCTAAGGTCGCCAGTTGTATCCATCATGCGCTCGCTGCATTGAGAGAGGAAGCCACAAACACGAAAGCCCGGTCATCGCCCGGCTTTTGCTTTTCACATCTCGAATATTAGAATCTTGGGGTTCACTTCAAAAGCCACTCTTCCGCAGCCTGGAAATCTGTAAATGTCTCGACTTTTACACCTCGATTCTGAGCCACCATCACTGCAAACTTTCGTGGGTCAAGTTGTTCCGGCCTGCAAACGAACGCGACTTTTATCCTGTAGCGCGCGAAATTCACCAATCTTTCTCCCAAGATAAATCTATCCAGAATAGAGACTTTTACATCGAATCTCGTAGTGTCAATGAGAAGTTTATCGTTATTCGTAAGCTTGCAATGTTCAGCAATTGACTCAAATCGCTCCGATGCCTCGCCCGGTATGGCTGTGCCGATAAACCTTGCGGCGAGATAACCAGACATTTGTTCCATCTGGAGTTGAAAGCTCATTCCACTCCTCGTCTTCCTGCGCGAAGGTCGAACCATCAATAAATCTTCACCATTCGCTTGGGAAGACCGCTACACCGCCGCAAAATTCATACGGCAATCTTCATACCGTGTCGAGGGCTTCGATTGGCGCGGAGTTGGAGAACTTTAGGTGAGTTTGTCTGGTGATTCAGCCGACGGCCCAAAGCCATGCTCTCTGTCCAGCCTATTCACCTCCGCAAGCGCGATCCGCATTCGAAGCGCGTCGTCGTTGTCAGCGCAATCAAGCGCGAAAAGGATTATCGCGTCGCGTATTTCAGCGTGGTAGTCCTCGGCTGAGCATTCGATAGGATCGCCTTTGCGAATGCGATCTATAGCCTTGCGAGCATTTTCTGTCATAGGGAGTCTCCTTCGCCCGATCGCCATGACAGGGGGGTGACAGGCGCACGCCGCAACCCGTCACCCTCTGCGGGGTGACGGGTTGACTCAATGTCTCGATTTGTAAGGTGGAGTTAGTAATACGGATTTGAGATAGGAAACGGATGTACGCCGCAAACCTGCGGGGCATTTCGGGACGCGACTTCCACAAAAACCTGTGGGGAATTTCGGGGCAATGCCCACACCCAGACCGGAGAAATGTCCTACATTTAACGCCTGGCGCTTCGGCGCTGTAATTGCGACTCGTTATTGTGAGTTAGCCTAGGGAAGACCCTATCAGTAACATGTGGTTATCAAGGGTGATAGGCGACCTCCTGGGCTTGTCACCCTCTCTTTTCTTGCCCGGCGCTCCGCTTTTGCGCCACAATCGACCTACAACGCGCCTTTGAATGCATGGGGCGCCCCTACCCTTCCTTGCCCGCCTATCGCTCAAAATCGCCCAAGTTACACTTAAAAGCCCGCCCTTCCCTACGCAACTACTGCCCCGAAAATAGGAAAGGCCGGGCGTGACAGGTAGAAAATTGCAGAAAATGAGACTATATTTCCCATGGAAATCTTGTCGCATTTTCCGCAATTTTCCCCCTAACCTTCAGAAACGTAGGGGACCCGACAATGGAAAGCCATCTCTTCATCGGCGGCGCACATGACGGCCTCAACATGCCCGTGGTTGACGGCCTGGACGCCGTGCGACTGCCGGTCAGCGTCACAGACCGGGAGACATACATTCGCTCGACGCTCACCGCCGGCGACGCGTCAGTCGCGATCTATAAGCACGAAAGCCTGACGCCGGAGCAAGTTCTTAACCGGCTGGTCGAGCATTACAAGGCATGGTCTGTGAATATGCCCGGCGGTCGCCGCTGAATTGCAAAGCCGGGTGAGTAACTCTTACCCCACCCGGCTTTCTCGGCAAGTACTGGGCTTCGTATTCCTCGGCCCGTCGGCGGCTTTTCTCTGGTCCAGCAAATGGGCATTCCTCAAGTCGCCAGTTGCGCGCATTATGCGTTCAGCAATTTAGCGCGTCGACGTTCTCGACGCGTGGGCCACTGAGGCTAATTCCCGAAAGTCGTAGACAATTTCCCGAAAGACGGAGGCGCTTAATGCCAATGCGCGGGCATCGTCCACAAACACGAAGCCGGGCGATGACCCGGCTTTATTTGTTCCAGCGTTGAGGGCTTCGATTTGCGCGAGGTTGGTGAGGTTGCAGGTCATTGAAATGTTCCCTTATTTGTTCAGGACTTTGTGAAAGCAGCTCATTCAGCCCACCTGCTTCTCTCATATTCATAATCAAATGTGTCCCAAACATTTCTGCGCCTACTGCGATTTCATTCTCATCAAAGGTACCTTGTCCTTCCGTATTGAGTCTTGTGAGAAATTGTGTGTATAGCTGGACGATGAGAGCCTTGAGTTCTTGTTCTGTCATACGCTTTCCTTATCGTGTTTAACGCCTCGCCAAGACAATAGAGGGCTCCAATTGTGCTCTTTAGCCTGGCGCCCTCTGGTGGAAACAACTCGATACTGCCTTCTACGGTGTTGGTCGAAAAAGTAGGTAGGATGTACGCCAATCGCCTCGGCAAAATGGGCGCCAAGCGCCAGCATTTTGCTAACCCCCTGCTTCCACAGGAAAAGTGACACTCATTCGATTCGGACGACGGCGGGAGACGTGACAATATGTCGCTGCGATAAGGGGGATGTTGTGTCAGCGGAGTCGAGAACTTGCTGGGTCGTTCCCTATGAGGCATTTCGGGCCGCGACTGAGACAAAAACCTATGGGGTGATTCGGTGAGCTGGAACGAGTCATCTGCATTTTACGGCTTTTTGGTCCTGAATACGAAAGCAAATACCGCTGCCATTAGCGCTATTTACATGCACGTAGAAGTGATATTCCTTACCTTCGAGCAGTTTAGGTGGTTGATTATCTTTCGGCTTATTCTGTCGGTAGCCTACCGGAATTTGGCCATACGTGAATGGAGAATATCTATTAACATCTATTCCCTGCTCTTCCGGTTTAGGAACTAATTCCCAGAGGGGGAGCTGATTGCCGTCCTTTCCGTAATCTCCCTCGTACGGCCCAAACATCAGGAATATTGTGGTTGTCTTTTCTCTACACTCGGGTCGAACGCCGAAATGGATCGCAGAGGGAATGCGAGCGCTGTTTCCGAAATTGGTGTGTTGGGAATAGTTTGGCGGGTTTCTGGGTTAGCCACACAGGCGCTGAATGATCGTGACAACGTCATCGCCTCGTTCGAAAATCTGACGGTTTGGCCAGTGAAACATTATAGAAACTCTCGGTTAGGCTGGCCGATTACGCTTCTGTTTCTTGCTCTGCCTTTGATAAAAGGCCGTCACCTTCGCCCGATTTCCGCACGCGGCCATATTGCACCACCGCCGGCTGTGATTCTTCGTCGTGTCATAGAAGTGCAATACACAATCCGCGCCCTCACATTTTTTGAGATAGGCGAGGTTGCCATAACAGAGCAGATCTGCGGCGGCCTCTGCGATCGGCGCAAGCAGCTGTCCGGGATCACTGAAATCGGCGCGGAAACACTTCTCGAAGCCCTCATCGGTTCGCACAACCTCGGCGTAACCATTCTCCGCTTTCATTATCATGTTGATCGCCTGGACCACCGCAGGCTTGATAGCTGCGCCTCGCTCAGCGTCTAGAATCATCTCCCGCAACGTTTCTCGAAATTTCAACGCGAGTTTCAACACTTGCGCCGCCTTCGGCCTGCCGCTCCAGTCTTGAAGCAATGCTTTGGCTTGCGACAAATTCGATAGATTGGCCCTCGCCGCCCAGGCTATTAAATCGTCGAAGGATTCTAACAATTCCTTCGGCGCGCCGTTTTCGCGGATCCGGGTGTTGATAAAATCAACACTTAGATTGTTTCCGACTAGGTAAAACTTTGACGTATCAAGCTTTCGCTCCATTTCAGCCTCCCGCGCGTCTACATTAAATCCTTCGACATAAGCAGTTGGGCAAAAATTTTGCGGTGTTTATCGTAG
>Ga0111538_10003709_pt1 | contig 21289 bp, 13 predicted proteins | sample SoiMethybrSBSTD1_FD_79669 | JGI IMG/M metagenome (GOLD analysis project Ga0111538, IMG submission 79669) | Bulk soil microbial communities from a Populus tree surrounding site in Tennessee, USA - Soil MetaG P. TD hybrid SBSTD1 (version 2)... | ecosystem: Environmental > Terrestrial > Soil >... | reverse complement strand
TCCAGCTCGGCGACGATGCCCTTGTCGGAGGCGGACAGGGCGCTCTGCACCGCCGGGGCGAGCTTGTCGGCCCGTCCGGCCCGCTTGAGCAGCTTGGCCTCCTTGCCGGTCAGCTTGTCGATGCGCCCGCGCATCTCGGCCAGCGCCTTGCGCAGCTGCTTGGCCGCCATCTCGTCCTTGTCGAGCGCCGCGACCACCGTCCCGATCTCGACCACCAGCGCGCCGCTGTCCTTGTGCAGGGACTCGTGGGCCGGCAGGTCGCCGGCGCTCACCGTCAGCCGCCCGCCCAGCGCCTTGACCAGGTTCTCGAACAGCTCGCGCTGGCGCGCGATGAGCCGCTCGTGCCGCTCGCGCGGGCTCAGCACCCGGAGGTAGTACTCCTTCGATCGGCCCGCCTTCGAACCGGCGATGGCGTCGTTGTCGAACACCTCGACGTGGTAGGCGACGCGGGTGCCCGGCGTGAGCGGCACATCGGCCAGGTCCCAGAGGAGCTTGTTCTGCGCGCTGCGCGGCGCGCTCTTGCCGCCGCCCGGCAGCTCGATCGGCCGGCGCCGCTCCTTCTCGCCGGCGCTGGCGAAGACCAGCTCGGCCCGGGTGAGTCCGTAGTCGTCCTCCGCCACGTAGGCCAGCTCGATCCGCTTCATACCGGTCACGTCGAGCTCGTCGGCCGGCGCGTGCAGCTCGACCACCGGTTCGCGGTCGGGCTCGATCTCGATGGTGCGGGTGGTCGCCTCCACCCGCCGCTTGCCGTCCGCCGCCGCCAGGAGGAAGCGATACACGATCGGCTCCTTCACCTCGAACTCGCCGCGCAGGTGGTGGCCGTCGACCACCAGCGGCAGGTCGGGCCTGGCTCCCTTGCCGGAGGTCTCCTCGCCGAAGGCGATCCAGGCGGTCGCTGCCGGCTCGAGCGCGGTGGTCTCGATCGCGACCCGGGTTCCCGGCAGGACGCGCACCTCGCCTGACGCGCTCGGCAGCCGGACCGATTCGCGCCCGGTATAGGCCGGGTAGTGGAGCGTGAGCTCGAGATCGCCGACCAGCGGCACCGGCGAGCGATCGGCGCCGGCGAAGCGGCCGCCGGGATCGCCGGCCAGCATCGCGCGCCAGCCCGACGAGACTCGCGCCGGCGCCAGCGCGGCGACCAGGACGGCGAACGCGGCGGCCACCCCGGTGGCCCGCACCGGACGCCAGAGCGGCTGGCGAGGCACCAGCGCGTCGGCGTCGACCGCCCCGAGCTTCTGCGCGGTCGACTCGACCAGAGCGTGGACCAGCGCCGGCGAGAAGGCGCCGCGCTCGCCCTCGGGCCGCGGGCCCGCGCCGAGCTCGACCGACGAGATGAGATCCGAGGCCAGCCTGGGCACCTGGCGGCCCACCCACGAGGCCACCTGGCGGTCCGATCGCCAGCGCACGCGCGGCGCGATCACGCCGCCCAGCACCGCACCGACCAGCGCGACCACTCCGGCCAGGATCAGGAGCCATGCCGCGCCGCGGCCAGAGCCCGATCCGGCCGCCACCAGCGGGGCGGCCACGGCCAGGAAGATCGCGGCGCTGGCCAGGTACAGCCCCGCCTGGGCCGCCGCCAGGAGCAGGAGGCGACGCCGGACATCGGTGAGGAGGGCGCGGATGGCGGCCGGTGCGCTCACGTGCGGGCTCGTCGGACGAGTCTAGCAGCGGCTACGGCGGACAGAGGGGCTACGACCGCCGCGATGGGGGTCTCGGGGCTCGAGCGGTGTGGGGGGCCCGACCATGCAGGGCAACGCGTGTTAATGTCTGTGTCGACCTAACGTGAATAAGCGCCTCGAAAACCCGTCGATCCCTTCGCATGACCAGGCGGAGACAGGTATCGACGACCGGGAGCTCGTGGAACGGGCCCGGACCGGCGACGAGGAGGCCTTCCGAAGCCTGTTCGAGCGCTACTACCGCCGCGCTTATTCCTTGGCTTGCGGGGTCGTCCGGAACCCGGATGACGCACTCGACGTGGTTCAAGAAGCTTTCATCAAGGCCCATCGCCACATAGGTAAGTTCGAAGGGTCCTCGAGCTTCTATACCTGGCTCTACCGCATCGTCATGAACCTGGCCATCGACCATATCCGCCGGAGCCGGCGGGTGAAGAACGTCGATTTCAACGACGCGCTCAGCCACCAGGACGCCGACGCGGTCGGCGAGGACAGCCTCTTGCCCCACATCCTCGACGAGAACCCGGGCAAGACCTTGATCCGCAAGGAGATGCGCGAGCACATCGGCACGGCGCTGGCCGAGCTGTCGGACAACCACCGCTCCGTCCTCATCATGCGCGAGATGGAGGGCATGTCGTACGAGGAGATGGCCCAGGCCATGAAATGCTCGAAGGGGACCATCATGTCGCGCCTCTTCCACGCCCGGAAGAACATGCAGAAGCGGCTCCTGGAGCTCATGGGCGGCAAACGAGATCTCGAGGCATAGACGTCGTGTCCAAGCAGCATTCACAAGAGCCACCCACCGATCTCGAGCTCATGCTCTACGCCGACGGCGAGCTCGCGCCCGACGAGGAGCGCTCGGTCGCGGCCTGGATCGCGAGCCATCCCGACGCGCGCGCCAAGGTCGACGCGGTACGCCAGGTGGGCGAGGTGGTGCGGACCTACATCGAGCTCGAGACCGACGCCGCCGAGCCGCGCGCCGCCGACGCCTGGAGCGCCATCGCGCGCCGCATCCGGTCGAACGGCCACGGGGCCGCCGAGGAGGAGGAGCCGTCGCTGCCGCAGACCCGGCGTCAGCCGAAGGTGATCCGGCCGCAGGCAGACGGCGTGTGGGCCAAGATCCGCGGCTGGTTCGGCGAGCACCGCGGCCACCTCGTCACCGGTATGGTCACCGCCGGCGCGGTGGCAGCGCTGATGTTCCTGGTCGGGCCGCGCGAGCGGGTCACCGAGCGCACCGTCCTGGATCCGGTCGTCGGCGGTGGGAAGCCGGCGGCGCTGCAATCGCAGCCGCCCGAGGTCGAGGACCTCGAGGTCTACGACGGCTCGGGCACGATCCTGACGATCGAGCCAGAGGGGGATGACGACAGCGGCGCTGCCGTCATCTGGATCTCGAACGACGAGGAAGACAACACGGAGGACCCGATATGAATCGCCCTGCCGTGCTCACATGCGCTCTGGCTCTGGTGCTGGCCATGGTGCCGAGCGGGCTTCTGGCCCAGGGGAAGGGAAAGGGCAAGGGGCAGGACAAGAAGGACGCGGCCGCGAAGGCGGCGACGACCGAGACTTCCGCCAAGCCGCCGGCCCCGCCGCAGCAGGTGGACTGCACCATCTACGAGATGGCGGCCTCGAGCGGCAAGCCAAACGTCGATCCCGCGCTCCGGCCGCTGGTGAAGAAGCTCAAGAAGCCGCCCTTCTCCTCCTGGACCACCTTCAAGCTGCTCAAGCAGCACAACAAGCAGGCCGTCCGCATGAAGGCGCTCGTCCTGCCGCTGGTCAGCGGCAGCAAGCTCTCGCTGCTCTACCGCGACCAGGTCGCCGACCAGGGCAAGAAGGTGCGGGTCCGCGTCACCTTCACCCTCGACGACAAGAACGACAAGCGAAGGCTCAACGCCACGCAGAATCTCGACTCGGGCGACTTCTCGCTCATCGGCGGCGATTCCAAGTTGCCCGACGGGGCCACGTACATCGTCGCGGTCTCCTGCCGCGTGCCGGGGTCGGCGCCGGCGGCGGCGGGCGCCGCGCCGCCCTGATCTCCGCCTGAGCCGGGCTTCGGTGCTATAAGCTCGGTTCGATGCAGGGTCAGCCCATGGGGTACCCGCCGACGGGTTACCCGCCGATGGGTCCGTACCCGCCGGTGTATCGCCGTCGGTGGCCGAGCCGCCGCTGGCTCCTCATCGGAGGGATCACGGTCGGCCTCCTGTCGCTCCTGCTCCTCTTCCTCTTCGTCATCTACGGCCGGATCGGCGCGTACATGATCGAGTCGAAGATGATTCCCAAGCTCGAGAAGAAGCTCGGGCGCACGGTCGAGATCGGCGACATCGACGTCCGCCTGGGGGTGGCGGTGATGGAGGACGTCGTCATCAAGGGCCCCAACGACAAGGGGGCGCCGCTGGCCCACATCGACCGCATCGAGGCCGAGGTCGGCTTCTGGCCCTCGCTGGTCGGCGACGTGGAGCTGGGCGCGGTCACCATCGACGGGGTCAAGGTGGCCGCGGTCAAGGACCGCGCAGGAGACAACTTCAGCGACATCGTCGACCGCCTGCGCGGCAAGGGCAAGGAGGGGGAGTCGGGCGGCGGCGGTTCGCGCCTGCGCCCCGAGTCGCTCGAGCTCACCAACATGAGCGTGCAGGTGCGCGACGCCGCGCTCGGCATCACGCTGGTGAGCGCCGGGATGATGGTCTCGGCGCGGGCGGACGGAGCGCTCGCCCTCACCCTCGGCGATCTGGCGCTCCTGACCGACTTCGGGCCCTACGCCAACGCCGAGGGCGTGATGGTCACCGCCAACATGAAGGACCTGGTTCACAGCGCGACCGTCACGGTGGGCGGCGGCGAGGTCTACCTGTGGAAGGGGATGAGCTTGACCGGCGTGACCGGGGCGGTGTCGCAGACCGAGGGCCAGCCGGGCCGGCTGGTGGTCCACCTGACCGGCGGGTACGGCGGCGCGCAGGGGACGCTGTGGCGCGCCGACGGCTGGGTCGATCCGCTGGCCGAGAAGGGCAACCTCGACATCGTCGCCGACCGCTTCACCTTCGACCGTATCGCCCCGGTGCTCGAGAAGTCGATGGTGCGCGACTTCGACAAGACCTCGATCGACGTGGCGGTGAAGATCGCGCTCGAGGGAGCTCGCGTCACCTTCGGCGGCTCGCTGAACCTGGTCGGGCTGAACGTCTTCCACCCGATGCTGGCGGCCGAGACGGTGCGCGACATCAGCGCGCGCGGCGAGCTGGCCGGCTCCTACGACCGGGTCGGCAAGGCGCTGGTGATCGACAAGGCCGAGCTCCAGACCCGCGGGGTGGATTATCGGCTCACCGGCAAGCTCGAGATGCCGGGCGGCGTCGAGCCGACCGGCGCGGCCCGCCCCACTCGCCGGGTGAGCCTGCGCGTCACCATCCCGCCGGTGCCCTGCCAGACCATGCTGCAGTCGATCCCGGCCGAGCTCATCCCGAAGATGGTCGGCTTCCAGATGAAGGGCACCTTCGGCACCGACGTGCTGGTCGACATCGACTGGGCCAACCTGGAGGCCACCAAGCTCGAGGGCTCGGTCGGTATCCGCGGCTGCAAGGTGGTGAAGGCACCCAAGGAGATGGACAAGAAGCGCCTCGAGGGCTCCTTCGAGCACGAGATCGAGGTGGCGCCGGAAAAGTTCGAGACCATCAAGATCGGCCCGGACGGCGAGAACTTCATTCCGATCACCGAGGTCTCGCCGCACCTGCTCAATTCGCTGATGACCACCGAGGACTCCTCGTTCTACCGGCACCGCGGCTTCATCACCAAGGAGTTCCGCACCGCGCTGGTCAAGGACCTCCAGGCCGGCTACTTCAAGTACGGCGCCTCGTCGATCACCATGCAGATCGTCAAGAACGTGCTGCTCTCGCGTGACAAGACCCTGTCGCGCAAGTTCCAGGAGCTGTTCCTCACCTGGTACATCGAGAACACGCTCGAGAAGGATCGGCTGTTCGAGATCTACGTCAACGCGATCGAGTTCGGCCCCGGGCTCTACGGCATCAAGCCGGCCTCCTACCAGTACTTCGGCAAGCCGCCGCGCGACCTCCTGCCGCGCGAGGCGGCCTTCTTCTCCTCGATCCTCCCGGCCCCCAAGCGCCGCTTCAAGCAGTTCTGCCAGGACAAGCTGAGCGGATGGACGGCGAACAAGATCGATCGCATCCTCCAGCTCATGGTCAAGCGCGGTCGACTGTCCGAGGAGGATTACCAGACCGCGCTGGCCACGCCGCTGGTGTTCCAGCCGGAGAAGAAGGGCTTCTGCGACAAGAAGTACCCCAAGTGGGGAATCAAGTGAGGCTGCTGGTCCTCGCCGTGGTCCTCGCCGGCCTGGCGGCATCGATGCCGGCGCCGGTGCGCGCCGACCCGCCGCCTTCACCTCCGGGCATCGGCTTCGCCGGCAAGCGGCCGCCCCCCGAGGCCGGCAGCCGCTGGGGCGACGGCAAGACCGGCCGCGGCCCGCAGCCGATCGAGGAGCCGGCCCACGGCAGCCCGTACAACCTCACCCACATGGCCTACGCTGCGGTCATCATGCTGGCGATGCTGGCCTTCACCATCTGGCTCATCCGCCGGCACCGCCGGCAGGACTGAGCCGGCGCCGCGCGCCGCCGCCCCGGCGTCAGAGGTCGATCGCCGGTTCCCTGGCGCCGGCCGGGGCCGGGACGTCGAGCAGCCGGGCCAGCGTGGGGGCGATCTGCAGGAACGAGACGCTGCCCGTGCGCACCGCGGCGGTGTGTCCGGGGATGCGGATCATGAGCGGGACCACCCGCTCGTCCTCGCTGCCGCCGCCGTGGCCGGCGCCCCACGGATGGTCGCCGATGTACTGCGAACCGGAGCGCGGCAGGGCGTAGATCGCCTCGACCATGTCGGGCGGCAGCGAGCGGCAGGCCCGCTGGCGCTCGGGGTCGGTGACCGACGCGCAGTCCTCCACCGCCAGCGCGCTGGTGCGGTCGACCAGACCCATGCCCGGCATGGCGGCGACGGCGCGGATGATGGCGGCGAACGCCTTGTCGCGCTGCGCGGCGGGCAGGGCGCGGAAGCTCGGCGTCAGGTGGAGGAGGTTGCCGGACAGCGCGTGGCACCAGGGCGCGCCGTTCTTGCCGAGCACCTTCTCGGCGGCGCCTTCCGCCACCGCCACGGCGTCCGGCTTGGGGATGACGCTGGTCGGGCGGCCGTCGGGTGCCTTGTTGTCCTGCGGCACGTGCAGCGAGCCGTGGTCGCTGGTCACCACGCCGATCCAGCGGCCGGTACCGACCTCGCGGTCGAGCTGCGCGTAGAGATCGCCCAGGCGGCGATCGATGTCGAGCAGCACGTCGGCGCACTCCCACGACTCCTGGCCCCAACCGTGGCCGGCGTAGTCGTGCGACGAGATGCTGATCGCGAGCAGATCGATGACGTCGTCGGCGCCGAGCTTCTCGCTCTTGATCGCGGCGGAGGCCGACTCGAGGAGGATCCGGGTGCCGAACGGCGTGTTGAGGATGGCCTTGCCGGGATCCTCGACCGCGGCGAGCGCATGCGGGAACGTGACGCCGAGTCCGTGGTTGCCGCCCTCGCCCGGGGCGTCGTCCGGTCGCCCGGTGAGCTCCTGGCAGGCGGCCGCGTCGCTCGGCTCCCAGGTGCCGGCCAGGAGCACGGCCGGATCCGAGACCAGCCCCTTGGTCGGGTCGAGCCAGGCCGGGCGCGAACCGTAGAGCTTGCTCGAGGTCATCATGCGCTGGGTCGAATCCCACCAGGCGACCACGTCGGGCTTCTTGCCGATCGAGAGGATGGCGCCGCGGTCCTTGAGCGCGAGCGCGACCGTGCGCGCGCGGCCGCCGGTGGCGCGCTCCAGCGAATCGGCGACTCCCTCGAGGCGGAGCTGACGGCTCGACTCGCCGCCGGCCGGCGGGCGCGGCCCGTAGAGCGGGCTGTCGGCGTCGTCGGTGCCGCCCGCCACCTCGGCCGCGCTGTCGTGGTGCCACTCGTTGGCGACGATCCCGGTATCACGCGGCGGCGCGCCGGTGGCGATGGCGGCGTGGCCGGAGGCGGTGAAGGTGTTGCCGTACGGCAGCTCGACATGGGTGAAGCGGATGCTCTCGCGCGCCATGCGCGCCAGCCCGCCCTTCAGGTGCGGCAGCGATCGCTCGAACGACCAGCTCGGCAGCTGGTCGATGATGACGAGCACCAGGAGCCGCGGGCCGCCCGTATCGGATGCCGGCGCGGCGGTCTTCCGCCCCTCCTTGCCACCGTGGCTGTCCCGGTCGCGACAGGCGGGCGCCGCCGCAACCAGGAGGGCGGCCGACGCGAGCGAGAGGAGACGGCGGGGCACGGACCTGCCGGAGTGTACCCGACAGTGAAAGGCGATCGAGCGGGCCCTTGCCGCGTCACGGGAAAGTTGCCGCGCGGGGACGAGCGATCGAACCTGGGGCGTGCCGCGCGCCGCCCTCGCCGTCGCCATCCCGCTGGCCTGCTGCCTGGCGCCGGCCGCCGCCCGGGCGCAGGAGGTGACCGGCTCCGGGTCGCTCGGCGCCGGCATGTTCGGCAGGCAGCCGGCCACCACCGCCGAGGTCGGAATCGACCTCGCCGGCCCGGGCTACGCGCTCGGGCTCGGCGCCCGCGGCCGCTGGCTGTCGTCCGATGGCTTTCGCGGCGAGGAGTGGGACGAGCTCTCGGAGCAGGCGCGCGTCGTTCGCTACGGCACCGCGGCCTGGTCCGACGGCGAGCCCGGCGGCGTCGCGCTGAGCGCGGCTCTCGGCGAGCTCGGCGCCGTCTCGCTCGGTCACCGCGCCATCATCGACGGCTATTCGAGCGGCCTCGACGTCGACCACGGCCACCTCGGGGCGCAGGCGCGCGCGCAGAGCGGGCGGGTGAGCGGTGAGCTGGTGGTCGACGACCTGGTGGCCGCACGCATCGCGGGTGTGCGGGTGGCGACCGCTGCGCCGGGCGATCTGGTGCTCGGCGTCTCGCTGGCCGGCGATCGGGTGGCGCCCGCGATGGACGGCGCCGACAGCGCGGTAATCGCGGCGGCCGCGCTCGACGGAGAGCTCCGCGCCCGAAGCGAGGGAGACGGGGCGCGCGGCGCGCTGACCGCCGACCTGGTCGGCATCGCGGGGCTCGCCGCCGGACTTCACCTCGGCGCCACGGGTGATGCGCTGGTCGCCGGCGGCGTCCGCCTGGGCGCGCGCGCCGAGCTGCGCGCCGGCTCGCGCCATTACCTGCCCGGCTGGATCGGCCCGCTCTACGAGATCGAGCGGCGCCGGATGACCGCCGCCGACGGCGCGATGGAGTCGGGACAGCTCGACGTGGCGCGGGCCGGAGGCCTGTTCGGGATCGGCGCCGCCGGCGGCCTCACCGCCTCTGCGGACGGTCTGGTCTCGGGTGAAGTCGGCTACGCCGCGCGCCGCGGCGTCTCCGACCTCGTCACCGCGCGGGTGCTGGCCCCGTTCCACGACCACTTCCAGGCCGGGCTGTGGAGCGCGGCTGCGGTCGACGGCGATCGCCTCGACGCGCTGGCGCTCGCCGCCGAGGCCCGGCTGATCCTCCGCTCGCGGATGTTCCTGCGCGCCGACGCAGCGCGGCTGGTCCGCGACGACGACGGCCTCCTGCGCCCCGTCTGGCTGGCCCAGCTCGCCTTCGGCGCCTCGCTCGGCGACTGACCGATACTGATCGACCGCCGGACAGTGTGCGCGAGACGTACATGGGGGGGGCGTCGTGCCGGGGTCTTGGCCGGTTGCAAACTGGACCCGGCGTTGCAACGGACACCACGTGCGTGCCCCTCGCTGCCGTCATCGGTGTGGTCGTCTCCCTGCTGCTGCTGGCCGCACTCTGCGGGACCATCGCCATCTGGACGATCCTGAACGACCTCAAGGCAACCGGGACACGCCCCCCCGACCTGGAGGTTCCAGCCTTCTCGTCCGGCACCCCGCCGCCGCCGTTTCGCCCGCAGTCGGCACCTCGCCCGCAGCTCCGTCCCTCCCTTCCGTTCGACCTCCGCCAGACCCGGCTGTACATGCCGTCGGTCCGCGCCCCGCGCCGGTTCGTGACACCCGGCGTGCCGATGCTTCCAGCGCCCTGGCCGCGTTCGCGGGTCATGGGCACGCGCGACGACCACGACGACCAGTCCGACGAGCACGACTACACGGAGGTGGATGACGGCGTGACCGTGATCCGCGACTTCCGTTTCGCGACACGCCGCTGAACCTCCGGTGGGCGCACGCTGCGACCCCGGGTCTGCGCGCCGGCAGCTGACTGTATAAGATGTCCGGGTGGAGAGCCCGGAAGAGCTCGTCGAGCGCCACGGTCCCGACGCCGTCGTCGCCGCGCTGCGCCCGCTCCTGAGCGAGGAGCGGATGGCGCGCATCGAGCGGGTGCTCGACGCGCGTCTCGCTGGACTCACCATCGTCCTCGAGAACCTCTACGACGCGCACAACGGAGCCGCCGCGGTGCGCTCGGCCGAGGCGTTCGGTCTGGTGGCGGTCCACGCGGTCGAGGGCAGCGGCCCCTTCCACGCCTCACCGGCGGTCACCATCGGCTGCGAGAAGTGGATCGACCTCCACCGCCATCGCGACGTCGCCTCGGCGCGGGCCGCGCTGGGCGAGATGATCCACTGCGCGGCGGTGCCGGGCGCCGGAGCGACGGTCGACGATCTGCCGCCCGGCCACCCGTGCGCCTTCTGGTTCGGCAACGAGCACGACGGACTCAGCCGCGAGGCGCTGGCCGCCTGCACGCACCGGGTCGAGATCCCCATGTTCGGATTCACCCGCAGCTTCAACCTGTCGGTGTCGGCGGCGCTCGTCCTGGCGCGCGCGAGCGAGCGCCGCCGGGCGGCCCTGGGCCGGCCGGGTGACCTCCCGGGCGAGGAACGTGCACGCCGGCGCGCCCGGTGGTATGCCCAGGACATCCGCGGAGCCGCGGAGATCATCGAGCGGCACGTGTCAAAGCAGACACGCGCCTAGTGGACAGAGGGACGCGCTCGTCGAGGAAGTGCCGGAAATCTCGTAGGTACCCACGTTGCATCCCACGTCCACGGCGGAGACCCATGGATAGAAGACCGCACGGTTTCGTCGCCAACCTCAAGCAGAAGCTGGCGCGCTTCAGCCCGGCCGGGCGCCGCCAGCGCAGGACCGCGACGCTCGGCGGCGCCCGCCCGCCGCGCACCACCAAGCAGAAGGTCCTCACCGGGCTCAAGTGGAGCGCGATCGGCGGCCTGGCGCTGACCGCCATCGGCGCCGCCACCGTCGCCCTGCTGTTCTGGATCTGGGGCAGCGACCCGAACCTGCCCAACATCCAGAAGCTCAGCGACTACCGGCCGCCGCAGGTGAGCCGGGTGCGATCGGCCGACGGCGCCATCATCGGGGAGATCTTCACCGAGCGGCGCACCTACGTGCCCTACGAGCAGATCCCCAAGGTGGTGATCAACGCCCTGGTCTCCGCCGAGGACGCCGACTTCTTCGAGCACGAGGGCATCGACTACCTCGGCATGATCCGCGCGCTGTTCGTCAACCTCAAGGAAGGCGAGACGGTACAGGGTGCCTCGACCATCACGCAGCAGGTGGTGAAGAACCTCCTCCTCTCGCGCGAGCGCACGCTGAAGCGGAAGGTGCAGGAGATCATCCTGTCGCGCCGCCTGGAGAACACGCTCAGCAAGAACGAGATCCTCACCCTCTACGCCAACCAGATCTATTTCGGCCACGGCCGCTACGGGGTGCAGGAGGCCTGCCGTTTCTACTTCGGCAAGCCGATCCAGAAGGTCAACCCGGGCGAGGCGGCGATGCTGGCCGGTCTGCCGCAGGGGCCCGAGATCCTCTCGCCGAGGAAGCCGGAGAACCGGGAACGGGCCAAGCGGCGCCAGATCTACGTCCTCCAGCAGATGGTCAAGAACGGCTACCTCGACAAGGCGGAGGCGCAGAAGTGGATCGACCAGCCGATCCAGATCATCGCCAACCCCTTCCCCAACCTGGGGGTGGCACCGGAGTGGGTCGACGTGGCGCGCTCGGCCCTGGTCGAGAAGCTCGGGGCCGACCAGCTCGACCGCGCCGGAGTCGACGTCGAGGTGTCGCTCGATCTCGGGGCGCAGAAGGCGTCGCGCGAGGCGCTGAAGAGCGGGCTGCGCGCCTACGACAAGCGGCAGAAGTACGGCATCCCGATCGAGCGCCTGAAGAAGGAGAAGATGGCGGCCGAGGTCGCGCGGCTGGCCAAGCGGCTGCCCAAGGGTGGCCCGGTGGCGGGCGACGAGTATCGCGCCGTCGTCCTCGAGGTGCACGACGACGCCGCCGGGGGCGAGCTGGTGGTCGACCTCGGCAACTGGAAGGGATCGATCATGCTCGGCGGTCCCGAGGACGAGCGCTTCAACCCGGACAAGAAGAAGGCGAGCGAGCGGTTCCAGCCGGGCGACGTGGTGCGCGCGATGCTGGCGCGCGAGGAGAAGAAGGTCAGCCCGACGCCGCGCGGCGAGGAGGACGCGGCGGCGAAGAAGCGGCGGGCGCCGGTCCACTCGGAGCGGGCGCTGGCGCTGGCCAACGGGCCGGAGGGGGCGGTGGTCGTCATCGACCCCAAGACCCGGCGCGTGCTGGCGGTGGTCGGCGGGTTCGCCTTCCATCCGGGTGACTTCAACCGCGCGACCATGGCGAAGCGGCAGGCGGGTTCGACCTTCAAGCCGTTCGTCTACGCCACCGCCATCGACAGCGGCGAGTTCACGCCGGCCAGCATCGTCAACGACGCCCCCGAGGTCTACAACCTGTGGAAGCCGGAGAACTACGAGAAGGGCGAGTTCGAGGGGCCGGTCCGGCTGCGCCACGCGCTGGCCAAGTCGATCAACACGGTGGCCATCAAGGTCACCCACGACATCACGCCCGACCGGGTGGCCGCCACTGCCAAGACGATGGGGGTGGACTCGCCGCTGCCCAAGGAGCTGTCCCTCGCGCTGGGATCCGGCGAGGTGACGCCGCTCGAGCTGACCAACGCCTTCGCCACCTTCGCCGCCGGCGGCAAGCTGGCCCCGCCGCAGGTGCTGCGCCGGGTCGGGACCCAGGCGGTGCCGGCGGCGGCCGCCAAGCAGGCCATTCGCCCCGAGGTCGCCTACGTCATCATCGACATGATGCGCTCGGTGGTGAGCGAGGGGACGGCCGGAGGGGCCCGCGCGCTCAAGATGGACGTCGCCGGCAAGACCGGCACCTCCAACGACGCGCGCGACGCCTGGTTCATCGGCATGACCAGCGACGTGGTGGTCGGCGTGTGGGTCGGGTTCGACGACTTCAAGCGGCCGCTCGGGCGCGGTGAGGCGGGCGGCAAGACGGCGCTGCCGGTCTTCGTCGATCTGATGAAGCGGGTCGGCAAGAAGGAGAGCCGGTTCACCCGGCCGTCCGGCGTGGTCGAGGCGCGGATCGACCGGACCACGGGCCTCCTGGCGGCCGACGGGGCGCCCGACAAGAGCTGGTACAACGAGGTGTTCCTGGCCGGCACCGCGCCCACCGAGGTCGCTCCGATGCCGGGCGACGCGACCGCGGACTCGTTCGTGCAGGACGCCTACGAGGACGTCTACGGCGACGACCCGCAGGGCGCGCCGCAGGACCCGGCGGTGAGGCCGGATCCCAGCCCGTGATCGGCGGGCGCGCCAGCTGCGCGGTCGTCGCCGCGGCGATGGCCGCCGGTTCGCCGGCGCAGGCGGAGCCGGTGCAGGGCGGCGGCGGCGGCCTGGCGGAGCTGTTCCGCGAGCTCGGCGCCGCGCTCGACGGCGCGATCGCCGAGCGCGTGCCGCGGCCGCCGGTGCCGGTCCGGGTCAACTGGCGCGACCGGCGCATCGCGTCGATCGACCTCGGCGCGCCGCTGCTCGCCGTCGCCGCCGCCGATCTCGACCGCGACGGGCGGGCCGAGCTGGCCGCGCTGACCACCCGCGAGGTCGTGATCCTGTCGGTGCGCGAGCGGTCGCTGGTCGAGCGGGCGCGCTCGGCGCTCGGCGGCGGGCCGGCGCCGCTCCGGCCGCGCGATCCGGTGGGCGTGCTGGCGGCCGAGCTCGAGCCCGATGGCGGGACCATCCTGGTCGCCCGCTCGAGCGAGCGGGCCGACGCGGTCCGGCTGGGGTGGCGGCACGGACGGCTGGTCGAGATAGACCGCCGGGCCGGCTTTCCGCTGTGCGGTGGCAGCATGGAGCTGGTGGCCGGCCGCAACTACTTCAGCGGCGAAGCGGCGCAGGCGGACGGCGACGCGCTCCTGGCCCCGCTGCCGTCCGAGTTCTTCTCGGCGCTGTGTCGCGACCGCATCGTCGACGACCGCGGCGGGCACATCGCGGTGGCGGCGGTCGTCGATCTCGACCGGGTGCTCCACGTCCGCTGCCGCACCGCCAGCGGCGGCGAGTGCAGCGCGGGCACCGTCAAGGGGCGCGACTACGACGGCGTCGGGGTGGCGGCCGAGATCGCAGACGTCGACAACGACGGCGTGCCCGAGGTCCTGACCACCCGCGGCGGCGCGCCCGGCGACCGCGACCGGGTATCGGTCTTCTCGGTGCGCGCCGGCAAGGTCGAGAAGGTCTACTCGAAGGACTTCCACGCCGGCGTGGTCGGCCTCGGCGCCGGTGACCTCGACGGCGACGGCGATCGCGACGTCATCGTCGCCGTCCGCTTCGCCGGCTCCTACCACGTCTCCTTCTGGACCCTGAACTGATGCCGGCGCAGAGAAATCATTCACAGGGAGAGGGTGAGAGGGAGAGACCAGAACACTGGATTGAACCGCCAAAGACGCCAAACGCGCCAAACCAGATTTTCTGGGTTCTCCAGAAAAGAAAACTTCTCGTTCGGTTCATTGGCGGATTTGGCGGACTTGGCGGTTCAAATCTCTGGAAGCGATCGGCCGTGGTGATTGCCGGCGCGGTGTTGGCAGTCGCGACGGTGGCGCACGGGGAGACGCGGCCGCGCTACGGGCGGAAGATCGTCGGGGCGACGCTGGGGCAGCCGGCGACGCTCGACCCGGTGCGGGTCAAGAGCCACGCCGAGGCGCAGCTGGTGGCGCTGCTCTACGACACGCTGTACCGGATCGGCGAGGAGGGGGAGATCGTCCCGCACCTGGCGGTCGAGCTGCCGCTGGTGTCGAGCGATGGGCGCGAGGCGCGCATCCGGATCCAGAAAGGTGCTCTTTTTCAGGATGGTTCGCAGCTGGGACCCGGCGACGTCGCGCTCTCGCTCGACCGCCTGTCGCGCAGCGACGCGGCCTGGCTGATGGCGCCGGTCGCCTCGATCAGCAGCGACAAGGACACCGTCATCCTCAGCCTGCGCCGCTCGACCCCCGAGCTGGCCGAGATCCTCGCGGCGCCGCAGACGTCGATCACGCCGGGCGGGCGGGCGCCGGGCAAGAAGCCGAACGGCAGCGGCCCGTTCGCGTTCGCGCGCGGCCCGCAGAAGAAGGGTGGCCTGGTGCTGGCGCCCTGGGAGCGCCACTTCGCCGGCCGGCCGTACGCCGACAAGCTCGACCTGCGCTGGTTCGAAGGGGCGAGCGCCGAGGCGCGCTCCTACGAGGTCGGCGAGCTCAACCTGTCGTTCCGCGGTCCGGTCGCCTTCAGCGGCCACCAGCCGAAGTACCCCACCGAGATGACGGCGGGGCCGGCCGTGGTGATGGCCTACGTCGGCTTCGGCCGCGGACACGGGCGCGCCTTCGACAACCGCGACCTGCGCCGGGCGCTGTCTCTGGCGATCGGGCGCGACAGCCTGCGCAGCATCGGGACCGGCGAGCGGGTGGAGCCGACCCCGTTCCCCATCGCCCAGGATCTGGCCGGCCCGGAGCCCCAGGCCGCCGACCTCCAGGTGCGGGTGGCCGAGGCGCGCGCCGCGCTCGCCCGCGCGACCCCCAAGGTCAAGGCGCTGGCGGCCAAGGCCACCTGGGAGCTCCTGGTCGACCGCACCCGGCCGGACGACCGGGAGATCGGCGAGAAGGTGGTGGCCGCGCTCTTCCGGCTCGGCCTCACCTGCAAGATCACCGAGCTCGACGCGCCGGCGCTCGACGCCCGCCTGCTGCGCGGCGACTTCGACCTCCACGTCGGCCAGCTGGCGCCCGCCGGTCCGTCACCGGCTCTGCAGATCGCGGGTGCCTTCGCCGCCGGGGGCGATGGCTGGGCGGCGGCGCAGATGACCAGCGCTCCGCTGGCGATCGACGCCGCGCTGGCGGCGTTCGCCGAGCGGCTGCCGGTCCTGCCCTTGTTCCATCGGTCGATCCGGGTGCACCATCGCGTGGACGTCAGGCGGGTCGCGTTCGACGCCACCGGCCGCCTCCTCTATCCCGACATGTTCCTGTTCGGCGGCTACACCAAGTGAGGCTGCGCGGCCGATTCACCATCTGGTTCGCGCTGGCCGCCGTGGTCCCGATCGCGGCTGCTGCGCTCGGCACCCGCTACGTCCTGTCCAACAACTACCGCGAGCTCTACCTGCGCCGGCAGCGGAGCGCGGAGGACCTGGCGGAGGGGGAGATCGCGCGGCTCCGGCGCGAGGTGTTCCGCGCGGTGGAGTCGCTCGCCCTGCCCGAAGGCGACTTCGTCGAAGGCCTGTTCGTCGAGCTCGAGAAGTACGGCGGGCGCCTGCATCAGCCGGCGCTGGGCGAGGTGATGCGGCTGGAGCGCGAGCGCGGGACGCCGGTCATGAGATCCTTCGACCTCGACGTCCTCATGCTGCTCGACGGCGAGGGGATGGTCTTGTTCGCGCCCCACTCGGCGGCCCAGGGGGACCGCGACCGGGCGCCGATCGAGCGCGCCGACAAGACCCGCGGCGAGCCGGTGTTCGCGCGCGAGACGATCATCAAGGGGCCCAGCACCGGCCAGAAGCTGGTCGTCGAGTCGAGCCGCACGGTGCGGCGCGGCCCCTACCAGGCGACCGTGGTCGGTGGCCGCGTCATCGACCGCGAGGCGCTGGTGGCGCTCGGCCAGGACAAGGGGGTGAGCGCCCGGATCGTCGACGAGCACGGCGCCGTGCTGGTCTCGGTAGCCGGCACCTGGGACCCGGCGGGGGGCGGCCAGGTGCTGCGCCTGCCGCTGCCCGGCGAGGACGACCGGCCGCTCGCCTGGCTCGAGCTGTCGGTGTCGCAGGCCGAGCTGGAGACGGTGTTGCGCCAGGTCTCGCTCCTGTCGGTCGGCGCCGGCGCGGCCGCGCTGCTCGCCACCGTGCTGCTCGGGCTGTGGGTGGCGGCGCGCATGACCCGCGACCTCGACGAGCTGGTGGTCGGCGCCCAGGCGGCCTCGCGCGGCGACCTCGACCACCAGGTGCCGGTCCGGACCGGCGACGAGATCGGCGCGGTAGCCGAGGCCTTCAACACGATGATGATCGATCTCAAGGACTCCAAGGCCCGCCTGGTGCTGGCCGAGCGGATCGCCGCCTGGCAGGAGATCGCCCGCCGGCTGGCCCACGAGATCAAGAACCCGCTCACGCCGATCCAGATGTCGGTCGAGACCCTGCGCAAGACGTGGGCGAAGAAGCACCCCTCGTTCGACGAGATCTTCGAGGAGTCGACCCAGACCGTGCTCGAGGAGGCCGGCCGTCTCAAGCGGATCGTCAGCGAGTTCGTCGACTTCGCCCGGCTGCCCAAGCCGGAGAAGCGCGCCGTCGACCTCAACGACCTGGTCGGCGCGACCACCGCCCTCTATCAAGGCTCGCTGGAAGTCGAGCGCGATCTGGCGGCCAACCTGCCCGCCATCGAGGCCGACAAGGACCAGCTGAGCCAGGTCCTGCTCAACCTGCTCGAGAACGCGCGCGACGCGGTCGGTGGCGAGGGCCAGGTGCGGGTCCAGACCCGGGTCTCGCGCCCCGGCCGGGCGGTGTCGCTGGTGGTCGAGGACAGCGGTCCGGGCGTGCCGACCGAGGTGCGCGACCGCATCTTCACGCCGTACTTCACGACCAAGCACGAGTCGGGCGGCAGCGGGCTCGGCCTCGCCATCGTGCATCGCATCGTCACCGACCACGGCGGCCGCATCGCGGTCGGCAGCTCCTCGCTGGGCGGGGCCCGCTTCCTGGTCGAGCTGCCGGTGGCCGGGGCCGGCGCCGAGCTCGGCGCCAGCCGGGCGTCCTGAACGCGGCCGCCGCTGCCACCGGCTGTGGCGCCGGGCGCCACGCAGCCGCGCAAGTGGTCGTCCGCCCGGATGGCGGGCCGGGAGCTCGGGTTGCAGCGAGAGGCGCCATGCGTCTCAACTCGGCGGCAGCCCTGGACCGGTCCGCGACCCCGGGCGAGGACCGGACGTCGATCGGACCGGCCCCCGGCCGGAAGCCGCTGACCGCCCGGTTCCTCTTCGACCCGGCGGTTGGCCAGGAGTCGGCGGCAGCCCCAGGCGGCGGTCTCGTTCGCGGCGAGGCGGGGAGCGGCAGCTTCATGCCTCCCGTCCATGAGCTCGCGGCCGCCAGCGAGGAGAAGCCGGAGCGCAAGCGCGGCGAGGAGCGGAAGGAAACCAAGCGCGGCGAGGAGCGGAAGGAAACCAAGCGCGGCGAGGAGCGGAAGGAAACCAAGCGCGGCGAGGAGAAGCCGGCCGAGCAAGGGGAGGGGGAGCCGGACCCTGGGCTCGACGTGGAGAGCTGCGAAGAGATCGCGGACGTCGGCGAGGAAGGCTCCGACCGGGACGGCGACCAGGAGCTCGACGCCGATCTCGACATCGGCGAGGAGATCGCCCGGGTGGCGCTGGCCTCGCCGGACTTCGCGCCGGAGGGCGGCGGCCCGCCGGCAGGCCTCGACGCGGTGGCGATCGAGTCGGAGCTCGACTCGGCGGTCGGAGCGGTCGAGGAGCAGGGCGGCCCGGAGGGCAGGCGGGCTCGCCTGACCCGGGTTGCTCAGCTGGCGGGCACCCGCCGGCGGACGGCCCAGGACGCCATCGACGGTGAGAACGCCGAGGTGGACCTCGAGGAGGAAGCCATCGATCAGCGCGCGTCGGGTCGGCGCCAGGAGGGCACGAACGCGCTCGAGGAGAAGCGCAAGAAGAAGGCGGCCGACGCCCATTCGGGCTTCGCCGGCCGCAAGCTCGCGCGCAGCGTCTCTCGCGACGAGCTGAGGACCCGGCTCCTGAGCGCGCAGACCGAGGAGAAGTCGAGGGCGGCGGAGAGCCTCACCGCCGGTAAGGTCGATCTCGAGACCCGGCTGGCCGGTCAGTTTGCCGGGCTGATGGAGGAGCAGAAGCAGCAGGACGAGGCCATCGTGGCCGAGTTCGAGGCGAGCAGCGCGGCGCTCGGCAAGCGGATCGAAGAGAAGCGCAAGGCGCACGAGGAGCAGATCGAGCGCGAGAAGGTCGCCGTCGAGATGACGGCCGAGAACGAGAAGGCGGTCGCGCGCGCCGAGGCGCTCGGGCAGGCCGGCAGCATCGTCACCAGCGCCGAGGCCCAGGCGGCCCACACCCTGACCGAGGCGCAGCTCCACGCCGGCAACGTGGAGGCGAAGGCGAGCGTGGAGGCCCAGGCCGCCAGGGACGGCGGCGAGGCCAAGGCCCAGCAGGCCATCGACGCCGCCGAGGAGCGCGCGAGCACCGCGGCCGCCGACGACTCGGAGGGGGCCGCGATCCGCGAGGAAGGCCAGCGCCGGGCCAACCTCGCCCGCGCCCAGGCCGGCTGGCGGGCCATCGAGATCACCTGCACCGGTACCAGCGAGGCGGCTGGCATCCGCGACAAGGGCAAGGCCGACGCCAAGGCGGAGGAGGAGGGCGGCCAGCGTGAGTCGGCCGCCGCCATCGAGCGCGGCGAGGCCGCGGCCGTGCGGATCGAGGACGAGCGGGCCGCCAGCATCGCCACCATGGAGCTCCAGTCGAAGCTGGCCGTGGCCGAGATGGAGAACGAGCGGGCGCTCGCCATGCTCGAGCTCGAGCAGGCCCGCGCCCTCGCGCTGACCAGGATGGCCACGGAGCTCGCGCTCGCCTGCGTCAAGATCGACACCGAGCGCACGACCGCGGTGGTCGCGCTCCAGGCCGAGCACGACAAGCTGGTGGCCGCCATCGACGTCAAGATCGAGGCCGATCTCGCGAAGGTGGACAGCGCCAGCGAGAAGGACCTGGCACGCCTGCAGCGCCAGGTCGACCGCGACCTGGCAGCCATCGACCGCCAGGTGAAGAAGGCGGAGCGCACCATGCAGAGCTCGGTGGACCGGGCCGAGGCGCGGGCGAAGGCGGACGTGGCGCGCCGGCGGGTCGAGATCCGCAAGGCCGGCCGTGCGGTGCTCGGCGCCATCGACGGCGTGGTCGCGAAGGCGGAGGGCGCCATCGACCGGGCCGACCAGGACACCAGCCAGGAGATCAGCGACGCCGCCCTGGTGGGCGTGCAGGCGGTCGCCGCCGAAGGGCAGGAGGCGCGTGACGACAACCGGACTGCCAGCGACACCGCCATCCGCGAGCAGGCAGAAGCCGCCCAGGCCGCGCGCATCGAGACCGGCGCCCTGGCCAGCGACGCCAGCTCTGCGATGGAGGACGACCGCAAGGCGCTCGACGGCGACATCGACCAGCAGTGGGTCGACGACGCCATGGCCCGCTCCGCCGAGCTGCTCAGCCGCGACGGCACCGACTGGGCGGTGACCGACGAGGAGTCGGTCGAGGCCATGCACCTCATGGCCAGCCTGCCGCCCCATCTGCAGGGTCAGGTGATCGATGGCCTGAGCGACCACCAGTTCGACGAGCTCCTCTCCGAGATGGACGACGAGCGCCACGAGCACCTCGAGCCTCTGGTCGACGCCGCCAGCGATCCGCGCCGCAAGCTGGAGCTGTTCGCCGCCTCGCACACCTCGAAGGCGCACCAGGATGCCGCACGCGCCGAGGACGGCTGGATGGGCGCCATCGCCGACGAGACCGAGGTCGAGATGAAGGACGAGGTCAAGTTCCTGCTCGACAGGGGGAGTCTGACCGACCAGGACGTGGCGGAGCTCATCGAGCGCAAGAAGCTCGAAAGGCAGATCGAGGAGCAGTTCCGGGTCAACGTGACCAACGAGCGGGGCGGCGTCATGCCGTGGGACAACGAGGTGCGCGCGGATGGCAGCAAGATCGTGTGGACCGCGCCGGAGCTGCGCGAGCTGCAGGCGACCCTGGGCGAGATGCCGGAGTCACACGTCCGCGGCAACACGATGCTCGAGGAGATCTCGCGCGAGGACATGGCCTTCGAGGACTACACGGACGGCACGCCCAACATCGGCGCCCACCACGACGACGGCACCATCCGCTTCTACGACACCGGCGGGAATCCCAGCGTCGGCTACCGGCACACCAACGACCGCAGGCAGAACGGCGACCCGGACGCCACGAACGCCATCGGTCGCCGGGTCAGCCGGCTCGAGGAGGTCATCGTCCACGAGGTGGGCCACGACATCCACGACCAGAACGAGTCGACCTGGGAGGCGTTCCAGCGGGCCGCCGGCTGGGAGAAGGACGTGGACGAGGACGATCTCCGGGCGCGCGGCTTCAGCGACACCGAGATCGAGGAGATGGAGGACGCCGAGAAGGGCTTCGCGCACGACGGCGGCGTCTTTCATCACCGCTACGGCGAGTTCTCTGGCTTCGACGAGGGCCGCATCCCGACCACCGGTCAGAAGCGCGACAGCTGGTCCTACGCCCGGACGAACTACAAGGATCACTTCGCCGAGACCTACATGAAGGCGGTCCTGGTGCCGGAGCAGCTGGCCCAGGATCTGATCGACGATCCCGAGAAGCGAGT
>Ga0111538_10003708_pt1 | contig 21293 bp, 17 predicted proteins | sample SoiMethybrSBSTD1_FD_79669 | JGI IMG/M metagenome (GOLD analysis project Ga0111538, IMG submission 79669) | Bulk soil microbial communities from a Populus tree surrounding site in Tennessee, USA - Soil MetaG P. TD hybrid SBSTD1 (version 2)... | ecosystem: Environmental > Terrestrial > Soil >... | reverse complement strand
CTGTATCACTACTGCAAGTCGAAAGAAGAATTGCTGTTTCTGATCCAGGACAACTGCTTCGGCCGTGTGCTTGAAAGATTGGAGCAGCGACTGGAAGGCGTCGAAGATCCAATCACAAAACTCGGCATCTTCATCGAGAACCACCTTTCATTCTTCGCCGCAAACATGTCGGAGATGAAAGTCCTCTCGCACGAAGCCGAATCTCTGCGCGGTGATTTGTACACACATGTTTCGACACGCAAGGACAAGTACACAAAACTGGCACGCCTGATACTTCGCGACGTGCAGGCATCCGGAGAGAATCAACAACCCGTAGATTTGACCGTTGCCACCTACGCCCTTTTCGGCATGATGAATTGGATCTATAACTGGTACGATCCAAGCGGGAAACTGAAGGTCGACGATCTGGCGCAGCACCTGACACAACTTTTCGTGTCCGGCTTTTCACCGGGCCTGGCGTTGCAGCCGGTCAGTTCCGCGGTCCTCCCGAAACACCAGGACGACCTTAGCATCTGGCGCGGCACAGCCAGTTAATTACGATATGAATTTCTATTCCGACGAAACCTACGGCGAGAGCGTCGCGGGCGTTTACGATGAGTGGTTCTCAGAGTACGATCCACACGCTATCGAAATGCTTGCGGAACTTGCACAGGGCGGACGCGCTCTGGAGCTTGGCATCGGCACGGGTCGCTTCGCACTGCCGTTATCAGAGAAAAGTGTCGAGGTTCACGGTATCGATGCTGCAAACTCGATGATCTCACGGCTGCGCGCGAAGCCGGGCGGCGATCGTATCACCATCACGCAGGGAAACTTTGCTGACGTTCCGGTCACCGGGAAGTTCGAGCTTGTTTATATCGTCTTCAATACGTTCTTCGCGCTTTCGTCGCAGGACGAACAGGTGAGATGTTTTTGCAACGTCGCCGATCACTTGTCGCCCAATGGCTGCTTTGTGATCGAGGCGTTTGTTCCGGACCTGAACCGGTTCACTGGGGGACAGGTTAACTGGGCCACGAAAGTCACCACTGACGAAGTGCAGTTGGACGTGGGCACTCACGACGCTGCGACACAAAAAGTGACTAGTCAGAAAGTCGTGATAAAAGACGGTGACGTCCGACTCTATCCCGTGCAGATACGCTATGCGTGGCCGTCCGAGTTGGACCTGATGGCCCAGCTTGCCGGCTTGCGTTTACGCGAGCGTTGGACCAACTGGCAGCGCGAGCCATTCTCGTCTGAAAGCGGAAAGCACATTTCAGTTTTTAGTTTCTAATATGAGCCAAACGGAATCAAAACTCGATTACGAGGTTGCCGGCGGGATCGCTACGATTACGCTCAACGACCCGCCCGCAAACACCTATAGTTATGAAATGATGCAACAGCTCGATCGCGCGATTCTCGATGCGCGTATGGACGAAGCTGTGCAGGTTATTGTGATCACGGGCAAAGGCGGGAAGTTCTTCTGCGCGGGCGCCGATATCCAGATGCTCGCGAACGTGACGCCGAGTTTCAAGTATTACTTTTGCCTTCATGCAAACGAGACGCTCAACCGTCTGGAACAAACACCGAAGCTTGTCATTGCAGCGATCAATGGACACTGCGTAGGTGGCGGACTGGAAGTCGCGATGGCGGCGGATATGCGTATTGCACGCAAAGACGCAGGAAAATTGGGACTGCCGGAAGTGTCCCTCGGCGTACTGCCAGGCACAGGAGGCACGCAACGTCTGGTGCGGCTTGTCGGCAAGACCAAGGCAATTCAACTCATGGCGACTGGTCAATTGATTGAGTTCGAGCGCGCGCTTGAGCTGGGCATCCTGACTCAGGTCTTCGAAGCAGCAAGTGTCGAAGAGTTTTCCAAGATGGTGCGTGACTGCGCTCTGCAGTTCACGACCCCAAACAAAGCGGCGCTGGCCGTCGGTAGAATTAAGCGAGCGGTGCAAAGCGGCGCGGAGATGTCATTTGAGCCGGCACTCGCATTCGAACGCGAACTACAGCAACAACTCTTCCAGTCGGAAGACGCGAAAGAAGGGCTTGATGCCTACGTGAATAAGCGCAAGCCCGAGTTCAAAGGACGCTAGAATGTACGAACACATTCAAGTCGCCGAGGCGGACTGTATCACGACGATCACTCTGAATCGTCCCGACAAACTGAACGCCTTCATCGGTCACATGCGACGCGATCTGGCTGAAGCACTCGAGCACGCCGGAAGCGATCGCGGTACGCGCGTAGTCATCATCACCGGCGCGGGTCGCGCGTTTTGTGCCGGCGGTGACGTTGCGTTCATGGCTGAGTTGATGCGGCGGCGTGATGCGGAAGAATTTTCGCGCATGCTCGGGGCGGGCCGCCGTGTGATCCTCGCAATTCGCCAAATGACGAAACCCGTGATCGCTGCAATCAATGGTCCGGCAGCAGGCGCGGGATTTAACCTCGCGCTCGCATGTGACCTCCGTATCGCTGCAAACAACGCGACGTTCAGCCAGTCGTTTGCCAAAGTCGGGCTTCATCCGGATTGGGGTGGCACTTACTTTCTGCCGCGTCTCGTCACGCCAAACAAAGCATGCGAGATGTTTTTTCTCGGGGAATCGATCGATGCGGCCGAAGCCGCTCGACTGGGAATCGTGAATCAGGTCGTGGCGCCGGAAGAGTTAGAGAGTGCAACCATGCAACTCGCTCAACGCTTACGGGCGGCGCCACCCATCGCGCTGGCCGCAGCGAAACATGCGGTCTACCAAAGCCAGGCGGAAGACCTGGACGAGATGCTTCGCTACGAGACTGAAGCACAATTGCGTTGCTTCGACTCTGACGACGGTCATGAAGGCGTCCACGCCTTCCTGGAAAAACGCGAACCCAAATTCACCGGCCACTAATCCGAAAATAAATCAGTGTCATCCGTGGCTAAAACAGCTCTGATCACTGGCGGCGGCCGAGGTATCGGTCGTGCGATCGCACTCGCCTTCGCACGCGAGGGTATCCGTATCGCCGTCGCTGCACGAACCGCCGAACAGATCGATCAAGTCGCAAAAGAGATCGGCAACGACTCCATCGCCCTCGTTTGCGATGTCGCGGATTCGCAGGGTGTCGCTCAAATGTTCAGCAAACTGCCTGCAATCGACATTCTCGTCAATAACGCCGGCATCGCCGAGAGTGCAACGCTCGTCAACACCACCGACGAGCTCTGGCACCGTCATCTCTCGATCAATCTCTCCGGCACTTTCTACTGCACGCGCGCGGCACTGCCTGCGATGTTGAAGAAAGGCTGGGGACGCGTAATCAACATCGCTTCCATCGCGGGAAAAACCGGCGCGCCCTACATCGCCGCTTACTCCGCGTCGAAGCACGGTGTCTTAGGTCTCACTCGTTCGATCGCGCTCGAAGTCGCCACAACAGGAGTCACGGTCAACGCAATCTGTCCGGGGTATGTCGATACTGAAATGGTGACGCGGGGCGTGGAGCGAATCACATCGCGCACCGGACGCACGGCCGAAGAAGCTCTGGAGACACTCAAAAAGATGAGCCCACAGAACCGGCTCGTGACCTCCGAGGAAGTTGCGGCCCTCGCCGTCCTGCTCGCTTCCGATGAGGGACGAGGAATCAACGGACAAGGAATCAACATCGACGGCGGCTCAGTACTTTCTTAGCCGCGGGCTAATTCATATACAAGTCGAATCGGGAGCCCCATGATGTTGAAGTAGTCGCCTTTGATCTCTTCGATGAAGAGCGACGCTTTTCCCTGAATGCCATAAGCTCCCGCTTTGCCGAACGGCTCGCCCGTGGCGATGTACCAATCGATCTCTTCGTCGCTCATCTCTGCAAAACGCACGCGCGTGGTTTCGTAACCAACGCGCACTTCACCTCCAACCCGCACCACCGCAACCCCCGTCAGAACCTCGTGCCATTTGGCATTCAGCAGATCCAGCATTCGTCTCGCGTCTGTTTCGTCAACCGGTTGGCCGAGGATCTGATCGTCGATCACGACGGTTGTATCAGCGCCAAGCACCAATCCGTGCTCCAAACCGCTCGCAACCTTCTCTGCCTTCGAGCGCGCGAGTCGCTGCACATAAGCTGCCGCTTCTTCGTTTGGCAGCAGTGTTTCGTCAATCCCGGCAACGATGATCTCGTGTGGCCAACCCGCGCGCTCGAGTATTTCCGCACGCCTGGGACTGCCTGATGCGAGCACCAGCTTTTCACGGAGATGATTTGCGTTTTGTTTCATGATTAGTCTATAGCATAAACATGAATCAACTGATCAAATCCTTACCGGGAGTGTTGCGCGCCGCGGGCGACTCGACAGAGGTCGCGGAAGCCGCCGCGATTGCCGCATGGAAACACGCTGCCGGTGACGGTTTGAAAGAACATGCTGTGCCCTTGAAACTCGAAAATCGGACGCTGACAATCGCTGTCGCGGATGCGATCTGGCAAAAACAGTTGCACTCGATGAGAGGACAACTACTCTTCCGGGTTAATTCGATCCTTGGTAAACCGCTCGTCGGCGCGTTGGATTTTGTAGTCGATGCGAAGATTGCGAAGGCACATGTGGAACGGCCCGCACAACGGGAAGAGTTGAGCGATAACGAAGTTCCACTTGAATTATGGTCGGCAGCCAGCGCGATTCAGGATAAAGAGCTGCGCAGGAAGTTCCTGAAGACTGCTTTGCTTTCACTGAGACACAAAGATTAGACAATGCCTATTAATCAATCCGATATAGAAAAGGTCGCGCAATTGGCCCATCTGGAATTGGCTGAAGAAGAGCTCAAGACTTTTGGTCCACAAATGGCGGAGATCATCAGCTACGTCGAACAGCTCAACGAGATTGATACGAGTAACGTGGAACCGGCACTCGGTGGTCTGACTCCCGAAGGCGAAAAGACTGATACCTCTCGTAACGATGAGATTCAAGGATCGCTGGGACAGAAAGTCGCGTTGGCTGAAGCACCCGATCCGGCGTCGGGGCACTTTCGGGTTCCAAAGGTACTTTGATCGAACTTCACAGGATTTACAGGATGTTACAAGATAAATCCTGTACATCCTGTTTCATCCTGTAAATCCTGTCACCAAACACTGTGACAACTAACCTGTAGCTAGAATTTATGTCGCGTCAAACTGTTGAACTCGCCATCAACGCAGCCGAGAAGCTGAACGAAACACTCAACGCCTTTCTCCAGATCGATCGTGAGGGGGCGTTGCAGCGCGCCTCGGAAATTGATGCGAGCGGGCCGCTGGCCGGGATCCCGATTGCCGTCAAGGACAACATCTGTGTCAAGGGTATGCAGGCATCGTGTGGTTCGAAGATTCTTGGTAACTACCATCCGCCTTACAACGCGACCGTCATCGAACGCCTCACTAACGCCGGCGCCGTCATCATCGGCAAAACAAACTGCGACGAGTTTGCGATGGGTTCATCAAATGAAAACTCCGCGTTTGGACCAGTGCGCAATCCCTGGGACACGACGCGCGTCTCCGGTGGTTCGTCCGGAGGTTCCGCGACCGCCGTCGCCGCCGGAATCGTTCCCGTCGCACTCGGCTCCGACACGGGCGGCTCCGTGCGACAACCGGCATCACTCTGCGGCGTTGTCGGTCTAAAACCGACTTACGGTCGCAACTCTCGTTACGGTCTCGTCGCATTTGCCTCTTCTCTCGATCAGATCGGCATCTTTGCTCGCGAGGTTGAAGACGTGGCGCGCGTGCTGAGCGTCATTGCCGGACGAGACAACCACGACTCAACCACGGCGGATGTTCCTGTGCCCGATTACACCGCATCACTGACCGGCGATCTGAAAGGCGCGCGTCTCGGCTTTCCGCGCGCACTGTTTGGTGAAGGTCTCGAAAGGCAGGTGAAGCAGTCGGTTGAGAGCGTGATCGACGTCTATCGCGAACTCGGAGCTGAAGTTGTCGACGTCGAGATGCCTCATGCAGGTTATGCGATTGCTGTTTACTACATCATCGCTACTGCTGAAGCTTCCTCAAACCTCGCCCGTTTCGACGGTGTTCGTTATGGATTCCGCGCGGAAGATGCGCCCGAGTTGCGCCAGATGTATCGCAAGACTCGCGAGGAAGGGTTCGGACCAGAAGTTAAGCGACGCATCATGCTCGGCACGTACGTGCTTTCCGCCGGCTATTACGACGCCTACTATCGCAAAGCCCAGCAAGTGCGAACGCTGATCAAAAACGACTTCCTCAAGGCGTTTGAAACCTGCGACGCCATCATCACGCCCACATCGCCAACGCCCGCATTTGCGATTGGAGAAAAGGTCGACGATCCGCTCGCGATGTACCTCAACGACATCTACACGGTGACAGCGAATCTGGCGGGTGTTCCGGGTATCAGCGTGCCGTGTGGTTTGTCTTCGGAACGCCTGCCCATCGGATTTCAACTGCTTGGACCATACTGGTCCGAACCGATGCTATTCAAACTCAGTCACGCTTACGAACAGGCGCGTCCCTTCCGGGAGCGACCGCCAATCAGCGCTTCGTAACCACAGATTTCACAGATTTTTGTCTTTCGGATTTATCGGGGATGAGGTCACCCGTGAAGAGTTCGAGCACGCCCTTGGCTGTGCCTACGAATGGAGTTACATCCAGGCCCACGTGAACGACGCCTGGTATCAAGCCCTTCTTCTTTATCTCGTAACCCGCCAGCCCAAAAGCAAAAACGGAGCCAACGACGGGGATCGGTTTAATGAGGCGCTTCGCGACGCCCCAGCCACCGGCCCTGATAATTCTGCGTTTGAGAGTCGTCATCGTTTACCTCTTAAACGTGATAGCATGCATTTCGATGCGACTCAAGCTGTTTTGGCTGGCCTGCGCAATTATCGCAATTGCGTTGCTAATTTCCTGTCGTCCCGGCTCCCGAAACAAGAGCCGGCTCCTGATTTACACGCCTCACGGTCAGGATCTCCTGAAAGAATTCATCGCGCGCTACAAAGTGCAATACCCGGACGCCGACGTGCAGTTTCTCGACATGGGGTCGCGCGAGATTCTCGAACGTGTGCGCGTCGAGCGAAACCGTCCGCAGGCAGACCTCTGGTGGGGCGCGTCGCACATGACTTTTCAAACTGCCGCCGAGGAAAACCTGCTGCTCGAGTTTCGCCCGACCTGGGCCGACAAGATTCCCGCAACGTCGCGTGACACCGGCGATCGCTGGTACGGCACTTACGAAACGCCGCAGGTAATCGCCTACAACAGCGAGGCACTGAAGCCCGAAGAAGCGCCACACGACTGGGACGACGTTCTCGATCCGAAGTGGCACGACAAGATTCTGATTCGCAATCCAAATCCGTCGGACACGATGCGCGTGATCTTCGGCGCCATGATCTGGAGGTTTTACAAAGACACCCGCTCAACGGATAAGGGTTACGAGTGGTTGCGTAAACTCGATGCCAACGTTCACGAGTACACCGCCGACGGCACGCTCTTGATGCAGAAGCTCGGGCGGCGGGAAGGCTTGATCACTCTTTACAACATGCCGGACGTTCGTCTCTACAAAGAACAGAAAAACTTTCCGGTGGGTTATTCCATTCCCACAAGTGGCACGCCCGTGGTTATCGATGGCATCGCGCTCGTTCGAGGTGGACCAAACCCGGAAGAGGCAAAACGATTTTATGAGTTTGTGACGACGCCTGAGAGTCTGGTTTACGCGGCACACAAGTATTACCGCATTCCCGTCCGCACGGACATCGATCGGTCTAACCTGCCGGCGTGGATGAACGAGCCGTTCACACGGATGCCTCTCGACTGGGACCTCTTGCGCAAGAATGGGAATGATTGGTTAAGATACTGGGACACTGAGATTAAGAAACATTAGACAGGATTGACAGGATTTTTCATGATTTACAAGATCATCCTGTAATCCTGTACATCTTATAAATCCTGTTAAATGGCTTTTCTTTCGCTAAAAAATCTCTCCCGGACCTTTGGATCTACGCACGCGGTCGCCGGCGTCTCTCTTGACGTCAACCAGGGCGAGTTCTTCGGATTGCTTGGACCATCCGGCTGCGGCAAGACTACGACCTTGCGCATGATTGCCGGTCTCGAGAAACCCGACTCCGGAACCATCGAATTTCAAAACGCCGATATCACAAACCTCCCCCCCGAACGTCGCGGCTTCGGCATGGTCTTTCAGAACTACGCTCTCTTCCCGCATCTCAATGTCTTCGAAAACGTCGCCTTCGGACTGCGCGCGCGTCACAAGACCAAGGCCGAAATGACTGAGCGCGTGACGAGCGCGCTCGAACTGGTCCAGCTTCCCGGTTACGAAAGACGTGCGATGGACGAGCTGTCCGGCGGCCAGCAACAGCGCGTCGCGATTGCACGCGCGATTGCAATTGAGCCGGCCCTGTTGCTTTTTGACGAACCACTCTCAAACCTCGACGTCTCGCTTCGCGAAGAGACTCGTAGTGAACTGCGCGAACTGGTCACACGTCTCGGTCTCACGGCTGTTTACGTCACACACGATCAGGAAGAAGCGTTTGCCCTCTGCGATCGCATCAGCGTGATGGTCGGTGGAAAACTCATGCAGACAGGTCGCCCGCGCGAGCTCTACGAACAGCCGGCAGAGATCTCCGTCGCGAGCTTTCTCGGTCGAAACAACCTGATCAAAGCGATGCGTTTGAGTTCGAGCAAAACCAGCGACGGAGAATTCAAAACGCTGGAAGGCGGGCACACACTGCATCTGCCGGTGAATCACAGCGATCTGGCGCCGCTGAATAAACCGGTCTATCTCGCAATCAGACCCGAGCACGTGCAACTGAATACAAACGGTTCAGAGAATTCCCTGCACGGCAATATCCGCGAGATTGTTTTCGCCGGCGCAACATCAACCGTGCGTATCGATGCAAACGGACTATTGCTCGAAGCTCTCGTGCTACGCACTGACGGCCTCCAGGTAAACCAGCCTTGCAACGTGATCCTCTCCCCGGATCACCTGACCCTTATAAAGTGACGAAGAAAATCCGTCTGCATCCGTGGAGATCAGTGGCCCTGCTTTTGGTCACAGCCATCGTGCTGTTGTATGGAGTGATTTACCCAAACTTCTCCGTGGTCCTCAGCTCATTTCAGCGCGGAGGAAGCTGGACGCTCGCGAACTATCGCGAAATACTCGGGCAACGAATCGTCATCGAAGCAATCATCAGTAGTCTCGGACTGTCAGTAGGCACGGTCGTGTTCTGCGCGCTTGTCGGAGTGCCACTCGCTTTCCTCTTCGAGCGCTTCGACTTTCCGGCTCGCCGGCTTTTTGCAGCACTCGCTGCCTTGCCGCTGGTCCTGCCGCCACTCGTCGGCACGGTGGCTTTCATTTTTCTCTGCGGCGAGACGGGCATCCTGGCCCATGCCATTCAAAATCTCCTCGGACTCGCAAATCCCCCTTGGCGTTTACGCGGCTGGGTGGCGCTTTTACTGTTTCACACCTACACGATGTATCCGTTCTTCTACGTGCTGACGGGCGCCGGCTTGCGCCGGATCGACGCGAGCCTTGCCGAAGCAGCACGAGTTCTCGGAGCACCGCGGACTACGGTTCTCAGACGCGTCGTGTTACCACAACTGACGCCCTCCCTCGTCGCCGCGGCACTGCTGACGTTTATGACTTCGATGGCGTCGTTCAGTGCGCCGTTACTGTTTGGCGGAGACGTGCGCGTGTTGACGCTCGAGATCTTCACGGCGAGACAGCGTGGAGACTTTGTCATGGCGATCACGGAGACAGTCATTCTCGCGATCATTTCACTTGGCGCCCTCATCGTCTTTCAACGTTACGAAGGCACGCGACGGTTTGCCGCGGCGGCTATGAAAGGCACAACGCGCCGGCGTGTCAGTATCTCGAGCGGTGCTGCACGCGTGCTCGCGACCATTGCTGCCGTGGCGTTCGCAGTGATTCTGGTGTTGCCCGTGGTGACGTTGTTTCTGGTAAGTTTCGCGCAGGAAGGATCATGGACCACGCAGACGTTGCCGTCAGCCTACACGGTTGCGAATTATCGACGTATCTTTAGCGACACGTATGCTGCGGAAGTGTTCTTCAACAGCCTGACGATGTCGGCAATCGCGGCGGTGGCGGCATTGTTGTGGAGCTTCTGCATCGTCATCGTGTTGCGAAGGCGAAGGGAAACGGGGAAGGTTGTTGGTGAAGGCTGGCGCAGACTTCTGTCGTTGCTCATCCTGGTTCCGTGGGCATTGCCGGGAACTGTGGTGGCCGTTTCCGTGGCTGAAGCTTACGGCGAACCGAGCTTGTTGCTGGGTTCTTTTGTGCTTGTCGGAACGTTCTGGATCCTGCCGTTCGTCTATTTTCTGCGTTTCATGCCACTCGTCGTACGCGCGCTCCAGGCCAGCATGGAACAGGTGGATCCGACCCTCGAGGAAGCCGCAGGTTCGCTGGGGGCGCGGGCGTGGCAGAGATTCACGCGCGTGACCTTGCCCCTCGTGTGGCCAGGCGCGGTCGCGGGGACCCTGCTGGCATTTGTGATCGCGTTGGGAGAATATGTTGCTTCGGTGCTGGTGTTTGTGCCCGCGAATCGACCCATTTCCATTGCGATAGCATCTGAGTTACGGGACTTCAATCTCGGCACTGCCGCGGCATATGGCGTGGTGTTGATTGTAATCATTTCGATAAGCATGATGGTGGCGGGACGGTTGGAGCGTCTCCGAGGATAAATGGGAATGAATCTTCGTAATCTTCGTAATCCGTGGCTTTTATTTTTGATTGCACTGCTGGTGTTCGTTCAGCCAGTGCGCTCGGAGCCTGACAAAGCAGAGCTCCAACAGGCGCTGCTCGATCTCACGAGCCCCTGGACGGTGATGTGTGTCGCTGCACATCCGGATGACGAAGACGGCAGCACGCTCACGATCCTGCGTCGCAAATACGGGGTTCACACTGTCTCGCTGTTTTCAACTTTTGGCGAGGGCGGCCAGAACGCCGTCGGCCCCGAACTCTACGAAGATCTCGGCGTCATTCGAGCTCGCGAAACAATGGCGGCGGCTGAAGTGCAGGGCTCCGAGCCGCACTTCCTCGGCTTTCGCGATTTTGGTTTTTCGAAGTCTGCTGAAGAAACTTTTCGCGCCTGGGGAGAGAAGGAGCTTCTGCGGCGTATGGTGCTCCAGATTCGACTGCTTCGTCCTGACGTGATCATTACCAATCACGACACCACCAGCGGTCACGGACATCACCAGGCCACCGGCCGCACAATCCTCCAGGCATTCGATGCCGCCGCCGATCCAAAACAATTTCCCGAACAACTTACTCAGGCCGGCGGGGCCTGGCAGGTGCAACGACTGTTCGTCCGCTCGCGTGGTGAGGCGGGCGCGGGCGCGCAAGTCGTGACTCTCGATCCAAACGAAACCGATCCTGTGCGCGGAACTACTTACGCCCAGCAAGCACTCTCGGGACTCCACAAACACGCGACACAGGGACCATGGCCCAAGACGGTTCCCGCAGGCGGCGCTCGTCAGATTCGTTACACGCTCGTGAAATCGGCTCCAAACACGCCCGCGCTTCCGGCAAACGCAAAGACACCCGTTGATGGATTAACTTTGCCCGAAGCCATCGCTTCAAAACTGGCGCCGCCTACGGTTGAAAACAAACCGTTGACGGAGTTCGCCGATCGCCGACTCGAATTGCTCGTGTCGCTACTGAGCGCAAAGCGGCGCGGCGTGTTCACTGCACCGAAAGAAGTTTTTGATCTCGATCAGCAACGATTCAAACTGATGGAGTCGCGTTTGGATAAGGCACTCGCCGTGGCCGCAGGCGCTTCGATAACGGTTGGTTCAGACAACTCTGTGCTTGTGCCCGGTGAAGAAGCTCAACTCACAGTGGTCCTCAGCAACGCAGGGATCGCCGAGATTCAAGTCAAACAACTCCAATTTCGCGGGCTCGGAGTGGATACAAAACTCAACGCGGCGGACAAAATGTTGCCGGGGACTGATACTGCCGCCGAAGTAAAAGTGCCGACTCCGAAGACCCTGAGCCTGACAGTGCCGTCATCCGAACATCTTTATGACGGGAAACTCTTCGGTGAGCCACTGGACGTCAAAGCTGATCTGACGATCGAAGGCGTGTCATTTAAAGTCGAGAATGAAGTGCGCAGAGAAGTGGCGCCGGCGGTTGAAATTGTGAGTGTCGAACCCTCGCCCTACGTCACCACTCCCGCTACTTCGCAGAAGCCACTCGATTTCAGAATCACGTTGAAGAACCATCTCAATTCCGAATTTAAGGGACTGCTGCGTGTCAGCGGCCAAACTCTGGAAACCGGTCGCGAAATCACTCTTCGACCCGATCAGACTGACACCACTAACTTCGTTGTGCGACCCCTCGCGCTGAGCGGACAGATTCAGGGATCGACCCTCGCAGTCACAGTGGATCTACCAGTACCGAAAGAACCGATTGCGAAAAGAAACGTGCCGCTCGTCTATGCCGACGCGTTAGTCGTTAGTGGAAGAAAAGTCGGTTATCTGCCCAGTTACGATCGAACCCTCGAACGCGCACTCGCGGCATTGGGAGTCGATTCCAAACAACTGACGGTCGATGACATTGCGAAGGGCGACCTGTCGTCGTTCCACACGATCATCATCGACAATCGTGGTTACGAAGCGCATCAGGATCTGATCCCGGTGAATACTCGGCTGCTGAAGTTTGTAGAAGACGGCGGCACGCTGCTCGTCTTCTATCATCGAACAAACGAGTGGAACCCTAACGAGCAACGCGGGCGGCCGCAGCTCGCGCCGTATCCAATCATCATCGACGACTCGCGCGTGACGGAAGAAGATGCGCCGGTAACGTTCCTTGTGCCGAAGCATCCGCTGCTCAACTTTCCAAACAAGATCACGCAACGGGATTTCGCGGATTGGGTTCAGGAACGCGGGCTTTACTTTCCGCGCGAATGGGACCAGCACTACACTGCGGTCCTTTCGACAAACGACAAAGGCGAGCCGCCGTTAAAAGGCGGATTACTGGTGGCGCCTTATGGCAAGGGGAATTACATCTACACCAGTTATGTTTGGTATCGACAACTGCGGGCGGGCCTGCCGGGAGGGTACAGGTTCTTCGCGAATCTGATTAGTTACGGGAGAAAGAAAGAAGACTAATCCACAGATTACACAGATTCGTTAGCCAATGTATCTGTGTAATCTGTGGATGGTTCGGCTTCGAGTTTGACGCGGGCGCGTTCGAGGAATGTTTTGATCATTTCTCGGACCCGTTTATTCATTTCGGCGCTGATGCGACCCTCGCCGACAAGAATCGCCAATCGATGAAGATCCATAGCGTGTTTGCGGCGCAGCTCGACGTGTTGGACGAAACGGATTAGAACCTTTTGACCGCGTTCTTCAAAGGCCGCCGCGTAACGCAGGTAGTTCTTCATTTCAGAACGGGCCGGTGACCATTCGAGACGATCCGGAGAATCTTCAGTTTTTTCCACAGTAAAAGCTGCATGAACCGCCCCGATAATGGGTACGTCAGCGCGAACCATCCAACGCATAATGCCGCCGGCTTCCTTGCGTATACCTTCGATACCAGGCATCAGATCCGTAAAATTACGGATCTCACCAAAAAACTCCCGCGCCTTTTCGAGGGTGGTTCGTAGTTCCAGTTGATCCGCGTAAGAAGCCTTGATTCGAAACATTTAGTCTCCGTTAACCGTTTCTCAACGACCTTGATGCATGCAGGAAACAATTTGGTTTCCTGCGTCACCATTGCTAAGTTACACGAGGATAGTTTGGTAGTAAATAACTAACTTCAATGGGTCAGAATTATTTAACATGAAGTCACACGATAGTTGCCCGCGATGCGAGAAACGCGGGCTGAAACGATGGACCGACTTGAGTGACGAGGAACGCGAGGTCGTCAAGCGCTTGCCACTCTCCGCGGAGTACTCACTCGAGGAACGGAAGGCGTCACATCGCTGGTGCACGCGCTGTTGGTATGAGGAAGTTGAGGTTGATTCGCGGGCTTGATGGCTGAAGGTTAATTGGACAGGATTTACAGGATTTTTCATGATGGACGGGATTATCCTGTTCAATCCTGAAAATCCTGTCCCAATATACGTTTGTAAGCAGCGCGTATAGTTGTCATTTGATCCGCTAACGTCTGCTGCAAGTCGTGCGCTGACTCAAAGCCCATGCGCGTCGCGACGTCTCGCGCCGTTGGGTGATTCGGATCCGGCAAGCGCGTCGAGCGTCCCACGATCAATCGCAGGTTATGGTCTATCGAACGCAACAAGCTGTATCCCCCGCTCAAGGCTGAAAAGTCTTCTTCACCAAGCGAACCTTCCTCACGCAAACGGTCGAGGGTATACGGCGTCGAACGATCCTCGCCTTCGTCCATCACTTCATCGCGCAGTTGTAAATAACGCGCCGCAAAGTAGACATCAAGCATTCCACCCGGACCATACTTGATGTCCGTACCAGGCTTTCGACCGCGAGTTCCCTTCTCTTTCTCGAGTCGATCTCTGACGTGACGTGTCACGGCCCTCAATTCTTGCGGATCGATTCGCGAGGCATTGGCGTGGATGCGATGACGTGCATGCGTTTCGATCATCCTGCCAAGCTCCTGATCGCCGCCGACACACCTCAACTTAACGTATGCCAGCCACTCCCACGGTGCGCTTTCCTCTTTCAGGTAATCAAGGAAGCCTTCGGAGCTCGTTACGAGCGGTCCATTCTTGCCGTGCGGCCGCAAACGCATATCGACGCGATACAGGTAGCCTTCTCTCGTGATACTCGAGAGGGCAGCATTCATCAGTTCGACGAGACGCGAATAGGTTTCGTCCTGCGTCAAAGTTTTGATTGGCGAGGGAACAAGTGAGTCGTAAGTGATCAGGACGTCGAGGTCGGATCCGTAATCGACGCCACCCGTTCCGAGCCGTCCCAAACCGTAAAACGCGATGCGTGGCCCACCACTGAACGAACCGTAACGACGTGCCATTTCGCGGCGCGCGACGAGGTAAGCGACGTTCATGCTTGCGACAGCCAGGTCCGTTTGTAAATGGTTCGCCTCGAAGATTGAGAGCTGGTTCGCAGCGTCCTGCGCGCCGATCTCGACCATCAACTCCGCCCATTGCAAACGCAACGCGGCGAGTTCCGCGGGAAAGCTGCGCTCGGCATCAACTGCCGCACGCAGAATTGCGCGGTGGTCGCGTCGTAACGTGGCGGTGCATGGCGAACCGAGTGAAGTTATCAACGCAGGATTAGCGGCGATCGCTTCTGCGAATGCGTCCGACGAACCGCAGAGTTGCATCAGTGTCTCGAGATTCGATTCTGAAATAACAACGTGCCCTTCCGTTTTTTCGAGGGACGCCGCGATGCGTGAAGCCTGAAGAAGTGCGCGATGAGGGTTTAGTGATTTGCTTGCGAGTTTCCGCAATTGCTTCGCCAACGATCTGGGGTTACTTTCCCGGAGCTGGTCCATGTGGGAGACAAAAATCCGTGCTGAGGCGATCGCCAAAGCCGTATCTTTATCGGCTAGCTCCGGAGCTTCGACTACCTCCGTTACAGGCGCCGATTCTTCAGCTTCAGCGAACAGTCGATCGTAGGCATTGCGCACGTTTGTCGTGTGCGTTTTCAACGCTGCGGAAAAATCCTCGTTGCCGGTAAATCCCATGCGCCGCGCGACGAGTGCCGGCGAGTCTTCGTTTTCAGGAACGGTGTGTGTTTGCAAACCGTGCTCCATCTGCAGCCGATGCTCGAGACAGCGCAGGAAGTAGTAGGCGTCTGAGAGATCGCTGCGTTCCGCTTGCGTAATGAAGCCGCGATCTGCGAGACGACCGAGACTGACCAGTGTGTGAGGCACGCGCAACCAGTCGTCGCGTCCGCCGTGGGCCAATTGCAGGGCCTGCGCGATAAATTCGATCTCGCGAATTCCACCGCGCCCGAGTTTTACGTTGAATCCGCTTTTCCTTTCGACCTTACGGTCAATCTTCTGTTTGGCGAGACGAACACTCGCGAGCGCTCCGGTAACGGAAACATCCGGACGGAAGATCGCAGCGGTAACCGCGGCTTTGAAACGGGAGAATAGTTCAGCAGAGCCGACTGCAGCCCGCGAACGAATCAGAGCCTGGCGTTCCCAATCCTGCGCGGTGTGCGTGTAATAACGAACCGCTTCCTGAAGCGAACATGCGAGCGAACCGTCGCGGCCGTGCGGACGAAGCCGCAGGTCGACTCGATAAGCCGCTCCTTCACCTCCCGACTGGCCCACCAGACGCGCGATCGTCTCCGAGAGCTTTACAAAGTACTCGCGATTGCTAACCTCGCCTCGTTGACCAGTGCCGGACGTGGTCCCATCGTCTGAATAAAGGAAGACGAGATCGATATCAGAGGCGTAGTTCAACTCCGCCGAGCCGAGCTTGCCGAGTGCTATTACACAATACTCGGCAGTCGCCGTGCGTCCGCGCTCGTCAACAAGGCGTGGCAGGCCGTAACGATTATCAAGATCCTGGCGTGCAAGACTGAGTGCGTAGTCGAGGATCGCATCTGCAAGGTTCGACAATTCTTCCATTGTCTCGACCAGCGTCTGCGAACGCCGAATGTCGTGCAGGTAAGTACGCAGCAACTCGCGACGACGAAAGCGCGCGAGCAACACCTGCGGATTCAAACCAGAGTTAATTAGTGCGAAACGAGCGAGTGCTTCTTTGAATTCGTCAGCGGTTCTGACGCGCGGATCGGCGCGCTCGCGCGACAGCCACGAAAGGTACTCAGGGTTCTGCTCGATGGTCGTTGCGAGGAGGGGACTCCAGGCAGCGAGCGCCAGAACATCTGCGAGCAATGCCGGTTGTTTTAGGACACGCGGTTGCTCTTTCGCCAGCCGCTCGAGAAAGAGACGAGCGCCATTTTGATCCGGCAGATCGCGAAGCAGAAAATCCAGATTGGCGTCAGGCTTGGGCACACGCCCATTCTACAGGCAGCAGGAACAGATAGCAGGAGCAGGATAATCGCAATTCCTTCCTGCTCCTGCTCTCTGCTGCTGCACCTGATTCTCAGATGTCGTAGTACAACGAGAACTCCAGCGGGTGCGGGCGCATGCGGAGCGGCGTGATCTCTCGATCGCGCTTGTATCCAATCCAGCGCTCGATCAGTTGCGGACTGAATACGTCGCCCTTGAGCAGGAAGTCGTGATCGGCTTCCAGCGCTTTCAGCGAATCGTCGAGCGAACCCGGCAGAGTCGGCACGTCTTTCAGTTCTTCCGGTGAAAGATCGTAGATGTCCTTCTCGAGTGGGTCGCCGGGATCGATTCGATTCTGAACGCCGTCGAGTCCCGCGAGCAACATTGCCGAAAATGCGAGATATGCGTTGCACGACGGATCGGGCGGACGAAACTCCAAACGCTTCAGTTTCGGATTCGTTGAAAACATCGGGATACGAATCGCCGCTGAACGGTTCCGCGCGGAGTACGCAAGATTTACCGGCGCCTCGAAGCCCGGCACAAGACGCTTATAGCTGTTCGTCGTCGGAGCTGCAAAAGCGACGATTGCCGCAGCGTGTTTCAACAATCCACCGATGTAATAACGCGCGGTCTCCGAAAGTCCGGCGTAGCCGTCACCGGCGAAGAGCGGTTTCTCACTCTTCCACAACGATTGGTGACAGTGCATTCCCGAACCATTATCGCCATACAAAGGCTTCGGCATAAAGGTCGCGGTCTTCCCAAACTGGTGCGCAGTATTGCGAACGACGTATTTGAAAATCTGAAGATTGTCAGCCGTTCCCAGCAAAGTGGAATAACGAAAATCGATCTCGCACTGTCCCGCAGTGGCAACTTCGTGGTGGTGACATTCAACTGTTACGCCACACTTGCCCAGGGTCAGCGAGATTTCAGAGCGTAGGTCAATCAGCGAATCAATCGGCGCGCAGGGAACGTAACCTTCTTTCGGGCGAATGCGATAACCGAGGTTCGATCCGGCAAATTCGTTCGCATCGCGGCCGCTGTTCCAGTGACCTTCGTCAGAATCGATGGCGAAGCCCGCTGAACTCTGTTCGTTATGAAACTTTACTGAATCAAACACGAAAAACTCGGCTTCGGGACCGAAGTAAGCAGTATCGGCAAGGCCGGTGAATTTGAGATAACTCTCGGCGCGCTGCGCAACCGAACGCGGATCGAAGGCGTAACCTTCTTTGGTGATCGGATCGACGGCACTCCCGATCAAGCAGAGTGTCGGCTGTTCCGCAAACGGATCCATCCAGAAGCGGGTTGCGTCGGGAACAAGCAGCATGTCCGACTCGTGAATCGCAGCCCAGCCGCGAATCGAAGAGGCGTCAAAGCCGAAGCCATCTTCAAACTGGTCTTCGCCGAGTTCAGCGATCGGGAAGGTAAGGTGTTGCCAGGAACCGGGCAAATCCGTGAAACGAACAGAAACAAATTTGGCGCCCTGATCGGTAGCGTATTTCAAGACAGTCTTAGGGTTCATTTGATCTCCTGCAAGATTAAGGGAGTGTTGGGGGTGCTCTTCGCCCCGGCGCGGTCTTTGGTGCGAAGTATTTTGGCGTGCTTAACGACTCTAGGAAAACAGTCGTGCGGCATTGAAGGACAATTCGTAAAAAGCTGCCATTATAGTTATGACGGGCATGATGTCAAGGGCACCGGAAGACTTTGTCCACAGATTGCACAGATTCCTACAAAAATTTGTGTAATCTGTGGATTAAAAAGTTATAGACCGAAATGGGCCTTTTCTGTTACATTTTGCAACTAAAGCGTTCCACCCAAACAACAAACTCCGCAACTCGATTCGGAAAATGTACATCTGTGTTTCAGCTAAAGGCATTCATATCGTGCACGCTTTATTTCTAAGGCAGGAGACCGCCAATTGACCACGGCAATCGAGCAAACGCTCGAAACTTATGGAATCGAAAACTGGGGAGCTGGCTACTTTGATGTTAACCGCAAGGGAAACCTTGTCGTTCGCCCTGTCGAAGGAGATCCACGTTCGGCGGACCTCAAAGAGATCATCGACGACCTTGCCAAACGTGGTATTACCACGCCCGTGCTGCTGCGCTTTCCGCAGCTCGTCGCAGCTCAAGTAAGAAAACTTCAGCGCGCGTTTAGCCGCTCTATTCGAGAGTTTGAATACCAGGGCGCGCACATGTGTGTTTACCCGATGAAGGTGAACCAGCAACGCGCCGTGGTTGAGGAATACCTGCGCGAAGGTTCGCGCTACGATTTCGGGCTCGAGGCGGGTTCGAAAGCGGAACTTTACGCCGCGCTCGCCATGGAACAACCCGGCGACAGCCTGCTCGTCCTCAACGGTTTTAAGGACGAGGAGTTCATCGAACTGGCGTTCGCAGGCGCGAAGGTCGGAAAGAAAGTCGTGATCGTGATCGAAAAGCTGAATGAACTCGATCACGTTCTGAACGTCGTTGAGCGTCATGAGGGCGCGCTGCCGATGCTCGGCATGCGCGTGAAGCTTTACTCGAAAGGCTCCGGTCGCTGGGAAAAGTCGGGTGGCGAGGCCGCGAAGTTTGGTCTGACTACTACCGAGCTTCTGGAAGTGATCCGGCGTCTCGAGGAAGCCGATCGCATGGACATGCTCAAGCTGCTCCACTTCCATATCGGTTCGCAGCTCACTGACATCAAGCGCATCAAGAATGCGATGAAGGAAGCGGCTCGTGTCTACGCGAAAGTCTACCAGTTGAAAGCGCCGATCGAGCTGCTGGACGTTGGCGGCGGAATGGCCGTCGATTACGACGGATCGAGAACCGCGTTCGACTCTTCGGCGAACTACACCGCGCAGGAGTTTGCCAACGACGTCATCTATACCATCAAACAGGTGTGCGACGACGAAAACGTTCCGCATCCAACGATCATTCAAGAGTCCGGCCGCTTCCTCGCCGCTTATCACGCGATTCTGGTAACGAACGTTCTCGACGAGATTGAAACCGTAGTCGAAGACATCAGTCCGATCGAGATCGGCGAAGACGATCCACAGGTCGTGATCGAACTCGGTGATTTGCGTGAATCGATCACCGTGAAAAACTACCGCGAGTACTATCACGACGCGCTCGAGCACCGCGAAGAGTTGTTCACGTTATTCAATCTCGGCTTGATCTCGCTGGAAGATCGCGCGAAGGGCGAAGTGCTTTTCTGGGACGTCTGCGAGCGCGCTGACAAATACGCACAGCAGGCGAAATACGTGTCGGAAGAGTTTGGCGAGCTGCGCCGGCTGTTGTGCGCGAAGTACCTGACTAACTTCTCCGTCTTTCGTTCGGTACCCGATCACTGGGCGCTGGATCAACTGTTTCCGATCGTTCCCATTCACCATCTGAACAAACCGCCGACCGAGTACACGACCTTGTGCGACATCACCTGCGACTCCGATGGGATTGTCGACAAGTTTGTGGACCTGCACGACGTCAAACAGGTGCTCGAACTTCACGCTATCAGTCCCGATGAGCCGTACTACCTGGCATTCATGCTTGTCGGCGCATACCAGGAAGTGATGGGAAACAATCACAACCTCTTCGGCGCACCGCACGAAGCACACATTCACATCGACGAAGAAGGTTTCCTGATCAAAAAGGTGATCAAAGGCACTACCGTCGGCGCCGCTGTGGAGCGCGCACGCTACGAACGCAGTTACCTGCACGACGGCTTTCGTCGTTTGATAAATCGACGCGTCAAAGACGGTGATTTAAGCGAGGCCGACGGAGCCGAGTTGGCCCAGTTCTACGAGTCACGTTACGACGCGTACACCTATCTCGCAGTGAACGGAGTCAAGACTCGTTCGCGGCGACGAACTGATTATTAACCGGGTCATTAAAATGTAATTCAAGTCAATTCTGAAAAGGAACGTTCAATCCGAGAGGTTGACAACCTGCATGGTAACTCAACGAAAACCAAAAGCATCGAAGTACCTGACCACCCCCACACGGCCCGTACAAGTGGACCGCGATCGTTCCGTGGCAGGACTGCTCGAGAAGATGGAAGGGACAGGCTTTGGAGGCCGGCAACTCGCCGAGGCGCATCGCATCTGGCTCGACATGCTTGGCGATAACACGACCATTATGGTCGCCGCTTCCGGAGCTCTGATCCCCGCGGGCATGCGTCGCCTGCTCGCTTACGTGATCAAAAACCGCTTCGTTGACGTGCTGGTCCTTTCGGGTTCCCTGCTCTTCCATGATCTACACGAAACACTCGGGCGTTATCACTTTCAGGCCCATCCCAGCATGACCGATGCGGAGCTGGAGTCGGCACAAATCAGTCGCATGTGGGATCTGCTCGCAAGTGACGAAGAGTATCGTGAGGCAAAAGAATGGATTGGCGGCTTCACCAATCAACTCGATCAAACACGCCCGTACTCGCCGCGCGAGTTTTTACATTTGTTGGGCCGAGAGCTAGCCG